>Ga0302300_1000079_pt1 | contig 102568 bp, 82 predicted proteins | sample III_Palsa_E1_1_FD_198756 | JGI IMG/M metagenome (GOLD analysis project Ga0302300, IMG submission 198756) | Peat permafrost microbial communities from Stordalen Mire near Abisko, Sweden - III_Palsa_E1_1 | ecosystem: Environmental > Terrestrial > Soil > Palsa > Peat permafrost | place: Sweden...
GTTTTTAACAAAAAATGTTCATTACCAATCTAGTCAATATGTCTATCTGTTATAAATGTAGTATTGATTGAAGAAATGAGGGTCAAAAAAGCTAATCGTAAAATTCAAACTGATTTTCAGTTATCTTTAGCAAATTAACATACTAACTAGATTGATGACCGACATTTTTTATTGATAACTTTATGAAATTCGTTAAATCGGTATCGATGTCAATTTGCTGAAGATAACTGAAATTCAGTTTGAATTTTACGATTAGCTTTTTTGACCCTCATTTCTTCAATCAATACTACATTTATAACAGATAGACATATTGACTAGATTGGTAATGAACATTTTTTGTTAAAAACTTTATAAAATTCGTTAAATTGGTATCAACATCAATTTGCTAAAGATAACTGAAAATCAGTTTGAAATTTACGATTAGCTTTTTTGACCCTCATTTCTTCAATTAATACTATATTTAGAACAGATTGACATATTGACTTGATCGCTTACCAACATTTTTTATTAATAACTTTATAAAATTCGTCGAATTAGTATTGATGTCAATTTGCTAAAGATAACTGAAATTCAGTTTGAAATTTACGATTAGCTTTTTTGACTCTCATTTATTCAATCAATACTACATTTAGAACAAATTGACTAGATTGGTAACGAACATTTTTTATTAAAAACTTTATAAAATTCGTTAAATTGGTATCAGCATCAATTTGTTAAAGATAACTGAAATTCAGTTTGAAATTTACGATTAGCTTTTTTGACCCTCATTTCTTCAATCATTACTACATTTAGATCAGATTGACATATTGACTAGATTGGTAACGAACATTTTTTATTAAAAACTTTATAAAATTCGTTAAATTGGTATTGATATCAATTTGTTAAAGATAACTGAAAATCAGTTTGAAATTTACGATTAGCTTTTTTGACCCTCATTTCTTCAATCAATACTATATTTAGAACAGATTGACATATTGACTAGATTGGTAACGAACATTTTTTGTTGAAAACTTTATAAAATTCGTTAAATTAGTATCAACATCAATTTGCTAAAGATAACTGAAATTCAGTTTGAATTTTACGATTAGCTTTTTTGACCCTCATTTAGAATAGATTGGCACACTAACTAGATTGATAATTAACATTTTTTTGTTAAAACTTTATAAAATTCGTTAAATTGGTATTGATGTCAATTTTCTAAAGATAACTGAAAATCAGTTTGAATTTTACGATTAGCTTTTTTTGGTCCTCAATTTTATATGATTGTCACTGACCGGCTCATTAACTGTAATTTTTATTAAAATTATTGATTTGAGCTTACTTTTTAAATATATTGATTTTCAATTGTATTATATTTGAATGCGTTTACGAATGACGGTAAAAACGTTATTTTGCCGTCATTTATGTAATACGAGTAGTTCGTATTATTGTAATATAAAATATCAAAAATACATTAAATTAGAACAATGTTTGGAAGAACAAATAGAGTATTGAATATGAACAGCATTGAAAATTTGGGTATTGATTTGAATGAAGAGAGATTAAATGGTGTTAAACTTGTGAAAGAAGCATGTAAACCATATTTTATTGTTGTTAAAAACCCAGAAGGTGTTTTATATTGGGATGCTGGATTGAAAAAGATAAAACACTATACGTTTGATGATTTCAAAAAGAAATTCTTTGCTAAGAAAAGAATAGCAAATGTATTAGAAATAGTTGACGGAATATTACAAATAAAACGTCAAGAATCAATATATGACATAATTGTAAAAGGTGAAAAATATTACCAAGATTTTGACGCACAAATGCCTTTATTTTTTAGTTTTGGTAACAGTCATTTTGTCAATTTATTTGACGATGTAAAATTTTCACCATATAATTTACAGTATGATGATGATGATAAATCAGGTTTATTGTTGTTGCTTGAGGAATTATTCAATATTTGTGGAAACAATTTTTATTATTTTAATGAAATTATCACATTACTTTATTGTGCTGTATCAGGTACAAGACATGATAAAATCATAAATATATATGGAAATGATGACGTCATAAAAATAATTGAATTTATTGCACGATCAGTTGTAGGAAAGAGAAATTCATCTGTTGATCAAAATTTCGGTAAATTTAAAGATGGTACATCAGCGTTTCATGGTAAATCACTCGTCGTTGTTGAAAAAGACGATGATAGTGATGATATTCATGACATCAAACAAATAATTAGAGTCATGTTAGCAGAAAAAACATCGATACATAAAGTTAATAATGTGATAAATGTAATTGTCGCTTCGAAAGAAAATATATTTAATTCTGAATACGGTAGTGAAATTATTGTTGTTGCAATAAATGCTGAAAAGTATGTTTATAATACTGAATTAGATAAATATCTAAAAACTGGTATTCTATTTGGAGAAAAAGTGAGACACTTAATAAAACAACATCATAAACCGAATTTTGGCTATAAAAAAAGACATGAAGTTACAGAAAAGACGATCTTTACTAATACTGTTGGTACAGTATACAATAACAATGTTTATGATAAATTTTATAGATATGCTAGTAGGTATTTGTATAAAAACACAAAACCAACTATCATTAAATTTCATAGGGAATTTATTCATAAATATCCAAGTATGTTGAATTACAATGTTGAAAAATTTAATGCTGTTTACAATGATTTAGTTGTCAGAAAAAATAATAACGTAAAAAAGAAACAAAAAATGAAGAATGATTCATTAAATTTCTCGAATAACATGTTGATACAAAAATATTTGATACACGATAATTTAGAAATATTTTTGAAATTTATTAGAGATATATATTGGACTAATGGTCTTGATATTGAAACATCATATGTTCGATTTTGTGATGATCTGAAAACATATTCTCAGGTTCTATACAATCACGCTTCAATAGTTAAATCTGTAATTATGAATAAAATAAATGATATATTTGGGGATAAATCTATTTCTTGTAAAAACAAGATTTACATGATTGACATTCCATTCAAAAAAATCAATAAAGTGTTTATACAAAACCGATGGATAGGTCCTCTTGACATAACAATAGATAACAATGATTAATTTTTATTATGTATTAAGAAAATATACAATAAAAAATTGATAAAAATACCCAACAAAGATAAAACCAATGAAACGTGTCACTTGGTTACATCCAATCACATTAGATGTCTACACACTCCAAGAAATAACATTAGACACAGTCGTTTGTCAAATACCACAAACTAAATGTGTCGGTGCAATTATCCATGCCAAGAAAATTGGAAACGAATGTATCATCTTCAATAAAATTTTACCATTCAACCTTAAAATTCTCGAACTAGATTGTGGTGAAATGAGATCACTAACACACGATCCTTTCTTACATATCACCCTCCTATCTGTAAGTAAAATAACTCCATCAATCATCGAAGCACTTAAAAACAACAAATCAATTAAAACATTTCAATGTTATAACCTCACCAATATCATCTCATTAGCAGATTTGCCATCATCAATCGATACAATTCTCAATTACAATCATAATTACGTAGGACCATTTAACAACATTACATCACTAGAATGTTCTCACGGAACAACACTAACATTACAAGACCTTAACCAATTCCCAAATTTGCAAATCTGTAAATATGGTGTTGACTTCCTAAATGAAACATTCTATAATAACTCGACAATACAAACCATCGGTTTTGACACAAAAAACAAATTTCAACTTAAATTATCATCAGTACGTGATCTGTCATTATTCATCACTGTTTCTCCTGATATTACAGTATTGAATGATAGCTTTGTTTACTTGTTCAACAATTGTCCATTAATTGATAACTTGTATGTTGTTTTGTTTTCTGACATACCCATTGAAGAAACAATTATCATCAATACTAAAGTCAAAGTAGATGTTTCATCTCAAGATCACGAGAAACATCATTTTTGCGTTAAAATTAATGAAAGGATACAATAATTATTGTTGTCTTTCATTTTTGAGAAAAAATTGATAACATTTGTTTCTATAACAAATTATTAGTAATTCACTATAGAAATGAAAGACCAATATATTCATATGACATCAGATGTCTTTGATAATAATCTTATCGAAGAATGGGTGAGTCATATTAAAATTGTTGCTTTTCATAAACGTATTATTTTTACTGAAAAACTACCATCTCATATTAAAAAATTAAATTTATCTATCACTAGTGTTGTCACATCGGTTATTGGAATTTTTGATGATATTGACACATTACATCTTGAATGGTATTTTCAAGAAATTGTTGAAATACTAAAAACAAATACCAAATTGAAAAAATTTAGTTGTCTGTATTATGATTCAATTAATCTTGATGAGTTACCACAATCAATAACAACGATTAAAAATTATCAAAAAAATTATTGTGGTTCATTTGATCGAATTATGACATTAAAAACTGATCTATATGAAGATCTAATATTGAGTGACATACTTCCATTTATTAATCTTAAATCATTTAAATTTACCATCCAGCTTGATGAAAATGTTTATTATGACAATAGTAAAATTGAATTAATTAGTTTTGACACGAAGAATAATTTTCGTCTCAAATTAGCCAATGTGAAAGATTTACAATTGTATATTTACACTGACAATATCAAAGAATTGAATGAAAGCTTCGCATTTTTATTTGAAAATTGTCCAAACATTGAAAAATTGTATGTTGTATTGTATTCAAAAACGAAAATCGAAGAACGAGTCATTATTAACACCACTATTAAAGATTTTACGCTTAACCTAGTCGATTCACAAATTAATAATTTTAATATCACTATCAATGGTTTTAAAAAAGATGGTCATAAAAAATGGCAGGATAATCGATGGCAGTATGATTATGCTGGAGGATCCAGCCTAATTGCCAGCGTCCGCGGCGATTATAATAATAGTCAATCACATTTTTTTGGTCGTACAGGGAGCTTATGTCATCATTTTACACTAATTGAGTCACCTTTACTGACACACGTCATCAATTTTAAAACACCGACGAAAGAACTTAATTTCGGTTCATCTTATGAATCATTGATCATTGAAACAGATACCAATCAATTAACAGAATCAATCAAATTTGATCGAGAATATTCGTCATTAAAACCCAATTCAGAAGAATATATTCTGGTTCTCAGAATTCGGGATGACGAAATTAACCAAAACATCTTATTGAAAATGTTTGATATCCTTCTGCAACGCGCACAAACATTGATTCCCAACAAGAATGATGTAATGGATTTCAGAACAGAATATTACGTTATTGTATTGGGGAATCTCTTTCAATTCGAATGTGATGTTGAAGAACGTTACAAACATTATGGATTACTAACTGAAGAAATTTTTGACGAATTCGGTTTCCTCTCATTGTCATCGATCGTAAAGATATTTGCTAGTGTTGGACGTCACATAGATGAATACCATTGATCTATTATCAATTTTCATAAAAAAATTGAATTTTCGATACCTCAAAATTTTCACAAGACTGAAAGTCGATTGAAATATTTTGTTTTCAAAATTTTCACAAGACTGAAAGTCGATTGAAATATTTTGTTTTCAAAATTTTCACAAGACTGAAAGTCGATTGAAATATTTTGTTTTCAAATTACCACAGGTTACTACGTTTACAATTTATTTCTTTCAAACCTAGCTGTTTTCATAAAAAAATTGATCGCAATTGTTTCTATAACAAATTATCAGTAATTTACTATAGAAATGAAAGAACAATATATCTATATCACGTCAGATGTTTTCGATAATGCTCTGATTGAAGAATCGAGTGACCATATACATATTTTTAATTTTGATAAACGTGTCAGTTTTACTGAAAAACTACCATCACGAATCAAAAAAATAAATTTGTATATCAAGAGTGTTAGCACATCGGTTATTGGCATTTTTGATGATATTGAGACATTGCATCTTGGACATTATTTTCACGAAATTGTCGAAATACTGAAAACAAATACCAAATTGGAAGAATTTAGTTGTCAGTTTTATGATTCGATTAATCTTGATGAATTACCACGATCAATAACATCAATCAAATCATATCAAAGAAATTATTGTGGATCATTTGACAGAATTACGGCACTACAATTTTCTCCAAATAAATCTCCAAAATTGAGTGATATACTTCCATTTGTTAATCTTAAATTATTCGAAATTAATATTCATCTTGATGAAAATGTCTATTATGACAATAGCAAAATTGAATTAATAGGATTCCAAACAAAGAATAACTTTCATCTCAAATTACCTAATGTGAAAGATTTGAAATTGTATGTTTATTTCGATAATGCTAAAGACTTGAATGACAACTTCCAATTTTTGTTTGAAAATTGCCCAAATATTGAAAAAATGTATATGGTGTTGTATTCTGAAATAAAAATCGAAGAACAAATTATCATTAACAATAATATTAAAGATTTTACACTCAATCTAATGCATTCGGAACTTAACAACTTCAATATCATTATCAATGGCGTGAAGAATAATGGTGATGAAAGATGGTGTAACGGACAATTTAAGAATAATGGTCATAAAAGATGGTGTAACGGAGTATGGGCGTACAGTGAAGTGTATGATCATTGGAAATTAGTGCAATCGAATGGTCGCATGATGAGAGCAAATAGATCTGAGACATACAAGAATTTTGATATTGTTGATCGGAAATTAGTAGACATTGTTGATCGGAAATTACAGCAAATTAATAGTCATGAACTTATTATTATTGACGAAAAACCATTACCACACAATTTACCCATTTTGAAAAGATTACAGGAAAGTATTGTAAAAACAGAACAACTAACATTCAATACAGCATCATCTTATGAATCAATGGGAATTGAAACAGATACTAACCAATTAACCGCATCAATTAAATTCGATCGAGAATATTCTTCATTGAAGCTTCATTCTGAGGAATATATTCTGGTTCTTAGAATCCGAAACAACAGACTGACGCAAAATATTCTATTAAAAATGTTTGACATCCTTCTGCGACGTGCACAAACACTCATTCGTGATAAGAATGATGAAATGGATTTTAGAGCTGAATATTACATTATTGTTTTGGAAAATCTCTATCGATTCACATATGATGTTGAAGCACGTTACATGCATTATGGATTACTAACTGAAGAAATTTTTAAAGAATTCGGTTTTCTTTCAATGTCATCTGTTGCAGAAAAATTTGCTAATTTTGGTCGTCTTATGGATGAATATGACGCTTTTACTGAAGCACAAATGCAAATGAAACTGTGTTCTTCATCCATGATTGGAATTATTTCTGCTACAAGTAATGATTATTTTTATCATCGATAAAGTGACTGTGGTGAAAATTACCTGTCTCATGAAAAAATTGATCATGATTGTTTCTATAAAAAATTATCAGTAATTCACTATAGAAATGGAACCACAATACATCAACATGACATCTGATGTCTTTGATAACGCTCTCATTGAAAAATCGAGGAATCATATTCATATTGTTGGTTTCCATAAACGTATCATTTTTACTGAAAAACTACCAGTACAAATCAAAAAATTAGATTTGTTTATTAGTAGTGTCAATACGTCCGTTGTTGGAATTTTTGATAAAATTGAAACATTGCATCTTGAATGGTATTTTCACGAAATTGTTGAAATATTGAAGACAAATACGAAATTAGAAGAATTTAGTTGCCAAGATTATCGTTCGATTAATCTTGATGAGTTACCACAAACAATAACATCAATCAAAAAATATCAAAGAAATTATTGTGGTTCATGTGACAGAATTACAACACTACAAATAGATTCTTATGAATATCCAATTTTGAGTGATATATTTCCATTTGACAATCTTAAATCATTTAAAATTACTCTCCAGCTTGATGAAAATGTTTGTTATGATAATAGTAAAATTGAATTGATTGGGTTTGACACAAAAAACAATTTTCGTCTCAAGTTACCCAATGTCAAGAATTTGCAGTTGTATATTCACACTGATAACATTAAAGAACTAAATGAAAGCTTCGAGTTTTTGTTTGAAAATTGTCCAAATATTAAAACATTGTATGTTGTGTTGTATTCAAAAACGAAAATCGAAGAACACGTCATTATTAACACAACTATTAAAGATTTTAACCTTGATTTAATTGATACTCAAAAAAATAATTTTAATATTGTTATTAACGGTTTCAAAAATAATGGTCATAAAGAATGGCTAAATGGTAGTTGGAAGTTTCCTGATCGTCGACAGTTAAATTATCGTGTTTTTGATATATATGACGATTAAATTATCGTATTTTTGATATATATGACGATGTTTTTCGTCTATGATTTACTCAGTATAGATTTTAATATTAAAAATGATTTCTTTACATCATTTTTAATACTATTGTCAACTACTGAGGCGACGATAAAGGCGACGATAAAGGCGACGATAAAGGCGACGATAAAGGCGACGATAAAGGCGACGATTATGGCGACGATTATGGCGATGATTATGGCGATGATTATGGCGACGATAAAGGCGACGATAAAGGCGACGATTATGGCGATGATTATGGCGACGATTTACTGACTATTAACCTTAATACTAAAAATTATTTCTTTAAATCATTTTTATTTTTTTGTAAAATTGTTGATACAAGTAGTCGCCAGAGTAGTCGCCAGAGTAGTCGCCAGAGTAGTCACCAGAGTAGTCGCCAGAGTAGTCGCCAGAGTAGTCGCCAGAGTAGTCGCCAGAGTAGTCGCCAGAGTAGTCGCCAGAGTAGTCACCAGAGTAGTCACCAGAGTAGTCACCAGAGTAGTCACCAGAGTAGTCACCAGAGTAGTCACCAGAGTAGTCACCAGAATAGTCGCCATAGTAAGTTCTAAAACATTAGATTATCATCTCCAGAAATATTTTGTTTTCAAATTGAAATTATTTCTTTCATACCTGACGTACACTTTCAGTGTAAAAAAATTGATTATGATTGTTTCTATAACAAATTATTAGTAATTCACTATAGAAATGGAAAAGCACTACATCAGTATGTCATCTGATGTTTTTGATAACTCTCTTATTGAAAAATCGTGGAGTCATATTGATATTGGTAGTTCTCATAAACGTATCATTTTTACTGAAAAACTACCATCACGAATTAAAAAAATAACTTTGTATATCAAGAGTATTAGCACCTCGGTTGTTGGAATTTTTGATGATATTGAAACATTGCATCTTGAACATTATTTTCACGAAATTGTTGAAATACTGAAAACAAATACCAAATTGAAAGAATTTAGTTGTCAGTATTATCGTTCGATTAATCTTGATGAATTACCACGAACAATAACATCAATCAAATCATATCAAAGAAATTATTGTGGATCATTTGACAGAATTACAACACTAGAAATGGATCCTAATAAATCTTCAAAATTGAGTGACATACTTCCATTTGTTAATCTTAAATCATTCACATTTGAGATCCAGCTTAATGAAAATGTCTGTTACGACAATAGTAAAATTGAATTGATTAGGTTTAATACAAAAAACAAATTTCGTCTTAAATTACCCAATGTCAAAGATTTGCACTTATATGTTTACGCTGATAATATTAAAGAATTGAATGATAGTTTTGTATTTTTGTTTGAAAATTGTCCAAATATTGAAAAATTGTATATTCTGATGTGTTCTGAAACGAAAATTGAAGAACAAGTTATCATTAACACCACGATTAAAGATTTTAAAGTTAGTCTATTCGATTCGCAAATAAATAATTTCAATATTGTTGTTAATGGTTTTAAGTATGAGGGTAGATTTCAATATCCTCAAGAAGGATTTAAAGAATGATTCTGATAGACATCAAAATGGTCGTAAAGAATGGCTAAATGATCATTGGACGTTTGCTGATAGTAATTACAATTTACCAATTATCAAGAAAAAATTGAATTTTTGATATCTCAAAATTTTCATGAGACTATAAGCGGAGCAACCTTTGGAAAGTCGATTGAAATATTTTGTTTTCAAATTGCCACAGGTTACTACGTTTACAATTTTTTTCTTTCAAACCTAGCGTACACTTTCAGTGTAAAAAATTGATTATGATTATATCTGTAACAAATTATTAGTAATTCACTATAGAAATGGAAAAACAATACATTGCCTTGAAATCAAATGTCTTTGATAACTCTCTTATTAAAGAATCGATGAGTCATATTCATATTATTGGTTTCCATCAACGTATTATTTTTACCGAAAAACTACCATCACATGTTAAAAAATTAAATTTGTTAATCAGTAGTATTAGCACATCAGTTGTTGGAATTTTTGATGATATTGACACATTACATCTTGAATGGTATTTTCAAGAAATTGTTGAAATACTGAAAACAAATATCAAATTGGAAGAATTTAGTTGTCGGTATTATGATTCAATTAATCTTGATGAGTTACCACAATCAATAACAACGATTAAAAATTATCAAAGAAATTATTGTGGATCATTTGACAGAATTACAACACTTCAAACGGATTCTCATCAAAATCCAACATTGAGTGACATACTTCCATTTATTAATCTTAAATCATTTGAATTTACTATCCAGCTTGATGAAAATGTTAACTATGAAAACGGTAAAATTGAATCGATTGGGTTTCGCACGAAGAATAATTTTAGTCTCAAATTACCCAATGTCAAAGATTTGCAATTATATGTTTACACTGATAACATTAAAGAATTGAATGATAGTTTTGTATTTTTGTTTGAAAATTGTCCAAATATTGAAAAATTGTATATTGTGTTGTATTCAAAAACGAAAATTGAAGAACAAGTCATCATTAACACCACTATTAAAAATTTTAATCTCTGCCCAATTGATTCACAAAAAAATAATTTCAATATCGTGATCAATGGTCTCAAGAATAATGGTTATCAAGAATGGCTAAATGGTCTTTGGAAGTTTAGTGATTGTTAATTTACCAAATATTGACTTTAATACTAAAAATTATTTCTTTAAATCATTTTTAATACTGTTGGTAATTACTACGGCGAGTAATAATGGCGACGATAATGGCGACGATAATGGCGACGATAATGGCGACGATAATGGCGACGATAATGGCGACGATAATGGCGACGATAAAGGCGACGATAATGGCGACGATTATGGCGACGATTATGGCGACGATTATGGCGACGATTATGGTGACGATAATGGCTACGATAATGGCTACGATTATGGCTACGATTATGGCGATGATTTACTGACTATTAACCTTAATACTAAAAATTATTTCTTTAAATCATTTTTATTTTATTGTAAAAACGTTAATACAAGTAGTAGTCAGAGTAGTCGCCGAGTAGTCGCCAGAGTAGTCGCCAAAGTAGTCGCCCAAATAGTCGCCAAAGTAGTCGCCCAAATAGTCGCCAAAGTACTTGCCAAAGTACTCGCCAAAGTACTCGCCAAAGTAATCGTCAAAATAGTCGCCAGAATAACAGTATTAACCAATTAAAATTGAAGTTTACCACTTACCCTTTGTTTCTTTCGATAGACAATCGCAGGAAAAAATTGATTTTATTAATCTTAATGACATAAATTAAAATTAATAATGTCATTTCAAGCACTCATTGTTTGTGGATGGAAGCAACCCTTTTCATGGATGCAAATTGAAAACACCCAGTATTCCGTTCCTGCTCTTTGTATTTCTTATCTAGACAAGAACGTTTTCATTACCAAAAGAGATCATGTTTTGTCTTACAAAGAATGGAAAGTTATTCTCAATGATCGAGGGAAAGCTGTTCTCTTAAATATCGTACCTATTTTTCATTCACCATCACACAATCTAGTGATGTTTGAAATTGAAGATAAAAGTATCCCGTATCAGGGATGTTTTTATCAAATTAAACCATGTGAAATGAATTTCTCAACATCTCGTGGTAAAATCGAAATTCATGAATACGAAGAAAACAAATTAACAATGATAATTCAGCAAAAAATCATGGTTATCAAAAAGATGGTCTACAAGAAAATCAGTATGGAAGATCAAAATATTTATGTCGAACTCGAAAACAGCACCATTCCGATTCACAAAAACGTCTGTGGTACTGGTATGTTTCATCATGGTATTCTGCTCGGTATGATTATTGCCAATGATACTCGACCTCATCATTTCCTCATGATGCCAACCAATAACATTCTCCATTTTCTTCATCTTTACAAAAGTGGGCTGAATCAATTTCAAATTGTCTATCCTGATCTGAAAGATATCACTAGTTTCAATGCCATGACAATCACAAATAAGATGAAACCTCCTGATACCAGTATCTTCCATTCTGATTTCGGTTGTCATGTTCCTCTAAAATATTTGTTTTGGTATCATGCATTGGATAAAATGACAATTACTCACAAAAACAAACCAATAACATATCAAACACAATTTGCAAATAATATCTATCCTCTAACATCATTACCTCTTCATTTGAATCGAAATTGGACTTTCATTCCTTATCATCAAGTGGAATATGAAATGATTGTCGATTTAAGTGGTGATGTCATGCAATCTATCGTTGATACAGGTCTACTCAATACAAATAGATTGACGAAAACATGCCAGGAATTTTTTGATGGTGTGAAATTCGAGAAGAAACGTATTGCCTTTAATTCTTTGATCTCTTCATTTAGGATGATTGATTATTTAATCAACTATCTTACGAACTAGATCATCAATAAGCTCTTGTGTTATTTCTTCGTCGAAAAAATATTTAATTTGATCAGCAACATTTCGAATGATAATCTGAATTTTTAATACATAAACAACTTTTTCAGGAAATTTTTGAAGAAAATATTCAATAACAATATTAGAACACTCAGAGACAAGAGTAACAATGAATTGGGTTATTTCTTCAAGAATATGATTCAAATTAAAATATTGACTCAATAAATCTAACATTTCTTTATTTTGGATTTGTTCGAAATAATCTAATTCGAATGGTTTTGATGCAATCAAATTAAGAATAATGGTTTTTTCATGTAATTCTAATTGGTCAAAATAGAGGATCGCTTTGCCAAGAAGTCCAATATCATGACACAAATTAAGATAAGGATAAGGAAATTTACCTAATTTCCGAAATGTGGCAATATCGTATCTAAAATAGTCAACACCGGTTATTTCTAATTCATGTACTACCAAAGCATCATATTCATATGCTTCCGATCTACTACGATAAAGTTTTTTGGGCCACTTTGTGTTGTTTGGAGTAAATTTAAATTTTTCACTTAGATCAAGATATTCGTTAAATTTGTTGTTTTCCAAATATTTTAGATGGATTAATCCTGTATGAGAAAATGGCTCATAGAATTTGATTAATTCTGTTAATAAATCGAGTGCATCCGCTTCTTGACACAAAAGATAAAATCCATTTTCTGATAAACCAGATGGATTTTTGTTTCTGAGAAGATCCTGTATGCTTAAATGATTTAAGACAGAACCATAACATTCACGAATCAAAAAAGATAATAATCTGAGATCACCTGGTATTTTAGCCCATTCATCGATCAAATCATGTTTGACATAATTCTGTAACACACCATAAACAATACGTCCTTCAAGACTCGTCGGTATATTTTCTAGTTTTGGTAGTTCTACATATTCACGATTGAGACATATCTCGACGATTTCTTCCATTTGATTAAATTATTATTGAATTATTTAATCAAATTTTTTACTAATTGATCAATCATTTCTTGAGTTACTTTATCGAAAAAGTATTTGACTTGATCAGGATAATTTTGTAAGATTATCTGTAATTTGATAGTACAAACATTTTTTCCTGGAAGCTTTTCTATAAAATACTCAATCATGACATCTGAACAATATTTAACAAGCATATCACAAAAAATATCAATGTCAGCATAAATACTGTTCCAATCAAAATACTCACAGAGTAATTCGAGCATTTCTTTATTATCAATGCACTTGTAATAATCCCAATCAAATAGTCTTGATTTTATGAGGTTAATGATTAAAGTTTTTTCGTGAAATTTTAATTGATCAAAGCACATGATGGCTTTTGCTATTAATCCTGTATCTGCAATATTAATATATGGATATGGAAATTTATTTAATTCTCTCAGTTCATCAATATCATGACATGAATAAAATTTATTCGATGGTTGCTTGATAACGCTGGAGAATCCGGCGTTATTGCTGGCGTTCGCCGCGATAACATCTATTCTATTGGGTCTTTCTTTTATGCCTTGATATATATGAATAGTTCTAAACTTATCGTTTGCGGTAAATTCGAATTGTTGACTTAATACACAATATTCATCATATTGACCAGTTTCAAGAAATTTGAAGTGAATCAATCCAGTATACGCAAATGGTTCATACCATTTTATTAGTTCTTTAAGATCTTTGTCGTTGCATAAAACACGATACATGTAATAAAAAGATCTGTCATACAAACCAACTGGATCTTTGTGTTTTAACATTTTACGAACATCAAAAAAACTAGCAATCTGATCATATCCTCCACGAACAAAAAAAGAATACAATCTCATGTCTCCAGGTGTTTCAACCCATTTATTAACTAAATCTCGATTCGTAGTCGATCTTGATGCGCAATCAAGTATTTGACCTTCTAAACTTGATGGTGTATGATCAAATTTAGGTATATCGTATATTTCTCTATTTAGGAGTGCTTCAACAATGTCTTCCATTTGATTCAATAATTTAATAATCATTGAATCAAATTTTTTTATTGAATCAATTTTCTAACTAACTCATCAATTCCTTCTTGTGTCACATCACCGAAAAAATACTCAATTATCTCATCATTCCGATTGATGATCATTTCTAATTTTAGAGCATTGACTAAATGTTCTGGTAACTTATCAAGAAAGTATTCCAGCATAATAATCGAATAATGTATCGTAAAATATAATTCATATTTATTAAAATAATCGATAATTTGATCTCTTTTAAAAAATGGTGAAAAAACATCTAATGTGTCTTTATCTCTAATAAAAATATAATAATCAAGATCGAATTCATTTGTCGAAATGATATTTAACCAGATTGTTTTTTCTTCTAGTCTTAATTGAGTGAAATGACAAATAACGAATTGCATCAGTGGAATTTTTTCCCAGACAAGATTGTAAACTTCAAGAAATTTATCAGGAAAAATATCCATTTTTCTTAATTCATCAATATCTTGATTGATGGTGAATCGACGAGATAATCCCAATGCTTCCATTGTGTCTTCTGATACATATATAACATCATCATGAAATGAGTTATCCTGATGACTATCAGGATCACATATCAAATGATTTCTCCAGTGTTCTTCTTGTGGAATAAATTTGTACTGCAAACTCAAGTCAAGATATTCCTTCAAATAACCTGAAAACAAGAACATCCCATGTAAGATTCCAAGTTCGGAAAATGGTTCTTGAATTTTAATCAATTGATTTCTGTAATTTGGGTCTTTGAATTCATAGGAATTACACAAAACCTTAAATGAGTTAATAGATATTTGATCATGCGATTTATTTTCTAATAATTTACTGATGTTGATATTGAAGTGTATGTGTTCTGAATAATCATGATCAGTCATCCAATTTAACAATCGTAAATCTCCAGGTAACACTGACCATTCAAGAAGGGCAGTTTTAATTACAGTTGGTCTATTTGTCAAACAACAAAACATTATTTTGCCTTCTAGACCTAGATCATTAATATCATAACTATCATGAAAAACATAATCAGGAAAATTACTTAATTCACCATTCAACATCGATTCAATAACCTCCATTTAATTTAACAAATGACAATTAATTAAATTAAACGACATACCAATTCGTCAATTTTTTCTTGTGTCACTTCTCCAAAAAATGTTTTACTTTCTCAACATTGAAATGTAACATAATCCATAATTTCAATTGATCGGCGATATTTTCAGATACGTGTTCCAGAATTGATTCAAGAACATCAAGACAACAATTATTGACAAGAGAATTCAAAAGATAACAAAAATTACCTTTCAATCCACTAATATCAATAAATTCAATTAGTGTATTAAACGTATCTTTGTCATGTACCATTTGTAGCGAATTAATATTTAATGATGGTTTTAGGATATTAACCCATAATGTTCTTTCTTCAAATAATAATTGATCAAAACATGAGAGAACTTTATCACGCATGGAGATTTGATTTACTGCATCAGTTTCAAGATACACTTTATGATACAAACCAGGAAAAATATCCATTCCGCGTAATGTATTAATATCGTGATTAACAGAATCCTGTTTTTTCAATCCCAATTTATATTCGATAACATGTGACAAACAATGACGATTTGAATATTGTAATTCAGCATACTTAGTCCATTGGTCATTTGGTGAGAATGGATATCGTGCACTCAGTTCCAAATACTCACGAAAAAGATATTTTTTCAATAATTGTCTATGTAAAAGTCCAAGTTCCGAAAATGGTTCCTGTATGATAATCAATTTGTTCAAGTATTCAGGATCTTCCATATAATTGGAATTTGCATAACATAATAGAATAAATGTATGAGGTGTAACGCCAGTTGATGTTTTATTTCGTAACATTTCTCGAAAATTGACATCATCATAAAAATCTAAAAAGTCAGAACAAAGTTCGAATAACCGAAGATCACCTGGTAACGTCACCCATTCTTGTACTAGTGATATACAGTCTATACCATTATAGTAATGATAATAAATTTTGGCTTCCAATCCTAATGTCTCAATGTTAAAATCATCGGATTCAATGTATTGGTAAAATTCAGTCGTATCACCATTAAGTAGTGCTTCCTCCATTTGCAGACAACGATTTTATTAGTAATTGATATTGCTAATAAAATTCAGTTTTTTTATACTAATTGTCTAACTAAATTATCAATACTTTCTTGTGTCACTTCTCCAAAAAAATGTTTTACTTTCACCTCATTAAAATGTAACATAACCCATAATTTCAATTTATTAGCGACATTTTCCGACACGTGTTCCATAATTGATTCCAGAACGATAAGACAATAATTATTGGCAAAATAATTAAAATAATAACAAGGGACACGACCATCTTTTAACCCACTAATATCAATAAATTCAATTAGTGTATTAAATGTGTCCTTGTCATGTACCATTTGTAGCGAATAAATATTTAATGATGGTTTTAGGATATTAACCCATAAAGTTCTTTCTTCGAATAATAATTGATCAAAACATGAGAGAACTTTATCACGCATTCCACGTTGATGATATTCATCATGTTCAAGATAAACTTTATGATATAAATCAGGGAAAATATCTTTTTCACGTAATGTATTAATGTCATACATAACAGAATCATGTTTTCTTAGTCCAAATTTATATTCGATAAAATCAGTCAAAAAATATCGATTTGTATAACATGATTCAACATCCTTGGTCCATTGTATATTTGGTATAAATGGATATCGTGCACTCAGTTCCAAGTACTCGCGAAAAAGAGATTTTTTTAATAATTGTTTATGTAAAAGTCCAAGTTCTGAAAATGGTTCTTGTATGATAATCAATTTGTTCAAGTATTCAGGATCTTCCATGTAATTGAAATAACATAATCGAGTAAATGAATGAGGTGTAACACCAGTTAATGTTTTATTTCGTAACATTTCTCGATGATTAAGATTATGAATAAGATCATCAATAAAATCATCAAAATGGCTACAAAGTTCAAATAACCGTAAATCACCTGGTAACGACACCCATTGTTGCACTAGTGAACTACAGTTTTGATTGTTATAGTAATGATAATAAATTTTAGCTTCCAATCCTAATGTCTCGACTTTAAAATTATCACTATCAATGTATTGGTAAAATTCTGTCGTATCACCATTAAGTAATGCTTCTTCCATTTGCAGACAATAATTTTATTAGTAATTGATATTAGTAATGAAATCAATTTTTTCACACTAATCGACGAACTAAATTATCAATATCGTCTTGTGTTACTTCACCAAAAAAATATTTAATCTTCTCATCATTGTAATGTATTATCATATACAATTTCAATCTAGTCACTAAATGCTCCGGAAATTTAGTCATGAAATATTCGAGCATGATTATTGAACAATTCATGGAAAATAATCGTAAATAATAATTAATATCAGTATCATTAATTAATTCATCGAGTGTGAAAAATTCTGATAAAACATCCAAAGTGTCTTTATCGTTGATAAACAAGTAATAGCGTGTATCGAATTCAATTGTTTTAATAATGTTAATCCAAATCGTTTTTTCTTCTAGTGTTAATTGATTGAAATGTCGAATAATTAATTTAATTAAAGATGTATCATCACTGTATATATCATAAACCACACGATATTTGTCAGGGAACATTCTTATTTTTCTTAAATCATTAATATCTTCTTTAATGCTACCATAAGAATTTAATCCTAATATATGAATAATTGGTTGTGATAGATATATTTTAGTATCATGTAACCATGAATTACATTTCCAATATTCTAATGTTGGAGTAAATTTATATTGTGCACTCAAATTCAAATATTCGTGAAATCTGTTATCACTTAAAAATACTTTGTGTAAAATACCTGACTCAGAAAATTGTTCATACATCTTAATTAATTTGTCATTAAAATCGGATCCAACGTATTGTATTGATTCACACAATAATACAAATGATTCCATCGATACATCAATACATGTTTTATATTTTACCATTTCAAGATGATCAATTTTATTACTGAATCGTCCATATTTTTTAACACATAAATTGAATAAACGCAAGTCACCAGGTAATGTTTCCCATTTCTTAATATCATCGTAATCTAATTCACCATTTATACAATCATAAAGTAGTTTACCTTCAATGTCTAATGATTCAATATCAATCCCCTCAGGAAAATTGTCTATTTCTTCATTTAGTAATGCTTCTACAATTGAATTCATTTTAATTAAATAATTATTAAATTACTTAATCAATTTTTTCACTAACTCATCGATGACATCTTGTGTCACTTCACCAAAAAAATATTTAATCTTCTCATCATCATAATATATTATCATATACAATTTAAGTCTAATAACCAACTGTTCTGGTAATTTGTTAATGAAATACTCGAGCATAACGATTGAACAATATATCGAAAAAATTCGTAAATAATCATAATTAATTTTTTGGTCTTCATTAAATAAATCCGACATCACGTCTAAAGTATCTTTATCTTTGATAAATTTGTAATAGTTAAGATTAAAATTGGTTAATTTAATAATGTTCATCCAAATTGTTTTTTCTTCAAGTGTCAATTGATCGAAATGACGAATAATAAATTGTATTAATGATCTCGATTCATGTTGGGATTCCACAGTAAATGATAATATTAGTTCATTATAAACTTTTAAATACCTATCAGAAAAAACACCTACTTGTCTTAAGTGATTAATATCATTATGTGTTATACTATAAGCATCCACTTCTAATGTACGAGCAGTACTGTCGGATACATATATTTTATCGTCAGATTCGTAATTATCATTATACCAATATTGTTTTGTTATAGTAAACCTATATTGTGCACTCAGATTCAGATACTCATAAAATTTTCCACAATTTAAAAATGATCTGTGTAAAATACCTGATTCTGAAAATAGTTCGTACACTTCAATAAGTTTGTTATTAAAATCAGCATCTCTACGATAAATCGATTCGCATAATATTTCGAATGATTCGATTGATAATTTATCATATGATTTATGTGTTAACATCTTAGTAAAATTCACATGCATAGAAAAAAATGAATATTGTTTTCTAACACACCAATTAAACAAACGTAAATCACCAGGATTTGTTTCCCATAATGCAATTTCATCTATCATAATATTACGTGATAATATTCTATAAATGAGGATACCTTCCAATCCAAGTGTTTTAATATCGAAACCTTCTTCATAAACATATTTGGGAAAATTACTTAATTCATCATTTAATAATGCTTCAACGATGGTATCCATTTGATTGAATAATTATTTAATTACTGAATCAATTTTTTCTTGAATCTTGAAGCAGGGTATGCTAATGTAAAAATGTCAAAATTTTCACGAGACTGAAAGTCAAAATTTTCACGAGACTGAAAGTCAAAATTTTCACGAGACTGAAAATCGATTGAAATATTTTGTTTTCGATTGAAATATTTTGTTTTCAAAATTTTCACGAGACTTTCAGTCGATTGAAATATTTTGTTTTCAAAATTTTCACGAGACAGAAACAATTTGTAATTAGGAATGATTCAATTTATTTACCAAATTATCAATATCATCTTGAGTTACTTCACCAAAAAAATATTTAATTTTTTCTTCATCGTAATTTACTATCAAATGTAATTTTATTCTAGTTATTAAATTTTCTGGTAAATTATTGATAAAATAATCAAGCATAACAATTGAACAATTTATTGAAAAACGTCGTAAATGCTCATCAATATCTTCTTGATTAATTAAATCATGTATAGGAGGAATAACGACATCTAAAGTATCTTTATCTTTGATAAATATGTAGTAACCAATATGAAATTTAATTGATTTAATAATATTTAACCAAATATTTTTTTCTTCTAGCGTTAATTGATTAAAATAACAAATAATAAATTTAACCAATATCTGTTTGTTAAATTCTACCAAACTATCATAAACGATGTGAAATCGACTGGGAAAAATACCCATTTGTCTTAATATATTAATATTAATTTTTACATTATTACAATCTAACATGAATATATTGATTATCGATTTTGATAAATATGTTTCATCATAACGCGATAATAGATTATTATTATTCCAATGTTCATTTGTAATGTCAAATTTATATTTAATACTTAAATTCATGTATTCGTGAAATTTTCCCTTATCTAAGAACATTCTATGTAAAATACCAGTTTCAGAAAATTTTTCGTAAATATTCATTAATTTATTATTAAAATCAGGTGCATCATAATCTTTTGAGTCACATATTATCTTGAACACATTTATTGATAAATTATCATATGATTTACATTCTAATAATTCAATAAAATTAATGTCATAAAAAAGTCTCCCGTAACCACGTTTAACACATAAATTAAACAGACGTAAATCGCCTGGTAACTTCTGCCATTCATTAAATAACTTCTGCCATTCATTAATTTCATCTCCATAAATGAAAGTTCGACCAGACCAAACACCATGAATAATTTTTCCTTCTAAACCTAATATCTCAATATCGAAATCATCACGATAAACATATTTTGGAAAATTATCAATATCACCGTTCAATAATGCTTCAACAATATTAGAAATGTTCATTCTGATTTCATCACTATCAGAATCACTAGTATCATTCTCCATTTCATCACTATCAGAATCACTAGTATCATTATCCATTTAATTTAATAAATAATAATTTATTAAATTAATTTACGAACCAAATTATCAATATCTTCCTGAATCACTTCACCAAAAAAATGTTTAATTTTCCCATCATCAAAATTAATGATGAGATACAACTTTAATCTATTAACTAAATCTCCTGATAATTTGTTTATAACTAATTGAAGTATATTCACACGACAATAATCTGACAAATAACCTAGCTCATTATTCGATATATCGTTAAAATTGATAAATTTAGAAAACACATCAAATGTGTCTTTATCCTGAACCAGTCTTAGAGAACGTGCATTAAAAAATGGTTTGATTATGTTAATCCATGTTGTTCTTTCTTCAAAAAGTAGTTGGTCGAAATAAAAAATAACTTTATCACGCATAATTGATTGATTTCTATTTTTACTTTCAACATACACTTTATGAAATAAATCTGGAAAAACATTCCATTCTCGTAAGGTGTTGATATCACAGAGTGTAGAATAATGATCTAATCCTAATTCAATCATAGTGGTATCAGATAAATATAAATTATATTTGTTAGTAATAAATCCTAAATGCGGATTCCAATACTTTGAATTCGGTGTAAATTGATATTTTCCACTTAATTCTAAATATTCATGAAATTTATTATTTTGTAATAAATGTTTATGAAGGATACCAGTATCAGAAAATTGATCATATATTGTCATCAATTTATTAAAATAATCAGGATCATTTAGATGTTTCCAAGAACATAAGCGAACGAATGAATAGTCTGTAATACCAATTAGTGTTTTATTTTGTAACATTATTTTTAAATCCACGTCATTGAAAAAATCGTCTGAATTACGACAAATATTGAATAACCGTAAATCACCAGGTATCGATTCCCATTCTTGTAATAATAATTTGGTATCATATGTATTTTCGTTAATGTAATAATAATAGAAAATTTTGGCTTCTAAACCGAGGATATTTACATTAAAATCTTCTTCATCAATATATTTGTCAAATGCACTTATATCGTCATTAAGCAATGCTTCTTCCATAATACAGATTTAATTGCTAATAACACTTACTAATTAAATCATCTTTTTAACCAATTCATCAATGTCTTCTTGACATATCTCTCCAAAAATATGTTTAATCTTCTGGTAATTTATTTATTAGATATTCAAGCACGACAATTTGACAATGACATACCAAATATTGTAAATTATCTATTATTTCATTCAAATCAATAACTTCCATTTAATTTAACAAATGACAATTAATTAAATTAAACTATGAACGAGATCATCAATTTTTTTAGAATTTAAATCACCAAAAAAATAATTTGTTTTCTCAGTATTAAAATGTAACATAATCCATAATTTCAATTTATTAGTGATATTTTCGGGTAATTTTTCCATCATTAATTCAAGAACAACAACACAACAATTAGTGGCGAGATAACCCAAATTATAATAAGAATCACGATAACCTTCCAATTTACTCGTATCAATAAATTCGAATAATGTGTTAAATGTGTCCTTATCGTGAATCAATCGTAATGAATGAACTCTCAACGATGGTTTCAATATATTAACCCATAATGTTCTTTCTTCGAATAATAATTGATCAAAACATGAGAGAACTTTATGACGCATCGTGTCTTTATCTGTTTTATTACTCTCAAGATAAACTTTATGATACAGATCAGGGAAAATATCTTTTTCGCGCAATGCATTAATATCGAGTTTATCATGATCATATTGTTCCAATCCTAATTTATCTTCGGTATCATTCATCAAATAACTATGATGTGCATCATGTGATTCAACATCCTTAGTCCATTGCGCATTTGGTTCGAATGGATATCGGGCACTCAGTTCCAAATACTCGCGAAAAAGATATTTTTTCAATAATTGTTTATGTAAAAGTCCAAATTCCGAAAATGGTTCCTGTATAATAATCAATTTGTTCAAATATTCAGGATCTTGCATATAATTAGAATAACATAATCGAATAAACGAATGACGTGTAACGCCAGTCAATGTTTTATTTCGTAACATTTCTCGACGATTGACATCAATAGCAAAATCATAAAAATTAAAACATCGTTCGAATAACCGAAGATCACCTGGTAACGACTCCCATTTTTGCACTAGTGACTTGCAGTCTTTACCAGTATAGCAATGATAATAAATTTTGGCTTCTAATCCTAATATTTCAACGTTAAAATCAACGGACTCGATGTAATTGTAAAATTCAGTTGTATCACCATTGAGTAATGCTTCTTCCATTTTAATTTTATTAGTAAATCATATTAGTAATAAAATCATCTTTTTCTGTAATAAATCAAAATAATGACAACCAAAAGTACTGCAATAAAAATCCACATACTGTTATCTGCGATACTATTAGTCTCAAAATCCTCACGTCTATTTTTCTTACCTATTTTACGAACATAAGTCATAAAATCATAAAAGGGAATTTCTCGTTTACCGACAAGATCATTGACTTCATTTTTAAGATTAAATATCCACATCAGAATATTGTATTTCGAATAAAAAACATTGTTATTCAAAGGATATTTCTCAAGGTGTTTGTTAAAATTAAATGAACATTTCGGACATGGAAGAACATTCCCCTGCAAAAAATAATAAGAACGAAATTTATCAACATCATCACTCGTCGGATTTTCTGGATATCCTAATGCAACCAGAATCATCGTATCCCAAATATTCTTCCCAAAATCTTCAGGACCTGGCACAGGAAGATCAAGTTGGTTTTTATATGCTACATCCATGATATTATTTAATGTGATTCGAGATTTAATAATCTTAGAAAAAAATTGAACTTTAACAGTTACAATTTGTTTCAATCGACATTCTGTCTCTAGAAAAAATTGAACTTTTACAGTTACAATTTGTTTCAATCGACATTCTGTCTCTAGAAAAAATTGAACTTTTACAGTTACAATTTGTTTCAATCGACATTCTGTCTCTAGAAAAAATTGAAGTTTCCACTTACCACAGGTTACTACGTCTACAATTTGTTTTCTGCGACTTACCAATCTTAGAAAAAAATTGATAAAAGCAATAATTTATTAATAAATAATAACCCATTACCATGACATCTCATAATTCCATTGAACGATTTTACGATCATTTATCAGAAGTTATCAAAGTTAATTTTAAAGACGAGATCTTTATCGAAGGTGAAATTATTGATATTTTACCAAAATGGCATTGTTATGTTGTTACGAATGAAAAATTTGCTATCTGTTGTCGATATATTGGTGATACCCAATTTGACAAAAACGACAAAGTCAGGATTAGTGGCAAATTCGGTATTCATCCGGATACTGGGAGAATTATTTTGAATATTAACAACATTGTCAGTGTTCGAGCTGAGAAACAAATTGGTGATATTAAAGAACATTATAAATCAGTCGAATCACTTCTCTCACAGAAATTACTCAAGATTAGATTCAAGAAACCTCTTCCTTTTATCATTAACAAGATTGCTGTTATCGTTCCGGAATCTGATCAAATGAAAAAAGGAATTGTTGTCGAGCTTTCGAAACTAAAAGCACATGTCGTCATTTTTCAATTATTCAATGATCGTATGGGACGTCATTTCATACAAATTCTCCAATATATCAACAAATATGGTTATTATGATCTGATGATTTTCTATACATCTGAAACATCATTCCAATATCTCTTGCCTTTGTCATCAGATAAGGTTTTTGATGCATTCATTTCGATCGCACGAGAACAATTCCGTGTTCCAATGATAACATGTTTCGAAAAAAACACGAAATCAATTCTACGAACTCTCGCCGATCATGATGTCGATACATTTCATAACACAATTTCCATTATTGATGGAATTCAAAGCAAACATCAAAATGTTCTCGATAAACTTCTCCGATTAACACTCAGTCGTATTAATGCTGTTCTCAAAAAAAGCAGAGACAAATTATACGAATACGAAATGCTCATTACCAAGAAAACAGGTAAGATTTTCTACTCGTCAAAGGAAACAAAACTCATGCACAATATCCTCAAATTGAAACTACAAACTCTTCATGGTAAACTTGACCAAATGAGAAATACATACCAACGAGAATTGATCATCAGAGAAAAGAACAAGAAACCTGATAACAACGGTGAATTCGGCGCACGTCGTGATAACCAATGGAGACAATAACTAGACATTCTGTCTCTAGAAAAAATTGATTAAATTACCTATTTAAATAGATAATTTAACATTAAATAATGGATACTTCGAAGGACTTACAGAAGTTTTTTATGCAGATTGATGCAATTATTCCTGATCTTAAGGAAGGAAGGCATGTTAATGAACAGGTACTTCATTCCATTTTATCGAAGATTGATCATATCAGAGCTGTTCTTGATAGTTGTGAAAAAATTCTCGAAAAAACAAATCATGAAGTTATGCCTGATGTCTTGAGTAAGCAACAACTTGAAAGTATTAGTAATATGCTCGATATGAATGTTGACTCGAATATTGAAATCTATTTTGACATTCTTCAAAAATTAAGAAGCGACATTTCTCGTTCCAATCAAAGTAAAAATACAATTATACAAGATGGTCAAGAAGCCATTCTTGATGGACGGAATATGTAATTTATTAATTTTTTCTTTTGTAAAAATTAATAAACACCCCAGAAAAATTGAATCATCCCAATTACCACAGGATCGAAGGTATTACTACGTCTACCATAGGTTACTACGTCTACCACAGGTTACTACGTCTACCACAGGTTACTACGTCTACCACAGGTTACTACGTCTATATTTTGTTTTCTTTGTCTTGCAGTCTCAGAAAAAAATTGATAAAATGAATTCTATTTAGATAAATATAACCAACTACATAATAATATGATGAAGTCAACGACAAAAAATCAAAGTGAAGAATCTCAATATTGTTCGCAATCATCTCATGCGATTTTGCAATCACATTTAGAAAAAATATTTTATGATCATCATTTTGATCATCGAGATTGTGATCATCTCATCAAGAAAGGTGAATTATGGATGATTTCATTTGTTGCCTTGTATCATTTCGTTTACAAATCAATGAATGACATTTATACGAAGAATGAAATACATCACGATAGCAAGAAATTTAGCTATTTTGATATTAATACTGATTGTATCGATATTTACTATTTTAATAATGAATGGAATAATTTCGTTGATTGTTGTTCTGTTGATAATCTCGAGCGACAAAAAATATGTGATTCATTACGTAATTGTCATTTATTAATGAGGAAGATTGTCAATCCAAATGTGACAGACCCGAAAATTATTAAGCCACTTTGGTCAATTATTAATCAACACACCGATGATTATTATTCGTCGATATCAAATCTGTCGGGGATTAATTATGGTATTTTTCAAAGACTTTTCGGAGCAGGTGTTGTTGTGGAATCAACTGACAAATTTGAACAATACATCATTTCAGTCAATGAACAGACAGGTAATTATCGTGAAATAATGAAAAAGAAGGCTGAATTCTATCATGAATTTGGTTATGAATTGATGATTCCTGATGAAACTGAGAAAACACAACAATTTATTTTCAAACATTTGAAATCACTGAATATGAAATTCGAGAGTTGTGGTGAATTTAATCCTCAAACTTTGGATGTTTCGACTATTCAACAAACCATTCACATTTACGAAAATAACAATATTGAACCTTTCATTTTTCATGATGGTAATTCAAGTATTGTTGCCTTTATCGAAATCAATAATTTGTGGTATGTTATGACATCATCGAATGATCTCTTCTCTAAAAATGAAGTCAATCGTAAGGAATATGCTGAGATGCGTAGTGTTGCTTCAGTTGAATCACTTCATAATTATGAGGCAACACCATTGAAAACAAAAGTTAAAAAAATAAAACAAAACACATTAAAACGCTCATTAAGTGATTCAAAAGAAATTTTAAAACTCAATTCATCATCAAAAAATCTTCGTGATCCCAATGTTAGAGATAGCATCTATCAGAAACAAGATCTCGAATTCAAACAACTCAAAGAATCCAGAAGTAGTAGTCAGCCAGATATCAGCAATGACGATTTCTTCACTGTTATGGAAGTAGCCGTTACAGAAAGCAACAGATACTGGGGTAACAAAAGATCTTTGTCATATAGTTCAGTCGAAAACAAATCTTCTGATGATTCTTCATCATCGAGCCTAACAACAACACCATTAGTCACACCACCAGTCATGAATGAAACTAATGAAATACAACTTTCTATTGATCCAACACCATCGACACTTGGTACTTCAGATGATTCTGATAGACATCAGAATACCTCATTTCATGATGATCCTAATAGACATCAGAATACCTCATTTCATGATAATGCCATCACTTCATCAGGAGAATCATCACCAAAATCTGATGATCAAGATACCCCCACGTTCGTGGATGATTCTGAAGCATCTTCTTATTCAGTCAATCATCCATCGAAAGTACCAATCACTGATAAGAAAATCACACCTGAACCGACACCAGAACCACCAAAACAATATGTCTCACGATTGATGTCAAAAGGAAACAAGAAAATCTTCAATGTTTCATCAACTGTGACTCAGCCCATTACTTCAAATATCACAATCGGAGCATCGGCTAAACCAAAATCCAATGTTCGTCCAGAACATCGTGCATGGCAACCACAACAAATTTACGGTAATGATGATTTGCTGAATTATGTAGATAACTGTGGAAAATCCGTCGCTCACGATAACAGTTCTCAGGTTTCTACGCTTAGTAAAAGCAATATTGGTTCTGTTCAGAAAAAGAAAATCATTAGATTGTAGTAACCTGTGGTAGACGTAATAGACTAATTAACCATTTATTTTCATAAATAAATGTTTATAAATTTTCTGTAAAATAGTTATTGGTATTCTCTGATTAACATAGTCATTGATATCATAATGATATGATTTAAGCACATCATCACGATAATCTGTGATTTGTTTCGAATAATTTCGAATCAATGATCGTAAATACAAATGTTTCATTCTAATTTCCGCCAAGAGATACTTAATTAATTTATTCGGTGACAAAGATGAATACTTCAATCTATTATCAGCATACCAAAGACACCATAATAAACAAAAACCTTCTGGGTCACCAATATTAGTGTCATACATTTTTTCATGATTATCGTAAATCTGAAATCCAATCGTTGGTTCATAATCACCTGGTGTTAAATATTTCAGATTAGTCACCCATCCACTAAAAGCACGCAGTATTAATTGATCCAATAATTTTGGATTGTAATTAAACTCAAGTGGATAGGAAACTCCATGTGGCTCAAATCTCTCCATGACGTGTGTTTTCAGATTAATCATCAATAAATTAGAATGGTTATTACTTCCAATAATAATACTAATCGGAATGACAACCCACTCATATTTCTCTTCACTAATAATTTGTGCTATTTTTTTATCGAAATAACTTGGAATGAATAATTTCTGAAACACCCAAACAATTTCAATATGATAGTTAATCTGATTCGCTGGATATTCAATACCAATCGAATTGTAAAAATTTATCATTTCATCATTCATCACTGGGTTATTAATCACAACGCCTGTCACACTGGGATGTTTTTGTTGTAGAACAATAATTCCTGATAACAAATCAACCATATTACCAATGAACGTATTAAAAATAACCGTATCATAATTGAGATCGATATTCAATCGATTAATTTTCACTGGAACACTGCGTCCTGATGATATTTCCATGAGTATTCTTTGATAACAAGTGTTCTTTTTTTCATCACTTAAAACGGGAGACGCACAATCCCTTTGCCATTGTTCAATCCATTTTTCTGGATGTTTCTGTAAATAAACAAAATAGCCTTTGGTCACAATTTCGTAAATTTCATTTTTCATTTTCGAACCATTTTCGACAGTCAAATAATCAAGTGGAGTCAGATTCTCATTATTCTTCACAAACAAATTGATCTTCTTTTTCTCGAAATACTCCTTAAATTTCATCCATAATTCATTATCACTCACCAAATGCATCACTGTATTCCCCTTGTTATCTTGCAAATTCAAATTAGTCTTTGGTAAAATCTTATTCAAGTAATCATCAAATTTAACGTTATAATAATACAACAACAGATTTGTTATCGTCAGTCCATCTAAATTAAATAATGTTGGATCAATCACCTGCTCCTGATTTTTCGGAACCTCTGTATCAAGTAAAATGTCAAGATATTTACGTTTGTGAACAGGATATTTAAAAATATAGTCGAGGACATCATAATTGTTATTTAAAATAGTATGATGTATGATGGTGTTACCTTGGAAATCCTGATGAATGAGGCTGGTTCCTAATTTAATGAAACGAATCACTAATTCTGTCATACCGTGGTAAATAAGATAGTAAATCGGGAGTAATTGGTAATTTTCACTTGCGATATTAACATTAGCACCATGTTTGAGCAATAAATCAATGGCAATAATATTTTTCAGATTACAGGCAAAATGAAGGGCATTCTCACCATCAAAACCAATCAGATTGATATTGACTGGTCTTTTGAGAAGGATAGAAAGTAATTCATTTTCATTTTTGAGAACTAAGTAATGGATGATACCGATATTTTTTTTAGTGAGAAAATTGAGATTGACGTCAAGGCTCAGGATATAATTAAAAGCAATATAATTTTTTGCTTTGACGGCATAGAAGATGATTGTCCAGCCATGTTTGTCTTCCATATTAACGATATCCATGGAGATTTGTGTTTTGGCATAATTGACCAGTAATTCAATCATTGTTTGGTAACCGTATTTAATGGGATAATAAAGTAAATGATAACCATCTTTATCTAAAATATCAACACTGGCATGATATTCGAATAATTTTTCCACCAATTTTCTTTGGTTACGGAAAATGGCATAGTAGATTAATGTGTAACCATATTGGTCTTTTTGATTGATTAATTGGACATTATTTTCCATGATGACATCAATCATATCGTAAGCATCATCATAACGACCTTTACGAATGAGTTCAAAAATATTGTCCATTTTTTTGATGGTATCATAATAATCATCATTAATGGGTTGATTAAAAATTTCCATTAGATTATTTATACTACTTGATTGATGATTTTATTTGGTTACGTTATAACAATAATTGTATGGTTTAATATAAATTAAATGTTTCAGTATCACAAAAACAAGAATATTATGTGTATTAATTGTGGCCGTATTGGTCATGAAAATAAAACTTGCCAAGAACCGAAAACGAGTTTTGGGATTATTAATATTAAAATGGATCTACCTGAAAAATATCGTAATTTTTTACTCGCCCAATTCTCTATTCCACAACAACCAATTCTGAAATTAAAATCGAGAGTCCATCCTGATGTTCAATGTATCATTTCTGATGGCATTAAAATAACTCAAGAACTCTATCATTATTCTGATCAGCCATCATATCAAACAGTACCTGTGCCAATTTTAGAAGAAACAGATCCAAAAAAAATTAAAATTGGTAATTATATCGTCGAAATTAATACTCCAGATGAGAAAAGTAAGATGTTTTTCGAGTGTGTGAAGAATAATATTCAATTCATGATGGTTAGTCGTAAATTTTCTTTAGCAATTATTAATTTTCTGAAAGGTCATTATAACCCGAATGACACTGCTGTGATCTTGAATTATTTTCGTAATATGATGCAACATGAAATTGATTTGATTAAAAATAACGAATATGATGATTTGGTTTATATCGTGATGAACAAGAATCATTCGTCGAAAGAAGATTTCTTGAAATTATTGTATGAAGGTTCTCATAGTATTGATTATGAATCTGCCAAACAAAAATTCAATCGACTTCGTAATCCAGATAAAGATGATCATGGTATTTGTTGGACACTGCAAGTCTATACTGATTTGAAACCCATTTCAACAGAACCTGAATGGGGATTTCCAAAAGGAAAGAGAAATGGTAAAATTGAATCGAATGTTGAATGTGCTGTGAGAGAATTTATTGAAGAGACTGGTTTTAATGAGAATGAATTTATTGTGATGAATAATATCGAACCATTGACTGAATATGTTGTTGGAACAGATAACAACATGTATCGCGGTGTTTACTATTTAGCTTTTAATAATTCATCGGATGATAAATCATTAGAATTTGATTATTACGAAACAGGTGAAATCCGTTATTTTAGTATTGAAGAAGCCGTCAAAGTGATTAGACCCTATCATGTCGGTAAAATTCGTATTCTACTCGCGATTTATAATTTTCTGATTAATTATCTGATTAATCTAATGTCTCAATATGGTTAAATATAATCACTATCGTTGTATTCGGCAATTTCAGGATCGAGAATCATTCTTTCTTGCTTATGATATTCTTTAATTTCCTTTGCTGTTGCCAATCCAAGTAACTTAGCGCCAACAATAATAGTTTTTTCATTTTGTGTATATTGTGTCCTTTCTACTTGCACCAATAAATAGTCATCAGGTCCAATAATTCTATTTTCAGGTTTATAAAGTAAATCACTTGAATCACCGTTCTGATTAATCGTAAACAAAGCATCAGGAACAGCTTCATCCGAAATCATAATAAACATCGGACCATTAGTGGCTGATAACTTATCTGGAATTTTAGCATCGTATTTGACAACAATTTTCTGATCTTTCGCTGGTGAACAAATGTACGCCTTATATTTAACACGATAAATAGCGTGACCAGTACTGTTATTCCTGTCAATCATACCATAATAAAATTCCGTAATTTCATTAATTGCAACAACATAATAATCAGAACTACACTTCTTTTCCATATCTGCCCTCAAATTACTCAACAAAACCTCACTAATATCAAAACCAGCTATCATCTGATTCGGTCTCAAATTAATCCTCGATTCTAATTCAGTATGATAATACACAGATTTGACAAATGCCATTACTAATTATTATTACTATTACTATATTGATATCAATTTTTTCTCAAGACTGGTAAGTCGCGAGAAACAAAGTGTAAGTGGTACTTTTTACTACGTCAACAATTTTTTTCATAACTTATAGTTACGAGAAAAATTAATTACTTTTTTTCAGAACGATAATTAAAATCAGAATAATAATGGCAATAATTGTGATCGATAACCATCCATTTTCGCTCTCTTCCGTACCGGTACCAAATGCTTCATGGAGATTAGCTTCTTTGCGATTAGTATTTGTTGGAAGAGCACATTCATAAGTATAGAAATATTTGTTGACATCACCATGAGGAGTTGTTCTCGAATAATATCCATTTAGTGCCCATGCTGTCAGAACAGCACCTTCCGGACATTGTAAATATAAATCAAGTAAAGGTTGAATATTATCTGCTCGTCCTTCTACCTCTTTCGTCCTGTATTCGGCAAATTGTTGCATTGGTTTCCGACCACAACGATACATGTAGAATAATCTGCCATTATCAACAACCGCTTGCATTCCTAAAATAGCACGACCTCCACAATCAACATCCAAATCAAATAAACTTGTCAAATCATTCAATAAAACCTCCTGTGACAACAAATGTCTCTGAAAAAATGGACGATTACCATTAAAAGGAATTAAACCATCGCTCTCTTGAGAACAATTATATTTGTAATCAATAGAACGTTTGTCACCAGAAATCCCAAAACCAGTCAGATAATGATTCTGACAATCGACTTTCTCATACGCTAATGATTCTAGATCAACTGAATTCCAAGTATTCGAATGAGTATTAAATGACAAAGGTTTAGATTGCTGACTACCTAAATCATGACCCGAAAAATCATATGTCATAGGTGGGTTGTCATAATTTTTGTCTTGTGAATAATACATCTTTTCTGGAATACCATAAAAATTACCTGGGGAATTATTTCTATCTTCTGGTGTTCTCGCATTATTGTTAATAAACGTGTCATGGTACTTATCAATCGGAATGTAATCATCAGTAAATGTCTGCCCAATTTCTTCAAGAACATCAGAAGGACCAACACCTTGAAATGCCAATGGATAACCATCGAATTGAATATTACGAAATCCTTCAACGACTGGTTCTACTGGTTCTGCAGGTACTGAGGGTACTGAGGGAATAGAAGGTGATATTCTGCTAACACCTAAACCAACATAATTAGAAGAAAATTCGACAATGACTTCAGATGGTTGTTTGACTGATGAACAGAATGACCACTCTTTTTGTTTCAGTGATTTATTTTCGAAAGGAACACCATCGACAATAACTTTTGTCATTGGTAAAACAATTAATTTGGCAATAGCACCTGTATTGGTATAACGTCCGGAAGGATATGTTTTTGATTCTTTGTTTTGGCAATCTTTGAAAACTTGGATCATACCACTTTGGAATGGTGCTCCGATTTCTGGTTGTGATGCCGTTTTTTCAGTCGTATCATGAAACAAATATTCAATTTGCATGCCAGTCGGATTATAGAATTTTAATTCGCCAATTGTCCAAGTAGTATATGGTCCCAAGATAACGTCACCGAGAACAAGTGTCTCACTATGGTTAACTTGTTGACCATTATTCAAAACAACACCTGGTGCTAATGTTGTTGCATTCATGGATAAATCGAGAAGTTCTGGTCCGTCAATTGGCTGTTGATCTAGTTTTGCAGTATTATATTCTGGAACCTGATTGAGAATGAGATCAAATTCAAAACTGTTATTAGTTATTTGCCACGTATCACCAGTAAGTTTTGTTCGAGGACCAATAACAAGACCTTCACCATTTTCCTTGACACGATTAATTTCATCCGTTGTCATAGATGTTAATTGAATATCATAATCAGGTAAAATACCCTGATGATCCATTAAATTCATTATTTGAGGCTGTTCTGAGACATCTGAAACAATTGGTTCGACGGTTACAGGTGGTTTGACAATGCCGGCAAAACGACCACTATCGCGTGCTGATGTAAACCGATTGACGAGTGAAGTGGTTGAATTTTTAACTGTCCAGTATTTATTGTTATTTTGTATTGATCCACAATCCCAAATAATGACATTAATATCAGTTCCATGAGAAATAGCCAAACATTTATTTGTCAACCGATTAATAATTTTAATTTTATTTCCGAAAGCACCTTCAAAATACGGTCTACCAATGAGCCAACTTTGATCCAATTCAAGCGGATCAATATTCTTGGCGGACGTAAACCAATCACGAAGATGAAAACGACCAATATCACCAATAATACGACAATCACCCATTTTAAGTTTTTGGCCATTGATATTAGTTGAACCGTCTGTTATGAGACACTTGCCATTTTGTCTGATCTGACCAGCTGGATCATAAGCAAAGATTTGTTTTGGATTTCCAGTACATGGACCGGTAGTGGCAAATCCATCATCACCAATTGTTAAACATTCGTTATTAATCATAATTTGTTTATTAATGAATGGTTTTGATGTCCTATTACCCATTATTATAACTTTACGATAATTTTATGATCCATTCCTTGTTACTATTCAAGACTCCTCCAAGATCAGTCATCAATTTAGTGTATTTACTCAAATCAGGATTTTTGATAGTTATAGTGTAATTATTCAATATCAAATCATGTGATACCCCAACTTTCTTCTTGTCAATTTTGGGACTAATCGCTAATTTTGTTTCATCCTTAATCTGTTTCAGAATATACTCGACACGATCATCTAAATTAAGGGGGAAGGGAATAGTAGGATGATTGGAAGGAATAATCAAATAAGTTATTTTTTCAGAACCTGGTGAATATTTTTCTAATTCAAAGAGTCTGTTCTTGATATCTTGGCAAATTTCACTGCGATCTCCTGATTTCTCTGAGGGTTTCACACCAATCGACTTCAAAATATCAATCAAAACATTTTTATCTTTCGAAACTTCACAAACAGCACCTTTGTATGATGGTAAACCAATTTCTCGCTTCTTCTTGGGTACTGGGGGACGTTTCTGACGAATTTTGAAAACATCTTTAATTTCCAAAATAGTCTTTGTTTTACGATGAGATGATTCTCTGTCAATAACACCGACATAAGCAAATTCCTTTCGTTTCTCATAATAATCACGGTTCGAATTGAAATCATAATTGGAAATTTGATCTCTCACTTGTGTATCTGTCCCAGTTAATTTGGTCAACTCATCATTTTTATCATCTAGAACCAATCTGTCCTTGAATTTGGAGTAATCAGGATCAGTATCAAGATAATCTTTCAGACCAATGGAATATTGTAAGTCAGGTCGATAAAGTCTTCTATAAATCATGGGAAGTGTTTCCGGTTTGTTGAATTGTTGGAAAATATAGTAAGGATGACGATAGATGATGTATCCTTGGTTATTGTATTTATCGAGGAAAGTATCATGGAAGTTATTGAAGTCATTGGTGTTAATGGGTATGAGTTCATCTAATGCACGATAGACGAAATAATTATCGAATAGATCTTGTTTCTCTTCGGGGAATTTATTTTTGACATAATCGATAATTTCGTCGAGAGTGTAGAAATGAGATAATTTGAAGAGATCTTTGATTTTATTTTTGGAATCATCAATTTCCTCTCTGGCTAATTCCACACTGAAAGTTGAATGGTCGAATTCGTTTTTCTTCAATCGTCGATAAATATGACGGTCAGCATCATAATATTTGGCATTAAGTGTTTTATCAGCGCATTGAAAATCACAAGATTGATAACCACACACAGCAGGACACGGTTCTTTGCCTTCATCACCACAATTGGCATATTTCTCTAATTCATCGGTAAAAACATTCTCAGGATAATTATTGGGACAATCAATGGCTTCTTCTTTGAGAATCGTCATTGTTTCCATGACTAATTTGAATTTCTCTTCGGCTCGTTGATACATTCTTTCTTCACTTGATAGTTCATTTTTGTTGGCAATGACGACAAATTTGTAAATATCAACACTTGGGTAAGGATTTTCAGGTGAATAAAGTAAATAATGTTTACAGAATCTGATTGTGCGACCAACCGCTTGTTCTGTTTTACTGAGATTAAAATAAGGATCGAGTGGAATACCGAGACCGACTTCAGAAAGTGTAATACCTTCATTCATGACTTGAGACCCGACAATAATTTTGAGATCTTTACCATAAAGGTTATCTTTGCTATTGAAGACGCGACGAATAATTTCAGATTGTGTGTCAGAAATAGCACTGGTGTCTTCTTCGAGTTTACCGACAACAACCATAAATGTGGCCGGATGAAAGGTGTGATTTTGGCCTGCATGATCGTCTTTTCGATGATCACAAGCATAACATCTGGTTGTTTTGCTGATATTATAGACAGCTGGATTTTCGTCGTATTCGAGGTAGCCGTTCATGAGAAGAACTTCTTTGAAAAGTGCGACACCGACTTTGACAAGATTGGAATAACAGAAGATTTTGCATTTTTTGTCATTGATGCGACTATTAATTTCGAGAAGTGCATAATAGAACTTAATGGAGAAGTATTTCAAGTAAGGTTCTTGGAACATGAGACCAGTGATTGTTTTCTCGTCTTTGAAATCGATAATTTGGTCGACATTCTTGATATTGTATTCCTTCAGAATGGTGTCTGCGACTAATTGACAAATGACGTGATGATTATTCTTCATTTGATTACGAACATCATTTAAACCACTAATACCGTAAAAGGCATGTAGAACATCTTTGGTACCTTTCTTTAATCCTGGGAAGACGAAATTGGCGACGGCACTGGAGTGACGATCAAGGTTGTCTTCGATTTGGCTGACTTCATTGTAGGCTGATAATTGAAAGGGAAGCATTTGGCACCTTGTGACACGAGTGAAACTGAGACCTGGTGGGATTTCGCCGACTTCATTACGACGAGCAAAGGTGATTGGGTCGTTACCACGAAGATAACTGACGTAACCACGGACCATTTTGCGAAGATAGTCTTTACCACCAGGTTTGAATTTGTAGAGACCAGATGTTTCATCAATAACAAATGCTTTGGATTTTTCGATTTTCTGGTTTTTAGGTCTGAGATAGTTGATCAAGCCGACGATTTCAGGTGCGACATCTTTCATGGGAGTTGCGGACATGAAGACGGTTTTGAGATTATGGCTACTATTGATAATTTTGACGATAGCTTCTCCATGCATATTTTCGATCATTCGATGGACTTCATCGATGATGAGAAGTGTGTTATCGAGACTGAGGATTTGGTCGATGGAAACGTCACGTTCGTAGTCACCGGTGTCAGTTTTGCGGTATTTGCTACCTGAATCAGATGTATCTCTGATTTTTTCACCGAGGACTTTTTTATAGAAACTGGCATGAGACATAATTCTGACGTATTGTCTGATGATAATCATGAAGTCTTTCTTGCGTTGATCTTTTTCTTCTTCTGTCATGATAATTGTGGGATCGGGAACATCGACTTGGAATTCGTCACCGATAAATTTGTAGAGTTCTTCGGCGTAGTTTTCGCGAGTGATCGTTCCGGGGACGACGACATGAATGGGAACATGGTATTTCTCGACTTGAGGGAAGAAGGTTTTAAGGATGGCAATAGATGAGGCTGTTTTTCCGGTACCGGTACCATGACAAATGAGAATACCGTTGTAAGGGGTATCGGGATTGATGAAGTTGGCGAGAAATTTCTGGTGTTCATTGAATTCGAATTTTGGTTTACCACATTTGGAGAAGCGATATTGAGCGAGGTCATCATAAGTTTCGAATTTAGGGAGGGGTATTTTGGCATTGGCAAAGAATTCTGTTTTTTTGAAGATAATTTCTTGGAATCGTGGATTATTTTTATCGGGATAGGATTTTTGTTCTAACATTTTCTTTTCTAAAGGATTTAATGTGTTACTTTCATCTGTATCTTCACCATTATCCATTTATATGTTATTGAGGAAAAATCAATTTTCGATACCTCAAATTACCACAGGTTACTACGTTTACAATTTATTTCTTTCAAACCTGACGTACACTTTCAGTGTAAGAAAAAATTGAAAATTTATAGCAAAAAGTATAATTTAAAAAAGACGTTAATAATTATATAAGAAAAAAAATATATTCTAATATTAGTAAGTTATCATGTCATCAGAAGTATTTTCTCGTGACGATCAGAATAGATTGGCGACGAAGATTGGTCAAGTATCGAAGGAAGAGTATGTTAATGTTTTTAATATGTTGACTAAAGGTAATGATTCATGTTTCCAAAAATCACAGAATGGTATGACAATTAATCTCTCTGCTATTAAACCATCACGCTTGTCTCGAGTGGAAAGGTATATTGACAAGTTGTTCGAGAATGAGAAATCAGAGGATGAAATTGATGAAATGGTTGATAATCAGATTGTTGTGAATAAGAAACATCACAAATCACGATATGTCACAAAGAGATAATTTTCGGAAATTTTTTCATTACTGTATGGTAGTGGAAAAATTTTATTATTTAGGGTATTAGACGACGATTAGACGACGATTAGACGACGATTAGACGACGATTAGACGACGATTAGACGACGATTAGACGACGATTAGACGACGATTAGACGACGATTAGACGACGATTAGACGATTATTATGATAACGATATCTTAATTAATATTTTGCTAGTCATTTGATTCGTTTTTCTGACTATTAATTGACTGATATATTATTTATGCGTTTTATAATTTTTACTTTAATAGTAACTATAAAGTGAGCTCCTATTAACAATCTAGATATTAGTCAAGTAACTATTCAAATGAATGGCAAAATGTTAATTAAGTTGATACTATCATAATTATCGTCCTGAAAATCGTCCTGAAAATCGTCTTGAAAATCGTCCTGAAAATCGTCCTAGTTATAGTTCTGAAAATCGTCCTAGTTATCGTCCTAGTTATCGTCCTAGTTATCGTCCTAGTTATCGTCCTAGTTATCGTCCTAGTTATCGTCCTAGTTATCGTCCTAGTTATCGTCCTAGTTATCGTCCTAGTTATCGTCCTAGTTATCGTCTGAGTTATCGTCCAGGAAATCGTCTGAGTTATCGTCCAGGAAATCGTCTGAGTTATCGTCCAGGAAATCGTCTGAGTTATCGTCCAGGAAATCGTCTGAGTTATCGTCCAGGAAATCGTCTGAGTCATCGTCTAGGAAATCGTCTGAGTCATCGTCCAGGAAATCGTCTGAGTCATCGTCCAGGAAATCGTCTGAGTTATCGTCTAGGTTATCGTCTTACTAAATCTACAATATGTTTCAATCGACGCTCCGTCTTGCTTTAGTAGACCTTGCTTCAAGGTTCAGGAAAAAATTGATTGTATTAACATTATCAAATTCATAAGTCAAATGGATCATTTACCTTATGAATTACTTTACACCATTCTCAAATATTCGAGTCAATTTGAAAATGCTGTCTGTTATAAATCTTGTCGGTTATTTTATCGATTAAGACATTTACTTCCAATACAAATTTATCAGATAATCGATTGTCACGATTCATCTAATGTCAATGATTGTACGACAAGTATTATATTTGATGACAATTTTCAAGAAGAGATACACAAATTACCTAAATTATTGATGTATCTTGAACTCGGAAAATATTACAATAAATGTCTTCCACATATACCTTGTCATGTGAGATCTATTAAATTTGGTTATAAATTTAATAAAGAACTTAATAAATTACCACAATCATTAAAACGCATAACATTTGATAATCAATTTGATCAAAGAGTAGATAATTTACCAAATTCATTGACTCATCTTAAATTCGGATATACGTTTGATCGTCAAATAACACATTTACCTCATTCCCTAAAAAATCTGATTTTTGGAGAGTATTTTGACCAAAACATCGGAGCTTTATCATCATGTACTCATTTAACACGCCTTAAATTTGGGCATCGATTTAATCATCAATTACCAAAATTACCTCAGTCATTAAAACGTCTTATTTTTGGAAAAGTATTTGATCAAGAAGTGGATGATTTGCCTAATTCTATCACATATATCAAGTTCGGATACAATTTTAATCAAGAAATATTAAAATTACCTTCTTCGTTGAGATACGTCATTTTTGGAGGTAGTTTTAAACAAGATGTGAATAATTTACCAAATTCAGTGACACATCTTAGTTTAGGGTTTCATTTTAATCAGAAAATAAACAAATTACCTCAATCACTACAATATCTTAAATTTAATCGTCATTTCAATCAGGAATTACACAATTTACCTCAATCATTAAAATATATTAAATTTGGAATAAAATATGAACAAATATTACGGAATGTACCCATAAGTCTGACACACATCTGGATTTCTAGAAGGTATCATCACACAATTCCAAGAACAATTACTAAAATTTTTAGAATTAACTTCTAAAAAAATTAAATCATCCAGATTGTAATTTATTTCTTTCGACATTATGCACACTTTTACTCCGTCTACAGTGTAAAAAAAAATTGATATGATTATCGTTAAATTCACAAGATAAATGAATGATTTACCTTATGAATTACTCTATACAATTCTCAAATATTCTAATCAACATAAAAATACTATTTGTTACAAATCATGCAAAAATATTTATCGTTTGAGGCATTTAATTCCTATTCATATTTATGAAATAGTTAAATGTTGTGAAATTACTTATTTATGTGATAATGCTACAAACATAACATTTGAAGACGATTTTAATAAAGAATTGTTTCCAATTGATATTGGGAACGCCGTACCGGCGAAGAATTTACCTCAATCATTAACACATCTTAAATTTGGATATTGTTTTAATCAAGAATTAAAGAATTTACCTCAATCATTAATACATATTACATTTGGAAAGCATTTTAATCAAGAATTAAAAAATTTACCTCATTCATTAATACGCATCATGTTTGGAGATAATTTTAATCAAGAATTAAAAAATTTACCTCATTCGATAAAACACATCACATTTGGGTGGAATTTTAATAAAAAATTACAAAATTTACCTCGTTCCTTAAAATATATTAAATTTGGTTATTTATTTAATCAAAAATTAGAAAATTTGCCTCATTTATTGAAATATATCATATTTGGATTTGATTTTAATCAGGAATTAAAAAATTTACCTAATTCCATAAAATTTATCAAATTTGGATCTAGTTTTAATCAAGAATTAAAAAATTTACCGAATGCTCTGACACACATTATATTTGGATACACTTTCAATCAAGAATTAAAAAATTTACCGAATGCTCTGACACACATTATATTTGGAAATTGTTTCAATCAAGAATTAAAAAATTTACCGAATGCTCTGACACACATTATATTTGGATACACTTTCAATCAAGAATTAAAAAATTTACCGAATGCTCTGACACACATTATATTTGGAAATTGTTTCAATCAAGAATTAAAAAATTTTCCAAATAATCTAAAGTATATTAAATTTGGAAAGTGTTTCAATCAAGAATTAAAAAATTTACCAAATACTGTAATGTATATTAAATTTGGAGATGGTTTCAATCAAGAATTAAAAAATTTACCTAATGCGTTAACACATATTATCTTTGGAAAGAAATTTAATCAAGAATTAAAAAATTTATCACGAAATATAAAATTCATTAGTATCCCATACAAATATCTACATAAAATACCTAAAACTATTCCTAAAGTCAAAAGAATGATAAATTATTAAATTCATAAGATAAATGGAGAATTTATCTTATGAATCATTTTTCATTCGATATTCTGTCTTGCGTAGCAAATCTTGCTTCAAGATTCCAGAAAAAATTGAAATGTTCCATTTTCCATAGACGAAGTAACCTTTGGCAGGTTGCTACGCTTACAATTTATTTCTTTCGATTTTCCATGGACATGGAAATCGGTCATGTCTATGACCGACATTCTGTCTTGCGTAGCAAATCTTGCTTCAAGATTCGAGAAAAAATTGATTCGAAAATAACCATATCAATTTATTAATAACAATGGATGAATTCAAAACATTATTTGATAACCCAGTTAAGTCATTGTCATTAGAGATGCAGTATAAATCAAGTGACACTGCCATTGATATTAAAAAGATTTTCAGGACAATTTTGAATGACCCTCAATTTCTATCACAACAATTCGAGGAAGAAGAAGTCGAGAAAGTCAAAAAGAAACAAGACTTACTCCATCAGATTTCCGGTAAGTATCAATTACTCGCCATTAGTCAGAAAGAATTAGCATCTAATTTTCCAAGTTCTTTCACTAATTTGATTACGTCTCCTAATTGTTATCGGTTTGGTATTCAAAGGACACAAGCTGGTGGTGATAACAAGAATATCAGTTTTCTAACCAGTTTAAATATTTTGTTGTATCCAGAATTGACAAAAGAGAAATATGGAGTTTTGTATTCTGCCAATGATCAGTTGTTATCACACTTGATTGAAAGAATCAAGAGAAATTATCGTATTGATCGAGTGAAAAACACGAAAGATATGCAAAAGATGAATCTCAAGGTAATTGAGTTATTACAAGCGGGGACAATTGTACCACAAATGATGCAATATGTGGCAGATATTTTTGAAGTAAATATATTGGTATTTGATTTCAACGCATCATCAACTGAACTCTATTGGCCGATCGCTGAACAATTCCCTTATTTCAATTTGTATAAGAAATTACTCGTCTTTTATCGTGATAAGGATTTCTTTGAGCCGATCATCAATAAATCATCATGGGGAACCACAAAGATTTATCCTCGTCTTCTGATTAATATTAATGATTTAGTGTGTCATCGTAAAGTCAAGTTATCATTGTTACAGTATGAACAATTATCGAATGCTGATTTTGCTGTTTCAGATATGGATTTCGCGATGATTTCACTTCATTGTCCACTTGATTTGGAATTACCACCTGGGATTATTGCACCAAAACAACAAATGGTGAGGAAAAGATCATTTAAGAAATTTCAAAGGAAGTATTAGTATAATGTCTGGAACCGTCATTAAGCCTGTCAAGTATTTGTCAGAATATGCTACTGAGCATCCGATACACGGACGTAATGACTCATATAAAACAGAACAATATTGTGATCCAACATATTATGACGAAAAGAAGAAAAGTCTAGATTTAGGATTTCAAAGCCTCAAGAATATTAACCAACATGAAAATTATTTTTCCAGTTTGCGAATATTGTATTTGGCATCAAATGCACTAAAAGAATTACCTCAGAATCTACCGAATCTTGAAATCTTACATGTCTCTGATAATTTACTGACACGAGTACCATTGTATGAGAAACTGGAAGAATTGTATCTGATGAATAACAAAGTGGTTGATTTGAGTAATTATGCAAAAAGTAATCTTAAAATTCTGGATTGTTCTGGCAATAATGAATTCAATATTGATCTGGATCTACCAAAATTGAAGTATTTGTTTGCCAATAATATTGGATTGAGAAAAATGAAAGGTGACTATCCCAATATTAAAATTCTAGCAGTTGGTGATAACAAACTTGAGAGTATCTATCCGATTGATACATTGGTTGAGCTGTCAGTTGATCATAATAGATTGGTGGCTATACCGTCAATGGCAAATTTATTGCGATTATTCGCTAATAACAATAAAATGACAAAATTAGGTTCTTTCCCGAAATTAAAAATTGCTCATCTTCATTTTAACAATCTTGAAACATTTTATGTCGATTCAATACAGAAGTTGACGATTAATAACAATCCTTTAGTGAAGATCGGTTTTGCGAATCATTTGGAAGAACTAGATGCATCGTATACGAAATTGAAGACGATACCCGAATTCCCGCAGATGAAGAAATTGATTGTTTATCAGACTCGTTTGAATCATATACCGAAAATGAAATATGTGAAAGAATTACATGTTGATTTTGCAGTTTATCGTTCTATTTATGAGACTCTGCATCGATCATTCGGTTCAGTTAATTTCCAGATTAACCAGGATAAATTAGATGAATGTGTGAAGAAGCTACCGTTACGAGATGATCAGAAAGATTTGGTGAGGACTATTATTATGTCATTGCATTTTGATAAACATCAGAGAGAAATTGAAAATTTAGTAAAGATGATCATTGACGAAGATCAACAAGAATCACTGTGTCGGTTATTTATGAATATCTATTATCAGATTATTCAGATACATATCATCATGAAAACTTGAATTATCCTAATTACAAATTGTTTCTCTCGACTTAATAGTCTCGGGAAAAACTTGAATTATCCTAATTACAAATTGTTTCTCTCGACTTAATAGTCTCGGGAAAAACTTGAATTATCCTAATTACAAATTTTTTCTCTCGACTTAATAGTCTCGGGAAAAACTTGAATTGAAAATTGTTTCTTTCGAAAACAAAATATTTTAATCGACTTTCAGTCTCATAAAAATTTTGACTTAATAGTCTCGGGAAAAATTTGATTATTCTAATTTTATTATAACAATCAATACTATACCACGACTATGTTTGATATTGACAATGATGAAGAACTTGAATCTGCCGATGACGAAGAAGTTTCAGAAGAAAAACAAATAGGTACTGAAGAAGTTGTTTTTCAGATTTTCGAAAAATTATTATCATCTATCATCGATCTTAATAAATATCGTCATGATTATAATTGGAAAAATGTTGTTATGTCAAGTACTCACTTAGAATGTAAAATTATTTTGTATGTGTTGCAACATGATGTTAACTCAACAAAAGAGACCACACGAAAGAAATGGAAAGATGATTTTAGTGAGTATTGTGATTTAGTGATGCAATGGTATCAAGACACAGAGACGGATTTAAGATTATTTCAGATTATTGTTGAGCAACCATTTATTTCCTCTGTTATTAAAGAATACAATGATACTGTCCCACGAAAAAAACTATCATATATTGATTTTTACACGTATCAAATCATTATTGAAGATTGGTTTAATATGGAGCAAATTGATAAAACATTTTGGATGGTAAACGGTAATCAACAAGTAATTAATCAACTTTTTAAATTCTTGATTGAGGATAAATCACTATTTTATTTGCAGTTATCAGAAATGTACAATTATGATCATGTTGATCTATTTCATGGTGGATGTTCATATTCATATTCACCTGAACATGTTAAATACGAAACCATATCGGATATAAATATGGTTTACAATAGTGTTTTCAAGGTTGGTGATAAAAAAACTATTGTTTCTCTCCTTTCATTAACATATGAACAATTTGATAATTTTGAATTAGATACAAGAAGAAAATACATCAATGTTATGAAACTATTTTATAAAGCAAAAGGGCATATTTGTCTGTTTATTAAGATTATTGCTGGATTTATCAAACAAAAAGAAATGATTATGTTATTCGAAGATGAAATTCATTTTATGATGAAAAACGATATTACATTACCAGAAGTTTATTGTGATAACAGTGTTCTCAATGATTTCGCAAAAGATGAATTAATTGAAAAAGCAGTTGTCTGCCATAATTTCGAATTGATTGATTATTTACTACATAAGTATCCTGAGACAGAATACTTGATAAAATGGAATATGCTCAATTATTATGATGACGTTTTTGGTGAGAAAATTTTTGATGGTGGCTTATCACAAGAAATGATTGACGACATTATGAGAAACGTTACGGTCTTGTGATAGTAAAACAATGATATTTAAAATTGAAAAATTTGATTAAACTAAAACCTAATTCATAAATTAAATGGAGAATTTACCTTATGAATTACTTGAATCAGTACTAAAATACATACCACAAATTGATGTTTTAGTATTAAGTGATTCAACAAAAATAATGACATTGTTCAGATATTTGCTTCAGTATTGCAAAATTATACGTAATGATCAGAAATTCAAAAAATTGGTTATTACTAACATGACAGTTTCTCATGATGTTTCACAATACAAACGATCACTAAGAAAATTAAATTTAACTGGTGGTCTTGAAACTGATTTGTCAGATTTTAAGAAATTAAGGTATTTGAAGGCTTATACAAACAAAAAATTATTGTTTCATAACAATCTAAAATCACTCAAAATACACCATATTGATCAAAATTCGAAAGATACAATTTCTAATGTGACATGTACATCATTGTCTATTCCATTTTTTCTGACATCATATCCATCCCAATTAAGACAATTAGAAATCAATAGTTATTGTGAAATCCAAAATATATCTCATTTACCTAATACAATAACAAAATTAATTTTACGTGGTGCGAATATTAAAAATATATCATCTTTACCATCAAATCTGAAAAATTTGGCATTTGGTACATACACATTGTCATTGACCTTACCAACATTACCTCTATCATTAAGAAGTTTAGAAATAACATCAAATCATTCAAATCTAGAAACAATGAAATCAATCATCGCATCAAATGTATCTTACCTCAAATACCGAGTCTATAAACATGGTGTAAATCATAACATATTAAATCGTCAGTACTTTATGGATAAACTAACGAAAATAACAATTTTCGAGGTAACAGGTGAAATACATACAAATGAGAATCAAATATTCAATTTCATTTTCTATCCTATTAATTTGGTATCATTACGAATTGACACAATGAAGAACATAGGATTGTATTATTTGCCAAAATCATTGACACATATCAAAAGTTATGTACCATTTGTGCTTGATGGCGAAATACCGAAACAAATAACGAAATTATATACTGTCAATCTTGAAATAAATTTGCCACCAACACTAAAATCACTTTTTATTCTAAGGCATACGGAGTCTGTTACTCTTTTACCGGTCAGTTTAATTAAATTGACAATTTACAATTCCATATATATACCATACAAGATTCAAATTAAACATTTAATCAACCTCAAAAGATTGCATATTAGTGGAAAATTTGAATATGATGGTCTTTCAAGTAATATCAGGTATTTGCGATTATACATATTTAACATATTTAATGGCAATGCCATAATTACTGGTGATTTGCCACAAAATTTGATATTGTTCGGTACAAATTTATGTTTTGATAAGTTACCAAAATCATTGAAATACTTAACATGTCGAACTCAATATTTCGATAAAGTACCGAAATGGGTGAAGTATGTTTACTTGTCATGAAAAAAATTGATAAAACTAAAAACTTATTCATAAACCAAAGGTTACTACGTCTATAAATGGAAAATTTGCCTTATGAATTAATCGAAACTGTTATCAAACACATTAGTCCAAGACATCAATTACAATATGTTAATTCATCAAAAATGACAAGGTTATTTGAATATCTTTTGCGATTTTACAGAATGTATCATAATTTTTGGAACATCAACATTGACAAGTTGTGTATTGTTTCAATGATAATGACTAAATACAATAAAATAGTTAGTGCCATTGATGAAAATGTCAGAATAGACGAATCACAAATTAAATGTCAGATGAACAATTTGAGATACTTGATGATGACGAAGCATTTTACTGATTTAGACATGTCAAAATTTAGCAGTTTACGTAAATATCAATCTAATGTTTACATTAAAATACCCAAAAATATTGAAGTTTTATCAATATCATTCACAAAAAATCATTTATTTAATAATACCATTAAATCACTGGATATTTCACATGTACCAGATATTTATCCGAAAAATTTAATTAAACTGAAATTTAATAAACTAGAATCATTAGGATTAATAAGTTTAACACTGCATGAATTAGGTGATTTATCGAAATTACCAAAATCACTGAAATATTTGGATGCGACTTATTGTAATATTAGTAAGTTATCAGCATTACCACCACAAATCGTGGAAATTATTTTTGGTGATGATTTCAATGTTGAGTTACCTGAATTACCTCACACATTAACAAAAATACATCTTTCGAGTAATTTTAAGAAAAGTTTTACACCAATTATTGAATCGAATATTGAGTATCTCTCAATTAAAGTAATTGATGATGGAGGATTCAACTTAATTACCAGCGTCCATAGCGATCATCCTATATTTTTTAACTCAGATTTATTGAGTAAGTTAACTAAAATCAAAACCTTTAAATTGAACGACACACATATCACTATGCCAAAAATAAAAACTCTTCCACCAAATGTCAAAAAATGTATTTTTTGTACAAATGGAACCAAAATGAATATTATCGATTATCCAGCGTCATTGATTTATTTGAAAATGAATCAAACACACAAATCACCACCAAAATCATTACGTTATTTGACAATTAACGATTCTGACATGATTTTACCAGATAATCTAATTTCATTGACTATTAATTATTACAAATTCCATTACAAACAAAAATTTCCACTGTCATTAGAACGTTTATCAATAAGATCTTCTTTGGGAATGAAACATTTTCCATTGAATTTTGATTATTTAATTAATCTTAAATCGTGTGATATTTTTAGTATATCAGGAACAATATCAGGTGAAAATTTTCCAAAACAATTAAAAAAATTATCATTATGTTGTTTTGGTCAATTATTGTTGAAAATTGATTATTTGTATCAACTTGAGTATTTAAAAACCAATTGTGATTTTGAATTATTACCAAAATCAATTCGATATCTGACATGTAATCAAGCAATGATGACAAAAATTCCGAAATGGGTGAAATACATTTCCATAAAAAACTGATAAAACAATAATCTTATTCATAAGATAAATGCAGAATTTACCTTATGAATTACTAGAAATAATACTGAATTACACACACCGAATGCATCATTTAGATATTATGATGACAACAAAAATATTTTACTTCTTTCGATATTTGTTACGATATACGATTATTGACAAAGAACAAACTGTTTATGCTCAATTTGAGCAACAACCTGATCATTGTTTCATTGGTCTGAATCTCATTTTTCCAGAACAAAATCCTGGATTACCCAATCAATCAAGAATAATGTGTCATACCTTACCACGATCACTTGTTCGTCTCTCATTAACAGTTAATGAAGTTAATTATGATTTTCGACAGTTGCCACGATTGAAAGTAACCAAATTCGTATCTAATTGTCTGTCATCAGACAAGTTTAACAAACTTGATGAATTGCATGTTATATCACCATCCATCACTCACATAAATGTACCAAAAATAACTCACATAATTGTACGAAAATTAACAGTGGATAACACAATACAATTACCAAAAAATCTTAAAATACTTCGTTATCAATATGTTGCCATATCACCATTAATTTTACCAGAAGGCTTGATATATCTCGAAACATATGGATACAGAGATGATAAAAAAAATATATTACCACCTTTACCAAGTACTTTAGAAACACTGGTCCTCAAAACACATATCAGTAATCTACAAATTTTGCCATCATCATTAAAAAAATTATCTTTGGAAGAATGGTTGTATGACAATTATGATTTTTTGTATCATTCTAATGTTACGGTATTACGATGCGACACGATAACTGATCATCATAAATTACCTATATTTGAAAAATGTATTTATGTTACCACACTCATTCTGAATAATTATGCTCCCAATATCATCAAGATGATGATATCATTTCCACCCTTTCTGAGAAAATTTTCGATATTCGGTAATTATGAAATAGATTTACAACCGTTACCAATTTCAGTTATTTCATTGAGATTATTTATGATCAAAAATGAAACACTCAATATTCCAAACACTTTACAATATCTCGATTTTATACATTGTGGTGTCAAATCTACAAATTGCTTCCAAAACACACTTAAATCATTGCTAATTTTGTCTGATGAAAGTTCCATATATCAATTACCAATTTCTCTCATAAAATTATCAATCACATATGATCCGAAACTAAATTTAGACACATTGATCAATTTACGATATTTGTTCATTGAACGCTTATTAACATGTCGTTATAATTTTAAAGAGCTAAAAGAACTACGATGTCTTAAGATCAAAGGAAAGTCTGATGAACCATGCATAATTGAATTTCCTCCACAAATAGTCTATTTTAATATCAATCGAAAAATGATCTGGTATGATGTTCCAAAATCATTACAATATGTTTCAATTCCAATGGATTGTGATCTACCACCAAAAAGACCGAAGTATTTAATCATACAAAAAAACTGAATCATCCTGATTACATTTTGTTTTCTTCGACTTAACAGTCTTAGAAAAAAACTGAATCATCTTGATTACATTTTGTTTTCTTCGACTTAACAGTCTTAGAAAAAAACTGATAAAATTAACACCTTATTCATAAGATAAATGGAGAATTTACCTTATGAATTGATTGAAACATTCTTAAAATACATCGCCGAAAATAATCACCTTGATATGATTGGAACGACAAAAACAATGTTTTTCTTTCATTATTTGTTGAAAATAACCATCATTCTTAGAAAACAAATCAAAATGTCTGAAATTCCAAAAACATTATGTGTGACAAAATTAAAAACAGGTGATAACTATCAGTTAATAAACAAACATCGAGAATTACTGAAGTCATTAATTTCAATCTCAATGGAGGGTGATTGCATTGTTTTAGATAAATTTCCGAGAATAAAAAATATTCGAATGCACGGAATATGTCAATTACCACATAAACTCAACAAATTATCAACACGATTCGTTAACTCATCAATCAAACATCTCAAATTATTGTCTATCATCGAAACTTATACACCATTATATCTACCGAATGGTCTTTTATATCTTGACATCTCACAATGTCGTTTCGACAGTCAATTTACTATTCCTGAAACTGTCAAAATACTTGTCATCGGTTCATCAACTGATAACGAACTCCCAGATCTACCTGCATCTGTCACTAAATTATCATTGTTCCCATCATACAATAATTATAACAAAATTATCACATCAAACGTGCGCGTTTTAAAATGTATCTCAAATGGTTATCGTTGTATTTTTCCGCTCCTTACTCAATTTGTTAATGTTACTTGTCTCATTTTGGGTGAATATTTTTCAGGAATATCGTCACTCAGTCTTAAATTTCCACCTCATCTAACGAAATTCGTGATTGATATTGCATGTCTGATTAATTTAGATCATCTACCAAAAACAGTGACCTCACTTCATTTGCATAATTTGAAAAATAAAAATTTTAATTTATCAAATAATCTTCGTCATGTTAGCATTGTGAGTTCCTACTTCGTTGATTGTCATATACCTGACATATTATCATCTTTATCACTAACTTGTCGATCATCATGTAAGATCCCAATTTCATTAAGAAAACTCAAAATCGATAATATTCATTATTTGCGTTACGATTTAAGTGGATTAGTGAATTTACGATCATTGACAGTTTTCAGTAAATATTACATTGATTACAATATTGATAAACTAGAAAAACTAAAATATTTGAATATCTATACAGATACTATCCTACGTGACATAGTTAAATTACCAGTCAATTTAATGTATTTTGTTATCAATCAAAATTGTGTTTACGATCATATACCAAAGACACTTAAATATTTATCAGCACCATTAAATTCTGGGTTACCGTTAAAGAAACCGAAATATGTTATTTTGACATAAAAAAATTGAACTTTTACAGTTACCACAGGTTACTACGTCTACCACGTTGTTTCATTCGACACACTGTCTCTAAAAAAATTGAACGTTTACATTACATTTTGTTTCTTCAGCTTACAGCCTTAGAAAAAATTGAACGTTTACAGTTACATTTTGTTTCTTCAGCTTACAGCCTTAGAAAAAATTGAACGTTTACAGTTACATTTTGTTTCTTCGGCTTACAGCCTTAGAAAAAATTGAACGTTTACAGTTACATTTTGTTTCTTCGGCTTACAGCCTTAGAAAAAATTGAAGCTCACTACTAATATATCTATTTAAATAAATGGATACATTACCGTATGAATTATTTGCTGATGTGCTTAAATATGTTAAACAAAGTGAAATTTTAAATATTATTGAGTCATCGAAATTACCGAGGATGTTTCGTTATTTACTACAAATATACACTATTCATGATTATAATCATAAATCAAATGAAAAACAGTGTATTGTTAAAATATCAACCAATATGCATGACGGCTCGTCACATTTTATTAAATCAAAAAAATATCTTGAATTTAATAAACTGTATTTACCATCATTTTTACGTTGTTTAAAAATATCAGTGTATATTGGTTGGGGTGAATTTAAAACAATAAAACCAATAACATCATTAAAAAAATTAAAGACATTCATCAATCATTCAGATCATTATTACGATATCACGATGTTAAATGTTAAAGAATTATTATCAACATCCCTAGAATATCCCATCAAACTCGAAAAATTATGTATCACTAATAGTTGTATCAAAGATTCTGACATAAACAATCTTCCAAATACACTCAAATATTTAGATTTGCGTAAAACTAATAGTAATAAAATATTAATTTTGCCTCCACAATTGGAAACATTATTATTGCATTTTCTCTATTCACACGAACTACCACAATTACCGATAGCAATGAAAACAATTGCGATTTCATCAGCATTTAACAAAAATTGGGATGAAATTTACAATTCCAATATTACAAGATTAATTTATACTGTGGTTGATGCATCTGTTTATTCCTATCTGGATAATGAAATGTTCGAAAATCACCGTTTGACTGATGACAGAATACTTATTAATAAATTCACAAAAATAAAACATTTTCATGTCATTCATATTGATATTAAGATTTTTTCATTGAGATCATTTCCTCCAAATATCGTCGAATTAATAGCAGAACATTATGAGATTAATTACACAATACCATTAACTGTCAAAAAATTACATTGTCTCACATACAATTCAAAAATAGAAAATAATATTACATCACTAATTTATGAATGTCAATCAGGACCATGGGATTTCGATAATTTTCAGTATTATTCGCGTGAAATTGAACAGAAATATCCTTATTTGACTTCCTTGGACATAAAACAAAATGACATTGTTGCTAATTTTCCTCTTCATCTTGTCAAATTAACAATCAGAAATTATTCTTATCCTGCTAACATTGGTGATCTAACAAAATTGAAAGTCTTGAAAATAGGTGGTGATCAACCTAAATTAGATTTGCCATTTTTTCCTCAATATCTAATTTATTTTAGATTATATTGGACTTATGAACTATCGATTACCATTGACCAAGGTGATTTACCTCATCTCAAAAAATGGGAAACAAATTGTCATACCAAAAATTTACATTTTCTAAAATCACTCAAATATCTAATCTGTCCAAAATCATGTCACATACCGAAACATGTCAAATATGTGACATTAATTGAATTACAGTCTTAGAAAAAAACTGAATCATCTTGATTACATTTTGTTTTCTTCGACTTAACAGTCTTAGAAAAAAACTGAATCATCTTGATTACATTTTGTTTTCTTCGACTTAACAGTCTTAGAAAAAACTGAATCATCCTGATTACATTTTGTTTTCTTCGACTTAACAGTCTTAGAAAAAAACTGATAAAACGAACACCTTATTCATAAGATAAATGGAGAATTTACCTTATGAATTGATTGAAACATTCTTAAAATATATTGCTGAAAACAATCGTATTGATATGATTGGAATGACAAAAACAATGTCTGTCTTTCATTATTTGTTGAAAATAACGATGATTCTTAGAACAATTGATGAAAGAGATATCCCAGAAACGCTATGTATAACGAAATTGAAAATATATGATCGATACTGGATTAAAAAAAATCAATCTTTGTTCAAATCATTAATTTCAATAGAATGTCATTCTATTAATACATGTCAATTACCAAGAATTAAAAATATTAAAGTACATGACATTTGTCAACTACCACATCGATTTAACATATTATCAACACGTTCTACTGATTTACAAATTAAACAGCTCAAATCGTTATGTATTACTAATACCACTGCAACATCACGTTTACCTAGTGGATTATTATATCTCAATATTTCTCATTGTCTTATGAATAGTCGATATTGTGTTCCTGAAACTGTCAAAATACTGGTCATTGGTTCAACAACCAATAACAAATTACCAAATTTACCTGAATCAGTAACTAAATTGTCATTATTTTCAACATACAATAATTACGTCAAAATTATTACATCAAACGTACGCGTTTTAAAATGTATATTGACGGATAAAAGGCATATTTTTCCAGATTTTACTCAATTTGTCAATGTTACTTGTCTCATCTTGGGTAAAGATTTTTCTGGCATACCCTCTCTTGATTTAAAATTTCCACCTTATTTGATGAAATTCGTCATTGATATCATATGTCAAATTAATTTAGATTATTTACCTGAAACTGTCACCTCACTTCATCTACATAATCTAAAAAATACTAATTATCTATTATCGGATAATATTCGTCATGCTAGCATTGTGAGTACTTATTGTGTCTATTGCCATACATCTGACACATTATCATCCTTATCAATAACTTGTCGAACATTACGACAATTCCCTGTTTCACTGAGAAAACTTCAAATTGATAATCTTTATGATTTACATTATGATTTGGGTGAATTAGTGAATTTACAATCACTAACCGTTTTCAGTAAACATTACGTCGATTACAATATTGATAAACTCGAAAAACTAAAATATTTGAAAATCAATACAGATACTATTCCACGTGTCATGATCAAATTACCCATCAATTTAATGTATTTTGTGATTAATCAAAACTGTGTTTATGATCACATACCAAAAACACTCAAATATTTTTCAGGACCGTTTAAATCGACATTACCATTAAAGAAACCGAAATATGTTATTTTGACCTAATATTGTACAAAAGCCATTTTTCTGAACAAACCAGACTTATGAACCAGATCATACAGATAAATACTATCAAGGGCACATTGAATTGTGTTAACCTTGAAAATAGCGACAGGACCATTCCCGATAGAAAACATACAATTATTGTCATCGAAACCGAAAACAGGACATTCAGCACTGTAAATACATTTACCACATGAAGCCTCTCTTCCTTTTTTATTCCAATAATCATAATTGTCTTTCATGAGAAAATGAGTGTTTGTATCTACTGACTCAATTAAATTATTTAATTCACTCATTGGATAAATTTCATCACCGTTTCTGAAATAATTAACGTCATTAGCCCAAATCGATTCCAAAGAAATGAATCGCATTAATGGGAAGAATGACTGGAGTTGTTCGACTATGACAGGACCATCAAGACCAAATGTTCTTAAGACGATCTTGTTATTTTGTGATGCTAAGAGTGTAATGACTGAAGGAAAAATACCATTTGAAAAGACACCAATTAATGAATTTTTCATCATGATATATTTATCATCTTTCATTAGTTTAGTCATGAATTCGGCATTTTTCTCTTTGTAATTTGTCTGATGAAGTTTTTTAATTTGTTCATAAATACTTATATCAGAATCAGCAAGTGTGATAATATCAATATTGATATTACGTCCCATATATTCAATGACAGCATCTTCAATTGAATGTGTATCAGTTGAGTCAAAACCAACCATTGTTCCATTGATGTTTAGATGATAAATCGATTCCATTACTTGATTTGTAATGATAATATTTTTAATCAATTTTGACAAAAAAATTGATTATTCTAATAATACATTTGTTTCAATAAATGGATACTTTACCATATGAATTATTTGCGGATATACTTAAACATGTTAAACAAAATGAAGTTTTAAACATTATTGAATCGTCTAAATTGCCGAGGATGTTTTGTTATTTATTACAGGTATACAGTATTCGTAATTACAATCATGTACCAAATGAAAAAATCTGTCTTGTTAAAATATCAACACAAATAAATGATTTAATTGATGAAAATATGTTCGAAAAAAATAAGTTTAGGAAATTGTATTTGCCATCAATCTTGCGTTATTTAAATATTCTCGGTGGAGATAAATCGTTTTCAAATTTAAATTTAATAACATTACCAAAAAAATTAAAAACATTCATCTTTCATTTAGATGAATATTATAATATCTCGATGTTGAATGTCAAGGAATTATTAACAACTACATTTCCAATTGGATGTCCTCTAAAACTCGAAAAAATATGTATCAATGAAAGTTATGTCAAAGATTCTGACATAAGTAATCTTCCATATACGCTTAAATATTTAGATTTGCGTAAAACAAATTGTGGACAAATATCAACATTACCTCCACGATTAGAAACATTATTATTACATCTTTTCTATTCGTATGAATTACCAAAATTACCGTCAACAATGAAAACAATTGCTATTTCATCAGCATTTGATAAAAATTGGAATGAAATTTACAATTCTAATATCACAAGATTAATTTATACGATAGATGATGTATCCGATTATTCTTTTAGTGAAAATTTTTATCTAACAGATGATAGAATACTTGTTAACAAATTTACAAAAATAAAATATTTTCATGTCGTTCGTATTGTCAATAATATTTTTTCTTTGAGATCATTTCCCCCAAATGTTATCAAATTAATAGCAAAACGTTATGAAATTAATTATACGTTACCATTAACCGTCAAAAAATTACATTGTCTCAAATACAATTCAAAAAATGAAAATAATATGACGACGCTAATTTATGAATATCATTCTCATGAAATTAAACAGAAATATCCTCATTTAACTTCCTTGGACATTAAACAAAATAACATTGTTGCCGATTTTCCTCTTCATCTTGTCAAATTAACAATCAGAAATTATTCTTATCCTGCTAACATTAGTGCTCTAACAAAATTGAAAGTTTTGAAAATATACAATCAACAATTTAAATCAGATTTATCGTTTATCCCTCAGTATTTAATTTATTTAAAATTACATTGGAATGCTATACACACACTAATATTTGAATCTGGAGATTTACCCTATCTTAAAAAATTAGTAACAAATTGTCGTGTCACGAATTTATGTTTCCTGAAATCACTTCAATATCTTATCTGTCTAAAATCGTGTATCATACCGAAACATGTCAAATACATAACACTAATTTAATTAAAAAATTTGAAGTGTTCCACTTACCACAGGTTACTACGTTTACCACAGGTTACTACGTTTACCACAGGTTACTACGTTTACCACAGGTTACTACGTTTACCACAGGTTACTACGTTTACCACAGGTTACTACGTTTACCACAGGTTACTACGTTTACAAATTGTTTCATTCGATTTTCCATGGACATGGAAATCGGTCATGTCTATGACCGACATTCTGCACACTTTTAGTGTAAAAAATTTGATTATTTAAATAACACATTTAGATAATCAAATGGAAACTTTACCATACGAATTATACGATAGCATACTTCAATACGTCAATCAATCAGACAAATTGTATGTTATCGAATCATCTCGTCAATCAAGGTTATTTAGTTATTTGTTGCAGATATACACTATTCGAAATTTTGATCATAAGTTTAATAAAAAACAATGTCTTGTCAAAATTACAACGGATAACATTCATTTCAACAAGGATGATATTTATGTCAAACATAGACCTGAGCTTGGTCAATATATGCCATTAACATTACGTAGTTTATCGATTAGCATTACAACACAACAAAATATGGTTTCATCATCAACTAAATTTAAATATGTTACAAACAAATTAAACGAATTGGTTTATGCATCAGAAGAATATCACGATTTATCTCAATACGAAATAAAAAAACTTTCATTTATTTCATATACCTCATTTCAATCAACATTTCGGAGATTTCCACGTGGTCTTGAGATGTTACGTCTTACTGCTCCCGCAAGACATGAAATTGATTTCAAATACATTCCAGATACAGTCAAGCATTTGAGCCTACGTAATACTTTTCAAGAACAAATATTCAGTTTACCATCAAAATTGGAAACATTGCAACTCAGTCAACAATATAATAATGATTTACCTGAATTACCAAAATCATTAAAAACAATTGAAATACCGCATCGATTCGATCACAATTGGAATGTCATTTATAACTCAAATGTGACAAAACTAATTTTTGTCGTACCAATGCTAACACAATTAACAAAAGATTTACTTGATCGATTTGTCAAAATCAAGTATTTTAAAATTATCAGTAATTACATGACATTGAATCATTGTCCACCAAATATTGAACAACTAATCGTCAAAGATTGCGTCATTAATTTTCAATTACCAATCACCGTTAAAAAACTAACATGTACTGAATATATACCTGAAACACCACATAACATAACAACCTTAATTCATAACTTCAATTGTAAATACACAAACGACATCAGAATAAATTTTCCACAATTAACAACACTCGATGTTACACAAGACGATATCAGTGTCGATTTTCCTCTGACACTTGTCAAATTAACTATCAGAAATTATACACAACAGACAAACATTGATAAATTAACAAAATTGAAAATTCTCAAAATTCACAATAATCAACAATTATGTTCGATATCCGTACCAGGTGATCTGATCTATTTAAAATTAAATTATCGATACATAAAAAAGATTAGTATTAATAATTTACCATTACTTAAAAAATTAGAAACAAATTGCTATTCAACAAATTTACACCTTTTACCATCTCTCAAATATCTCATCTGTCCCAAATCATCTGACATTCCAAAACATGTCAAATACATCACATTACTTTAAAAAAACTGATTATTTAAATAGTACTATTTAAATAATCAAATGGACACTTTACCGTATGAATTATACGATATCATACTCAAATACATCAATCAAAGTGATATTTTATATCTGATTGAATCATCAAAATTATCAAGATTATTCAGTTATTTACTACGAATATATACCATCCATAATTATGATCAAGTCTTCAACAAAAAACACTGTCTTGTTAAAATTACGACAAGTGGTTTTTATTTGGATGGAAATTATCTTTATGTCAGAAATAATCCAGATCTTGGTCGTTATATACCAATAACGTTACGTAGTTTAGAACTTGTCGAATCACTGGATAAAAATGTTATCCTACCACCAATAAAATTACAACCTATGATGAACAAATTAATTGAATTCACTAATCATACGAGTCACTATCATGATGCATCAAAATTAAAATTAAAAAAATTTTCAACATGTGCATCGGAGACAAAATTACACAAATATCCTATTGGATTAGAAATGTTACGAATTAGTCATCCAATTAATCACAATACAGTCTTTAAAAAGATTCCCAACACAGTGAAATATTTAAATTTACATTTTACTTTTTGTCAACAGATATTACGTTTCCCACCAAAATTAGAGATATTGATTGTTAGTCAATGGTTTAATAGTGATCTACCAAAATTGCCGAATTCATTGAAAACAATCGGTCTATCATCTGAATTCAATGGTAATTGGAATGTTATTTCTGAATCAAATGTCACAAGATTAATTTACTTTCTACTATTACCATCATCTCCAATCAATAATCTTGAAAAATTTACAAAAATAAAGTGTTTTCAAATCATTAGTGTTTACTTTATCACATTAAACAATTGTCCACCAAACATTGAGGTATTAATTGCCAAAAATTGTAAAATTGATATTCCATTACCATTATCAGTCAAAAAATTATCTTGTTTTAGTAGTTACATACCAAATTCAAATCATAACATCAGGTCATTAAATTATCATGCTTTTTACACAAATCACGTCAGTCAAATATATCCTCATCTTACGTTATTAAACATGGAACAAAACATAACAGCATTCGATTTCCCTCTCGATCTTGTCAAATTAACGATCAGAAATTATTTCCACCCAGCAAATATTGATAAATTAACAAAATTGAAAGTTCTTAAAATTTTCAGTCGTCAAGAAAGTCTCGATTTGTCATTTGTTCCCAAAAGTCTAATTTATTTTAAATTAGATTGTCAGGATAGTCAAATATTATCCATCAATAACCATGATCTACCCTATCTTAAAAAATTAGAAACTAATTGTCTTACATTCGGTTTACATTTTATCCCATCACTCAGATATCTCATCTGTCCAAAATCGGGTGAAATTCCGAAATATGTTAAATATGTGACATTAATCTAATTGATCAATTAAATTAATTTCCCTCAATCATTTCCATAGCAACCTTGTCATGACTCTCGTAATTCTCCAGAACTAAATCCTTCAATTCATATTCCCAAACATTATCAGCCTTCTCCATAATTTTCAATTGTGGCAAATCAAATGGTACTCTCTCCAGAACAACCTTCATTTTATCAACATGTTCTTCATAGATATGAGCATCAGCAATATAATGATGAATCACACCTGGTTTCATATCCACTTGATGAGCGACCAAATGCACAATCAATGCCAATGTCGATGAATTCCAACCCAAACTCACATCCCAACTCCTCTGATACAAATGCCCATCAAGTCTGCCATCTTGACACACAAATTGATACAACAAATGACAAGGAGGTAACGCCATTTCCTTAATTTGAGGCACACTCCATAAATTAATCAAAATACGACGATTGTGTGGATCATTCTTCAATGTCTTAATAGCATTTACTAATTGATCAACACCTTGAACATCTTTCGTCTCACAATCGGTATATGGTGCACCTGCATGTCTCATTTGAAAACCATATCCTGGACCAACATCACCAACAGGATAATGACTCAATCCATTACGATCCAGAAATTCTCTTGTTGTATTCTTGTCCCAAATCTTAACACCTTTATCTGATAATTCTTTGGCATTAGTTGTTCCTCTCATAAACCATAATGTCTCTTCAACAACCCCCTTCCACCAACCTCTCTTGAGAGTACTAATTGGGAAACCATGCTTCAAGTCAACTTCAATTAAAGCACCGGAAACAGAAAGAGTTGTGACACCTCGAGTTGTCTTCTTCTCACCTGTTGAAATAATCCTTTGTACTAAATCTTGAAACTGATAATCATAGTTGTTGTAGAGACGAATATATTTCTTGATCTCAATGTCAAACTGCATTGGTACACTATTAAAAAATCCAGGTGTCAAACTTGGTAAATTAACTGTAAATGCTTTTGTCTGATATGATTTCGTCATTATAAAGTCAGTTGTTACAACCTCATAGGATGAGAAGGCTAACATTTTAATTATTAACATACCAGTGATGTATGTGCTATTGATGTATTTCTGGAAATTATCTTGACTTGCCAGAATGAAAAATGTCCCGTAATTTTCTTGACTATAGAATTCAACCATCTCCTTCAACGATTTATCTTTATGATCAATCACCGTGAAATTATATCCAACCGGTAATACAATTCCATAATTATCAGTCAAGACCAAATTAGATCGACCAACTTCATCCTGACTAACAAGATTGGTAATAATCGGAACAATCTGATATAAAGAGGTCGAAAAGATGACAACAATTGGCTTCATTAATTACATTAATAGATTAATTTATTAATCAAATTTTTTTCAAGACAGGATGTCGTGAAAGACAATTTGTAGACGTAGTAACCTTTGGTAGACGTAGTAACCTTTGGTAAGTGGGACACTTCAAATTTTTTTATCTCGAAAAAAACTGATTAATACTCAATTAAAATTAAAGTTCATCTCTATAATTAAGATAATTATGCCGGATAATACGATTTTTGAAATCTATCCTGATGAAAAAAAAGAATTAGCCAAAATGTTAAAAACAGATCAAGAAGTAGAAATAATTTTCCCAGCTCCGAGTTACAGTAATTACATTCGAATTATTGGTTTTTTTTATGATAAATTTAGTGATCATGAAATTATTCATCAATCAATGCTCGATATTGCCCTCGATAATGGTGAATACAGTCTACGACTTAGTCTCCTTGATCCTGATGAAGTTGACCAGTTTATCAATAAGTTTCATCGATCATCCAATCAAGCGATCGTCGATTATATTTCAAATCTCGAACTAAACAAAAACAGAATTCTTGTCAAGAAATTCTATAAAACAGCAACTCGAATTGATTTAAAGGAATATGGTATTCGACTTAAATCAGAAATTGAAGAAAATGCCAAGAAAATCCCTAAGGAAAATTTCAAGATCTCTTATCGATACAAAGACAGAATATCGGTCATTTTCACTGATTACAGAATTGATATCACCGCTGTTAGTTTCAGTTTTAAATTAGAATCACTCATGTTAACTTTCCCTAGTTATGAAATAGAACTTGAAATAACGAACCATAAATTCGATATCAGTAAAATAGATGATGTTGCCACGAAATTGCTACTTGTCGTCCAGAATAATGATAGCATCATATCAAAAACAGAAATTACTAAAGTCGTTGCATCGTTTCGTAAATTATTCGGGTTATCAGAACATGCACAATTGAACAATCGTAATGTTGTTGGTTTAGAAGTCCAACATGTCAAGAAATTCTTACCCAATAATTATGCTGTCACTGATAAACCTGATGGTGAAAGAATGTTCATGTATCACTATGATGGAACCTGTTATTTTATCACCACTAATTTCATTCTTCGAAAGACAAACATACCCTATCATAAGAAATTAGGGACAGCTGTCTTTGATGGTGAATATCTCGAAATCAATGACAAGAAAATATACATGGCATTCGATCTTTTGTATGCTAATGAAACTGATTTCCGATTTAGTGTCAGAGACAAAGATAATTATCTCGAAGCACGACTTGATAAATTAAAAGAAATTGCGAAAACATATTTTGATTTTTCATTAGAGATTTCACGTTATAAAGGTGAAGATTATGAAATGCCAGAAATGGAGAAGTTTTACGAGAAACAGATTAAGTCATATTGGACATCATTCAAAAATTTAATAAAGAAAAATGATTTTTCTTTTGTCGTCAAACAATATCTCATTCCACTTGGTGTTGATGCATCTGAGATTTTCATGTTGACTTATTTGTTATGGAAAATGAATTTAGCCAATATTTATCCTTATGTTCTTGATGGTTTGATTCTGTCTCCACTCAATTCTGCCTATGATATACCGAAAGCGGATTTGGATAATGTAGCCCAAGAATACAAGATCAAGCCACCTGAATACAATACGATTGATTTTTATTTGATTCTCGAGAAGGATGTCAACGGTAATATTATTAAATACAATGATGAGAGAAGGAATGTCAATCAGTATTATTACATTGGTCAATTATATTGTGGGAAGAGGATACAGGATGGTGATCGATCGAGGGAAAAACCAATTCAATTTCAAGTTAATGGTAAAGATCAGATTGTTTATTTGTTTTTAGGTGATGAGGATAAACAGATCAGAGATATTAATGGATTTGTGATTGAAGATAATACGGTTATTGAGGCATCATTTGATTACAATAATTTCAATGGTGATGAATTGGAGATGCCGTACAGATGGATTGTGCATAAGACAAGATATGACAAAACAGAATCAGTGCATTTACATAAGACGAAATATGGTAATTCGATTTACATTGCTGTCAGAATCTGGAAATCAATTGTTAATCCTGTGACATTTGAGTTGTTTAAGGGTTTGAGTGATCCAGCAACTTATTTGCAAACAATGAATAGTATTCGATTGACTGTCCCAAAAACAAATTATTATGTGAAGAAAACAAATCTGGGTTCTGGTATGAGGGCTTTTAATAACAGGTTAAAGAATAACTTGATTAAAACATATGCTGTAAAGAAGAATGATGTTTTAGATGTTGCTTGTGGTAAAGGTGGTGATTTACTGAAGTTTGCTGGGTTGGGTCTGAAGTCATATGTTGGGATTGATATTGATCGTTCTGGGTTATTTCAACAAGAAGATAATGCTGTGAATCGATATTTACAAATGAAGAATAAGATGAATTTGCCAGATGCACAGTTTATTGTTGCAGATGCACGTGCTTTATTGACAAGTCGTATTCAACAGAAAATATTACCGGCAATTAATGAGCAAAACTTTACGAGAATGGATAAATATTTGGATAAAAAATTTGGTTTCATTAATTGTCAATTTGCCCTTCACTATTTTCTGGAATCAGAAGAAACATGGCATAATTTCTGTGAGAACATTAACGATAAACTTGATCATGATGGTTATTTTGTTGCAACAGCATTTGACGGTAATATCATTATGGAAAAGCTTGAGAATAAAGACAAGTATGCTGTTAGTTTTACTGGTAATGATGGTGAAAAGAGATTGTTTTTCGAAATTGTGAAGATGTATGCTTCAACAAAATCTGATCTTGGTTTGGCAATTAACTTGCATAATACGATGATTAATAGTCCTGGAGTATATTTTACGGAGTATTTAGTGAAACCTGATTTTCTGATTAAATCGTTGGAGAAGAAATGTGGATTGAAATTGATTGAAACAGATTTGTTTTTGAATTATTATTTGTTGCATAAGAGATTGTTCTTGTCGAATATTAAGTTAAATAAACCACAAGATATTGATATTCGTAATTTTTATCGTAGTTTGGATCCAAAGTATCAGACAACCATGGATACTGAATTGATTGAGAAGAATGAAGCGGGATTTAAATTTACGATGATGAATCGATTTTATGTTTTTAAGAAGGTGTCAAAGAATACTGGACAGAAAAGATTAGCTGTGAATCAAAAGATATCATTGGTTGATACATTGCATCATTATTTGAATACGAATAATTTGTTTTTGGATACAGTAATGGAGGAAACATCATTGAAGAAATTGTATTTTGATATTGTGAATAAGGATATTAAGCCTGATGTTTATTTGATTAAGCAGAATAAGGATTCGGATGAAGTGAGATTTATGAATCGGAAAGAAGGTGACGGGACATATATGTTGTTGATTTACCAGAAGGGGGATAAATATGTGCCGATTTATCATCGGTCAGAATTAAAATATTCGAATAATCCATATAATGTTGAAGAACCAAAAAGGAAGTATTTTTTGAAAATTGGTCATATTAAGAACGATTTAACAATGTTATTAAATTAATTTAACAATTAATTTAATAAGGATGAACAATCACTCGAATATTATTGTCTGTCAGGGTGATACGACGAAATATGAACTTGATTTTGTACCAATTGATCATTATCCACCGAAGTTAATTACTTTGGGATATGATGAAATTGTGAATTATCATTTTAATGATTTGACGAGTTCACCGTTTTATAAATTAGGATCCTTATTTGACACTGATGAATTAGTGAAGTCAGCTAATGGTAAATTAGGCACATCAGTTGACATAGAATCAGTTCAAATTATGGAACTTGTGAAAGTCTTTTCATTTGATAAGATTAATGTTGATGACAAATATCTGAAACCATGGCTTGAGAAATTTGGTCATGTCGATATTGATGCTAAAGGGACGTTATTTTGTACTTGGGGAAGAGTCGAAATTGATGAGAATTCAGTGATTCATAAAACGATAACGAAGGTTAATGGGTTGCCGAAAGGTCATAGTGTTGTGATACAATTCTATCAGATGTTAACACAAGCGACACTTGATTTTGTTACTTATCTACAACAATTTTTTGAGCAGGTTTATTTTTATCATCCATTTTTTCAGTATGAAATTTATCCAACAAGATATTTGGTTTGTTTGAATGCGAAGGAGAAGTTACCGACGATGAAAATACCGTCATCATACTTGGAGAGAGTTATTATGGATGATTCGAAAGTAGTGCAGAAATTTGTGAAGTGTAGTAATAGTATTTATTTAACTGAAAAACTAGAGAATTATCAGAGGATCTCACAGGTTATTAGTCATAATGGGGAGACGACTGATTTTCATACTGGTCCAGTGAGATCTCGAGGAATTAAGGAAAGACCTCAGTGGGTAGCTCCTGAATTTGTGAATGAAGAACAAAATGATGCTGTGTATACGGTGATTCGCGCGAATAATGTGAAATACTGGATTGAGACGTTTATGATCAAGAAGATTGATTTGAAAAATTATTTGGATGATCATACGATTGATTGTGGATTTGTTTAGAAAAATTGTACTACATCTACCATAGGTTACTACGTCTAGTATTTTACCCAATCTATCAAAAAAAAATTGTACTACATCTACCATAGGTTACTACATCTACCATAGGTTACTACATCTACATTTTTTTCTCGATGTTCCGTCTCGAAAAAATTTGATTTTTATAGTTATTATTAGTATCAATAATAACCATAACAATTATAACAAAATGACCGAAGCTGAATTGCAACAAATTAATGAATTGGAAACACATTTGGAAAAAATCTATTCAGAAGCATATGAAAAAGATGAGAAAATTGCGACGACTATGTTTTATGATGATAAGAAGGATATTTTAGAAATTTTGAATTTTAAAAAAGATCGTAAGATACATCTTAAAAAAAATGAAATTCTTCAATTCGCCCGATCTGATTATCCTTGGCATATGTTGTCACAATATTTAGTGAGTCACATTGAAGAACGTGACGAAGTGAAACGATTGATTGGGACATTTCGTGTGGATGGTATGTTATGGAATTATTATGTCATTATGCTAGAGAAATTTCAAGATCAAAAATCATTGCTCGTATACATTGTCAGTTCTGATACATGTACAACTGCAAAACTAACAGATTTAACAGATCCAGTATTTTATTACGATCTGTTAGAAGCAAATTTAAATTTAACTTACAAAGATGAGAGTTATTCGAATGATCTTATTAATCATTATGAATTTATTGAAGACACAACAACATCTGTTTTATGGAAGTTGTTGTCATTCGCTATTTTTTCCTTTTCGAAAGATCAAAAAAATACCAAAACGAAAAATTTACTGAAGGTCTTTTTGAGATTGTGTGAGATTAAACCACTTGTTTTTCAAAAATCTGATGGCTTAAAAATGTATCCTCATAAATACAACTATGATTTGTATAACGCTAATGAAAAACATATTAAGGAAAAACATACATACATGACCTTTGATCAAAAAATTGATTACATAAACAATAAAATAAAAGCTAGTAAATTGCGTGACAAAAAATCATTCCTTGATGAAACTCTTGTCTATATGTCACTACGATTTGATAATCTTTCACCAGAACAACAAGTGATATTTGCAGATAAGTTGTATGAATTAATACAGAGCTATGGGATGTTTCGAATTATTTTGGAATATGAAATTGATTCATTACAAAAATACTTTTTCGAACATTATCCTGTTGGGCATTTGTATAGTTTTATCTATGATGAACATGTCATTACATCACATATGAATGTTCATTTTGCTAAAACATTGTATGAATTCTCAGCACACTTGAAAAATAAAAACAAAATATTTTTTTCATTATTGAAATCGAAAAAAATTAACTGTCATCATGATTTATCAAAAATCATTCCTGATATGACTATTAATGATATTATGGAATTTGTCCAAATATTTATTAATGGTGGTACAGTTTAATCTTTACGCCAATAGGCATTCTTCAAGAATTCAGCCAGGTCTCTCTGATTAACAATACCTTTCTTCCATTGATCGAAATAAAAAACAATTTCAGCAATCAATTTATAATTTGTTCCTTTTTTAATGATCAACTTATACATATCAGGATAGGTATCAGCAAACCATGACAATTCCTTATCTTCTTCTGCAATTCCTGTGTATGCTTCGATGTATTTGTCATTATCATTAAGATCATCAATGGAGAATTTCTTCTCTTTCATTTTTTGCTGAACCAATTTGATTGACATAATAATAATTTTAGTTTGGGGCTCATATTTATCAAGAAGCTGTTTGTTCATTATACGACACTATGGATTTTTACTGTTATAATTTAGCGCATTTGGTTACATTCAAGAAAAAATTGAATTGTTCCAATTGTAATTTGTTTCCATTGACATACTATCTTGCGCTGGCAAATCTTGCTTCAAGATTCTAAAAAAATTGAAAATTGTATATCTTATTAATAGTAAACAAATACTAATAACTATAACGATGGATGCGATTTATGATCAAATAGTTCAGCAAGAAAAAGATGTTGAGAAAACAAATGAAAAAATTGCATTAATTCATCATAATCATGATATCGTGGAAACGATGAGAAAAGATGGTGTGGATATTTTAGAAATTGTAAATTTTAGTTTGCAAAATAATGTAGATTTGGAAAAATCCGACATTGATGCATTTGCTGTTTCGGATTATCCATGGTCTGTACTAACACAACATCTAGAAATTAATCCTATTACTAAAAATTATGGATTATTATTTTTTACTTTTGAACATCCTATTAAAAGTATTAATGACCATTCGTGTAGACCAGAAAAACTAGTTAAAATGACTGATCCTATTCTTTATTATTATTTACTTGATGCAAACATAAAACATCATGAAACCCATTCTATTGATTTATTTAATTGTTATGATCAAATCATTGATCCTGAATCAATTGTTTTATGGCGTTTGTTATCCAAAGGAATGACATTTATGCCCACGCATACAGCATTGACAAAAAAATTTCTACGTGTTTTCATGAATCTTGCTGTAAATTTTCCATTGTTTTTTCATCAACATGAAGGAAATGAATTTAAAAGTCGAGTCAAAACTGAACTGGATTATAAACCCAAACTAGATGGAGTAATAAAAAAAGTTTTTAGACATGAAACACTTGAATTCAATCAAAAGTATATTCACACTAAATTTATAGCATATGAAAATATGACATTTATGGGAAAAATTAATCATATTAATACAATTTTTATAAAGCACGGTAGACGTTTTAATTTTGACTATGATACTAATTTTCCCGAATTTGCCGAGTTTGCTGAGTTTGCTGAATTTGATGATGAATTTGATATTCGTAAAGTTCGTCAAAAAATTATTTATCTTGCATACAAGTTTAATGTTCTTGACCAACAAGAAAAACAAATGTTTGTCACTAAATTACGTGAATGGACTACAGACTATGATATATTACGAATGATACTCGAATATGAAACTGAATTATTGCAAAATTATTTGTTTGAACACTATCCAGTGAATGAATGGTATAATAATAATTACACAAAAAAACACATTGTAATAAATATTAGTGTTAAATTTGCTCAAAAAATATATCAAACATCACCAGAGCTAAAAAATAAACTCATATTTACAATTTTAAGATCTCATGATATGACACATAAATTTTTAACAGGAGTATCAATTTCAGAGATTCTTCCGTTTGTTATTCCAGATATTACTCATAATGATATCACTCAAGTTGTTCAAATTATTCTTGATGATGGTGTTTTGTAAAAAATTAATAATGATCATTATTAATTTTTAATAAATTAGAATAAATATGTCTTCCGATGATGAATACAATTCAGAATATGGTGAAAATGAATCATTACTATCTTCAGATGAAGACTATGAAACACTAACAGATGATAAAATTAATAGAATAAACAAAATTATTGATTATGCTAGAGAATCCAGCCTAATTGCCAGCATCCGTGGCGATGATGCAAAAAGTTGTTGTAACAACGATGATAAATTTATATTACCTTGCAAAACTGTCTATTTAAATTTAATTATTCCACATATCGAAGACGAAACAACAGAAGTTAAAGTCATTATTGCGGGACTTCAATGTATTTGGTAGGCGGAGCAACCTTTGGTAAGTGGAAGGCTTCAAATTTTTTACGAAGATGTTAAAACAACTGTCCTAATTGTTTTTGGAATATCTTCTACAGAATTATGTGGAACAGCCAGAAAAACTAATGATTTTGGTAATTTAAATGACATTTTTTTAATATCACCTAAGACGAATAATCGTAAATGAGTTAAAAATCGGGGTAATCGATGTTCCAGTGATTCATCGTTAATCCAAATATGTAATTTTTTAATAGTGTCAGGAAAAATGATCTGATTATGGTCTAGACTACTAATTTTCAAATGTGTTATTGTCGGCGGTAAATTGTTAGTTCTATTAATTTTTAAATGTGTTATTTTTGTTTTTGCTAAGCATGTAATGGATGAAAGAATATTATTGAAATTTAGATATTCAACATTTGAAGGTATTTTGTTAATATTAAAATTTCCTATGTTTATGTTGATACTTAAATATTTCAATGATAACAAAATATTATTATCCATAGTGTTAAACCATTTTGATAAAATGTTATTTTCATCATATGATGATATTTTTATTTGTAGATGTGTTAAACGTAAACGAGAAATATTATGTAATAGTGATTTAAAGATACACATTTGACATCTTGTTATGTAAAGTCGTTTTAATGTTTTTGGAAATACCAAAACATGTGTCTGATTACCGATGATTCTGAGTGATATTAAATTAGTTTTAGAAATACAGTCTGTTAGACTCTGACAAATCATGTTTCTCAAGTTTACAGGTAAATGTACAGGATTACCAATAGATAAATATTGAACATTTAAATGCACAGGATATCCAATGGATAAATATTGAACATTATTGAGACAGTTAATCGGTAAAACATATTGTATTTCTTTATGCAGTTTCAAATACAGTAATGATAATGGGAAAATGGGTTTCTTGTTTTTGTCTTGATTAAAAAAATGCCTACCAATGTGTAAATAGATTAAATTCGTAGGCCATTTTTCGACACGTGCTGTAAAATTATCACATAATATCAAATGAGTAATTGACGCCGATGATAATTTTATTGTCTCACTCATTTTATCAAGTGTTAAACGTTTCAAGTTAGGTAATGAAGCAATGTCTTGAATGATAGAAGTATTCAAATAATTATTATGACGGATCGTTAACGAGATAAGTGATTCTGGTAATTTTGAATACACAAGACAATTAATATTTGCTTTTGTAATTTTATCCGGAAGACTAAATACATCGATATATGGAGTTTCTAAATATCTTAAATTTGGAAATGATTCCTTAATGATTCGATAATTTATACTATGACCACTGTTCATAATGTAATATTTAAGTTTTTTGGATGTCATTTCGAAATTAGAACTCGGTAAATGACATTTCAAAAATAATATGTTCGAAAGTATTGTCATAGATAGGTGTTCATCACCCGTCACTAATGCAATGGTATTTTTCCTTATACCACCTCCAGTATAATCAAGATCAACGAATGTTTGTAATTTGACAAAGAACGAAACATATTTCCATAATTGTGATGATCTGAAACAAACCATTGCATCAATATTCACCATTAATTTAATGATATCAACAAGTAATTCATTTGGTAGATTCTCCATTTGATAGGTATATTAAAGTAATACACTAATCAAATTTTTTATGAGACTGCTAAGTCGAATAAAATAATTGGTAAGTGGAAGACTTCAAATTTTTTATGAGACTGCTAAGTCGAATAAAATAATTGGTAAGTGGAAGACTTCAAATTTTTTACGAAGATGTCAAAACAACTGTCCTGATTGTTTTGGGAATATCTTCTACAGAATTATGTGGAACAGCCAGAAAAACTAATGATTTTGGTAATTTAAATGACATTTTTTTAATATCACCTAAGACGAGTAATCGTAAATGAGTCAAAAACTGCGGTAATTTATATTGCAGTGATTTATCATCAACCCAAATATGTAATTTTTTAATAGTATCAGGAAAAATGATGTGATTGTGAACTGGACTACTAATTTTCAAGTGTGTTATTGTTGATGGTAAATTGTTAATTTTATCAATTTTTAAATGAGTTATTTTTGTTTTTTCTAAACATGTGATTGATGAATAATGATTACTGAAATTTAGATATTCAACATTTGAGGGTATTTTGTTAATATCAAAAGCTTCCATATCGATACTCAAATATTTCAATGATAATAAAATATCATCATTCATAGTATTAAACCATGACGAGACAATTTTACTTTCTTGATCAGATGATTTTATTTGTAGATGTGTTAAACCCAAACAAGAAATATTATGTAATAGTGCGTTTAAGACAGCCAATTGACATCTAATTATGTAAAGTCGTTTTAATGTTTTTGGAAATACTAAAACATGTTTCTGTCTGCCAATTATTCTCAGTGATTCTAAATTAGTTTTAGAAATATTATCAGTTACGCACTGACATATCATGTGTTTTAAATTAAGTGGCAAATGTACAGTATGATTGATCGATAAATATTGTATATTACTGATTTGATGAGGCAAGAAAACATTTTGTAATTCTTTATCTAGTTTCAAATACAATAACGACAATGGAAAGATTGTTTTCTGATTATTTTTTGAATCGAAAAAATGTTCACCGACTTGTAAAAAGATTAAATTTGTTGGCCACTCTTCAACATATGCTTTAAAATGATTACGTAGTGTCAAATGAGTAATTGTCGCTGATGACAATTTTATTGTCTTACTCATTTTTCCTAGTGTTAATCGTTTCAAATTAGGTAATAACATAATATTATTCGTTTCTGAATCGTCTAAATAAACATTATGATGAATCGTCAATGAAACGAGTGATTGTGGTAATTTTGAATAGACAAGACCATTAATATTTGCTTTTGACATTCTATCTGGAAGGCTAAATACTTCAATATATGGTGCGTCCAAATATTCTAGATTTGGAAATGATTCCTTAAAAATATCACCATTTAGATAATGACCACTATTAGTAATAAAATACTTAAGATTTTTGGATGTTATTTCGAAAGTAGAACTCGATAAACTACATTTCAAAAATAATATATTTTTTGGAATCGTCATTTGTAATTGACTGTAACGTGTCACTAATGCAATAGTATTTTTCCTAATGCTTCCTTCTTTACAACCAAGATCGATGAATGATTGTAGTTTATAAAAGAATGAAATATATTTCCATAATTGTGTTGATTTGAAACAAACCATTGCATCAATATTCACCATTAATTTAATGATATCAACAAGTAATTCATTTGGTAGATTCTCCATTTGATAAGTATATTAAAGTAATACACTTATCAAATTTTTTCTAGTTGGGAATAGATGTCACAACCAATTTAATTGTTTTTGGGTATGTCGTCATAAAAAAAATTGGGGTTGATAAATAAATCAATGATTTTGGTAAATCAAATGAAATTCGTTTTTTATTACCTGTCATAAATAGACGTAAATGTGTTAAATATTTTGGTAATTGATGTTTCAGTGAATCATCTTCAATCCATAAATCTAATTTTTTAATAGTGTCAGGGAAGATGATATGATGATTAATTTTGTCAGCCATTCTTAAATTTATTAATGTTGACGGGAAATTATCGCATGTTTTGATTTTCAAGTGAGTAATTTTTGTTTTTGTTAAACATGTCATTTTCGCATACGTCGTGAGAAACTCAATATTAAGAGGTAATTTGTTAAGTTCGATATTTATTAAATCGGTGATCAAATATTTTAATGATAACAAAACATCATCGTTCATTGTGTTAAACCAATTTGCTAAAATTTGATTCTTGCTGTCATTCATTGGTTTAAATCGCAAATGTGTTAAATCTAAACCTGAAATATCATCTAATAGTTTTTGTAAATTTGTTTCATTGTAATTATTGATACAAAGTCGTTTTAGTGTTTTAGGTAAGAATAAAATTTGTTCTTGTATGTCAAGTATTTCGAGTGATTCAAGATTTGTCATTGAGAGATCATCCTCAATACGGTGACAAATGATGTGTTTTAATTTTGGAGGTAAATTTTTATTGTAAACAATACCCATTGATAAATATTGAACAGTATTGATTTGTTTTATTAAAAATATTTGTGGTGTATCTTTATGAAGTTTTAAATATAATAATGATGACGGTAATGCGATGTTTTCGTTATTTTCACAATTAAAAAATCGTGCTCCAAGTCGCAAATAAATTAAATTACGTGGCATTTTCTTGACACGTGCACTAAAACCATCACCAAGAATTAAATGAGTTATTGAGGAAGATGATAATTTCACTGTCGTATACATGCTTTCAATAGTGAGACGTTTCAAATAAGGTAGTGAAAGAATATCATAGACATTAAATTTGTGATTAGTTCGTGTCGTCAGTGATGTAATTGTTTGTGGTAATTTTTGAGAACCTGATAGATAATTGATTTTTACTTTAGTAATTGTGTGTGGAAGATTTAAGGCACTTACGTAACAAGTTTTCAAAAATGTTAAATTTGGGAATTGTTGTCCAATGAAATTTCCGTCACTACATCCATTTGTTGTTGTCAAATATTTCAGTGTTTTCGATTTAGTGTGCAAAATATTACTTGTTAATTTGCACTTCAAAAATAACACACTTTTAGATAATGTGTAAGGTAAATCACAACTATTTGACGCTATTGCAATGGTATTTTTCCTGATATTCCATCCTTGATAATCAAGATCAATAAATGATTGTATTTTGTAAAAGAACGAAAGATATTTCCATAATTGTGTTGATCGAAAACAAACCATGGCATCAACATTAATCATTAATTTAACTACATCCAAGAGTAATTCGTTCGGTAAATTCTCCATTTTGATTAATATATTTAAGTAATACACTAATCAAATTTTTTTACAGGTAAATAACCAAATTAATCGATTTTGGGACATCAATAAAGTAAACACTGGGTACTTTTAGATACTTCAGTGATTTTGGTAATTTTGTCTTATTTGTTATTTTTTCATCAGTTGTGATAATATTTTTTTTGTGTGTCCCTTCAATCAATGTCAAGTGTGTCAAATGACATGGTAGATCAGGTATGATACTCTGATAATAATACTTGATTGACAAAGATTTCAAACCGACAGGATATTGGTTTGAATAATTGTATGTTGTGTATAATTTCAAATGAATGAGTGATTCAGGGAATTGGTCTTTAGGATTCAGACATGTCAACCCAAGATGAGTTATTTTACTTTTTGCGAGACATTCGATCCGACCAAGTGCACTTGAGTTTTTTAGTTTGAGATGTGTTAGATTTACTGGTAATTTTGTTACTCCGATAATTCCTGAAACAGTTGATAAATGTGTTAATAATGGTAAATCAGTTTTATTGAACCATGTAACGATATTATTGATGAGTTTCATTCTCATGCTATGGATAACCAAATGTGTTAGTTTTAGATTTTTGATCGTATCTAATAATTTTCTGCAGATGTCATTTTTAAAATCGTTGACGTATAATTTCTTCAATGATTGTGGCAGTTTCGGACAATATAATAATTGTTTTGTCAGACATAAAGATATCATATTTTTACCAAATGTTATGTTAGTGATATTCGAGATTTTAGCATTTGGTACATCGATAACAGATGATCCGTGATCCAATACTTTTGATTCACCATTCATGTCAACAACTAAATATTTTAAGTTTATCGGTAAAAATGATTCATCAAATGAATGAACGGAGAAATAACGGATGATCAAATATTGGAGTGATGGAGGTAGTTGTAAACCATGGTTTCTGGCATTACGTACCCATTGGTCAAAATCTTTTATTTTGAGATAAATTAATTTTTTTGGCCATTTTGTAATAATGTGACGATGACTGAAGTATTTATTGAGGGTAACATGTGTTAGTGAATATAATTTTTTAAGTGAAATATGTTCTTGTAGATTATTTCGCAATGCACCAAGTTTCAAATACTTCAATCGTGACAAATGTGAAATATCATCATTAAATGTGGTTGAGCAGAAATCATAAAATTCCAAAAACACTAATGATGGAGATAATTTTGTTTCGTGAAAAAGTAATTGCTTACCACCAACATGTGTTAAATTAGGACAAGAATTCCAAATAACATTATTAAAAATTATCGATCCATAAGAAGACATATTGAAAAAGACATGTGTTAACTTTTGTGAATAGATATGAGTATCTCTTGTATTGATACACATAACGTTTGTTGGTAATAAGTTATGTTCACCAACAATCGCAAGAGTATGACGACTTATCTTACGATCTTTGCTTTTAATAACGAACGCTTGTCTCATACATAATTGTAAAATATGTTTCATTAGTTGTGTTGATTGATGACATTTGTTTGTGTTCATTATTGTTATCAATTTAAATATTTCAGTTAGTAATTCATATGGTAATGAATCCATTGTTAATTAGGATATTTGTTTAATACTCTAGTTAAAAGAAGAATAATTCAATTTTTCTATCAGAAGATTCTATTTTTTTCCGTAATTAAAACAACCATCTTAATTGTTTTTGGTATGTCTTTCAAAAAATTATATGGAACTTTTAAATACACTAACGATTTTGGTAAAATTGGCTGATTATCTGATCCATAAGATAAAGCTAAATGTGTTAAATAGGGTGGTAACAACGGTAGATCATATGATCGTATACTATGAATATTTAATTTTTTAAGACCGGTAGGTAAACGTGGTATCTTATCGTTAATGTTTATAATGTCTAAACTAATCAAAGTATCAGGTAAAATAGTCTTTTCATAAATATGTAAAAGTCTAAGATGTGTTATTTTGGTGTTTTGCAAGAGTGTTGTGTCATATGATTCTTGAAAATTATGTATTGACAAATGAGTAATGTTATTCGATATTGATGTGACATTCTGATAGATTTTGAAATGTGTCAATGATAGAATTTTATAATCAGAATAGTGAAATGATTTTTCCAAATGATCACTATTAAACATTAAATGTGTTAATGGTAATGATTTAATTGAATTAAGTAAGATATTGTCATCATCACAATAACAAATTTTTAATTTTCGAAGTGTCTGTGGAAAAAGAAGATAATTTGTTGTCGATCCAGAGTTATCTTTAATATATGACGCGACTAATGAAATAAGACCGAGTGGAAGGATAAAATTGATTAATTCTTCACATTTAATGTATTGTAATTTTGTCTGACTGAGATCCTGGTTGACTATACTCCTGACAATTAAATGTACGACATTAGGTATCTTGTTCTGAAATGAGGAATATGGTTCGAATGGTGCACAAAGGTAGATTAACGATGATGGTAAAGTATTGTAAAAACTAAAATTTCGTTGTGTTACTTTGAGGATTTGTATGTCTGGCCATGTTTTTATTTTTGCATCAAATGAATGGCCAAGATGTAAAGATAAAATACTTTTAGAAAATTGAATTGTTCCATTACAATTAGTAATTTTTAGATATTTCAACTTTGTGAATTGACTAAAGCAAGGGTTTGGTGGTGAGTCACGAAGATGTAATTTAACTAATGTCTTTGGAAGATTCTCCACATTTATTTTGTGAATCAATAAATGGGATAGATATGGAGTATCCGCTTTCAGATCATATCCAGTAAAATCAATGTTGCCAATAAAATGTATTGATCGTAATCTTGATGATAATGCTTTGGTTTGAATATCTGTGTAATGAAATTTCGTCTTTAAAAATATTGTCCCTTTCGGAAGTCCATAACGCGTATCAAGTATTGACATTCCGATGATATTTTTTTTAATCTCGTGGTCTCTGCTATTATAATACGCGACATCTGGTTCAACAATAACATATGTTTGTTGATTTGATAATTGTGATGTATATTTGAGAAATTTGCTTGTATTGAAACAAATATATATATATCGGAACATAATATCAATTTAAATACATCAACCAGTAATTCGTAAGATAAAGTATCCATTTGATTAGTGTATTATTAATAATACACTAATCAATTTTTTCATCAGATGACGTAACATGATGACAACTTGGACGATTACCAGGACGACAACTTAGACGACAACTTAGACGACAACTTAGACGACAACTTAGACGACAACTTAGACGACAACTTAGGCGACTATTATGATAACAATAACTTAATTAACATTTTGATATACATATTGTCAGTTATTTGATTAATTGTTCAACTATTTTATGAATGTAAACCTATCCTCACTTTATAGTTATTATTAGAATAACAATTATAAAACGCACAAATAATAAATTTGGCGATTAAAAGTCAAAAACAAATCAAATGAACGCCAATATACCAATCAAGATGTTAATTAAGTTATTGATATCATAATATTCGTCCTAATAATCGTCCTGGAAATCGTCCTAATAATCGTCCTTGAAGTCGTCCTTGAAGTCGTCCTTGAAGTCGTCCTTGAAGTCGTCCTTGAAGTCGTCCTTGAAGTCGTCCTTGAAGTCGTCCTTGAAGTTGTCCTTGAAGTCGTCCTTGAAGTCGTCCTTGAAGTCGTCCTTGAAATCAGAATGATTCAAATTTTTCCTGAAAACTGAAAATTAGAATAATCTACAAATACGACTGTCTCAATAGTCTTTGGAATGGAATTAAAATAATGATAAAAAATAGGAATTTTCAAGTAAATCAATGATTTAGGAAAATTAATCCTATCCGTATGATTTGGTAATTTATCAATACATAAATGTGTCAAGTATTGAGGTAATTTTGGAATATTGATGGGTTCGATAATGAACAATTTTTTGATATGGTCAGGAAATTGTGTCAATGTTGTCTGTGCAACTTTTAGATATGTGAGTGTTTGAGGTAAAAATGGATCATCATGAAATGGGGTATCCTGATGTCTATCAAGATCATCATGAAATGGGGTATCCTGATGTCTATCAGGATCATTTATTTTCCCAATAATGAGTGTTTTAATTTTACTTCCGGCAAAAGATTCATGGTATTCGCAATTCATTAATGATAAATATTCGAGATTGACTGGAATTTTTTTAATAACAACACCAACTCCATCACAGATTAAATATTTCAGTGATTCAAGTGAACTATCATTCAACCATTCAGCAAATGTGACATTTAAATTTCCAAAAAATGAAATTTTCAGGTGAGATAACTGTGTCAAATTATTCAATGTGTCTAACATTATTTTCGTATGACAGACGATCGATATTTTTTTGATTGTTTGTGGAAGTACAGGAAAATAATACGCACATGTTAAGAATTTGAAATATTCGAGATTAATTGGTAACTCAATAGGATCCCACATATAACGAATCCTCAAATATTGTAAATTTGGTGGTAGGATACCTATTCCGTATCTATTCAATGATAGATATTTTAATGATTGTGGTAAATATGTGAGATAATTATCATCAGTTCCACCACGAAAAAATTCACCATGTGTCGTCAAATTTGTTAAATTTTGTGGCCATTCCTCTACCTTAGCTTGGAAATATGATCCAAGCATCATGTGCGTAATTGATGACGATGTAAATCTAAATGTTTTATCTCGATCACCACTCTCAATTTTAAAATATTTAAGGTTTTTCAGCGATAAAATTTCAGTCAATACATCATCGCGCGGGTAACTTGCCATATAATCATAATTGATCGAAATAATAGATTGTGGTAATTTCTGATTAATATCAGAAATATCATAACTCAACGAATTAACTTCCATATGCGTGATGTGTTTTGGAAGACTTGAAATAATCACATTAGCACATTTAAACATTTTCAAATTCGGAAAATCTTCAGCCAAGTATGCTTGATAAACTTCATTTTTGCTATTTGCAATGGTCAAATATTGTAATTTTTTCGATGTAAAATTGTTAAGACGGTTATGAAAAACATCACATTTAATTGTCAAATAAACTAAATTTAATACATTCAATATCTCAAATTTAGTCACATTTGTCGAGATAGCAATTGTATTTCTTTTTTTTAAATTTCCACGGTTAATAAAAACAAATGATTGTAAATCATACAATCTTTGAAGATGTTTCAAATTTTTTGTTGCTTTAAAACAAAGTTGTGCATCTGTGTTTAAAACTAACTTGAATACATCAGTAAGTAATTCATTTGGTAAGTTCTCCATTTGATTAGTATATTTTATAATATGTTAATCAAATTTTTTAGTTACTGAAAACATTAGGATACAATGATACATGATCAAAGAATCCAACACCAATATCATGTTCAAATAAAATAACAGTTTTGATTGTTTTGGGAATTTTATAATTTTGTGAGTATGGTATTTTCAAATATATTAATGATTGTGGTAATTTAATTCTTGAATCTAATACCATATCAAATGTCAAATGTGTCAAGTGTTTTGGTAATTGTGGTACAAAATTTGAAAGGTAACTATGCATTTTTAATTTTTTCAAATTTTCTGGTAATTCAGGAAATGTACTCAGATTATGTCTGATTTCCAAACAAAGTAGAGTATTCGGAAATGGATCATATGTACTTAATTGATAAATTTTCAAATGGGTTAATTTACTTTGTCGTAAACACAAAATGTTTACGCTATGATTCAATGACAAGTATTCTAGATTAATTGGAAGACTTGTAATATATCCATTAACATTAGTAATTAAATATTTCAATGAGGGTAATTCATGTGAATCAAGCCACCGAGTGAATGTTTTACTCTGATGACTATCTTCGTTTCTGATTTTCAAGTAGATTATTTTGGTGTTTGATATTTTTTCTAATAGAACATCATAATCGCCGCGGACGCTGGCAATTAGGCTGGATCCTCCAGCATAATCGCTCATATGCATAAAATCGAGATGTAATTTTTTCAGTGTTGGTGGAAATTCAATATTGCTATGATACAGATTAGTTATTTTTAAGGAAATGACTGACGGCGAAAAAACAATACGATGAAATTTACCGGCATTAATGTTGATGCAACTAATATATTCGAGATTAGTCAATTTATTATTTGTTGTCATCATATTATTGGCAAACAAGTATCGTAATTGATCCAATTTACCAGTAAGTTTAATTGTTCTCGAGAAACTTTTATCAATAAAATAGATCAGTGATTTTGGTAATATTTTTGAATCATTGTTCTCGTAAAATTTATTTCCAATTTCCAAGTAAATCAAGTTAATAGGCCATTGTGTAATTTTAGTTTTAAAATTTTCATCAAGTGTTAAATGAGTAATTGTTGTTGATTGGAATCGTATTGAATTATTATTGAGACCATGAAGTTTGAGATGTGTTAACTTGGGTAATGATAAAATTCCGTGCATATCTACAACATAAGGAGTAGATTCTCGTAACGTCAATGATCTTATACTTGATTGTAATGATCTGACGTGTGTATAATGGAATGTATTCAGAATAATTCTCGAAATACAATTCGATGTGTTTTCGGGATATAATTTGTCGCATTTAAGTGTTCGAAGATTCGGTAATTTATTGTTATCTGTGATACACGAATGTTGACGTTCAATAAACAAATGTTGTAATCTTATTGAATTAATTCTCGAATCAGTTAACATTTTAATTTTCAAAAATAATGTATTTGCAGGTATAAAAAACTTATCGTATGATGAGCTGTTAAGGGCAATTGTTTTTCTGTTCCATGATTGTTTTGTGCAATCATTTATGATGTAATTTTGAATCACATATAACCGTGAAATATAATTTAGACACTTAGATGATTTGATATATGTCATCGCATCTACATTAAGTAATACATGACATATATCAACAAGTAATTCGTAAGGTAAGTTCTCCATTTGATTAATATATTTAAGTAAATGTATTAATCAAATTTTTAGTACAGGACGACAATCTTAATTGATTTCGGTATATCAGAGAATTGTTCATAAGGTGCGACTAAGTATTTCAATGATTTCGGTAATTTTGATTTATTCATGATTTTAGTTTCCATTGTTATTTTATCTTGACGATTGAGACAACATGCGATTAAATGTGTTAGATTATTCGGTAAATCTGGTATGATATTATTTTCGTATTTTCTAATATTCATCATTTTTAGACTTTGTGGAAAAACATACGATAATGACGATGTCAGATGTGTTTTTAGATGTGTTAGTGTTTCTGGAAAATTGTCAAGAGGATTGAAGTATGATGAAATAAAATGAGTTATCTTGCTATTTGATAAACAAGTTATACGACCAATTCCATTATTTAATAATTTGACATGTGTGAGATTTGATGGCAATCTAATAATATCATGTGCACCAGAAAATACACTCAAATGAGTTAAATCTGGTAACTCAACTTTATTTAACCAATAAACAAATTGTCCCTCACACACCGTATCATTCCTCAGTTTTAAATGTGTTAATTTCAATTTTGCAATACTATCTAATAATGCTTCACCTATATCAAACAAATATCCACACAATGATAATCTTTTCAGAGATGATGGTAATTTCAGACATTTAAATATTGTGTTAATGATCGTGAGTGATTCAAGATTTTCCTTGAATGTTATATGACGATAATAATAAATTTTTATATTTGGTGCATTAAATATCGGATATTGATGAGCATCGATATTTGTAATCTCTAGATATCGTAAATGTGGTAAATCCAATTCCTCATAACGAGACAAAACACCTTCGATGATATAAGTAAAATGTTCGATTATCAAATAAGTTAATGATAGTGGTAAGACAAGATCTCGATTTTTGTGTGTTTTTAAATACGTTAAATTTCTTGGCCAAATGTTAATCATATTGGTAAAATTATTGTTCAACGTTAAATGCGTCAATGCATTCGAGTGTTCAAATGATATTAAACTGCGAGGCCAACCAATAATTCCTATTTTCAAATATTTCAAATGAGACAATTTTGCTATGTCTTCATCAAAGTTTGATGATAAATAACAATTTAATTTCAAATATATTAATGATTTGGGTAATGATAAGGGGAAATGAAAAGTTAATTTAGTACCACTTAGATGAGTTAAGTTAGGGTAATATTGTCCAATATAATTATCATCACTATCACTATCACGAAAAATCTGCAAAAATCGTAGCTTTCTTGATGCAATATTATAACGTATAGCCTTCAAATAAACCACATTATTTGGTAGCGGAACATCACGAACACAATAAATTGCATTATTGTATTTTGACACCCCATTGTAATCACGTAAAATAACTGACTGATGTGATACCAATAGTGAAATGTATCGTATAAATTTAGATGATTGCGTACACTTATTGTGGTCAATATATGTTACCATTTTGAAGACATCTGTGAGTAATTCGTATGGTAAAGTGTCCATTTGATTAATCTATTATAAATAATAGGTTAATCATTTTTTTCTTGTACTAAGACAACCATCTTAATAGTTTTCGGTATATCAGAAAACAAATTAAATGATGTTTTCAAATATTTCAATGATCGTGGTAATCTCGACTTATTTACTATTTTGTCATCTGCAGAAATTTCATCGATGGTACAAAATAATATTAAGTGTGTTAGGTTATTTGGTAAATTTGGGATAACGCAATACTCATATTTTTCAATGCTTAATGTTTTTAGATTTTTCGGCAAAATGTATGATTGAGACATTATTTGCCGTACTTTCAAATGTGTTAATGTTTCTGGTAAACCACCATCAAATGATTCATCATGATTGAAATATAATAAGTGGAGATGAGTAATTTTGCTCTTCGATAAACATAATATACGGCCATATTCTTTGTTTCTTAATTTTAAATGTGTTAGATTTAGTGGTAATTTAGTAATGTCATTCGCGCTTGAATATGCTGACAAATGAATTAATTCTGGTAACTCAACTTTATTCAACCAATTAAGAAATAGGTCTTTATGACCCGGTTCGCCATTGAATAGTCTTAAATGCGTCAATTTGAGATTTGCAATACTATTTAACAATGGTTCACTTAATACCACTGAATAACGCGCAACAGATAATTTTTTGAGTGATGATGGGAATTTCGGACATGTCAACAAAGTATTAGTAATAGTAAATGATTCAAGATTGTCACCAAATGTTAAATTTTTGAAATATCTAATTTTAAGATTTGGTACATCTAAATGCAAGACGTTTGAATCAGTATTCACAATTTCTAAGTACTGTAAACGTGGTAAATCCAGTTGTTCATTATGTTTGATAAGACTACCGTCAAATCCATAAACGAACTTTTCGTGTTTTTTAATGATTAAATGGGTTAATGTTTTTGGTAAGACCAGACCATGATTACTAGCTATTTTTAAATATGTCAAATTTGCTGGCCATGTTTCAATGGTATTAGTAAAGTTATCTCGCAAAATCAAATGCGTTAATGATTTTGAGTGTTTGAATGATATGACACCATTAGACACGTAAAAAAATCTTATTTTCAGATACTTTAAGTTAGTCAATTTTGTGATGTCGTCATTAAATGTTGCTGATGGACAGCCACTAAATCGCAAATAGACTAATGATTTTGGTAATTCTGACGGAAAATTAAAATATATTCCAGATCCACCTAAATGTGTTAACTTAGGACACCATTCACCAATAAAATCATCATTACCATAATGACTATCAGAATTACTAAAAAATAAATATTGTAACGTGTTTGAGACAATTTTACTTTGTGATGTTTTCAAGTAAACCAAGCTATTCGGTAAACAGACATTGAATTGAGTGGTAACAGCAATTGGATTGTTATATTTCGATTCACCGTCATCGTCGCATAAAATGACAGATTGACGTGATAACAATTGCAAAATATCTTTCATCATTTTTGTTAATCGGCTACAATTGTTGATATCTGCCATTGTCATCATTCTGAACACATCAACAAGTAATTCATATGGTAAAGTGTCCATTTTGATTAGTGTATATTATCGTATACAATAATCAAATTTTTTATTTTTCATCATACCGTATTCTCGCTTTATCATAAATACTGATCATGGAAAAAATAGTGTTACTCTGAAAACCATTCTTCCGCAAATATTTCTCGAATTTTGTTTTGTTAAATTCTTTTAATTTTGGTTTTTTAATTTTCAAGTCATCGGGCATTGTTATAAAATATTTCTTTGCTTTCTTGGCTTTCTTATCACCATCAACAATATCCGTAAATTTTTCACCCGATTCTAATTTTTTGAAAGCAGTTTTCAATCCAATCCCTTTCGGTGGTGTATAATATGGACTTCCCATCAGTACACCCAATTCAACCAATTCTTCTTGATTCATTCCAAGTGCCTTGCGTAAATCCTTCAGAATAATTCTTGGAACACTCATTTTACGAATACTCTTAAAGAATTGCGGATACAATGCCTTTGCTCCATGTATCAGAATATCACTATCATCTGCAATAACACCATTAGTCAAACCGATTTGTGTCATGTAAGCAAGGACGATATCCGCTTCACCTGGTGCTTCCATCCATGGTATTCCAAGTAAATCAAGTATTTTCTGTGATGATTCTATTTCGACACTTGTCAGAGTAAAAACACTTTTGAATAATTTGTCAGTTAATTTGGTATCTTTCTTGCTAATCGCCTTTTCTCTTTTCTTCATGGCTTTCTCTTTGGTTTCTTTTCTTTTGGCAATCTCTTCTTGTTTCATTTCGTTATCATGACCATCATAAATGAAAAATGGCAAAATACCATTCTTGAGCATCAGAGTGACTCTAGAAGTGATAATGGTCAGATGTGAGGTAATTTCACCATCTTCATTCGTCAAATCATGACCCATGGCTCTAGCACCAGTTATAGCTGAATACAAAACCCAATGTGCATCAACACCCATGATCGTACCACGTAATTCACTAACTGGAACCATTTTCTTGACATCAGGGGCTTTCCATTTTAACAATGCACTGAAATTCTTAATTCCCATCTTAATTATTATGTGGAAGAAGTATTTTGGATCAAATTTTTTTAGAGACAGAATGTCGACAAAAACAATTTGCTAATCAGAATGATTCAAATTTTTTTAGAGACAGAATGTCGACAAAAACAATTTGCTAATCAGAATGATTCAAATTTTTTTAGAGACAGAATGTCGACAAAAATAATTTGCTAATCAGAATGATTCAAATTTTTTTAGAGACAGAATGTCGACAAAAACAATTTGTTAATCAGAATGATTCAAATTTTTTTATAAAAAATTGACTTAATAACTAGATAAAATTAAAACTTTAAATGGATAGTATTGATAAAGCTTATCATAATTATTATGATGAACGTGATATTGCAGATACTCGACCAAGAATATCTGGAACAGAAGCCGATTTACAATATATTTTAGATAATGCATTTTTAATGAATGGCAATGATTTGTTTGACGATAGTTATAATGTCAAAATTTTTCATACACTAAAATCAGAGGATGTCAAAAATCCTGAATGTCAATTACTTTTGGATATTTTGTGTCGAACCGTTTCAAATGAAGTGGAACAATGGTTATTAAACCCTGATACTAATTTGAAATTACTCTACTTATTGGCAGATCGATATCTAATACCTCTGTCAACTATTAATCTCGATTTATTATTTCAGAAGAGCAATGATGGAATAACACCATTTGTGTTTAAAGAAATTTTGAATATTTTTGACGAAATTTTTGAGAATGGTGTCGTCATTGAAGGATTGATTAACTGGTATCAACCAATTGCCAATTCTGGTGTTTTACATTTTAATTTCATCATGAACGGTTTGTATGATCAATACTTATTGTTGTCAGAACAATATTCGTTTGATATATATGCTAATTGTCGTGATGAATTAACATTGTTTGATGTTGAAAGTGTAAGTCTGGATAAAGCATTCACAGTACTTGGTAAAGATACAAGTGATAAACGTATTGCAATTGCACTTTTAGTGCTGAAAAATAATTTTAATGAATTGAGTCTTGATGAAAAGCACATTTTCATTACTGGAGTTAAAAAATTGATCACAGATATGAAAATAAATACAGTATTATTTTTTCAAATTATCAATTGTGACGATATTTTTGATCATATCGTTCCTGAATTGACAATCTATTTTTCATGTCGATCGATAATGAAATTAATCAGACAGGCAATCAATATTGACATTTCATCAAAAATAATTCAATTAGTTGTCAACTCACACCCAAATAAAAAAACACAAATAGAAACATTTTTGATATTATACAGTTCACAAAAACTACTCGATGATTATTTTGGAGAATACTCTCAAAAAGTAATTGATAACGTTATCAAGAACAAAATGGAAAATTCATAAAAAATGAAGTTTACCACTTACCACAGGTTACTACGTCTACAATTTGTTTCTTTCGATTTTCCATGGACATGGAAATCTGTCATGTCTATGACCGACATACAATCTCTAGAAAAAATTGATATTTACCATATAAATTACTTATACAACAAATATCACACGAATGAGTTCAGAATACGACGACTACGACCAGTATGAAGATCCACCAATAATTACTGAAGATATTTTATTATTATTAATTGATGAAATTGATAATATAACAAGATCGCTTGATATAATACACACTTACAGTTTTTTGGGTACACATGCTGATAATTTCAAAGATGAAAATTGTAAAATCATTATTGGTGCCATTCGTAGTGATTTTACCAGGTTCGATGATTGGTTAGATAATCCAGATACTGATCTAAAAATTTTTAAGACATTGATAATTTTACCAGCTACTTCTGTAGCAATCATGCCAACATTAGATAAAGATGATTTCAAAAAACTTTCCAAGAAAAAAATAACTAATATGAATCTTTATTGGTTTAAACATTTTTTGATTCGATTTCATATCAGAACACTCGATGATGATGATATTGATACTTTAATCGAATGGTATGAACCATTTTCAGATTCTGGTGTTCTTCATTGGGAATTGTTTGATGGATACAAATTCAAACATTTTGTACACGTATCAGAAAAATACCCATTCGATGTCAATAAGATGGGTGATACGATGCGTATTAATTTTACTAATGATGCACCGTATCATAATACTAAGGTTAATGGTGAAAACGTCGTTATTTCGTATGATTATCTGCTCAAACATTTACAGGAAGAAACATTGGAAACATTATGTCATAACAAATCACACTTTATCTATCTGGCTACTTCTTACTTGCAAAATAATTATGAGAAATTACTTTTAAATGAGAAAACACAGTTTATTAATTTTTTGAGATTGCATATCAAATCAAACACACATCTTATTACGGTTCCAGAAATTATTGACATATTTAGAAAAGAAATCAAAGACAGTATACAGACCAACAATATTCCATTTATCATTTACATATCGAATAATTTCATAATGTTTGATTTTATTATTGAGATAATGATTGAAGAGAACAAAAGTTTGGCAAACATTGAATATAATTTGATTAGTAATGGTTCAGAAATGATGCTCAAACACTATTATGGTGAATTCACTCAGGAGACGATTATTTCTTTTGCAAAAAAATATGGTGATGAATTATCGATTTAAAAAAATTGAATAATTGATTAATTAATTAATTTTAATACTAAAACTAATTAATGTCTGAAATCGCACATGCAACAGAAGAAGTATTTCAACAAATGATAAACAGGATTCATGCAGGATTACAAATTAATGATTTTGTTGACGAATACCATTGGAGTCATCTTATTGTTTCATCACTTGAAGAACGTATTGTTTTAAATTATCTCAATGATAGAGTCGATATCGATTTAATTGATCAATGGTATATTGATACATCAACAAATATGTGTCTATTTAATACGATTTACGGTATTGATACTCATGAACACATGGTATCGCACCTTGACAATTTTCTGCGTAAAGAATCTTCACCATTAACCAAATCTTCTTTCACATTTATTATCAATTTTCTGACTGTAAAACCAAATATATTTGATGGCATTCTTAAAATATTGGAACATGACTCTAATAAATGTTTCATTAAGTATTTATTTCAAAAATTAATTCATGTGAAACAACCAGAAAATTATTTACAATTATCATCTAAATATGTTTTTGATCCTTATGATGTGTTTATAACTGAATGTGTCATTAAATTCTTACCAGATTTGTTTACCGATAAACAATTAAAAAACGACACGTCTCTCCAAACTATCAACGAAATCTTGAAGGAAGGGACATATATGTTTGAGGAAGCTGGTTTGAGTTTTCGCACAGAATACATCAATTTAATCAAAATGATGTACAATATAGAACGTTCTAAATTTATCTTAGCGTTGACATCTAGAATCAAAAACATCAACGTCATTGAACAATTTTCGGAAGAAATACGTTCCATTATAACGAATAAAGACACAATAAATCTTTTACTCAAATGTACAATAAAATTTCATAATATCGTTTTGCTCGATTATTTGCTTTCACATTATGGAAACCTTGAATACCAGATCAAATGGAATCTACTTTGTCATTTCAATAACGATCTCATTTTACAATATTTTGATGGAGAAGTCACTCAGGATAAAATCGATGACGTAATGCGAAATTTAATTTATAACTAACCATTTATTAAAACAAACGTATGCTTGCTATTATAAATGATCTTATTATCTTGATTAATGATTTTCTTAAATATCACAAATTATTGTTCTTCTCAGAAAATTTCAATACTAAAAAATTATTAGAATTCAAAAGTAAACATCCCGATATTGATATCAATCGAATCAAAAACAGAACAGAAAGAACAATTGCTTCATTTTTATATAATAAAGTTGACATTGAAGATGTCAAATTTGTTTTACAAAATAACATCAATATGATTCAAGTTTTCGAAAAATTCAATAATGATTACAAATATTGGAATAATCCAGGTGATTGGTTAATTGCCATTTTATTTCGAGCACATATACTATCTGACGATTCTGATAGACATTGGGATACCTCATTTCATGATGATCCTGATAGACATCGGGATACCTCATTTCATGATGATCCTGATAGACATCGGGATACCTCATTTCATGATGATCATGAAATATATGAAGACTTAGACCCACAAGTATCAATAAATTCATTATTAGAAATCTTGTATTATTACATTGATCATCATATTTTCATCAAATATGAAAAACAATTTTTTAAGATTTACACTGAGAATCAGAAAAGAATTGATGAGACATTTCGTGTTATTATGTCGCTTATCGATGAATTCAAACATGATAAACAGGTGTCCTTAGTGATGTGTGAATGGCTGAAATCCGATTTGATTGACATTGAATTTAAGTATCCAATCAATCCAATTACTTATTCAACAAGGTTATCTGTTGATTTCATTAAATTTATCAATGATCCTCAACGTTATTTAACAAACGCCAGAATGATAGAATACAATACACCATTAATAACCAATCTGTATCGAATACGACAAGAACACTTGAATGTTTTTAAAATTATTCTGACATTTCTAAAAAATAATGAATCCCATGATTTAATGAGAACGACATATATTCAATTCTTACAACAAGCCTGTTATTTTAGTGAGAATACGATTGATTTGTATATCATTCAGAAAATTCTTGATTTAAATTATGCAATTAATTTTATCCGATTCAATACTTCCGAATATATTTTAGGTCAATTACTTGATCGAAATATCATGAATCATTTGCTTAAATGTGACAAATCACCAGGATTATTTTATCATATTAATGATTATTCACCATTGATGATCCAATTTATGATTCAGACTGACAAAAAATATGAGGAAGAATTATTGAATGAAGCTGTCTATGCTCATAGTAATAAAATTATCCTGACAATTAATCCTGATTTTGACAAAACAAAATTAATCGAGTTCATTAATCCATAACATTACCTTGGAAGGCCTTGCTACCATTCCAGCAATTCCTAAAGGTACCTAATTTCCAACACTGTTTCAAATAAGGTGCCATATCGATGATATTTGCGTAATCGCCCATTTTGCCATCATGTTTGAAATCATCGACATTATTACCAATGTAAGGACGATGGCGAAATGGAATACAACCATCTGGTTGATCATCATATCCGTAATCGCCACTATCTTCTTGAAGATTGAATTTAAAATCATAGGTGTTAAGATCACTGAAATTAGCACCACCCATACCAATTAATCCTGCAAAATTTTCTTTTTCATCAGAACCACTTCTTGTGAAAAATGACACGAGGAGCATGATACCAACAATTATAATAATAATACCAATAATACCTGAAACAAAACTAATCAGAATGACACCAACAATAACAATTATAATGATGGTTATAAAATCCATTTAATTATCCTCAGGTATTAATTACTGATCCTCCTCCCTGAACATTATCAATAATAAAATAAGCAATCAGAATAATACCAATAACCATGACAACGGTACCTGCAACACCTGATAATACCTGAAGAAGTATAATCAAAATAATAATCGTAATGATCAAACCAAGCCAATTCATTGTTATATTATTGAACGAATTTAAAAAATTATATTTATTGATTGATAATTTGTTGACTAATAAGATGCAAGTCAAATTATCAAGAAAAAAATTTGATAATTATTATTATAGAAATAATAATTATCAAAATGTCAAATGATGAACCAGAAAAAATAACAGAAAAAATACTTCTTGTTGTTATTGAACAAATAGACGATATAAATACAACACGAAATGCATTTAACACATATTCATTTGAAGGCACAGATCCTCATGATTTCGATGATGAAAATTGTAAAATAGTCATCAATGCATATCACACTAATTTTAAACCATTACACGAGTGGTTGGATATTGTAGATACTGACTTAAATGTATTGAAAACAGTTATACGGATATTGCACTCATTCAATATTAATATTAATTTTAACACGATTGATTTCAAAAAAATTTTTGCCAAAAAAAACATTGACATGAATATCTATTGGTTTAAATATTTTTTGCAATTTATACATGTCAGAACATTAAATGAAAATGAATTGAATACATTGATTGAATGGTATGAACCAATTTCTGATTCAGGGATACTTCATTGGGAATTATTTGATAACTGGAAGTTTGATGAATTTTTAAAAATGTCAGAAAAATATTCATTCGATATTCATAAACCATCCGGATCAAAACGAATTCTTATCGAAATGAGGAAAACATCACATTTTTGTTGTACAACGATAGATAATAAAATCATATGTATCACATTCGAGAATATTTATGAACATTTACAACAAAAATCTTTGAAAACTTTATGTGATAAAAATAGTTCTGTCAAAAAATATATTATTCGTAGTTTTCAAAATAATTTTGATAATTTACGTCTCGATGAAAAAACATTATTCATTGATTTCATTAAATCATTGCCACTATTAGATATACAATTAATTTATCTTCGTGAAATGCTTGATGTTTTTAAGGACGAGATAAGAAATGCTGTAAAAAATGATTCTGGAATGACGTTTTATCTTTGTAAATCTGATAATATTGAATTATTTGATTTTGTTATTAATATTATGAATGAAGAAAATATGAGTTTTGCGGAAATGGAATATGATATGATTAGAGGTGGATCAGAAATTATTCTCAATCATTATTATGGTGAATTTACACAAGAAACCATCAATAATTTTGTTAAAAAGTATGGTCATGAAATTTACAAGAAAAAATGAATCATTCTGATTACCCACGATGCATGTATTTGTCATATCGTAGTATTTCGATCTAATAGTAAATTTTCCATATTAATTCTTTATTTAATAATAAAGAATTAATTAATTTTTTATGATGATTCTGATAGACATCAAAATACTTCATTTCATGAGAATGTGTAATTTTTTTTATCAGGAATATTGACATAAGTTATCCATTTTGGTATATTATTTAAATTAACTGGTCCGCTATGACACAAAGTAAGAGATTTTAGAGACTTTGGTAATTGATGTTGCAAATCATTAAAATCAACTGGTCCGCAATTAATCAAAGCAAGAGATTTTAGAGATTTTGGTAATTGATGTTTATTAAAATTAAAATCATGGACATTCATAATTTTTAATTTTATTAATTTTGGTAACATATTTTCAGTAATTTTAAATGGGAGATCAATCAAAAATAAATATTTTAAATTTTTGGCAGGTTTAAAAAACACTATTCCCTCAGTAGAATAACCACTAAAATAAATATACTGTAACATATCACCATTTAATATGTTTGGTGACAATAATTTATGACAAGACAAGTGAATATGTGTCAATTGAAGATTTTCAATATCATCATGAAATGAGGTATTCTGATGTCTATCAGAATCATCAATTTTTAATGATAAACTATAACCAACAGATATTTGTAATTTTTTCAGTTTCAAAGGTAAATTTTTAATTTCATCGTTTTTGTAATAACTGTTTATGATTTTCAATGAAATAACATTTGGTGGATAACGATAAACAATATTTTCGGTATTGCGTAATTCTAAGTGAGTAATATTTTCATATCCTTCATTAAAATTATGTTTACTCCAATATTGATTTCCCATATTTATCCTAAGAATTTTTATCGATTTTGGTAATTTCAGATTTGTGCTTTTTTCGACTTTCCCAATACCAAAACTAATTAAATTTGTTGGTAATGTCGAAAATGTCGGAAATTTAATATTGCAGGGACTCAAAATGGTGATTGATGATATATTTGTTTGATTCAATTTTGCCAATACAGCACCATATAATTCATATAAAATTATTTTTTCGAGACATGGAGGGAATTGTTCAAAACTCACACAAGTATCCAAGGGAGTAGAATGAATTTCTAATTTTTTTAACGATACTGGTAATTTCCTGAGTTTGACTTTCAACAAATGAATTTTCAAATTAATCAAAGTATTTGGAAATGAACATTCATGAAATAATTTTTTTATTTTCAATGTTTTTAAATTTTTATTGTTTGTGAGTAAAATATCATTCCTTGTTACATCAATGTATAATTTTATTAGACTGTTTGGATAAATAATAGTGTTATTTTCATGAATATTGACGCGTAATATTTGGAGTTGAGATAATTCAACATTTCCACATAATTTTTCGCATTGTAAATATTTTAAATTATTTGTGTTCAATATAAAATTATTGTTATAAACACAATTCGAAGCAATCAAATACTTAATTGTTTGTGGTAATTTAATAATCGTATTTTTACATTGTACATCTCGTAATTTAATATGTGTTAATCGTGATTGCAACAAGTCAATATTATCATCGTTAAACAAGTCAATATTATCATCGTTATCTGTACGCAAAATTAAATATTTAATACTTTCTTTCAATTTAATTTTTGGATTATAACAGATATTCAAGGATAAACGCTCTATTGTGTGTTTCACTCTTAAAAAATTGGTGATAAAAAACATCATTTTCGACGTTAAACCGATTATCTTGTAATCAGAATTATAATATTGAAGTATATCACAAATTAATTCGATTGGTATAGTATTCATTAATAGTTTATTATTTAATAAATTATTAATCAATTAATCAATTTTTCATGAACTTGTTTCAATTCGACATAATTAATTCTCATTGGTACATGATTCATTTCATGATGATTCTGATAGACATCAGAATACCTCATTTCATGATCATCAGTATATTCTCGATAATTTTTACGTAGATATTTCAATGACAAAGGATAATATCCAGAGACATCGATATTTGTTTTTAGTGTCAGGTATTTAAGTTTTGTTAAACATTTCATTGAAGACAATAATTTATTGTTATTTGTTTCAATATCCATCAATATTAAATTTGGTGGAAACGTATCATCAGGAACAATAAAATGACAATCTGATTTTAATATTTTCAATGATTGTGGTAATTGCATTATTTTATAAACACCTGATGATTTGGTCATCATTTTTAAATAAATCAAATTTGGTGGAAGTATGAAATCTTGTGATATGTATGATAAGTGTTCGTATGATAAATACGTAAGGGAAACTGGTAATTTTGTTATCAAGATATCACTATGATTATCTTGTGATACAACAATTATTTTTAATTTTTTAATGTTATTTCTAAAATAACAAAATCTTTTGTAACATGTATGACATTTAATTGATAGTGATTCTAATTTAGGAAAAACTAAATTAATTGGAACTGAAACATCAAACATAATAGATCGTACATTTAATGATAAATGTTTTAATGAAGTTATTTTGACATCAATGATAATATCATAAATATCATAATTCTTCAAGCTTGTTAAACATAATGATAATTTTTCAATCTTAATTGTTTCTGGTATTTTAATAGCATCATTGACGGCAATATATTTAACACTTTCTGGTAATTTCGAAATTTTTATCGTATCATTTGTTCTAATAAACATTTTTTTAAGATTTTTCGGATATTCTGACGGCACACCATACATACTCAAGGTTTCAATGTTTTTCGGTAACTTAGTATCTTTATAATAGAAACTGGTGATAAACAATTTCCTTAATTTTGGTAAATAATTTTCATGTTTCATTTGAAAACGACAACAAACAAGATATTCAAGATTATTTGGGTATTCATCCATCCACAAATCTGGTATCATTAATTTTTTTAATGATTTTGGTAATTCCATTTTCATTTTAATGATAATTTTCATAGAATCATAACTATGAATAATTAATGTTTTAAGTGAATGATTAAATTTAACAGGATTAGTAGATGACACAGCAAAATCATTCGAATAACAATTTATTGTGAGATGTTCATAATAATATTTTTCAATCATCGGAATAGAATCAAAAAAAGTATATTTGGCGATAGTTAATCTTTTTGTTCTCATCGAATGACAATTTGAGGTGATAGTAATCGATTTACATAATTTTAATTTATGTTTTTTTGTTATTTTTTCAATATCATACATTTTTATTTGTTTTGTATCATAAATCTTAAATAAAACAAACTTTTTGATGTTCTAATTAAAATATCATTAATATCAGTGTAATTAAGTATGGTTGTAACTAATTCAGACGCTAATAAATTCATATTTATCTCACTATTATTATTAATACAAATTATCAATTTTTTCAGTCTTGTGAAAAAAATGTAAACGGTGGAAAGTGTTCTGATTCTCACAGGTTAAACTGAAAAATTGATTAATATACTTTAACAATAAAGTACATTAATGGAAGAACTCGAGAATATGTTCAAAATTAAATGGGCTAAACTGATAGAAAACGATGAGATAGTTCTTCCACCAACTGAAAAAGATTTACAATACATGCTAGATAATGCATTTGTGATTAATTATGATGATTTACCGTACATTAATTATGCATGGAGTGAGTTACATTTGGATGACATAGAAAATTTAGAATGTAAACTTCTTTTAGATGTTTTTAATGGTCATAAATCAGAACAATTAGATGAATGGATGCATAATAGTGATACAGATTTAAAAATACTTTATTTTTTATGTCGAAACGATTACATATATCATCATGAAATGTGGTATTCTGATGTCTATCAGGATCATCCAAATGATCTTGATTTAAATTTGTTTTTTCAAAAGTGCAGTACTGGAATAACACCCGTTGTTTTTAACGTCATCGTTACCTTCTTTGACGATAAATTTAACGATGAAAAAATTATTGACGGATTGATCAATTGGTATAAACCTATCTCTGATTCCGGTGCATTACATTTCTTTTTTATTGAAAAAAGATTATTTGAACAATATTTATCATTATCTGATCAATATTCATTCGATATTTATAACAATATGCATGAAAATTACGTTTATACTGGTGGTGATGATGAATACTTTGATTTAGCACTTCAAGCAATAAAAGAAAATAAGACAATAAAATTATCTACATGGGAAGTTATTTTGATCGTTTTAAAAAATAATTTTGATAAGTTAGATTTGGATGAAAAAGAAATATACATTCATTCTGTTAAACAATTTTTAAATGAAAATACAAATTCACATACTAGAAGTGTGTATATTGTAATGAATCATGAAGATATTTTTGATAAAATCAAGAACGACATTCATATTTATTTTGAAACAAGAATGAATGACAGTTTTTTTATTTATAAAATAAAATTATCAATTAATGCTGGTGTATTTCAAAGAATATTAAAAATTATTATTGATATATCTCCTGATAAACAATTATTAATCGAACGACAATTAATAATGTATGGTTCTAAGAAACAACTTGATGAATATTTTGATAATTATTCACAAAAAACAATTGACAATTTTATCAGACAAAATATTTAAGTTACCAAAGACAGAAATGATCAATAAATATTTTGATCATCATCTGACACAAGACAAAATTGATGATGTAATGAGATTACTAGTTCAATGATCTCATTTTTATTACTACTTAAAAAAATTGACCTTAATATTTAGTAAAGAAAAGATTAATGCCAAAATCTGAGCAAGTTCCTGTCGTCAATCGTATAGGAAGGTTAACCAGATTTGGCTATGTTATTGACAAGAAGGATCTAACCACAGAACAACTAAAAAAAATTCGAGATGATCTGATTGTCAAACCATTTCGAATGAAACAATACGACTTCGGTAACGATAACATGTTTCCTGTTTATCACGAGAATGCCGATTTAATAAAAATTCCAAAGTATTATGGAATTGAAAAATTTGGTCAGCCCAAAGTCAATGCACTCGAAGAAACAGAATATGAAACCATTAATATCGAATACAAAGGATTACTCAGACCACGACAAGAAGTCATTACCAGTAATGTCTACAAAGGTATGGATACAGGTCGTGGAGGTTTGTTACTCGCAGGATGTGGTACAGGTAAAACCAATATGGGTATTCATGCCATTGCAAGATACAAAGTACCAACATTAATCATTGTTCACAAATCATTTCTCATGGATCAATTTATCGAACGACTCATTACTTTCACTAATATCAAACGTAGCGATATCGGTATCTTACAACAAAAGAAAGAAGAACTTGATAAACCAATCGTCATTGCTATGATTCAAAGTCTTCTCAAAAAGGATCTGTCTGATGAAAGATACAAAAGATTTGGTATGGTTCTTATAGATGAGGTTCATCATATGGGTGCTCGAAATTTCTCAAAATTATTCTTGAAGATGACGACCAAATATATGCTTGGTATTAGTGCCGAAAGACAAAGGGCAGATGGTCTCTATAAAATCATCAATTGGTTTATGGGACCGATCTTGCATTATGAGAAACAACCCGTCAATGAAAATGTCATCGTCAAACGATATTTCTATAAATCGTTAGATGCCAATAATTGCCGTGTCATTCATCATAAGAACATTGAAGACTACAATCGATCGAAAATGGTCACCAATTTAATTGATATTGATCTGAGAAACAAATTCATCTATCGTATTATTCTCGAGTTATTCGATCAAGGAAAAACCATCTTGTTTCTTTCAGGTCGTCTGGATCATATTATGCAAATTAGAAAGATGTTACGTAAGAATGAATATCTCAAAGGATCATATGGACTTTATTTAGGAGGTATGAAAAAGGAAGATCTCAAAAAGAGTTCAATGAAACAAATCATTCTGGCTAGTTATGAAATGGCATCAGAAGGTTTGGATATCCCAGGATTGAATGTTGTTATCTTTGGAACACCGAAATCAAATATCAGACAATCTGCTTCTCGTATCTTACGTAAGGAAGAATATGAAGAACCACCCATCATGATTGATATTATTGATGATTTTACTGATTACGTCAAAAGTCAAACAGATAACATCTTTGTGAAACAATCTAAATCACGTGAAGCATATTTCACGAAACAACATTACAACATCCAGGATTTCCTTGTCACGGAAAAAGAAAACCATAAAACCCGTCAATATTGTCTGGACAAGGATTTCATTAGCGAAAGTCTCAAGAAACCTGGTGACAAATCACAAAAGAAAACACCAGTGAAGACTAATAAAGTCGATTATTCACAAGTAAAATTTTTAGATTAAATAGCCATTTAATTTAAAAATTAATTTTCATCAATATCGTAATTTTCGTCTTTTAACACCATGATCATTTTAGCAACCATGGCTCTCATTTGTAGATTTGTCCGTAATCCTGTTACCAAACTCAATTTTGTCTGACTCACTACTCTTGAGAGTAATATTTTATGTTTGTCGCGCATGATATTGAGATTATAAACATCTTCAGTCTCTTTGTCACTAAATTCATAATCAGGATATGTTTCGAGTGTTTTTAGTAAACCGACAACAATATCAATGAGATTAAAACCTTTCTGAATCAATTCTGAAATATGGAAGTCGGCTTGTTTGAGATCATATTCTTTGCAAGCATCGATGATTTTCTTGTAATAAATTGGATCCGGAATACTGCAAATTTGATAGATTAATGTTGGTGTTATTTTTTCGCCTGAAATAGCACAGGCATGCAAATAATTAATACCACGTCTCATATCACCTTCTGCAATATCTGCGAGAACTTGTAATGCTTTTTTGGTATAATCCAGTTCTTCTTTGTCTGCTATTCTGGTCAAGTAGGTATTAATTTGTTCTGGTTTCAGTGCCTGGAACTGGAATGTCCTTGCCAAAGATTGAATATCGGAAATGATTTTCGATGATTCATTACATGTAAACAAAAACAAAATTTTATGATTGTATCCTAAAATATAATTCTTAATTTCCATTTGACATTTTTCTGTCATGTTATCTGCCTCATCAAACAAAATTACCTTTGTCCCAGTGTAATCAACAATCTTCGAACAGAAAAACGGAATATCTTTCTTCATTGTCACAATCTTTCGATCACCTGCATTAATCTCATAAAAACAATCATGATAGTTCTCTCCCAATAATTTTCTCCCAATACATCTCGCCGTTGATGTTTTACCAATACCAGGATTACCAGTCAGAATAACAGGTTTGTTGACTTTCTTGTCTAATTCACCCAGTATAACATTCACAAAATTCATCTGATTCTCACTTAAAATAATCTCCGATATCTTCTCGGGCCTAAATTTCTCGATCCATGGAATACGACTCGACATTTATTCTATTTAAATTATGTTGTTTTAATTTTTATCAAATTTTTTTGGAGACAGTATGTCAAAATTTTCATGAGACAGCATGTCAAAATTTTCATGAGACAGCATATCAAAATTTTCACGAGACAGTATGTCGATTGAAATATTTTGTTTTCGATTGAAATATTTTGTTTTTCGATTGAAATATTTTGTTTTCGAGAAAAACAATTTGTAGACGTAGTAACCTGTGGTAATTGGTACAATTCAAATTTTTTTAGATTAGTTTAATTTTAAATAAAATCACATTAATCATGCATGGTATTATCTTTAATCCACAATATTGGCCATCCACTTTCGTCTTTAAGAAAGTTATCTGTAAGATACAATGTTTTCGAACATGTTGAAAACATAGTCTTACTTTCCGTTTCTGAAATTATTAACTTATATTGATCAATAACATATGGATATCCAGTCCAATTTTTTAACAAGATTGAAGTTTCATCGGAAGTCAGAGTCAGTATTTGCTTAATTAATAATTTTACTAATTTAGTATTATTTATATTTTTCAAATAAAAATGATCATTTTTTAATCTAGTTACTGGATTTTCGGATGATAGCATTCCAAATTGTGTAACTGAAAAAATGTTAAATAGTTCACTCAAAGGTGTGAACATAATATCAAGTGTTTGATTATTTTTCAATTTAAACATTTCATCAAAAATTTCATCAAAATTTTTACCTTCAAAATAATTTTCTGGATCACTTAAGTATGTTTCAAATGAAATTGAATCTTGATTTTTCCAATGTATAATTTTTTCATACTGAGAAAAATATTGTCCGATATATCTCTTCCATTCTGTGATAGTTACACCAATGTAAAATTGTAATGGTTGCAAAAATGGAAATTTTTTAACATGATACAAACACCAGAGCAATGCATATCCCATATAAAATAAAAATGATTTATCAACACTAATATTTTCTTTGAACAGGGGATATTTTCCTGTTTGATCAAGAAATGTTGTTTGATAATAATTCAATATTTCATGTGCTAATTCTGTTGCAGGTCCACGTCCATATGAAACTAGTGTGAATAAATCGAAATTTTTAATACTTGCAATGTGACCCTTATCAATTATGGATGATCCGATGATTATTATTTTAGATTTAATATCAAGACTTTTTTCAATTTTAACATAATTACAACTATCGTATGTTAATTTGTCATTATAACACGTAATATCATTCTTAGTTATCAGTCTTCTATCTTTTATTAATTTAGTTTCATGATCCACCATACTAAAATAATATATTTCCTTCTGTTTCGTCACAAGATAAATGACATATGGTGATTTATTGAAATGATAGATGTTAACTACATCCAAACTAAATATGTAACATGCATTTTTGGAAAAATGAGTATTGATATATGATAATGATGCATCTTCATCAATGCCAATAACAATGCATTTATCTATCTCTTTGTGACAATCAGATTTTTCAGAACAATCAAAAAAATAAAAATCATTTTCATCATTCAACAAAAAGAATGTGTGTTTATCTATGTATGCAAGTAAAGGTATATTTATATATTTTTTAATTTGCATGTCCGATATGTTAATCATTTTTAATTCATCCATGCATATTGAAAATATGTATCGATATTTTTTGCTTGCTTTTGTCATTGAAAAACCTCCAGAGTATTTTTTTGGCAATAAAAATAACTCATCATTTTTTTCAACCAACAACATCGACATGTTAAAATAACCTTTACATGAATAATATTTATCGATCACAGTTTCTTCAATTAATAACATGTCATTATCATAAACTCGAACTAAATATCCATCGTCTGATGAGTAAATAAAATAATTAAAGTATGATATATCACGCGGAATGTTAATAAATTTTGTCATATTGGTAACTTCATTTGGAACATTGAAATAACCAGTAATTTCTGAATCATAACATTCACTTGTCGTGAAATATACTAATTCATGATTATTAATATTCATTGATGGTGCTTTGATTGCACGAAATTGTGAAACAGATAGTAAATAATATAATATATTGTTCGTTCTACGATAAGCATAGATTAAGTCTGTTTGAATATATTTTTTTCCATTATGAAATTTACGATGGTGAAAAGTAACTCGATCAGTAATTCGTTTACTAACATCTATTTGATCAGTAAAAATACGATTATTTTCATAGAATTTTGTTTCATACAAAAAGAAATAACCTGTTTCATTTTTCCATGCAGGTGAAACATTATGATTAAAAAATTTTTCACAATTTATTTTCTCATAAAAGACAAAATGAATATCTTTTTTAATAAATAAAAATATTGAATGAGAAGAATTAATTATTAACACATCATGAAATAAATTGTAATTTTCACTCATTTTTAATTCATCAATAACATCTTTCCCCAATTTTCGGTCTAAAAAACAATATTCCATTTCATCATCATCGATAATGATTTCTTCTTTCAAGAGATACATTTTTAAAGATTTATTACTATACACTATACTAAATGATCAAAGTTCAAATTTTTCTAAGGCTGTAAGCGGAGCAACCTGTGGTAAGCGGAGCAACCTGTGGTAAGCGGAGCAACCTGTGGTAAGCGGAGCAACCTGTGGTAAGCGGAGCAACCTGTGGTAAGCGGAGCAACCTGTG
>Ga0302300_1000085_pt1 | contig 94297 bp, 188 predicted proteins | sample III_Palsa_E1_1_FD_198756 | JGI IMG/M metagenome (GOLD analysis project Ga0302300, IMG submission 198756) | Peat permafrost microbial communities from Stordalen Mire near Abisko, Sweden - III_Palsa_E1_1 | ecosystem: Environmental > Terrestrial > Soil > Palsa > Peat permafrost | place: Sweden...
GTAATATTTATAATTAAATGTTTACATTTGTAACAAGGATTTTAATTAAAAATCCCCCAGAGCGTCAACTCTGAAGGACATAAAACGTTAGATTAAGATAGTAGCCGTCATTTCGGCTTGAGCCCCTGATAGTAAGATAAGATTAAAAACTTTCTACTGTTAGGGGTTTGCTTTTATAGAATATCAAAAGACTAACATTCCATTTTACCAAAATCCCGACTTTGAGAGTATGCAACAACTATCTCTTGAAATTTGAGGCCAACTTTTTCTTTGAGTTCTTTAATCCAAAGACTATCACCAACGCCATAAGGAGATATATAAGCAGCATTTTTTAATGTGTGGTGTACAAAGACACAAGGGAAACCAATTTGTCCAATTTTTATATCAACTGATTTAGGAACGATAATATTACCCCTTTGAAGTTGAACCAAAACCACTGGAGCATCTAAAATAACCTTTTGCAAAACATCGGGGGTTAACACTTCGCTATCATCTAAGATGAATGTCCACCCATCGGTAACATGCTCAAAAAGTTGCGGGATATATGCGTCATAAAAAAAGGGCAAACTACGGTCAGCACTTACAAAATAAGTTTCTAAGCCTTTTGGGATGTAGTCGAGCGCAGCGAGATTGTCGTAACCTATGAGAATGCGAATGTTTGGATACGACTGTGAGGTTATAGATTTTAAGCAACGACGAAAAGCGTTCGGGCGTGCGCTCGTTCTGATGAGAATGTTAATTAAGGGATATTCCATTACGACAAACATAAAAAAAAATAAAATGTAAAATAAATTTGCATGTTACGGATAAATGCGTATCTTTGAATATCAAAACAAACGAAATCATGCAAACCACAACATCAGCCCAACGTCAAGGAATGACAGAAGAAGCATTTAATTCAGGGATATTAGCAATAGTTAAATCACAAGGTAGAACTGCTGCAGAATGTGGGAAGTCAATATTTGATTGCCCGTATGGTGCAGGTAGCGAAAAATCTGAAGCTTGGATGGATGCTTATATGGAGGCTGAAAAGAAAACAAGATAATGGCAAACAAGTATTCAAAAACCCCTTGCAATATCAAAATGAGTTTAATGGCTCGTGGTGTTAAAATAGAAAAGATTTGCACCAACCTTTGGGATGTTCACACTTTTGAAAGGGATATGCCAACTAAACATAAATTACAGTTTTCGGGTAAGCCTTACATTATTGGTAAAACTTATTTGGATGCGATTGAAAGAACTGGAGGTAATTAAAATGAAAATATTTAACCAAACTGAACGCCTCGCAAATGAGCAAAGGCATACAAGAAAACCAATATTATTTTGGCAAGCCAAACAAAAACGGGAAAGTAATAGACGAAAACAATTCATTGCCTTTATTGCGCCATAAATACGGTGTAGGGGCTACTTATCATTCAGTAAGATAAACATGGAAAAAGAACTTCAAAAAATAAAAGACCTGTTAAAAAAAAGGTTTAACCAAATTCGAAGGAAGCGATTTCGACGGGTTTATTAAAAACTGGATGCCATTAGGCAACCAAGATTATCAGCAAGAATATTTCTTAATGGAATTGAGAACTATTATGTATGAATTACTTTCACTAAGCCTAATAAAATGATAAACAAAACATACCATAACGAGCGAGGTATTGATGTTTTGGTACACTTCGACGACTTGGAATATCAAAGGCTTGATTCCGTTGGCCATTCAAGCTTTTACGAATGCCGAGGGTATGATGTAAACGGTGGTGAGTATAGTGGAGTGGTTGAAAAATGTTGTGGTGAATATTTGGAGATCACCAATATTGAAGAACTTTAAAAATAAAAATATTATGAAAGCAGGAAGCTTAGTTGAGTGTGTCGATACGAACTTTGGCATACAGCGTACGCACAATGAACCACAAGGAATGATATTCCCGAACAAAGGTGTTATTTACACTGTAAGGCATATATTTCATTTGCGAGACGGTCGTTCTGGATTGACAGTTAACGAGATTGATAATTCAAGGTTAAAACGGTTCACTCCATCTAAATTAGAACCAGCTTTTAATGCAAAGAACTTTCGTGAATTGCAACCACCAATAGCCAATATAGAAGAACACATAAACGAAAATACATTAGAACCAGTTTTAAAATGACTCGCAAACCATTTCATCAACGAGACTACGATAGAGGCGATGCCCGTATCAAAGCAGCAGTTGTTAACGCATGGGTGATTTGGAATATTCCAACACCAATAATAAATATTCATGATTTCCCATGTTTTAATATGCCTGATATTTTCGATGATCACGAAGTATACGGGTTTAATTGCAATGGAGATATTGTAAGAAAATATTAAAAATCATGGAAAATTCACTTCAAATAATGCACGAACGCCGACCCGAATTATCAAAAGGTCAAAACAGTTTATTGCTATTAATATCTCATTGTACACTTAATAATCAACCACTATTATTTGACAATCTAATTCATATTTATTATAAAAACGTAAAAAAGATTGTTGAATATCCTGCCATCGAATTTGATAGACGAGGTCAAAAGAAGTTTGGACGTGGTGAATATGATATTATGGAATGTTATAATAATCAAAATTGTGTTTGGTTTACGAAAATAAAACCGCTGATAAAAAGTTGGTTTGTAAGTGCCATAGGATTGTTGGTTATAAAAGGTTGGTTGAGGGTTTTACCAGTTATTAATATAGATTAAATAATGGCACGAATTAAGCCACCCGAAGCAATACCGGGGATGAGTAAAAAGCTGGCAAGAAAGAAGTTTAATGAACAATGCGACCTTAAAATGGATTTGTGCCGACAATTGAGAAAATGCGAACGTGATATAATGAAATATTATTTAACAATGACTAAATAATGGCAACACTTGTAAAGATAGATCGTAAATCAATTAAGAGAAACCCACGGGCGCATTCAATGCAAACTCAAATTATGGGTGAATGGATGATGAGTTTTAAAACAGTTTGCACAAATGAAGATATTGAAAGGATTGAAAAACTGCAAACTGAAAGAGAAGTTGTGATTATGGGAATGGATTATCCTGATTGTAACGGACTAACGAAAGTTTATGGACTTATTGAAACCCCAGATTTTGACGTTACAAAATTACCGGGCAAATGGGATGTTGAAAGCAATCGGGACATCCAAGTTGTTCATCATTTACCCGAAAGCGAATGGTTTTATAAATACCAACCAACAAAAGTTCAATGCGAAAATTGCAAGCGGAATGTTTTAACAACCAACATTGAAACCGATTGCAACGATGATGGATGTTGGGATATTTGCCCATATTGTAACGGTGCAGACACTTTCGATTTTGAACTGGAAGATATTTACAAAGTTGTTAAAGAAATAAAAGCATGAAAAATTACACCGAAGAAGAAGTTGCAAGGTATTGTATTGAACAAGATGCTTATTTTACAGAGTACCCAGAGTTTGCAAAATTAACCACGCTATTGAACATCGAGGTGTACACATCACTTGAAGATGCCTACAATGATTTAGTAGCCCATATGCACGGTCAAAGTCCAATACTTTCAAGGTATAAGGGTGGCGAGTATATTCCAGTTGAGGAAACAACCTGTCCATCATGTTATGGAAGTGGTGAATGGGAGGCTGAATGTTGTAATGGTACAGGTGGCTGTTCATGTCGTGGTAGAGCGGTAAGCATGGGAAGATGTAATGTTTGTCATGGTAAAGGAACGGTTATCAAAGGCGAATACAACAGTAGTGCAAATTCTGACTATATAATGAATTCAGGAGCGTGTTTTTTAGGAAGTGGCCCAACAAGTGGTTATTGGTCAAAACAAAAAGCATTAGGATATTATAACAAATAGCGATGAAAGAATTTAAAGGAACTAAAGGCCATTGGAATATTTATCACGATGAAAAGAAAAACTTGATAAGTTTACATATAGGCGAATCGACCGATGAAATTGACTTAGGCAATAACACATATTTAGACCCTACAATTTGTGGAATATGGTATGATGATTTTGATAAAAGCATGGCAGATGCAAAATTGATGGCATCAGCCCCCGAATTACTTGAAACGTTGTTTGCATTTATGCGATTGCGCCCCCTAATTGGATGTGACAATGATATTATAGAAAGCGAACAGCACTTAATTGAAGCACAAGCGGTTAATGCTGTGTACGCAAAGGCTGAAAACATACTTAACAAGGCATTAGGACATTAAGAAATTGGCATCTCTGCCAATAATTGTGATAAGGTTTGCCGTTAAAGTCGGCGATTAGGTTTGAAAAGCAACACTCCAAAAAGTTGCGTTAAGGGGATAGGAAGCACGAGGCCGATTATCCCTTTATTTTTGCAATCTAATTTTTTGTAAATTTGGGGGTGCAGGAAATCGAAATTATTATAAAGAAGGAAAAGTTCCTTCCTGTTTACCACCATTTATTAGGAGACGAAATATTTGACATTGACCTGATGTGGGGAGGCCGTGACTCTGGCAAATCCCGCCATATAGCAATGCAATTAGTAGTTGAATGTTTACGGGCTGATTATTTTAAATGTATATTAATACGGCAAACATTAAATACGGTTGCAGATAGCCAATTTAGTTTAATAGAATCAGTTTGCGAGCAATGGGGAATTTCTCATTTATTTAAATTTACACGGTCAAGGTTAGAAATAATTTGCGTATTAAACGGTAATGGTTTTTATGGCAGGGGTTTAGATAAAGTAGCCCGTATAAAATCATTTAATAATCCGTCATGCGCCTGGATTGAGGAACTCGCAGAAATATCGGCAAGTGATTTTGTGGTTATATTAACATCCTTGCGTACTAACAAAGGTAGGGTGAAGACATGGGGATCATTCAATCCCGAATGTGACGTAAATTACACAGATTTTTGGTTATATCAAGATTGGTTTAGTCATACCGAAGAAAAAAGTTTCACATGGGTTAGAACCATATCAACTCCAAAAGGGGATGTTGATTTTAAAGTTAGGGCTACTCATGCAACTTACCGTGACAACCCATACGTTGACCCACAGCGTATGGCCTTATACGAAAGTTATAAAAGTTCAAAAAATAATGCCTACTGGTACCAAGTCTATACTTTAGGGAATTGGGGATATAGAAAGCCGGATGGACGTTTCTTTAAATGTTTTGACGATGGTGTTCACACACTTGATTTGCTTTCAATTCCGCAAATAAAAGAGGGCGATTGGACGTTGCACATAACAGCCGATAATAACGTTGCTCCGTATGTAGCAGTTCAGATTTGGATTGTTGATTTGAAAGGTAAGGCATTACTTCAAATAGGAGAATTGCCATGTATAGAACCGAATAATACAGCCGCAAAAGCGGGTAAACAAGTGGTTGATTATTTAGTAAGGAGAAATTATAATGACAAGGTATATATTTATGGTGACCCATCCGCAAATGCAAAAAGCACCACAGATGATAACGGATTATCATTCTTTGATAAGTTTATTGGAGTAATTAAAGACGCTGGCTATGAGTACGTGAATCGTGTTGGTAGAAGCGCACCGAGTATTTCCCAATCCGCGTCTTTCATCAACGAAATATTTGAGCACAATTATGAAAACTGGAAAATATACATTGATAAAAGTTGCGTAAAAAGCGTGGAGGATTACAATATGTGTGTTGAGGCCACAGATGGATCAATGATAAAAAAGCGAATAACAGTTAAGCAAACAGGAGCGACTTATGAACGATGGGGCCATTTTTCAGACTGTTTTAGGTACACGGCAACTACGATTTTAAGAGAAGAGTATACTAAATTCTTGCAACGTAGAAGTGGTGTTCCAAGACCGGGAGGCGTAGCAAAGGCATTAAGGGTAAAACCAAAATTAGGTTAAAAAACCCGCAATTTCTTACGGGCTTTTTATTATCTTTACCGTTGACAAAAACTTCAAGACAATGGCAAAGATAGAAAAAGAATTAACGCAAGAGTTAGTAAAATATTTATTTGATTATAAAGACGGAGTGCTCTATTGGAAAAACCCGCAAACTAATAAAAATAAAGTAGGTTCGATAGCGGGATACATAAATAAAAAAGAGTTTAGAAGCCGAGTAATGATAGGAATCGGCTATAAAAGATATATAGCGTCAAGATTAATTTTCCTATGGCATCATGGGTTTTTACCAAAGTGTGTTGACCATATAGATCGAAATACCCTCAACGACAGAATCGAAAATTTAAGAGGTGCTACCAAAAGAGAAAATAGTCGAAACAGAAATCCAAACATTGGTTCATATTCTCAATATTTAGGCGTAACATTTCATAAAAGAGATAAAAAATGGCAAGCTCAAATAGGATTGCCAGAAAGAAAAGGTTATATTGGAGTATTTGAGAAAGAATCTGACGCTGCTTTAGCATACAACAAAGAAGCAGTTAAATATTTTGGGGAATTTGCTAACTTAAATATTATTAAACCGTGACCGCAATTTTACAATTAAACCCCCTTATAAAAGTAAAAACACCGCTTGGCGATGGCTATGCGTATTTCATAATCGATTATACAATCGACATTAATTCAATATGGATTGTGCGTTTAGATAAAAATGGACAAGTAAAGCATATTGAATCAAACGATATTTTTATAGATTCAAATCCAATGCTTCATCAGCCACCATTAGAAAAATAAATTTCATAAATCATTCAAACAAAAACGCTTACATTTACATTTAAAAATTAAAAACACATTGCAATGGGAACAGTAATTAAAACATTAACAATCACGACCGATGATTCAGGATTGCAGGCATTGGTAGACCAAGCCAACGATTCAATCGGGCAACTAAATGATTTGGGTACGCAGGGAACTTCAATTGTAACTGCCTTGCAAGCAACCTTACAACAGATTGCTTCATTTAGTCCACAAGCCGATGTAACAATCGCAGATGCGACACCAATACCAGCACCTACTCCGGCACCAGATACCGACCCAAACGACACGGTGATTGCGATATCGTAATCATAGTTGAGGAAGTAGTTGAAAAAAAGAAAAAAAAGCGGTCTAAAAAATAGGCCGCTTTTTTATTTGAAAAAAAAGTGAAAAATAATTTGCATGTTACGTATTTATGCGTATGTTTGTATTGTCAATCAAGGCAAATAAAAAAACGTAAATGGGGGACGGCATATACCGAACATCTTTAGTTATGGCTCAATGCCCAATCCGTATTTCTTTGTCTACTTCAGTTGTATCTGTTAAAGGCAATAAAGAATTTGTTTCGTCTTCTTTTATTGCAACTTTTAGCAATGGTAGCCAGAAAGTGCTTAACCGCAAACAATGGCTTCCTATTGGCCTTCGCAAAGAAGCCGATAAAAGTGAAGTGCCTTTGTTTAAAGAAACTTGCAGTTTATTTTGGAAAGACTGGTCAATAGTTCCAGTATTTGGCTCATGGGAAAACAACTTCCCTGAGCCTATAATTTCTGTAGAACTGGCAAGTATGCTATCTCGTAATAGTTTATTAGGGTTATATTAAAAGATAATTTATTTTAAAAAATAAAAAATGAAACACGCAAGACCAGATTACAACCGTATTCAAGACCCCGAAAATAAAATACCACAGGACGAGCCGGTATTCTTATTACGAGGGCAAGACAAAACAGCACCACAAATTTTAAGGTTGTGGGCTGCGGCACAACGAAATAACCCAAAGGTTGACCCTAAAATAATTTATATCACTGAACAGCATGCTATTGCTATGGAGAATTGGCAAAAAGAACATGTGGAAAAGTGGGCAGACCTTTAAAACACTCTGATTTGCCTTGATAAACGTTTCAGGGTCTGCCACCTCGCTACCAACATAGCGGGGATTTGGTGGTACAAAACAAGACTAAAAATCATGAAATCACACACAGCAGAAAGTTACCCGATGCTTGCAGATACGGTTAGGGTAGTAAATGAAACGGATTTTAATTACAACAAGGTTGGTAAAATAACCAAGCATCAAAAACACAACGATGACGGCATACCGTTCTTTGTAACCTTTAATGACGGTTGGGAGGCTTGGTATGTGGGTTATGAACTTGAAGTGCTTAATCGTTAAAAAAACATAATCATGGATAGAGAAGGACAATTTGATAGCGAAAGCGAAATGAACAATTATCACGCACATTTAGAGTGTTTGGCGAAAGCAAAAGCATTATTCTTTCACCAACATTGGGGACAAGAAATATTTTTAATGAACGGGGGCATTCCCGACTTTGACCCAACATTCGAAGATTTTATTAACGGGGGTTATTTACTTCTTAGGACTGTTAATCAGTTGACGGATGAAGAAGCGAAGCATATACTTAATATTTTGGTTTTAGGTGATGGCAATTTATATAGTGGATTTACTGATTGTACTGTAATTAAAGCAGGGTATCACTTCGTTTTTATTAGGTCTAATGGTTCAATAGAAGTTCAGTTGAACCAACAGGTTATAAATGTAGGCTCTTTAAAACTAAAGGCCATAACCGACTATCTAAAAAATATCAGCATCCTTTTACCATTCACCACAATAGATGAAAACGGTAAGCCTATAACAAAATCAGTTGAAGAAATAATTGAATTAGGTTGGGCGAAAGTTATAGTAGCATGAAACTATCCGAAGATGAACTATTCGACCAACAAGAAAAAGAATTTGCCATGTTCAATAAATACAATGGGTGGCGAACTTGTAAAACTTGTGCTTATGCGATGCCGTTTTCGGATTCAATAGTTTGTGGAGTTTGGCATTCAACGTTTAGTTATGAAAGTTTTTGCGATAAATATAAAACCCAAGACGAACGAAACGAAGAACTGGAAGTGATTAAACAAAGGCATCTGGCCGACCCAAATAGTCTTTACAACCGATTAAAAAATAAAAAGAAATAAAATGTTAAAATCAGCAAGAGTTAGACAATACGCACACGGTAGCTTTGAAAGTGCTTTAAGTGCAATCCTAAGTGATGGACACGGGGAGACAACAGAAATAGAAACTGGAATTTATCTTGTACCACATCACAATTTTGGTAATGACATTGCCAATAAAAAGAATGATTATTTCACATTTGGAGATTATGAACTTTCCCCCTATGGTGTATGTGATACAATTGAACAATTTAAACAGAAGTACGCTTATTGGTTGGAAGCACCCAATCTAAACTTTTGCATATCGTTCTGTAAGGTTGTAAAATCAGAACAACCAGAATGGGATGGATGGAGATGGCACAAATGGGGTGAATATATAGGAGAATATGAAATTACTTGCGAATACCTGTTCGATGAACCAATTGTTGAAAGTGTGTACTGCTATCATGTTTATGAACTATTAGACTAACCCACAAAACAGATATGAACATAGAAACCGTAGATGAATTAGCCGAGCAAATATGTGATTGGGTTGGCTGTTATGGGTGTTGTAAAACAGCCGAAGAGGGTAAAGATTGTTGCAGTGAGCAAAGCATTTTTTGTTGCCGTGTAGGGGCTATGATGGTGTTACCAGACCGAATAAGAGATGCAGTTAAAAATGAAAATATGTTATATCCAAACGAATAATTATGAAAACAAAATCACCACATGATGCCCTTATTCAAATAGATGGGCAATTATATTTTGCAGACGGTAACTTTTCATCATTTGATTTAAAGTTTGTAAATGCTTCAAATATTGATTTAGTCGGATATTCGGGTTCTTTAAAAGAACTATTTATTAGGTTTAATGATAGGAAACGATACATTTATAAAGATGTAAATCACGATGTTTGGGATGATATGATTTCATCTGAAACAAAAAGCATTGGTTCATTTATGGTTCAACGGGTAAAAGGATGTTTCAGGTATGAAGAAATAGAATGGGGATTACACAAAGCATCATTGACAGATGTTTGTAAGCATTACCGAACCATGCAGTATAACCTTGATACCACATTAGGATGTTGGGCTACGGATGCCTCAACTATTGTAACAGCGTTAATAGGTAATGAGAAGTTCGAGGAGCTATTTTGGCAGCTGGAATATAGCCCGATACCTGATAATTGTCAACGAATTAAATAATGAAAAAAGCAGTTGAAAAATTAGCCGATTCGATAAATGAATCCGGCAATAAAATAACATGGGGTTTGCAACCCCTCCACATTGAATTAATTGAAAAATATGCCGAAAAATATGGAGGGTATAATTACCATGTGTTTAAAGAAGTAGCCAAGCAAGTATCATGGGAACCAGTAACATTAGCTTGTTATTTCTTTGAACATGAAACCCAACAATTAAAAGATAAAATAGTAAAGCTTAGTAATACCATTCACGAACTTGAAGTTGAAAACGATAATTTAACAATGGATATTGAGGTTAATAAATTCAATAAAGGACTTTAACGATGGGAAAACCAATAGACAAGGCATTTATACAAGCAAAAATAATGCACGATGAAAAGATTGAACGGCTTTTTAAAAAAAGAGAAACCATTAACACACAAAACAGAAAGTTTTCAGAAGATTTTATTGAATTAGCACGGCACAATTCCTACGCCAATAAGATTTTACACATGGCTAATCAAGGATGCAATCCGTATGCAATGATTGAAGAAATGACCAAACATTATGTTGAGATTGAAAAACAAAACCTCGATATATTGTACCAAAGAAACCAATTCGCACCACCAAATCCAATTGAAGTACCTTATAGCAGTTTACCAAAAGAACTGAAACAGCAAATAAATGTTAAGAAAGACTTTGAAAAAAGCATTTTATTTAAGGTATATAAATTCTTTAAGAAATGAAAACATGGAAACCATTTGAGGATGAATGTGACCGTTGCGGTTGCTCACCAGTTGATATATTAACAAGTGCAGATAATGGATTTGCCTATGATGGTGATAGTGCACAATGTTTTGAATGCGGATTATGTGGGTGTATTTCTTGTGATGAAAATGATAATGGAGATGGTATCGCATGGGTTGTTTGGGATGATTACGAAGACAAAGAAGATTAAAAAAAATGAAAAAAGATTTTACAATAACCGAATTGATATTACTTTACAATTATCACTTGCAAAAGGTAGAGCAAATGCGTGGCAAATTTAAAGAGGGAATGGTACGGCACGATTTTATAGCTGAATGTTTTGATAAAGAAATATATAAATGGCATTCTCAACATTTGCCAGAATTTGAAGATATTGAAACGAAAATATTAATAGACAATCCATTTGATAAAAAATGATAAAGTATATATTAATCGGCAATCTACGATCAATAAACAATGTCATCGAATATGACATGGGAATGCACCGAAACGACCGAACTATTTGTAAAATAGAAAGCGTGTTTGATTTAGAAAAAGTCAGAGGTTCGGATTTAAAAGGTGTGCAATATAAATGCGTTGGGAATTATAGAGAAATACCCTCATACAATCTTCAACAAATATTTGATGTATTAGAGTGGCGAAACGTTACAAGAGACCCAAACTATTAAAATAAAAAGGGACATTCTCGCTCGTGGTTTTTAAAACCCTCATGAATGCTCCCTAATCCATTTGAAGCCTCAACCAAAATTGAGGCTTTTTTTATTTGATAATAAATTTCTACTTTTATAAGCGAATCAAAGTAAAAAAATGATACGCTTAACTACTCGTCAATTTCTTAGCAAAGATTTGGGTTTAACATGGCAAAAAGCCTACATAGACCACAACGGTTATACCGCAAGGAGTGTGTTTTGTTATTTATGTGATATTAACGCAAATTGATATGAAAAAACATTTGGTAAATATTTGGTACTATACGCCAATTGGTAATTATAATTTTGTTGGGTTAGTTGATGAAGTTATTGGAGATAATGGTAGGGCTATTTTTTATCCGCAATCAATCTTCAAAAAAGTTTTTGGGTTTGAATTACCTGTTTATTCACGATTTACTTATTAAAATAAAAGATGCCAGCAACATTAACCCCACAACAATTAGCAGCAATGAATTTCGGATATTTGCAAGGATCGGATTTAATTCGTTGGGCATCCGTTCAAGTTTTGACGAAGCAGTGGGAAGTGAATAACAATTGCCTAATCGATGGATGCAATAATGCCTATTCAGAAATGATAGAATATTTTGCAACCAAATATGATGTGAGACGTGAATTCAACATGATTTCAGGGCCTCGCCAATACACAGTTGTAAAAATGACTTCCATAATGGCGATAAGAGATATTTTGGGCAATATGGCGGGAATAGGGCCAGTAACCCAAGATAATTACAAATGGCTTGATGATAAAATTTTAGAAATACAGCAAGGATTATACACATTACCTTTGTACGGAGTTTCAATAGTAATAAATTCGGGGGCATTTTTAGTGCCTTCGAATTATAATAATTTAGGATAATATGAGAGACTTCCCATTCATGTGTTTTATAGGCTTTATGCCGACTGCAATTCATTTTGGGGTATGGTGGCTGCCTTTTATTGGAATAATGCTGTACGTGGCTTATTTGATATGTAGAATGGCATTAAAAATATTGTTACTTTCGTAAGGGAATAATTCAAAGATAAGTGGGAAAGAGCAAACGGGGGAGAAACAAGAGCAGGGCACATTTAGGGCAAATAGGAACACCGACAGGCACGAACATAACAGGTTCTACTAAAGGAGGCGGTGGTTTTGGTACGGTTCAAAAGAACGCAAAAACAGCTACGGGCAGTCCACGTGTCAATCCGTTTGTCATTCCTAAGTATTCAGGTCAAAACGTTGGGTCTTGGGTCTATCCATCTTATTATCAACGAGAATGGGATACAGGCACATGGAGGGATGCTTGCGATCAAGCCATCAAACAGGGCTATACTCAAAGCTATGCAACCCTAACTTCATGGTGTTACGAAAAATCCCCTTTCATTCAATCGTTATTTTTAAAGTTGGGAATGGCATTAGACAAAGTGCCGTTTTACTTCAACAACAAGAACGGTGATGAGATACCTGAATTAACGCAAGAGCTTTGTTCTAAGCCGTGGCAAATGCAATTGAGACGTGAGATACTATATTCTTACTTTTGGGGCTTTAGCGGACTTAATTTTGACCCCTACACCGAAAAATGCTACAAGTACCCAATGCAGCAAATAGACCCAATCAACAGAATGCTAAAGGCAAACACTTTTTCATTCTATGATGGAGAGATTTTTGATGAAAACGACAACTTACTTTTCGTACAGCCATCGACCAACTATGAAAGCTTCTTAGGATGGATGCAGCCCATATCATTTAAGTTCATTCAAATGAACATTAATAGTGATAACTGGTTGGCAGCAGGGCGTAGATTAGCATTCCCATTACTAACAGTTGGTTACCCGCAAGATGATGGAAGTTTGGATGCAAACGGCAACCCAAGAAACGATTATAAGAACGATGCCATTGCATTAGCGACCAATATTGACCCCACAAACGGGCTTGTTTACCCATACACAATAGATAATGACGGCAAAATAGTTAAGTCAATAGAAATTGATTTTGAAAAGCCGGGAACGTCATCATCAATGCACAAAATTTACCAAGATTTTGATAGTGATGCAGAGGCCGACATTGAAAAAATGGTTTATGGTAGGGCAATCACACAATCCAATAGTAAGGGTGGTAACAGGGCTTTAGGTGAAGTTGAAGAAAGAACATTAGATGATAGGGTTGCAGGGTTATTGCCTTACATTTTAGCGGTTTTAAACAGCGATTACCTAACTAAAATCCAAAAGTTCTATAAGAATATACCAAAAGACGGACTATTTGGATATAACACTTCAAAACCGCTCACTTATGCAGATATGCAAATTGTATCAGCCGTTGCAAACGAAAACGGGTTTCAGTTAACGCCTAAATTCTTCATTGAAAATGGATTACCACAAGAATACTTTCAAAAAGCACCCGCACCAAAACAAGATCAACTTGTAAAACCAGATGCCACTTTTCAAATGGCCGAAAAAAAAAAGCGGTCTTTTTAGGTAGCGAGTATGTAAACCTTGCTCCAAAACGTATCGATAAAAAACAGCAGAATCGAATAAATAAAACCATTTCCAAGCTAAACAAGATTGCCGATGACGAGCATAAGTACGTTTATGACGGTGGAAAGGGCATTTTTACCCCAATTTACAAGCAATACAACCAGCTTTTTCAAAGTGTAATCAAGGAAAATACAGGGATTATTGAGGATTTTAATAATTTCAAAGACACTTCGATATACGAGCGGTTTATGTTGAACAGTTGTCAATTTAGTGCGAGTAAAAGTTTAGCAGAATCGAAAATGTTGCAGTCACTTGTTTTCGATGAGGACAAAGTACGAAAAGGGTATTCAGAATTTAAAGCGGATGCCAAAAAAGTAACCGACATATTCCAAGAAACTTGGCTTAGGACAGAATATGACACCAGTGTTAGGCAAGCCGTAGCTGGAGAACAATTCAAAAGATATAAAGAAGATTCCGACATTTTCCCATACTGGAAATATTTAGAAACAACTTCACAACATCCACGGGAAGAACATCTTTTACTCGTTGGTAATATTTATAAAATTGGTGACCCCGAAGGCGATTTAATATACCCACCAAATGGTTTTAATTGCGTGCCGGGAAATACAAAAATATTAACAAAAGATGGATATGTTGAAATTGAAAAATTAAATATTGAACAAACAGTTATCGGGGGTAGTGGAAACGAACGTAAAATAACAAGAGTGCACAAAAATCCGTTTAACGGTAAGTTGTTTAACATTATTAAAAAAAACAGTAACGTTCTTTACACCCAAAATCACCGTGTCCTCACTATTAAAGGATGGGTTAGGTCTGACGAAATCAATGTCGGTGATATACTGCTTAATCTTAGAAAGAAAGGGTTCTTTAACGCAATCATTCCCTATATAAATAATTGTTATTCCACGGGACGCTATAAATTCATGTCTTTCATAATCAAAAGGCAAGCGAGAATGGTTAAAACTTTCGATACCAATATTATATTCAGGGATAAAAACATCAATCCAATATCTACCAACTCTATGATTATGTATGGCGTTAAATCGACTGAAATAATCCAAAATAATACCCTCGCAACGAGAGGGCTTAGCATTAGCATTCATATGCTTTTCAGGATTTTTTGCATAAAACTCTGTGGCTATTTTAGAGAGTTTAGCCCTAACCTCTGGTCGTCGTGCAGCGGTATTGATTTTAAGTTTTTCAGAAACAATTCTCAAAGAAGGAGAAGTTTCTTTGGTCTTTCCAAGATTAGGATGAGGGACTTTAGTAACAAAGCTTCTCATGCGTTTGCCTGTATCGTGTTTCCGTTCATCTGCTTCTATCCATTGTACCTCTACACGCTCGGTAGGATTACGCATTGGTATGTTAAGTTGCCTGAAGATTTCAGGGAGAACTCTATTATTTTTAAGATTCCATCGTTTAGAAAGTTTTGCCATAGGTTGGAGTTGCAAAGTATAGAGTTCATTAAGAATCACGGTGATGCTGCACCCCTCAATGGCTTCGATTCTTTCTATATGGCCTTGTATAGAATATACTGTCATAATGTAATGGGTATAATTGAAGATGTAAAGATAAAAAATTATTCAGACTTCGTTTATAATTTAACAATTGAAGAAGATGTAAGCTATATTACCGAGACAGGAATTGTGCATAATTGTAATTGTAGTAGCGAACAACTTAGTGATGCCGATATAGATGAAGGGGGACTATCGGTAAGAACCACAGAGGAATCCAAAGAGGATTTAAATGACGTACCACCCCAATTTAGATTTAATTCAGCAGAAAGCGGAATACTACCCAAAGAAAGCCATACATACTTCGAAGCACTCAAAAATGCCAATCAGGCGGATGGGAGTTTGTATGAAGAATAAATAAATTAAAATAAATTTGCATGCTACGTATTTATCCGTATCTTTGAATATCAAATCAAGGCTATTAAAAAACGTAATCATGAATCGCACCACACAATTCAATATCACACTTGCAGAAACCAAAACATTTTTGGGTGTAACTACCATTGTTAATTCACGTCCGTTATATTATGAATATGTTTCTAAATACCGTAGAATAATAGTAACGAGCGAAACGGGTAAAAACTGCTTTAATGAAACGGTTGAGTGTTTTATAATTGAGGTATCTTATAAGGGAGTTGGCCTAAAAACATGGTCAAAAACATGGTGTAATAAATCAGATGCAATTGCGTGGGCTAAAACCTATGCGGAAAATAGAGAAATTAATATAGGGGGGAGAATGACCATAAAAGAGGCAATCGGAAAACAATTAATTTAACGCAATCAGATGGGACATATTTTAATCAAACTTAAATCAACACCTGAAATAGAAAATTGCTATTTAATTTATTCAACTATCGTAGACGCACCTATAACATACGGAGCAACAAAAAAGCAAATAAGAAATTGGTATAAAAAGGAATATGGCAGACAAGGATTAGAAGGTATGGATAATAGGTTTGAAAAGGCAGAAAATAAAGATTGGGTGATGAGGGTTATCGCTTTAAATAGAGCGGGTGAGAATGGGAAACACTTATCTTATAAAAAAATGACAGAACATTATTGTAAATAACAGCACTCAACAAATAAAACAAAACAATGAAAACCACAATCAACATTAATGGTAAGGACGTAGAAATAACCTTAACCAAAGAACAAGTAGAGAAGATTAAAGTTGCCTCTATGAAAATTACAGACCGCCTTAAAACATGGGAGGACGCTTGCCAAATAAAAGGGATTGACCCAATTAATTCGCTTCCATATCCAGAACCAGAAAATGATTTTGAAGAGGCTATAAATGGAACCGCTCAAATGTTCATCATTGTGGAATTACTTTGTGAGGGGTGGAAACCAGATTGGAAGAATACAAACCAATATAAACATTTTCCATATTTTAAGTATTCGGGCTTCGGCTTTTCGTTTTCGGCTTCGGGTTACTGGCGCGAGCTCACGACTGTCGGGTCTCGCCTCGTTTTTCCAACTGCGGAATTGGCCGAATATGCGGGTACTCAATTCATTGATATTTACAATAAATTTTTAACCAAATAACAATCACTCAAATGAAAGTTACAGTAACAATAAATAATAAGCCTGTGGAAATTGAATTAACACAAGCACAAGTAAATGCGGTTAAAAAGGCATCCGAAAAGATAACCGATAGAATTAAAAACTTTGAGGATGTTTTAAATGAGTTAGGTATTACAAAAACAAAATTCGATAACTCGAACACTTATTTAAGCAAAGACGAAATAGCATATCGTAAAATTAAAATGATAGCACAGGTTTTAAATGAGGGATGGACACCAACTTGGACTAATTCAAGTGAGTATAAATACTTCCCTTACTTTGAATACAAATCGGGCTTCGGCTTTTCGTTTTCGACTTCGATTTTCTGGTACGTGCGCACGATTGTCGGGTCTCGCCTCGTTTTTAAATCGAGAGAGTTGTCGGACTATGCCGGAAAACAATTCCAAGACATCTACAAAGAATTTGTAGATTAATAATTAAGCGTTGTATGGTGGATTCTGAACGAGTTCTTTCAGGCTTCAGCTTTTAAAATAAAAAAATGAAAAATTCGAGAAAAAGAGGCACTAAACATTACGAATCAAAAACTAAATTATTTGAACGTTGGGCTTCAATGCAAGGACGTTGTAAACCAACACACAAACAAAGTAAATATTATTTCGATAAAGGAATTAAGGTTTGCGATGAATGGGACTCATTTATTGTATTCAAAGAATGGGCTATCAATAATGGGTTTTCAGACGAATTGCAATTAGACAGGAAAGATAACAATAAAGGATATTATCCTGAAAATTGCAGATGGGTTATTCCGATTATTAACAATTCAAATCGTGATATAACTGTATTTGTTGAATATGAAGGAGAAAAGATGCCATTAGCATTGTTAAGATTAAAATTAAACTGGGATAAAAAATATTATAGAAATATTCAGGATAGAATATCTCGGGGATGGACTTTAAAGAATGCTATGGAATTACCAATTAAGAAGTTTTCACATTTAACATGAGCATTCGCCCAAAACAATTTTATTTATACAATCAATAATTTGACAACTAAATAAAATCATAAGTATATTTGAACATGGCTAATAAACATCATTTCGTAACCCATATTTTAGACGACTACAAACACCACAACCATAGCAATGTGAAAGGTGAAATTACATTCCAATGTAAACCAGTTTACGCAAATGTTTTATTCACAAACAAGTCCTTACAAGCCATCATGAAGAACTCACGGGGATTTGAGCAGCTTGGGGAGGCCATAGCTAACCCTGACAGCATATTTTCATCATGGGTTGACCCAGATCATCAAACAAGCGTAAAGAGGGTTTATATCAAAGGAAAATACGCTGTTTTCACAACTGATTCAGTAATTACCAATGCATATTTAGTTGATGACGTAAATAGTGTTAAAGAAGGCGTTATGATTTTGTAGTTTGTCACGCTTAGATGTTATATAGATATGACACAAGAACAACAAATATTAGAAGGGCTATATAATATAGGCTTTCTTTTTCCAGACACAGCAGCACGGGTTGAAGCTTACGAAAAGTATCAAAAGGTTTTTGGCGACCCTGATATTAACTTTCCAACCGAAGAACAAGAATTGATGTTTGAAAAAATAATGTCACGCCTAAAAAATCGGGTGTAAAAGTTTATATATTTGTTATGCCGGATTAGGCTCAATAAAAAAATAAATGCCAAAATTATGTAGAACAAAATGGGTGGTTAACGAAGTAGTTGACTACGGAAAACAATTTGGTGGTGCATCCGCTAAAAGGGCTAAATTATCAAATGTTTATTCGGGTGATAAAAACCACGAAGACAATCAGTTTAGCAGTGCAACGCCATAGGGTAATTGTGAACAAATGATTACCAACCCCGAAACAAGTGACTTTTTTGAACCGGGCGTAAAGTATTATGCTGTTTGGGAAAGATGCGAAGACCAAAGTTAAAATGTTAGCGCCCAATCCCTACGAGGTTATAAAAATAGAAGAAGTGTCAAGGTATGATATAGGCAAAACTATGCATAAGCACGTTCGATATATTTATGCCAGTGGTAGGACGGAAATGGTTCATTTATTAATTCCAATTTGGGATGAAAGCGATTTACCACCGCCATTGGGAAACCTCAAAAAAGCTTACCAATAAACGGCATGATGTTATGGTCTGCTTGAAAAGTCTCGGTAATTCGGGGCTTTTTTTATTTATATTTGGGAGTGAAGAATTTAGCTGATTTGGCAAAGGACTGGAGTGAAGCACGTAAAGCCATGCAAAAGTCGGTGGAGGATATTCCACGCATTGCTGGTATTATTGCGGTTAAGGTAATTCGGGAAAACTTTAAACTCTCCGCATACGATAGTGGTATAGGAACCGAAAGATGGGTGCCCCGTAAACCGAGTACAAATGCCTCATATGACCGTGGCAAAACAAAAAATGCAAAAACAGGAAAATTATCAAAATATAGAAGTGGGAAGAATGGCACATATAAGGGTTCAATATTTAGTTCTGAAAATCCGTTGCTGATTCAGACAAGAGCGTTAATAGATTCAATACAATACCGAGCAAATAAAAGAAACGTGTTCGTGGGGGTAGATTCAGGACTTGTACCATACGCATCTGCGCATAATGAGGGGAAGAATCACCAACCAAAAAGGCAATTTATGCCTTACGGCAACCAAAAGCCCACAATCAAAATGCTACGAGCCATCGAAAGCCAAATAGTAAAAGAGCGTAATCAAATATTAAAAAAATTCAAGAAATAAATTATCTATATTTGAACTATGAAAAATAAATTTTTGGCGATTATAACCTTTATTACACTAAAGGGGAAACGGGTTGTTTTTTGAAAATAAAATCTAATAGTTTTTGGGGCAATTTTTCATTGCCTTTATCAAAAGAGATGAGTCATTCTTTAATTGTAATAACTGGTTGTGTAGTGATTGTATCTCTTTCGATTGTTGCTGTAATTGTTTTTGTGATGTGTCTTGTTGAATTGTGTGGCAAGTACTAATACCTGTTAATATTACTATAAGTAACGTAAAAATAGCAGTCCCCAAAAATATTTTTGTTTGCCTATCTAATATATCTTTTTGATCTCCCGAATTTTTTACAATTGCTTCATTTGTTTCTTTAACAGATTTATTTGTAGATATGCTTAATTGCCTATCTCGTTCCCTATTTAAACTATAAATACCAGCTTGTAATAGTGATACTCTCATTTCTGAATTTAACCATTTCGTTGGCATATTTTCTGCATTGTAAGCACTTATTTGTTTATCTATTTCTTTGTGAAATTTTATTTCATTTTCGATAGAATGTAAAAAATCTAAAACAGCGGTTCTATTAATATCAAAATTAAGTTTATCACTAAATAACATAGGAAAACGCTTATTAATAATCGGTTCAATATTGTTTGGGCCTCCTAATCCAGAATGCTCTAAAAACTTCAATATTTCTAATAATTTACTATCCATTGTTTTGAGGGTTTAATTTAATGATTATTAATAATTATCCAGATTCGGCAATTTCATATTTAGTACTCACCTTTTGGAAAAATGATATACTATAACGCTTATAGCTACCGCAGGAATGATTATTTACTGAATATTGAATTAGGTGCTTATACTACTTGGGACAAAATGTAAATAAAAAGCAACCTTTTAAAGGATAGCTTTGCACCATAATCTATAACCGGTTTTATTAATGTGTATTCCATCAATGGTTATAGATGGAATTATATATCCGTCATAACTCATCGTTTTATTTAGGTCAATAAATTTCAAGTGTTTTATCGAACATATTTTAATTATATTTTTATTGATGCTATCAATCTGAATATTTAAATCTTTATGTGCTGTTAATAAAGTGCTTTCCATTACAGGAACTACATTATGTTTCTGCAAGGTATCTATTAAATCATTTATATTTTGATATGTTCTTTTTAATGGTATTCCAACTTTAACATCATTAACTCCACCCTCTATATAACAGGTATCAGGCTTGTATACCAGAACTTGATTATTTACGATCTCATTATAATGGGATGTTGTAAAACCAGGATTGCCACATACTTTAAAGCTAACCTGTTTATGTAATAACTTATTCCAGTCCCCCATATAAGTTAGCGAGTCCCCGAAAAGAATAATTGAATAGTGTTGCGGGAAAAGTGACCTTATCTTAGGATATATAAAATATCCGGCTATGCTAATGCAAGCGAAGTTTAATAGCAATGAGGCTATTATTAATTTTCTTTTCATTTTGTGGTGTTTAAGAGTTTAAAAAAGTATGGCGTAACAAATCTTTTGCTACTCAAGGGACACCACATCCCTACCCGCAAAAAGACAAAGCTACGCCATGACAGCGTACTTAGACTTTCTATTGCGGGTTGCTATTAAATGTGGTGTTTTAGAGCAGCAATAAAATCAAGTACAATATTTTGATGTAAATGTAAATATTTTTTAGAATTTACTTACACGGTTAAAAAATGTAGATTTGGGTATGATAAGAGAAGATTTCGATAAAATAAAAATTATAGACGTTGAAATAAATAAATACAAAGACCAACCACCTACTCTTTATTTAATAACGGGAAATAAAGAAGATGATTTGTTTTTAAATCAAGTACTGCATAGCAATACATTTGAATTTGGAATAAATGATGAGAAAATATTGTATTTAAACTTTCCTGACCCCCATTATGGTATTAAACTAAAAAGACTATCAGAAATTAAGGGACATATGCAAATTGTTTTGCGAGAGGTGAACTTTCTAAATACTCTTTGCTGGGGACATAACGAAACACCACTTGTAAACTTTTCAAATCGGCTTGCATTTCCTTCGATAGATGGATTGGTTTAAAGGGGATTGCATCGGCCATCCAATTTGGATTATAGGGAATTAAAGCATATTCATTTTTAACATCGCTCACAATATAAATTTATCATAAACAATAACTACGCCTTCATTGGTGTAATATAGGTTATAATTACCAAACCTAACAATAATTTAAAAAAAAGCAAAATAAAATTTGGGGTAATAAATAATTAGTGTATATTTACACTATGAAAGAACAAGATATATATTTCAAAAGTATACACGACTTTTTAGCTGTATTTCCTGATGAGCAAGCGTGTATTAATCATTTAGAACAAATTAGGTGGAATGGCAATGTAGTATCACCGTTTGATGAAACTTCAAAGGTTTATAAATGCAAAAACAATCGTTTTAAATGTGCCAATACCAATAAATATTTTAATGCAAGAACGGGTACTATTTTCGAAAGTTCAAATATTAAATTAATAAAATGGTTTTTGGCTTTATATGTTTTTTCAAGCCATCGTAAGGGAGTTAGTAGTATACAGTTAGGAAAAGATATTGATGTAAGCCAAAAATCAGCATGGTTTATGTTGCATCGGTTGCGTTATGCTTTCGGCAACAGCAACAATACTGATAAATTAAGCGGCGAAATCGAAGCCGATTGTACATTTGTAGGCGGCAAAACATCTTTCAAACACAAATCAAAAAGAGATTTAGATAACGCCAAAGGCACGGGAGCAATCAATAAAACTCCTGTTTTTGGAATGGTTGAACGCAATGGTAATCTAGTGGTTGGTAAAGTAGCAAAAGAAGATAAAGCCACATTACAGCCAATAATGAACGAATGGATTGAAAGCGGAAGTACACTAATTACTGATGGGCACGGAGCATACAAAAAGACAAAATTTAACCATGAAGTTTTAGAACACGAACAGGGTGAATACGCTCGAAAACATTATCACACCGCCAATATTGACGGCTTTTGGAGTCAATTTAAAAGAACTATTTGTGGCACATATCATCAAATTTCACCAAAACACACCAACGAATATGCACAAGAGTGTGCTTTGAGATACAACACCAGAAAAATGCCAACATCAACACGGTTCGACTTTATATTAGAAAATATGATTGGCAGATTAACCTATAAAACCCTAACAGCATGAAAAGAAAATATGTAAAAAAAGAAAAGGTTATTGAAGTAACCCCGATTAAATTAGCCGACCTCAATAAAGATTTATTATTTCTAACTAAAAGTAAATTTACTGAAAAGCAAATACCAAAAACCAAAGAATAATATTTAGCTTTGATTATCAATGAAAAAGGCATGAAAAATAAATACCCATTTGGAGGTCGAAGCATTTATGCACATTTTTCACAAATAATTTCTTTTAATATGAAAGAGCAAAATATAAATGTTGGCGGTAGAAGTTGGGGAAAAACAGCGACCGCTTATTCCAAAATAATAGAGAACGGAGATTATCCGAATGCCGTTAATTCGTTTCAAAAAGACGAAATATCAAAAATGTGGGCGGCTGGTAATACTTACGGGGCAATCCAAAAGTTGCAATCAATATTAGAACCGATAACTAAACCCGGAAAAACACTTTTATAGATGGATTATAAAGAATTATTAATGAAGTATATTCAACACGTATCGGGATGTGAGGGAATATCGTTTATTGACTATCTTAATGAAAGATGGCATGGTTCTGATATTGAGTTTACTGAAGATGAAAAGTTAGCTTTAGAAGAAGCAGAAAAAGAAGCCGAAATAAAATATTCATTATGATGCATTCAGATTTTTATTATTGGTATTGGATTAAGAAATATCAAATTAAAAGAATTGTATATAGATTTTTATGGTTACTTCACAAACCAACAATTATTACATCGAGGCATCCATTAGCCAATAGAATTAAGATATTATCAAATGATGGCGAAGACTTAACGTTGAAATATCAGACCATAATGGAATATAATTCCAAAACAAAAAAAGCTATTATTGTTAAATTAGAAAGGAATAATCAGGGTCGAATTAAACCGCTATTTGATGAAAATAAAAAGGAAATATTAGAAACGATTGATTTACCAAATTCTTATATGATATTAACATGAACGAGGAACTTAAATATCCATCAAAAGTATGGAACGGAAACGGAAAGCTTGAAGATGATACCGTTTATGTGTCTTTAAATGAAGATAAATCATCCGTTAAACTACAATCATCAAGACAAGTAATTACACTTGATAAGGAAGCATTAAAAACAATGTTAGGGGCGATTGAGGTTGACCGACCAGAGGGATTAATACCCGATGTAAACCGTTCAACCAAAGATTTACCGAAAGTTGCGTTACCGAGTGATCTATTTGAGGGACTTGCGGCAACGACAGAACCACTCGGCAAAGAGGGCAAAGAATCAGCAGCGTGGGAGGAGTTTTCAAAATCGGGATTGCCTGAAATAATCAATAAATTACTTTATGGTTTTGGATGGGCTTTAAAGTTTTTTAATGATGAGGGTGAAGGCTTTGATGCCGTGCCAATTCGTGTAGAATATAAAGAAAAGAGCACACAGCAAACCAAATCAGATGCCTTTCCACTTGAATTAAATGATGATTCACAAGCAATGAATTTAGAAACAAAATTGGGTAAAGTAGACGGTAGTGGTGGGGATGCCGAAGAACTTCGTGACCTACAAGATAATGGAGCATCCGTATGAGAAAAACAACATTGAAAGAATTAATCGAAATTGAATTTGAAAGATGTGAAACAATTTCACAATTCAAAAAAGAAGTATTTAGACTGATAGATACCTACATCGATGATAGTTCTCAATTATCAGATAGAAAAATCACAATAACAGCAGACCAAATAAACAAAAACTTCCTTAATAATTCTGGCATATAATTTGCAATAGGTAGTTTAAAAAACTATCAACCATGGAAAACTTAGTAGATGGCATCCCGTATGCTAAACAATTGACCGCCGTTATCGAGGCAGGTAACTATCCAACCAACGTCAGCGAGCAGAAACAGGCTCATATTGAACAATTATATCGTGACGGCCAAATTGACGAAGCTTTAATTCAATTGAGCGACATTATAGGCGGTAAAAACCCGGATGACGTAAGTAAGCCCGGAGTTTCAACAGAACTCCCTGATGGCAAAATAGCCACGGTAATCGATAAAGACAAAGCCAGTTATACACGTGACCCCGCAACAGATGAAGCAACAGGAGCGAACGTGGGGCCAGACATAGAAGCACATAAAAACGAGGATAAAGCGGGCAAAAAAGTAGTTATCAAAGACCCAACAACCGTTAAAAAAGAAAAAACAAAACTCTAATTTCCACTCCATATATTCCACTTTCCTTTCTCGACGAAAAAGCCTATTGAAAATATAGGCTTTTTTTATTTAGCTTTGAATGAAGATTTAAAACAATGACCAAAGAAACATTTAAAGAGTGGCTTGAAATAGAGTTTGAACGATGCAATAATATTTCCGAATTTAAAGATGCAGTTTGTAAACTAATTGATGTTTACGATAAGGATATTAGGGACGGGTTAAAAGCACTTTTTAATAATTACATGAATGGCGATAATGAAATAGATTTGGGAGATGTATATAATAATCAAGTGGAGTTATGATTGGAACAATCCTTAATTGTTTACTAAACGAGGCTCAAGCACTTTTTGAGGGTACGGGAGCACAATTAATGCTTAAGACAAACTTTCTCCCCAAGGACACGCCCGACAATAACGGGCATCTTCTTTTATTAGGATTAAATGATGCACCCGACAGTTTGCAATTTCCGGGAGGTTTGACCATGATGGATTGGGATTGGGGATTTGACACATATACCTATGAACCAGATGCCTATCATGACGACCCAACAAGCTATTCAGCCGACCTTTTAAGTTTTAATGATAAAGTACGTAGGCATTTTAGTTTGGGTTCCTTAGGAAACGGATTAGTGTTTCAAGATATGACATTGAGGCCAAATATCGTTTACATCGTAATGAACGGATCAATAACCTACAATGAACAAACTATAACAGATCAAACTTATTTTATTTCAACAGTCGATAATTTAAACTTTACCTCAACGAATGGAGGTTATGTAGTAGGAACGTCATGGTTAACACAGGGAATGGTTGATATTTTTAATTTATTTGGATTCCAGTTGACTTTTAAAGGAATTACAACCGCAGACCCATTAGACCAAACAGGGATTATAATGGGATATAAAATACTTTTTGCAAGTACGGCACTTGATGATAAAACCTTGTACACCCAAGAAGATGTAATTTTAAACACCATTACTCAATTAAATGAAGACCAAAACGTAATAGCAATAACGATGATAAATAGAGCGATTGACATTCCACAAGATGCGGTTTTGTTTATACCACCGGATACATTATTTGATGGAATTGGAATTTTACCAACAAGCGGAAACCCGATTATAAGCATGGGATTTGAAGTTGGTGGAACCGAAATATTGGATAATTTTCCACTAATACAATTCCGATTAGTGGAGTTGCAACAATATTTTGAAATTGGGACTAATATTTTTGTGACACTAACAGGAGGTACCGTTTCTGCTGACATTAGAGGAATATTTAATTATTTAGTACCACAAGGCGAGGATTAAAAACCTAATAGCTTTTTTTCATTAGTTACATCCACATAATCAACATCAACGGTGTTCTTTTCTTTTTCAAGACCCTCAACATAATATTCAAAAACATGGTAGGGGATTAATGCTGAAATCGGGAACGAAAAGCCATAAAGATTATCGCCAAATTCGGAATGTATATTTTCAACATGCTTAATTATCTTTTTATTCTTGTTCATTGAATGGCATGTTTGTTTTTCCTGTAAACCTATCTTCGGGATGTTCAACGTAGTAACTTTTAACATCAATTAATAAAACAGAAAGATGTTCATTGTCGGGTTCATCCAAAAAAGGAAAAACTTCAACATCATATAAAACTTTACTTTCTGTAAATTTAACAGCACGAATAAAGCAATCTCTGATTAAACCAGAGTGACCGAGATTAACGACAACGGCATCCCCTATTTTTTTGTCTGAATCCATATTAAAACATTTTTAAATTTATTTCGTTAACAATTTATGACAACTTCAATTTTACCCTTTTTATTTTTATTCCTTGCAATAATTTGCTTTAAAGCTATTGATAAGATGACGACCGAGGCTGCGTGGTGGTTAATGGTTATTATGGATTCACTTTCATGGTGTTTGACCATTTATTTTATGCGAGGACATTAAAGCCAAGTTGGGGGCTTTGTCTTGTCTTTAAAAATCTTTATATGTCCACATAATAGAGCCATAATAAATGCTGAAAAAGCGCCAAACCATGAAAGCAATGAAATAACCATTAAAAATCTGACATCAATCCATTCAAATTCTAATTCATTTTCATTACAAAATTTCCGGTAAGTCCAACGGCTCAAAATATAAGATATAATCATGCCTATGATGTAGACTAAAGCAATAATTATTTTCATTTTTATAATTTATTAATTGTGTCTATAATATCTTTAAAGTCTTCATTGGTATATTTTATCGAACCCGAAGCACTCCAAACTTTGGGTGATGACTTGGTTTGAACATCGGCAAAAACATTTTGAACATTTGTAGTTGTGATTTTAGGATTTTTAAGATTAAATCGTTTACCCCAAATAGTTAAACACCACTGACTTTTATATTCAGCGCGTTCAATTTGCATCCGTATAGAAGCACCGCCATTTTCCATAAAGCTAATATCCATAGGATGAGCGCAAGTAACCGAGTAAGAGACTTCATTGGTTACCTTGCAACCAAAAAGCCAAAGGAATTTATTTAGAATTTTTATCATGTTTTCTTTTTTTAATGAAATTTGAAATGGAGGGTAAAACAATCCACAATAAAAACAACAATAAAATCGCAATTGAAACTGGCATTATTTATGGTTTAAATCGTGGCCCAAAAAAGCAATATGTTGGGGTTGATTAAATAAACTATCATGAGTGTGAAGTTTATTATATTCAGAAAGTTGCTTTGAAAATTCGGTGGTTAATTCGGGTAAGTCGGTTACATCTTCGTAATCAATGTCTTCGGTATGATTAAATACATTCATAAAAAAATAATCCATAGCATCAGCATGATGAGAATGTGGTTTAGCTTTACGCCATTTTGTTTCACCAATAAATTCACGTTTGGGAATACCCATCGAACCGTTTATTATTTTAATATCAATTCCCTTTTTCATATTTATTTTTAAAATCAGAAGTAGTTAAAACACGAAATTCATTTTCGGGCAATAAATCGGTAACTACAATGTTCATAGCCCCAACCATATAATAAGAATTTGGGTCAACTGAATAAGGCTTATCAATATTGTTGGTTATATATTGGAAAACTGAATCGTATAAAATAGGATGAATGTAAATATTACCACCGATACGGAAAGCATCTTCAACCGCTTTTTTCATGTCAAAAGGCGGTTCGGCATATCCCACCTGAATAATTGAATTCCCTACATTTATTTCAGGAATCATTTTAATACTTCCTCATAGGTTTTTAACCAAATACCATTTTCTTTTACATAACCCAACTTATTAAAAAAGTTTTCAATTGTTTTGGGTTTTACAAGGCCAAGACGATAGCGAATAAGCATATTGCTGTAATTACCTTGCTCTATGACACCTTGATAAGGTTTCACTCTTTTTTTTAAATCTTCGAGTATATCTTGTTCGTTCATGGGGTATAAATTTATACTATTTATTTAATATAATAAAGTAATACTATTTTTTTTAATTATACAATACAAAAACACGACGCTATTTTTATATCCGAAATGCCGGGAAAGAGAATAGTATTTAGTACAAACACTGCAAACGATCAGGGATTTATAATCCCGAACGATGTTTTAGACTTTACGAGGTATAATAAAAACCCCGTTCTTTTAAAACAACACAATTGGGAAAGTGACCCATTAGGTCGAATGACAGACATTGACTATGAGAACGGTGAGTGGACAGGAGTTCCGGTATTTCATAGAAGCACGCCCGAAAGTGTTATAGCGAGCGATTTGTGGGAGGGCGGCTTTTTAACAGCTTGTTCAATAGGTGGTTTTAAAACCCTTAAAACAACAGGTAAAACAACAAGGGATAAAGACGGAAACCAAACCCCTGAAATATGGACGGATAAAGATGGATTAGCAGTAGCAACCAACTTTGAAATCTATGAAATAAGTATGGTGAGCATTCCGTCAAACCCCGATGCAGTTCAAAAGGCAGAATTATCATCAAAACAAAATGCCGACCTGAATGCAAAAATATACGACGATATAAATATCAAAATACTTGAAAAACAATTAACAACTCTAAGTACAAAACTAAAAAACATGGACGAGCAGGAAAAAGAAGCCGCAAAATTGGCTGCGGAAAAGGAAAAAGTGGAGAAGGAAGAAGCCAAACTTGCGGCAGACAAAAAAGCTGCCGACAAAAAGAAAGCCGATGACTTACCGAAGCCAATCGACACAGTAACAGAGGCTGAAGAAAAAACCGAAAAGAAATCGGGACTTGCATCTACCATAGCAGAAATGTTTGGTAAGGCAATGGATGCTTTAAAAGGTTCAAACATGAACGATGACAGACCCAAAGAAAAAACATTGGAAACCCCCGAGCTTAAAGGTCTTTATGATGTTGAGGATTCAAAAGAAGCCAAAAAGAAGCTTTATCAAGCCAATGATTTAGCTGAAAAAGTAGGCACTATGACCGCTAAAGCCAAAGAAGCCGAAAAAGCTTTGAAAACCGTGAAATTGGAATCAGCAAAATTAACCGCTACTCAATTAATGGCGGATGCTTTGGAGGCAAAAGAAAAAGCCGATAAGCCGGATGCAACCGACGAAGATAAAGACGAGTTCAAAGCCAAAAAAGAAAAGGCTGAAGAAGCTGTTGAATTATGCTCTGAATTAGAAGCCGACATGGACGACGACGATATGAGCGACGAAATGAAGGCCGCTAAGAAAAAAGAGAAAGAGAAAGAAAAATTGGCGGCTAAGTTAGCAGCAACTAAACCAAGACTTAAAACAATGGACGAACTTAAAGCCGATGGTGTTAAGCTTGCGGCAAAACCAAATCTTAGCAATCAAGTAACCTTTACAGGTGGTATGAAAAAAACCATGAGCCAATTAAAGGCTGATCCACAAGGTAAAAGATTAATAGAAAGAGTTCAAAACAGAGTTGAAGATACAGCACCTCAAGAATATGCTGCTTACATGAGCGCATGGCGTAATGAACCGAAAGTAAAACCAGTTTTTGATAAAGCACGTATCATTTTAGGTGCAACTGAAAACAACTGGCAGTCATTCCGTCAAAATTCACGTAGCAATCCGGGTGAAAGTGTTGACCAATTAATATCACGTTTGGCAGCAGGTAATGTAAACTGGTTGGATAGAAACGATGGTAATGTTAAATCACGCACCACGTTAACAGCAACCGACAACTTCCTTGCATCACCAGATTTGTTTGCAATGGACTTTCTTGATTTGGCGATATTCCAATTATTCAGGGATGGTAGCTGGAAAAATGACATTCCAATTTTTGGAGCGGAATCAACCGAAAACAATACAGGTTTAATATGGGCTAACATCAATTCGAACCCTACCATTTACAGGGGTTCACAACCAGTTAATCCAGCATCGCAACAATTCACGGATTTAGCAGTTTCATTGAACCTTACACCGTATTTTATGAACCCTGTTATTTGGACACCAATAACAATGGCTCAATTAAGGTACAACCAAATGGACACCCAATGGGCACAGAACTTTGCGGTTATGGGTCAGTATATTGATGATTTCTTGCTATACACGTTAGCAGCATCGGTACCTCACTCAAGCATTTTTTACTCAACTGGTGTTTCGGTAAGCCCTAACGGTGGTTTCACAACCCCACAACAAACCGTGTTTAATGGCAACCCTGATAATCCTTACGGCTTCTTTTATAGTCCATTCTTTCAAGGTAGTTTAAACAACCCAACGCTTAATGATATATTACTTTCACAATTAATATACAGCAAGCAAAACTTCATCCTTGAAAACGAAAAACCTGTAATGGTGCTTGAATCGAATGCTTATACATTAATTCAGCAAACAGGCCAAGCACAAAGCTTGCTAACAAGATGGGTTGATGCAAATGGTCAGGATCAATTAGGATTTTCACACACACGTTTCACTCAACGTTCAGCAGTAGCAGCATTTAACCCGCAAACAGCGCAAGTATTGTCGCCTACCTCAATTATACCTTCAGTAGCAACAGGAGCCAACTTAGGTTTCATCCCAAGCCAAGTAGGTATCGGTATTGCGAACTTAGACGTGTTTATGATACAAGACCCATCATCTTACGGTTACAAAGCTTCGGCAGATGTTCGTATGGGTATTACACCACTACGTCAAAACGGAAACGGTGTATCATTGTACGCATGGGGTCCTGAATATGTATCGTAAAACCAAAAAATAAAAGACATGGAACTAAGAACACACGAATTAAATATACCAATGATAAAGGCGGCATTATCTGTATATGCTGAAGTATGGGTACACGGAGACGGAAATATGTACCCTATATTTCAAGCAGACCCGGAAAAACCGAATATATTGGATGAAAGTAAAAACCATTCTGAATGTTTTAACAAGGGGCATGAAGATATGTCATACCGGGTTAAAATAAGCAGATTGAATATACCTAAAAACAAAGCGGAATTAGATCAAATGCTTGTTACTTCAAAATTAAGAGAAGATGCAGCTAAAAAAGGTCGCACCGACAACCGTGAAAGAGTTACCAGTTTAAGAGTAGATGACACTCATTATCGTGGTAATGACGTGGTAGAACCCGCTGGAGACATTGATTATACTAAGTATGTCAAAAAGTAAAGCTGAATTACAAAGGCTGTCAATGAATGCTAAAATGCAGCATGAAATGATGAAACATTACACATCAAATCAACCATTGACAGCCTTAAATAAAGCCGAAAATATCCAAAGTAGCGGTGATGTTATCGAACCCGCAGGTGAAATTGATTATAGCAAGTACGTTCGTAAACCAAAAAAGTAAATGGCATCGCACAACATTAATATTTCCGTAAACAACAATCAGATAGGAATACCAGCCAGTTCGGACGGTGTTATGATGATATTTGTTTGCGGTTTACCAATAGGAAACACTCTTAAAACAGATACGGCCTATTTACTAACAAGTTTGGAAGATGGCGAAGCATTAGGCATGAGTCAAGCATTTGACGAGGCCAACAATGTTTATATGTGGGGTCATTTAAATGAGTTTTACAACGGAAGTTTAAATGATGGAGCGTTATTGTGGTATGTGGTACCAAGCGTGACCAACAATTACACTCAATACGTAACAACCTCAACATTTACGGGACTTGTGCAATTTACAGCATCAGCAAACCCCGCAAACAGAGCTAAAATGATTGGATTCTGTTACACAGTTCCAACAACGGCAAATAGCGGTGCAAATCCATTTTTATCAGATGTATTAACAGCATTAGCGGCGATACAAGCAGCAGAATTATCGATGTTCACTAATTATTTTCAATGGAGTGCAATACTCGATGGAAATAATATGAATACGACTTTAAATTCAGCCACATTGCCAACGATGACAAACAAGCAAGCACAATCGGTAAGCTTGTGTATAACAGGAACACAGCCAAATGGAGTAGGTGGTGTAGGGTCGGCATTGGGTCGTTTTGCAAGGATTAGTGTAGGTCATGGTTTTGGTGCGGTAGCAGACGGCCCAGTCACCACCCCAACAGCATATTTAACCAACGGTATTGTAGTTGGCGAAAATTTGATTTCGGGAACAGGTGGCGTAATGCAGGTAGGACTTACATATATCGTTTTTAACGCATCCATTGTGTACAATGGTGTTACCTACCAACCGGGGCAATCATTTGTCTGTGTAACGGGGCATACAGCCTTTACAACGTCAAATGGTGGCTATGTAGTAACTGGAGGTACACCAGTTGGAAATCTTACACAAGGACAGAATGGCGATTTTACTAATTTAGGTAATAGCCAGTATATGTTCCTTTGCACACAATTTGGTGAAAGTGGATTTTTCTGGAATGACGGGGCAACTTGTACAGGAATACAATTTGCGGAATCACAACAAGAATACAACCGGGTTGCAAACGCATTGAGTGCAGATGCTTTAAGCTTTTTCACACAGTTTAAAGGTTCGGCATTACCATCATTACCGTCAACAGGAGCATTAGCACCGGGATGGATTTCAACACAGCAAAACATCTTTAATCAAACCTACATTGTGCCATTGGTAAACAATGGAGATATAGTAGGAGCGACATTAGCGATAACAGGGCCGACTTATAACGCTACAGGTCAAGTATTTTTCACGTTAACCATTACAAGGTCAACAATTTTAGGTAATGTAACAGGGGTGGTAACTTTTAGCACAACAACATAATGCCAAATTTAAATCAGTTAATAATTAATTCGGCTACCTGTAGCATATGGATCAGCATACCAACCGCCGCTAATCCATTAGGGCAATCATTCCAGTTACAAACCGTTCAAACCTTTGACTTCAATGACGGTGCATCTGGTGAATTGATATATGCCATAGGACAACGTGACCCGATAGGCAACCAATCCAACGAAAACAAGTATGACGGCAAAATATCCATGCAATTAGGAGAACTAAACGCCATACTTGGAATTTGCGGGTTAGCATCAGCAATACAGATAAACGGGGCGCAAATATCAGTAGCAGCCCTTACAGGTGGTTTTAGGAAGTCATATCAATCGGCAAATTGTAACACCGATTCAAGTTCAATAAAAGCAAAAGATAAAGAAACATTAGTTGGCCTTGACTGGCTTGCAATTGGCTTAGGAGCATAATTTATGAGCACATTTCAAAGAGAAATAACATTTATCAATCCGGCACATTTTGATACCGTGGAAAAAAAACACGGTGAAAAAGAGGAAACCAAAATGGCAACCTTTAAAGAATTAAGCAGAATTGATAAAGACCAACGAAAATTCCAGTTTTTATTAACAAGCGTTTTCAAATCAAAGGGTATTGATGAAATACAAATCGATCACGAGGTGCTTTGCGACATAACAGAACAAGCAATCCATGTGCTTTTAGTACCCGATAATAACTTTACAGAAACAGATAAAACACAATTTTTGAACGATAATATAGCTATTATACAGTTCGGTTTGTGGCTGATGAAGGAGAAACTAACCCCTTTTTTTACGCTGTTAGCAAGGAGTATAATAAAATAAGCGATAGCCAAGATGTGGCTATAAGAGAATTAATTGCCCGTGATGATGGTTTCTATAACAGAACATTATTCCGGGCATTTTTGCATTTAACAAAAGAGGAATGTGACAACATGAGCCAACAAGAATACATAGACTATTTAATAATGTTTAGAGAGGTTCTTAGGCTCATCCACGCCCCTTTTCTCAAGGAATTATAAATTAAATTGAAAGAAAATGGCCGCAGACTACGGGTTCAAAATTGACGTTTCCGGGAATTCTTTAAAACAGATGAAGGATATTGAAGATGCCATTAAAAAATTAGGTGGCACGGTTAAGGACACTTCATCAGATATTAAAGAAAATTTTGGCGGAATCGGGGAAGCTGCAAAATCACTTCAGAGTACGCTAATTGAAGCATTTTCGGTTTATGAAATTTATAATTTCGGCAAAGAACTAATGCACTTAGCCGCCGAATTTCAGGGGTTTGATAATGTAATCAAATATTCATCTGAAGGAATAGTAGATAATGCAAAAAATATTGATTATCTAAATGATGCCGTAGTAAGGCTACATTTACCGATGGAACAAGCCTTTCAAACATTTTCAGAAATGCAAGCTGGTTTCTTTGGGACGGGAATTGAGGGTGAAAAACTAAGAAAGGTGTTTGAGGGCGTTTCAGAGGCCGCAACGGTAATGCACCTAAGCCCTGATGCGTTTAGTAGAACCGCTTATGCCATGAAAGAGATAGGCGAACTGGGAACGGTTCAGATGCGCCAAATGAGGATGCTCGCTATGGCACTCCCAGGGTCTATGAATATTGCAGCACAATCAATGGGAATGACCACCATGCAGTTTCACGAGGCAATGAAAAAAGGTCAAATACAATCGAGTATATTTTTGCCAAAGTTCGCAGCAGCATTAACCACACACTTTAATCCGGGATTAGAAAATGCAGGAAAAAGTTTAATTTCTCAAATAAATGATGAAAAAAACTCCGTATTAAAAACCATGCTTGACATGGGCAATTCGTTAATGCCATTGTGGTTGGATATTTTGCAAACTGTATCATCGGTAATGCACGACATAAAATCATTATGGGATGGACTTACTGGTAATTCAAACTTTGTAAACTTTTTAAAAGAAGTATTTGATTGGGCGGTAAAACTGATACCTATTTGGTTGGCTTATAGAGGCGTTATGGCAGCAGTAGGAATTGTTACATCTGTTTTTTCGGTCGAAAATGGCATATTAACAGCATCATTGGGAGAAGTAACCGTAATGACCGATGGAGCAACATTTGCGTTTGAGGGATTATCTTCAGCAATTGCAAGCACAGGAATAGGAGCATTAGTTATAGGATTAGGGTTGGTGATTGAAAAATTAATCAGCATGAATGAAGAACTTGATGCGGCCATTGATAAAAAATATAAGTTATCGGAAAGTGACGACCAATTTAAAAGCTTAGCAGACCAAGCCGCCGCTATTAAGGAGCAATATTCTATTTATGACAAATTAGACCCGGATGCCAAATCGAAACTAAAAAATGATGTAGCCCAATATAATAAAGAAGCCGCAGGCAAAGCCCCTGTGTTTGATGTTAGACGTGAACATTTGGCACATGATGCACAAAAAAACAAACCGATTTTAGGATCGTTTATGGATAATTTATTTATCAACAAGCTTGGATTGGCAGCCGATTCTTTAAAGGAAAATGCTAAAACAATGGCTGGATACGTAAATTTTATAGCACAAGACAATGATTTTAAAAAGAATACACAAGCCATTCAACAAATGGCTAAAAAAATAGGTGCGCCACCCAAAGATAAATATGATTCATTTGGAGCGTCAAAAAGTCAATCACTCAATACTTCTAACCTTTCCGGTGCTTCGGGGGGACTCGGTAGCGCAAAATCTGTGTTTATTCGAATCGGTGTTTTACAGCAAAACAATGGCGTTAAAGAAAGTCAATCAAGCGCAGACCAAGCAGTACAAAAAATCATTGAGGCTATCAATGGCTTCGACCAATCGGTGAACAGCCAGTAGGCTATATACTTAATTAAAGTATCGTATAAAAACAAATAAAAACTTTCTCCTATATTTACAGTGAAGTAGATAAAGTGAGAAAGATATGCCTACAATAAACGGGGTTGAGATTGGTAATGGACTTCGGACAACTCCCGAACTGCCATATATAACCGATTTAGAGAATTTAGAGATACTTTATGCAGGTAAAATTTTACCGTTACAAGCGACTCCGGTAACAGCGGTTCCTATTGATCCAAATGTACAATATAATGGATTAACACTCCCTGCACAAAAAGTACAACCCGTATTATATCCTAAAACATTTACCGACCAAACAAACAATCCATCGAGCATATATTTTACGGTTGATAATAACACATTTATATATCTGCCAGCGAGTAGCCAAATAATACCAAAAGGTAAAAAGATACTTGCCGAAAGTCAAATTATAGATGGAGTATCGGTTTTTGAACATATATCAAGAAAGCCTTACGAAATAGATATTGAGTCAACCCTATGGCAAACAGGATGGAATGTGCCATTTCCGCAAGATCAAATTAACTTTATTTGGAATAATTTATGGTTACCAAACACGGTTTTTCATGTGGGGAATACATTTTTAAATGCGTTGGGAATATCGCAGGTAATTGTAGAATCCATATCACCAATGCCTCAATTGGGAAGTACAAAGGTGGTTTTGAAAATCAAGCTTTTTGAAAATCAAGTCGGCCAAACTTTAATCGTGTAATAATGTATTTTAACACGAACTTATCAGTAACAATTAATGGACAACTTTTGACCTCTGTTATCGAGGTTAAAACGTCTAATGATGCCGCAAAAGTTGGCAGTTCATGTGAAATAAAAGTCCCCCTAAATTCGTATATTTTATATTCAGACCCCAATACATTAACCCAATATTTAACTGCTATAAGGGTTGATACATTCCCGCAAGGATGCCCAGTTGAAATTACAGCATCCTATGACGGCTATCCAACCTTAACTATATTCAAGGGCTTTGTGTACGACTTTGTTTTGGGGATGCCAACAACCATAAAATGCCTTGATTATATCTACTTTTTTAATCTTGGAATATTTGGAGATAATAGGGTTTCAACCACCAATAAAAAGGGCAAAATAACACGTACAGGAACTGGGATAAATTACAAATCAATAACGTTGCAACAGCTACTGCAAAACCTTATAGACTTTGTAAATGAAACCATTTCTCAATTAACGCCAACTCCAATTTTGGGGCAAATACCACCGCCAAATCCAACTCCAGTAACTTTGATATTGCCGACCGTTGATTTAACATTGGTGAATTTGACTTTTATATCGATGTCACCCGCAGCGATTTTGGAATGGCTAAAAAAGGAACTCGGATTTAACATGAGTTTTTTCGGAAATCAATTATACGTTAATCTTGCATCACAAACTAATGGTCAGATAAATATAACAACAGATAGGAATTGCATTGGGTCAAAACTTCAAACCACGTTTCAAGGCTCGATAACGATTGATAACAGAACAACTTCAACAATGTATCAATCGGCATTTCAAAAAATAAGGTTGAGATGTTGGTTTATAAATAATAATGGCACTCGATTTTTTTTTGATATTGGGGACAGCAACGGGGTTCAGCAAGAGCACTTTTTTTACAAGGTACAACCCAATGGTAATTTATACGAAACATTAGCAAATGCCGCTTTATTAAAGGCTCAACAGCATCATTATAGGGGCGAATTGGAGTTGCTTCTTTATCCAGATTGCGATTTATTTTTCGAGGTCAACTATACGGATAAAAGATACCCGGAGCGTAATGCCGTGTACGTAATTTTAGGACGGTATATTGAAATTGGAGAGCGTGGCTTTCATCAAAAGCTAAAATTGGCATGGTTGGGTTCTATTAGTTATACAAATTCAAGCGGACAAACTGTGAATAGTTAAAAGAACTAATCTTCAATGGGATTTATATAAGCGAATTCTCCAAAATATTTTTTAGCCGCTTCATTATATGCAATGGCTGCTTCTTTTTCAGTTAGAAATCTACCCAATCCAATTCCTTTTCCTTTCCCAATGTAAATTCTGCTTGACCATCTACGACAAATATTATTAGATACCTTTCCTTGTTTATTTACATATCTTGAATAAGTAGTACTTCAAAGAAACACCACGATATTTTGATGTTTGATTTTTTGTGGGTGTTTTATTTCTGGAATTTTCAACCCAAGTGGCGGGTCTTAAATTTTCAATTTTATCATTAGCCCTATTTCTATCTATATGGTCGATATATTGAGGGAAATAACCGTTCTGATAGCAAAAAACTAATCTCGAAACATGATAACCATTTCCATTTATAATTACTCTATATCTTCCAGTACTTTTGTGGAAACATCCAGCCAAATCCCCAATTTTTATACTGGTGTTAAGACTTATTTTCCAATAAAAAAATCCATCTTTATAATCGAATGTTGCTTTTAAGAATTCTTGAGTAATCCCTATTTTTTCTTCCCTACTTATATAAGCGGGTTTTTCTTCTATATTTGTATCCATCTTTATTTGTGTTGCTACGGTAAAGATACTGAAAAAGTCCTTGATTTTTATTGAGGGCTTTTTTATTTATATTTGGGCATGGATGATTCATCTCTTTTGTTCGCCTCAACACTTGCGAAATTCGTAAACAACCTTTTACGAGCGGGAGTAATTATTGATGGCGTTGTTGAAGAAGTGAACGATAATTTTACTTGTGATGTATCTATTCAAGACGTGATTTATTCTAATGTCCCGATAGCTGTTTTAATAGGTTCGCAAGCAAGTGATTATCAAATACCCGTAATAGGTACATCGTGTCTTATAACATTTATAGATTTTAATCGCGGACTTCCAACAATAATATCGTTTGACCAAATCGATACATGGAAGATAAATTGCAAAACATTAGTTGAATTTAACGGTGGTGAAAACGGTGGCTTACCATTAAGCCCAAATTTAGTAACCCGCTTAAACAAAGTAGAAAACCAAGTAAATGAAATATTAGGTATTCTAAAAGGCATTAACGTGGCAGCAACACCTTTTCCATTTGCACCACTTTTTTCAAGTGTAAACAATCTAACGCCAACAGTTCAAAACGATATTCAATCAAAAGTAATAACTCAATAAGATGCCATATTTAATTTTTAATCCAAATACGCGCGATTTAGAGACAGCACCGGACGGTTCAATAGCAACCACTACAACCGTTCCATCAGCACAAAGAGCGGGTATAATTTTAGAGGCAAGATGCTTTAATGTTTACCAACCGCAATTTGGGATAGGTTTCAATAATCAAGTTTTGGGCGGTAATACATCACAAGCCGCTTTCCAGCTTAATAGATGTATCTCCCAAATAGCCGCCGATAAGGGTTCGGCATCGTGGCAAACATTACCAAATCCTGAAAATGTGCAGTTTGACTTTTCTTTGACCGCAAATTATTCTCAATAATAATGGCAACAACCACTTTGCTTCAAGGCCAAAATATTACCGACTGCATATTAAACGCAACTGGAGATATAGCCTCATGGAGTGATTTTTTAGATGCCAACGGGTTTAATGAATGGAATCCATCGCTTTATAGTGGTCAAATTTTACAGGTTCCAATTGATATAAACGCCAATACCGACATTATAACTGCACTTGCATTATATCCAGCCGTTAACTTTTCAGTACCCAATATTGACAATCAAATAGCCGCTTTATTTACTGAATTAGAAACCGCACCAACCGTACCATTACCTACCGATAGCATTCCGACCGTTCAAAACATAAATGCTACTTATACCTACAGCCAAAATGAGGAATTTTTTGATGGGGTACTCAATTCCACAGGAGATATGGCAAATTGGGGAACGTTGTTGCAGGTAAATAATTATGCAGATTGGACACCATCTGTTTATTCAGGATTGCAAATCGAAGTACCAACAGGACTTTCAAATTTGAATAATTACAGGGCATTAACGACCTATCCAGCAAATAATTTTTCCGTTCCCGATATTGACAAACAAATTTTAGATATATTTGAACAACTTAACCACCCAAATGATTGGATACTGCGAAACGGGGTGTGGGATGGAACGGGATTTTGGAGAGCCTACGGGATTTGGAAAACAATTTAAAGAATGGCACAACAATACATTTTTTTGGGACAAAATGGTGAAAGCGCATTGACTGTTATAAATGATAATTTTACGGAATTATATGCAACTTTAAATCCAAATGCTCCTATTATAATTAATTCCATGTCACACAATACTGCTGTTAATTTTTCAGCAGGTTTTTACCTATCCCAAATCTTCATAACAAATCAAGCAGGAAATATTACATTAAGTATAGGTACAAATCCGGGCGGTGGTGAAATATTGGATACTTATGAAATAGCAAGTTTTTTCACACCAATTTTACCGTCACAATATTTTCAAAATTCGGGGACATTATATTTTACAATTGACGGTGGAATGGGCGTATTGAATATTTATATATTTTACTTAAACGGGATAGTATAATGGGAAGTTTGCAACAAATATTATCAAATCTATCTTTGTTAAACTTCAACGCGTTGAGTGTTGCCGATCCTGACTATCAAATAGCATCGGCTATAAGCCCAATAATTGACAATACAATCACCGAAATCAATAATACGGAGTCAACCATCACTAACATATTAATATCGCAATACGGGGGCTTAAAATCGGCTTATTATGCTGCGAATGCGTTGGCATTTCAATACGGATACAATCTAAGCGTTAATAACGCCATAAATCCAGCTACGGGTGCGCCTTACCTTAATTTAATTTATACAACTATTGATACCACCGCACAAGTCGTAAAGCAAGCGGCATTTCAACAAGTACGGTCGGGAAATTCTATTCAAATGTTTTTGAAGATTGCGGGTGTTGATAGCACAACAAATCTATTGCAACCACTTTCAGACGTGCAATTTGCATCTTTTTCATCTTACATGAACAATTTCGAAGCACCGGGATTGCCATTAAATTTAGTTAATTTACCGGGAAATATTTTAAATTTCAACGCAACGGCTACTTATTCGGCTGCTTATGATTTATCAACCATTCAAACAAATATTGCCGCCGCTTTAGTAGCGTTTCAAACGGTAAACGCTCCATCAAACTTTCAAACACCATTTCAATTTAACGGGGAATTTTATACAGGTCAACTACAAGATTATGTGGTATCAACGGTGCCGGGAATGATTGATTTTTATATTTATAATACCAGTTTAGATAATACGCCGTTTGCAGGAAGTACCGATTTAAGCAGTGGTTACTTCAATTACTTTACAAATATTATAAATAACATAAATTACAGCCCTATAAATTCATAAAACAATGCGGTTTCGTGCAATAAATTTTGGGAAAATGCTTTATTCAACGTTAAGAGCCTATTTTAGCGTGAATACAAGCGGAAAACTAAACCGATTATACCAATATTGTGCATGTATAATTCAACCATTAGTTGCTCCGTGGGATTCATTTCAAACCGCAAGGGTAACCAATGGATTAATAGCAAATACACTTTGGCAAATAGGACAAACGACCAATGTTTTAAATTATCTTTTTGACCAGATTGCTAACAGTATTTATATAACACAAGCATCAAATATTATCGTTTCGGTAACTGGTTTTGGTTATACAGCTATACAACAAGTAAGTGGTTTTGGAGGCAGAGCGGTACAAGTAAGGGGATTCAATGACCAAGCTGCACAAAACATAACAACAATTAATATACCGAACTATGTAAATTTATCGGCAATAACTGCAATTATAAATCAAATAATTATTGCGGGAATTCCGTATGAAATAGTTACATTTAACCCGATAAGTTGATAGAGGTTAAGGATTTAGTGAAAGAGATAAAGTGAGAGATGAGTAATCCAGTTTTTCCTACGTTAAGAAAATTATATCCGGGCATTGATAATCCTTTATTTTTAGGGGATATTCAGGTTGCCGACCAAAACGCATTATCAGCACTTTTATTACTTTCGGGTTGTGATTCAGGTGACTTTCGAATTATCGGGGGTCTTGATTATATTTTAGGCACTCCAAATACCTATTCTCCGGGTCTAATTTATTTTAACGGAGATTTTTTTTATTCAGCAAATGCATTTAACGAAGGGCTTTATTTAGCCACATCTTATGTTGATGTGCTATTAGAAACGTTCGACGATACAAACGCCCGTAATATTTATACAAATCAAATAGCCACAAGCACAAGCACTCCGACTGGAAATACCCCACAATTCACGGGGGATATGAACAGTTATAGAATAAATAATAAATATCTCCAAAATCAATTATTGGATGTTATTGCCCAAATAAACACCTATGGTACGGCGGCACAGGCTAATTTAGGAACTGGAACTGGTGAAGTTTTAACAGCCGACCAAACATATACGCAATCCCAAGTAAACGCATTGCTTTTACAAAGAGCACCATCAACCGTAGGCAGCATTGTATTTGTAAGAGATATTTTAGGCACATTCGATTCAAATTTTGATGGAACAGGATTAGGAATAGTTTATCCTTGGTATAATTCATTAACAGGCGAAAGATGGGCATTAACAACGGGTACAGCAGTTGCGGGTGGCCACACAGCCCCAAATACAGCGGGACAAACATTCATAGGACAAGGAACTGATGCGGGGTCTCATACATTTTCAGATGGAAATTCCTATGGGGCTAATTCATATCAATTAACGCCAAATAACATTCCGCAATTGGAAACACGCTCAAAATTTGCAGCAACTTCCGGTACGGGTCAAAATGGATATGCTACTGTGCCTGTTGCAACCACAGCACCCGAAGATGTCAACGCAGGATCGCCAAATACGGCACTTAATATGATGCAATCATCTACAGCCCTTTATGAAGTAATAAGATTAGTATAAAATGAAAAGATTATTGTTTTTATTTTTGTTATTTCCGATTTTGGTGAAAGCTCAAAGTCCTGTGATTATCTCTCAACCTTATCTATTCCAAAAATATATTTCGGTTAAGGATAGCGCATTCTTAACGGGGACATTATTAAATGCCGATAGTTCGGCTAAATTCGCTACTACTAAATTTGTTAAGCAGAACATTAGAGCAAGTACGTTTGGTTTGTATCAGTTACTAAATGGGGGGAATACAATTACAGGCATACAAAATTTAACAAGTGGATTGTATTTATTTGAATATGGTACTACACTTAATTTTGAAAACTCATTAGGTAATGCTTCCACCGCATTCAAGGCAACGAGCCAAGCATCAGGCAATCACATATTGTATGTGCCTATGAATATTACCGATACCATTTCTACGAATGCGTTTGTAAGATCATTGGTTGGAACGGGAGGCGTAACGTCTTTTAATACAAGAATAGGGGCTGTTGTTCCACAATCAGCAGATTACGCTACATTCTACTATAAACAACTCGTGCCGACAGCAGTTAAAACAGCCGCTTACACAGCATCAGCACAAGATTTGGTATATACTAATACAACAAGCGGAAACGTTCCTATAACACTGCCAAATGCACCTGTAAATGGTACGTTGATATTAGTTAAGATGATTACATTGGGTGGCGGGAATGTAACTTCAATAACAACATCAGGAAGTGACGTTTTTAACAAAACAGGCGGATCAACAACACTTACGCTGTCTTATGTTAATCAAGGGTTGCTATTACAATACAATTCGGGAATATGGACGGTTTTAAGTGATGATTTGCCTGTGGGAGCAGTAACATCCATAGCCTCATCATACGCTCCGCAAAACTATTATTACACCGCAACAGGTTCAGAAGGAACAAGTATAACCATAAGCAGTATAATAAACATGGTGGTTACTTCTATAAACAGGCAGGGTTTAGAATTTCAAAAAATCACAACAGGTTCTCCGAATGGGAATCAGACTTTAGTAAACGGTTCAACAGGGGCTTTAACGTTTGCAAATGCTTTAAATTCAGGGGATGCCATTCATGTTACTTATGCCTCTGCCACAAGCCCAACACCAACAGCACCAATTGGATTGCAGATATTATATGCCGCAAATTACGCAACGGCATCAACTTATTTTACCGGATCAAACACATTATTGGTTGTGGTTAAGAACGATGAAGTAAATGGGGGTACAAACCCGGACGGAAGTTATGCAACTACTATTTATACATACAGTTATAATAATTCAACAGGCAGTAAATTATTCTTTGTAAGAACAGCAGCACAATAAAGATATGGCATTAACCCCGATATTCGTAGTAAACCAAAATGACCCTAAGAATCCACTTGTAGTGGAGCATTATGGTATTATTGATGCCAAAATTAGGCGTAAGGTTGACATTGCAATCCCCACTCAACTAACGGGGGCATCTTTAACATCCACGATACAGTACGGACTACCCGAACTTGATTTATCAGAATACGAAAGTATGATATTGTCGGTGGTAAGCGAGGGGTTAACATACACCTCCGCTCCGACAGGACTAATAGTCACCGTACAGGGATTGTCGCCACGTATGCAAAACTATTTTACATTGCCTTGGACGGGCAACCCGTATACAGTAGGTTCAATACCATCATCTCCTATAGGTTTTGCTGTATTAGGGTCTATAATATTTCAAAAACCATTATGGGATAGCATACGTGTGGGGATCAGCTTGACAAGTGGTGCATTCACAGGTGGTAACATTTCAATTGAATTACATTTATTCTCATAAAACATGATAACAGTCAAACAATTTACAGATGCTTCATTTTCATTTACCAATTCGGCTGGCAGTGGTGCAGGTTCATGGGCACCTGTTTCTGATATTGGTGCATCTAACGGGGCATATAATGCCACATCTGTTTTAGGTGATAAATTTACACATACATGGTTTGGAACAGATCTATATATGTACATTGGAACTGGGCAAAATGGCGCTGACTTTACAGTAACTACGGATGGAGTGACCAGAAACTCAATACAAACTTGTAATTCCGACAAATCAATAGTGCCGCCTATGTATTTAAGAGTTCCGGTTGCTATTGAACGCGGGCTAACTAACGGCTCTCATACAACAGTTATACAAGGTACAAACTCATTAGGTGGTACTGGCACATCATTATATATTAATACTGCTTTTTGGGTTGATAATAACAAGTTAGTACCAGGATTAAGCGGTGGTTACAGGACGCTGGGATGTGCGGGTGATTCATGGACTTTTGGAACCGGCTCATTAGAAACCAACGTACGTTATACAAATCTGTTACAACGGGCACTTTTTGAAAATAATGGGGTTGATTATCTACTTAATAATGTTGGTGTTTCCGGATCAGGAACAATAACTACACCAACTATCAATTTAGCTTCATTCTTTGATCAGGCAGTAACATTACTAACCACTTCAACAGCAACCGTTCCGAGTATTTTTACTTTTATGTTTGGTATAAACGATGTGTACTATAATAAATACTTTGAATTTCCGTCACAGGTAGTAAAGAATATACGGACTACATTGAATTTTATTAGTGATTCAACCGCCGTTTCGGGCACTACGACCGGTAATTTTGTAAATGTTGTAGCGGCTACTCCGGGATGGATTGCGCCATATTTTAAACAGGTGTTAAGCCAAACATCTGGGTCAACAGCGGGAAGCGGTACTAATTATATGTATGGTTATTTGGCATACGATACAATTCTACAACAACAACTACGCTCTTTATTCAGGGAGTTCCCTTGGCTTGGTATTGCTGATGTTTACAAGTCTATGGATAGAAATTCAGGATTAATACAACCAAATGGTCAGGATACGGGGCTTCATCCAAATAATGCCGGGCACTGGTTAATAAGCGATGTGTTTTACAGGGCTATAAATGTATTGAATTAATGAGAAAGATACTATTCATATTGCTTTTTGTACCCGTGTTTTGTCACGCGCAAACATATTTCAACCAAACTACACCTACTAATTTTTCAAACGGTTTGCAGGTAGGCGGGGTAATACCATCAGTTTCTGCTGGTACAAATGTTACAGTTACAGGAACGTGGCCTACTTATACCGTTTCTGCTACTGGCGGAGCGGCATATACTAACGGATTTGGCTTAAATTTAGCAAGCACAACATTTTCAGTTGATACTACACACATACAAACCATAGCTAATTTTAAGCCATTAGGGAATACATATTGGGCGCAATTAGCACGCAGCAATACGTTTTCAGTGTATCAACTTATAAATATAGCAGGATCAGGAGCAACTCAACACGCAATAGGATTGCAAATGTATAATGGTACAAATGCAACATCAAGCGTTCCAGTTCAAAATGGGCCGTCTATTTGGTTTTCTTCAAGAATATGGAATACAACATCTTCTTCTAATAATAATATAGATTGGTATATATACCCTGTTGGAACATCCGGTGCAACCCCAACCGTTAATTTGGATTTTGGTTCTACATCCGGTAACGCTGCAACATTAACTCAAGCGGGAGTTTTTAGCGTTTTAAGCACACTTGCTGCCCCCACTTTGCAAACCACAGGAGTTGTTTCAACATTATTGAAAACAAACTCGAGCGGAGTTATTGTAGCGGCAAGTTCAGTAACAGATTATTCTCCTGCAAGCGGAAGTGCCAATTATTTTAACGTAGGAACGGGAACATTTAGTTCATCGGCACTTGCTTTGGCTTTATCAGATGAAACCGGAACAGGAAATGCAGTTTTCTCTGCTTCCCCAACATTCACCGGAACGCCATTAGCGCCAACCCCCGGTAGCAATATTAACACAACACAAATACCGACAACAGCGTGGGTAAACTCTTATTATCTGCCATTAAACGGCGGTACATTATCAGGGCCGGGCCAACTTAATGGAACAGCTTTTCAGGCGGGGTCGTCAAGCGGGTCATATACTTACACAAGCAATGCTGCATATAAGATTGTGAACGGTGCAATAGATGTTAACCATTTTACTTCATTGTCATACGGTTCACTTGCACTGGTAAATACGGCAGTTGGGACAGCTATAACCATACAACCGGGGACTACAACACCAAGTGCTGGTTATACGGTATCGTTGCCTAACAGGACTGGAACGGATGTGTTTGCGATGATTAGTGATATATCGGGTCTACTAACCAACCCTATGACAACTGCCGGGGACATTATTTATGGTGGCACAAGCGGAACGCCTACGCGGTTAAGTGGTAATACGACAACAAGAACTCAATTTTTATCTTCAACAGGAACCGGGTCTATTGCAACCGCTCCTACTTATTTTGATTTGTTCAATACTACAAATACATGGGTTCCACTCCAAATATTTAGTGGAAGTATTACTGTGCAAACCGGATCAGTTATTTTTACCAATGCTGGTAATACAGGACAGATATTAGCGGGGACGTATACAACTGGACATACCTACACATTACCCGATTTAACAGGAACAATAGCTTTAACAAGCCAAATTGATGCAGGAACAAATACATCCGCAGCACAAACCAATGTATCGGGCAGCACAAGTGGAACGGCTAAATTCAGCCAACCATTTTCGGGAAGTTCTTATAAAAAAGTTATAGTGTATTGCTCCGCTTTATTAGGAACTGCATCATACACATTCCCGACTGCGTTTACAAATACCCCCGAAGTAATGACGGGTAACGGGCCGTCATCAAGTATTGTAACATCTATATCATCAACATCAGTTACGATTACAGGTGCTACCACAACGGGTTTTATAATTTTAGAAGGCTTTTAATTTAAATGAAATACCTATACACGCTTATCGCCTTTATTTTTATATCTGCAACAATTAATGCTCAAACAAGATATATGTACTATGTAGATAGTGCAGGGTACACTCAAATAGCTACTACAAAAACCCCTCAAGTAGCCATTAGTGGCTACTATAACAACCTTACCATGCTTCCCACTATGAATAGTGGAATTACGCGACCCATTAACAGCACAACGTTTACTGTCAGTACAGCGAGAACGGCAATCGTTTTTTATAACATATCTATTGCTTGCACAGCCACAATAGGGGCAACATCAAGCGGTAGCGTGGCATTGCAATATAGCACAAATAGTGGAAGTACTTGGATAATTGAATCAACAGTAGCCAATTCAAATACTGTAACACTTGCTGTTGTATTACAGTCTGTAAACACACAAAGCGGCGTACTATGTGGAGTTATTCCCGTAGGCGCATTGGTTAGGATGGTAAGTACAAGCGCGGGTACTACGACTATAAGTTACCTTACCGGAGTTGAATATTATTAAAAACAATTTAAAACAGATATATTATGGCAAAGACTAAAAAACCGAAAGTAGTGAAACCAGATTTGGGTGGACCCGTTAACCCACCACCCCCGCCACCTATCACCCCATGATAAAGAAGCGTAAAAGCTGGATCGTAAGATGCATAGTGTGCTACTTCATATTAGCATCGCTGTGCATCTTATTGCAACATACCACTATATTTGCGCCTTATTTTTGGTACGTGACAATTGGATTTAATATTATCAGTTTATTGTTTAACTTTAAGATCAATAAAACAGATAAGGAAATGTGTTATATAGCATTTGCAATAGTATACAAAGTGTTTTGTTTAATGTATTATTCAGTGGGATTGGTAAGCAGTAATATGGAATGGATGAACGAAAATTTATTTTTTAGTTGCAGTATTTGTATTTCTGCATTAATTGGTATGATTATTTACAGACATAAGCATGAATCAGTATAAAATATTTATCCCTGCGATATTCGCCATTAGTTTTGGTACTTGTTTAGGGTTGTTCTTTCAAGGTTGCAAAACTCCATCACTAGCAACCACCCATACGGTATACATTCCGCAACCTACAATTATCAATAATTTTAAGCATGATACATTGGTTGAAAAACACATGACACCGGAACAATACCAAATGTATTTGCAGCGGTTTTACAAAGAAAACTTTAACTCTATGTTTGCCCCTGAGTTTAAACGATTGAGTTTAACAATTCAGGATCAGGCTGTCAGCATTCAGAAATTAACCGATTTAGTAAGTAATGTTCGTGAACGGTCTATACGAAAAACAGATAGCATGCGGGACATAAACAATAAACAGCAGACACAATTATTAGAATATCAGCGTGGTACTTATGAAAGACAAAAAGAGGCCGTTAAACAGAACAAATTGCAAATAGGAGATTTAAACAGCTTAATACGTATATTGCTTATTGGTGGTGGAGTATTGTGGTTAGGTATGTTAGGCTTGTTTATATACAATAAAATTCAATTTAAACGTATAACAAAATTATACAGAAGTATCGCCAATGACTAATGACAAAACCTATTCCGGAAGAGCCGAAATTCATAGTAAATGCAACCTACTTTCAAAAGTGGCTTGCTGGAATAGCGGTGTCTATGTTTATAGTGGTTTACATAACTGGTTGGGATTGGGTAGCTGATTTTTTTAAACCTGATTTTGTTACTGCGTTACGCTATTTACGGGTTGGGATTGCATTATTCGGGATTGGATTAACATCAATCGTTGGCTATCAACAAATAACACGCATGATCTCATGGCTTATTGATAGTTGGGAAGTGTACCGCAACTTACTGGAGTTGAAAAAAAATAAGGATAAAGATAAATAACTTCCTAATTTTACCAACATGAAAATCTTCATATTCCCCATATTATTCTTACTCTCCTGCAATCGCCCATTATATAGTGACAAAGCAACTAAATATGAAATGGCTAATATAGATGGGCTACAATGGCGTAGAGGTTTTACAATCATTCAGGATAGCCTAAAGTTCAATCCAAAAGATCCTTATTGGCAATGCGAATTTAAGTATGTAATTTTACAGGATACGTTACAGAAATGAAACCAAAAAACTATTTTTACGTAGGAATAATTATAGTTATATTAGCTCTATGTGTTATTTACAATAATTATGGAGTATGAACGTAGTTGTAAACAGGTTATTGCAAGACAATGACACCATATCGACCGTAGAGGTAAATGGTGTATTGAAATATTACGGCATTGAGATTGCTAAACCAATTCCATCCGGTACTTATAAGCTAACCAAATACTTTTCACCAGAACATCAATTTTACGTGCCATTGGTTAACAACGTGCCTGGATTTGTCGGAATTGAAATCCATGTGGCAAATACCGTAGCAAATGTGAAAGGGTGTTTAGGCATTGCTGACAACATAGCTTCATTGCAGGATATTACAAACAGCACAGCAGCAGTTAACGAATTTTACCCCTTGCTTTTTGCTGATTTGGATAAGTGGATTGATTGTTTTATTACCTATATAGATTTATATTAACATTTGCAATTTCAAACCAAACTTACTAACTTCGGGGGATGAGAACACGAAACTATATTTACGCCACTATAGGATGGGCGACTGTAATAGGGATTTGCTTGTTTGATGGGTGTACGCAGGTTGCGAGTGGACAGACGATAAACGCTGCCTATGTAAAACAACTATACGCCAAATATTCAACTCACAAAAGTGTATTTTGCAATTCATGCAAAGTATGGATAAACCCATATTATAAGTCAATTGCCGACACCGCAGCACACATGCCATTGGTTACTTATGAGCTATTTCATAAAGGCGAAAAAGAGAATGCAGTAAGCCGTACAGGCATTTATGCAGCATGGCATGGCGCAAACGGAATTGATAACGAAAGCAAAGCCTATACGGATGCAAATAAAGCCGGTAAAGGCGAGATAGCCAAAGGTCATGTTAACTGCTGGATCATGAATAGTTTTTGCGCTGATGCCGCTATATTAAGCGATACGTACACCTATAATGCCGCAATGGAAATGCAAGGACAAAACGTGGGGACAGAAATTAATACGGAGAATTCCGAGCGTAAATTAGTTAAGGCTGCCGATGTTGAGCAATACGGCGGTTGTTTTGGGTCACAGGGGGTTATTGACGGTGAAACAATTCCCGCTTACTATTGGAAGATAGTTATTTGTAACGGTGTAACCACCTGCTATTGGATGCCCAATTTGCAGACCGAAACGCAGATGGTAACAGCTAAAAGAGTTGTAACTTTGGCGCAGTTGGTTAGTAATTTGGGCTTTAATCCTTTAACGGTTAAATGGCAATGAAACCCGCCTACGCTATCGCCATATTCTTCGCATTCCTAATCCTCTTTTGGTTCGGCTGTTGGTATTTTGGGGTGAGGTAAAAAAGCCCCGCTATTGAATAGACGGGGCTAAATTTACAGGTGTTGGCGCAACCACGTGCCTAACCAAATATCATAGGTAAATTAGATTTAATCTTTATATATGTTAAATGCTGTAAAGCTGAAAAATCAATAGTCGGATTTTTATGCTTTTTTACAAAGTGCCACGTATCTTCAGTAACTAAATCATGGTATACGGTATTTAGCAATTGTGGGATGTTCTTACTTGAAAATCCATCGTTATCTAAACGTATCTTTTCTAATACTTTTTCGCATAAGGCTTCTGTTACATATTCATCAACTATTAAATGTTCAATAGGAGACTTCATGTTAGCATTAGGCGCACCCATTTCTTTAGCGTGTTTCTCCCTAAATTCTGAAGTAACAATTTTAGCCCATGTTGTTCGCCCGTACTTGTTTTGAAATGAATAGTTTTTAATTACAATTCCTTCACCGTTACCTTTCCCATCTTCGATGAGATAATTATTACCCTCTAAGTGCTTTACGAATCGTTCGTAGTCTCCGTTTTGGCAGATTGATAATGGTGGTATGTATTCGATGCCAATATCATTTAAAATATGTTGATATGAATTATAAGGTAAATACATTTCCAAAGTATAATCCATTACATCAAATACGTAAAAGTTACGCCATGCATCTTTGCGATAGGTTTTTAATGAGTGAGGCACAAGCCACTCACCATATAATACAAAATCGGGGTATATTGAAAATAGTTTTGTAAAGCACTCTTGCTGTAATGCCCATTCGTAAAACCCGGCATTATCACTTTCTAAACTTAATTGCCTTGTTCGAGATCCAGCTTGCAATCCGTCATCCCACCAAAGCGATGCATTTGTACCGTCTATTTTAGGAAAAATGTAAGTTTCGCCTAAATGGATATTCAGGACTTCGTCTGTACCAAATCTCTCAAGATGTTGGTATTTTTTAAATTCTTTCATGAAGTGTGGTTGCTTACATGGCACTATTGCCACACCACAAACCTAAACATCTTTTTTGATTTTAGGAAATAAAATGTAAATTTTGTCATTCTAAACCAATTGTAGTATATTTGAGTATGGGTAAAATGGCAGATTTATTTAATGACAAAAAACGGTTAAATAATATAACAATTAGATTTTGGAAATATACTAATAAACTAAGCAATCATGATTGTTGGGAGTGGAACTCAAAGCAACACAATGAGCACGGTTATGGACATTTATTTTCAGGCAGGGGAGTTATTATAAAAGCACATAGACTATCTTATTCATTACACATAGGGTGTGCTATGAATGATCAAGACAATTTACTTCACTCATGCGACAATCCAAAATGTGTTAACCCCTATCATTTATCAACAGGCACTCAATTAGAAAATATACAAGATTGTATAAGTAAAAATAGAAACTCAAAGCCTCCAATTAGTTATGGTGAGCAACATCACAACACAAAATTTAAAGAGTCGGATATTATTAATATATTAGCTGATAAAAGAAGTTATATGTTAATAGCTAACGATTACGGTGTTTGCGCCGAAACAATCGGTAGGGTAAAAAGAAAACAGACATGGAAATTACAAGCATAGACGAAGCAGGGTTAAAGTTAATTGAGGGCTTTGAGGGGTGCATACTTCATCCATACAAAGATCAAGTTGGTATTCCAACTCTGGGCTATGGTATGACCTATTATCCATCGACTGGCAAAAAAGTAACCATGCAAGACCCACCAATTACACAGGCACAAGCTGATAGTATGTTTCTGCAATTGCTAAAACCATTTGAATTAGCCGTATACTCAACAACCAGGGACGACTTAACGCAAAATCAATTTAATGCCCTTGTTAGCTTGACCTATAACATAGGAGCGGGTGGGTTTAAAGGCTCTACGGTGCATAGGTTGGTAAATGCTTCGGTTATTGGACTACCGTTAAAAGAGGCTTGGCTTGCCTGGTCTCACGCGGGAGGTAAAATTAATACCGATTTATTAGCACGCAGGACTAAAGAACTTAACTTATATTTATCATGAGCAAGGAATACACCGAAGGACAAGCCGCCTTTAACGAAAACAAAGGTCGTGGGAGTTGCCCATATCCTAAAGGCACGCAACAACATAAAGACTGGTTAGACGGCTGGGATGAAACGTCGACTAACTATAATGCGAGTAATATAATTCCGTAAAATCTATACATATCATCTCGCATATGCATAGATTATTGCATTTTTTATATATTTGTATTCACGCTTGTAGCAACAGTCGCTAAACTGTAAAGGCTGGGCAAAAACGATCCCTACTGCATACCATAAGAACTGCTTTAGGGACTTTTTTTTGTTTATTTGCCGGAAAATAGTTAGGTTTGTTTATCGGTAATTCAGCCGAATGTAAAATGCGACATTATGAAATATTCAGAAGCAAAGTGTTATGTTAATGCTAAACAAGTATGGAAAGATATTTGGACATGCACGTATTTTATAATTTCAGTGTTATTATTAATTTGTTTAGTAGCTAATGTATCGGGTGACTACTTTTCAAATTCAAGGAAGCCTATCATTGTAAGAGATACAATCTATTTAAAACAAGAGTGTAAAATCAACGGTCCTGATGGGTACGTAGACTATGTAAGTGAACAACACCCGATAGTTTATAGGATTCAAGGTGTAGGAAAGTACACTTTTACAATTACTAACCCGTAAGTTGAGTCGCATTACCTTATGCGGTTATTAGCCATTGCATTTATGTAGTGGCTTTTTTATTTATCGATTATTTGTATATTTGGTTATGGCAGACGAAACAAATATAACAGATACCAAAACAAGGGCTAACTTAGCCTATATTTGGAGCGTAGGTGCAATTGCGATGCTTGCGTACATACTTTATATGTGGGGCTCTCAAAAAGAGATCCTGACGCTTATAATAGGTCTTTTGGGTGGAACTATACTTGGTGGTATATTTGGCGTTTATTTTGGAGGTAGTACTACTGCTAAAAAACCTGATAATACGACTCCTGTTACTGGTGATAATACTACTGTGGTTAATAATCCACCTGTTGCGCCTTAACGAATCTTCTCATAAACAACACCGCAAATATTTTGAACATTATTAATTTTAGTAGCTAATAATATACCATCAACTTTACCAATTTGAGAATATAGGTATTTAATATAATCCAAAGGGGTATCACCGCCTTTCTCTTGATTGCAAATATTACAACATGGGTGTATATTTTCGTGATTAAATGACTTCCCTTTACCGCCTAACCTTTTAGGCCAAAAATGTTCTTTACTGATGTTGCCTTTATTTAATGCTGTTTCGCAATAACAGCATTTATATTCAATCTCTATTTTAGGCTGAATTTGCGTCTTAAACCTTCTGCCCTTTTTTGCACTCGAATATCCTGTTAATTTCATTCGCAAAGTAATTCTAATTTAGCTTCCCAAAAATCAACTGCAACCATATAATGGTCATATACTAAATAATAATCTTCTAAGTTATCGTATAAGTCCCAGGATTGCTCTGCTAAGTCCATATAGTGATGTATCATCCATAAACACGCTTTCTTTTGTTCGGTTACTCTTTCCATATCTTAATTTTTTAATAAACAGCCATACCGTTTGATATGGCTGTTTGAAAAAGCAATAGCAGGGGTTGAACCTGCATAGGGTTAATTTTATAACCCTAAAAAGTCAGCACTTACATCGTCATGCAGCAAGCTATATGATTATATTTCCCTCACATACTTTGGGTGCGTTTTCTCATTTCGCCATATTGCTTTTTTATCTTTTAAACTTTAGCTAAATGTGGATGTTAAGTCCATAGCTAAACAATTACTTACTACTCGCATAAACAGCCTGTGGCAATGCCAAAGCAGCTTGCAATGTGCTTGCTACTTTAAGTAACGGGGCTATTTTGTTAGTTATAAATGCTGATATACTATTGAACGCCAAAGTTATCTCGTCTGATGTTGATTTGCCGAATATGGCTTTAATACCGGCCTCTATTGCCGCTTCAGCATCTGTGATTGCTTCGTTAGGGAATTGCTCAATTACACCAATGGCCACTAACGCATCAGGTAAAATTGTATTTACAACCTCTTCGGCAAAAACACCGACCACGGGCATTTGCTCAATTATGCCTAATAATACTTGACCGCCTGAACTTTGCGTCCACGCCTTTGCCTGGTTTAGGATTGTATCGGCTTCTTTAGCCACGCCAACTAAAGCGCTTAATCCTTTTGTGAAATCTCCTTCAATTGCAGAAACTTCTTTCTCAATGAATTGCTCTACTACTGTTAATATATTGCTCATATTTTTTTTAACGGCTACCCATACGCCGAAAGGTTTTTATAAAGATATGGTTAATTACGGCGTTACTGCTAAAGTTGCTTTTAGTATATCATCCTGCATGTATTCCAAATTGGCATCCATACCTAATACATTTTCAAGGCATAGTTTACGTTGTTCAATACATGCCTCATTGGCAAATATACGCATAGCCTCTAAAATATAAGGTTTAATTTCATTTGATAGTTTATAAGGCATTTCACTTATCATGTGATCTAATACCTGCTCTGCATTTTTCATTTTTTATCGTTTATTTAGTTAAAGTTTCTTTCCCCAAATCCCCGCCAATAAGCCATGAGGAGGTGTGCTTGGTGTCGGATGTGATAAGATTAAATACAGCGTTATCATGCAATATAAATTCGTGGCTAACAATACTATCAGCCCATAAGCTATCTGCCTTATGTGTGCTATCTTGAACCCGTGCGCTATCAACCGATTTCACCCATAACAAACTATCTTTATGCGCCTGCGTTTCGTTCCATTCATGCGGCTCATTAAGACATTTTACACAATACAACAACCCGCATACAGCGAGGATTGATAGGATGGTTTTTAGGGTACGGGTCATGGCTCTGGGTTGCTAATAGTAATCTTAACATCTGCACCGACAATACCTTCAATTGCGTTTTGCAAATCTGTTTTAATGATGGGATCTAAAATAAACTGTTCAATATCTGCCGCCATTAAATCAACCGCTGCATTTATTGTGGGTCTTTTAAACAGAGCATCGGGCAATGCCAATTCAAGTTTTAAATATATCTCATCTTGATATGCGCCGTCATCTCGCTTTGTTATCCTAACATTTCCGTTAGACTTTACAAATAGGTTAAGTTTTAATTTCATTTTTTTTTACTTTTTCTAAGTTTAATTTTTCCCACTCTTCATAAGCGGGGTTAGTGTATGCACCTGTTACGTTGCCTAGGTTGTCGTATTGAAGGATTTGCTTGGATTGGGGGTTGACAGCCTTTTTCTGTGTTTCCATGGTTGGGGTTATTTGGTTAAGCGATGCGGGTAAAGGTGTAATTACCTTTCTTATCGGGTTCGCCAATATCAGATAATGCGATATTGGTTTTATTGCGCTTATTAAACCCATGTAAGCTATTTTTCATAGCGTAAACATCTAAAGGCTCAACAACTAATATGTCGTTTACTGCCAGGGATGCGAATTTGTATTTTGATCTTCTTGCCATATTATTTGTTCTTTACTGCCAAAAGCCGGTATTACCCAGCTTAAAACAGACCCTGAAACGTTTATCAAGGCAAATCAGAGTGTTGTTAATTCAAAATTGTATTTAGTTTTTAAAGTGATCCTATTTATATTCTTAACTAACGCATTATAGTGGGTTTTACAAAGCCATTCTGTTACAATACCACCATCCGTTGCGCTTTTATATTGAACCTGCTTAAAAGGTTTTTTATCACATTTGTAATAATAAATCCCTATGCCACTATCAAACGAAGATGTTCTATTGCAATTACACACGTTTTAATATTCTATAAAACCCTGCTTTGTCGAATTAATTAATGAGATATATTCCGATTTTCTTAATGGCCTAAAATCATCATCATTAAAGTATTTTACTATTGCTTCTTTTGAGCCATCACCGACCTTCATAAACATGCCATCTGTTAACATACTTATAAGCCCGTATGATTTATCGCCACCAACATTGAACCCGACTTTAAAAGAAACTGTACAAGCAAAGGATAAATCGGTAGTACCTAATGTTGATGAGTTTTTTATTACATATAAACCGCATTCTATGTCCTTGACATCCCATTTTGCGGTAAGCGTTAATTTCATAATATTTTAAGTAAGCCCGGCTTTTACACCGGGCTATTTGTTTTTAGCGTTTAAAGATTATTGTGTCACCCCTACGGAAAAAGTCTTGTTGCAATTCAATTTTGTCTTTTTGGATAAGTGAAGATAAAACACCTCTTAAAGATTTCATTTCAATTTTAGTTCCTTCCTGTATGTCCAAAACGTGAGCGTATTGTTTTTCATCATAATCATCACATCCGTTAAGATAGTTGATTACTAAAGTTTCCATTTCGGTTAAGCCGTTGTTGATTGTTGAAGTTTCCATTTCCCCGTTTTTTTAATTTGCCTTGATTGACAATACAAGTATAGGGAGTATATTTGATACTTGCAAATTTATTTTACATTATTTTTAATTTATTTTTTATGTATGTAAATTAGGTCATAAATATATTTTACATTTATTTTACTTTTTATTTGCACATATCATTCCAACCCCTTACCTTTACAAAACTTTAAACGAAAGAACAATGAAAATAAGCCTTGTTCAACTTAAATAATTTAAACCCGTAAAAAAATGATAACCATAAACACCACCACCCGAACATTCGGTTCCTACTTTGTAAATTACACAGATGGAAACCACAAAATCACCATGCAAATAAGTGATGAAAAATTGTTGAACTTTTGCAATCCTGATGATACGATTAGGGAAGCATTAACAGATTATGTAACTAAAAATAGTTGAAAATTATGCAATCAATAGAATTAGAAATAGAAGTCAATAATGAGCCTGTTAATGTAACGGTTGATTATGAATTTTACGAGGGTGAGCCAGAAGTATGGACTTATTCAAATGGCGACCCCGGACATCCGGGAAGTGGGCCGGAAGTTGATGTTTTATCAATACAGGATGAAAACGGAAATACCGTACCAGATGAATTAATTTCTTCTAAATGGCAAGAAATCATTATTGATAAGTGTATAGAAAACTCTGAAAAATGAGTCTAAAAACCCACACATACAAAAACGATATTGGAGATTACTTTTTTTCAGTACCGATAAAAGGCACTTTCAATTCGTTTGTAACTGTTTGTGATGGTAAACATATCGGTAACTTTAAATCACCATTAGGGGCTAAAAAAGCCATTAATAAGGCAAGAGGTTTTGCTACTAAAAACTGGAAATTAACATTAGATTAAATGAAAAATATAAAAGCAGAACCGGGAACGAGATTTTGGAGAAATACCATCAATGGCAAAATACTTCATATAGGAGAGTTTTTAAAAGAGAAAACACCACCCGAAGAAACGCTAAGGAGTTGGGGAAACGAACTTTATGATTGCGCAAGTGATTTAATAGAATGGGAAGCCACTCATAAATCAGAAAACGGGCAAACGCTATCTCACTATGAAACCGAAATGATAGATTCAATTTTCAATTCATTAAAATATTATGCTATGAACAATACAAATGATGAATTAGAAATTAAGTCATTCATGTTAGATAAAATGCGTTCTTATCGTTGGCACATAATTGATAAAGCGATGTCAATAGCCAACAATGCCGCTCAAACAGCTAATTTAGAAAACATAATTTAAAACGCTATGCCAGCAGGAAGACCCAAAAAGATAGTTACGGAAACAGACACCGTAAAAGCACCGACCAAAACTAAAAAGACTATAATACCCAAGGCTAAAAAACCAGTCAAAGCTAAAGAAGCCAAAGAACCCCAAATAAAGCCCGTGGTGGCATCGAAACCGACAAGCGGCACAACTACCGACAGAAAGTATTTTGACGAAACCAAGGCGGTTAAAATCATTAAAGAGGGTAGTTTTTATGGTTTGGAGGGTAACATTGTTTCGATCGGTGAAAGTAATTTGCCATTTAAGGTCGATTTGGGGATATGTGGTATGTGGTTTTTTAGGGAAGCTGATTTGCTTTTGATATAAAAAATAAAAGCCCCGATAATTTATCGAAGCCCTTATATCAAAACAAAAACGTATTTAATCATGAAAAGGGTTAAAGAACTCAACCCGATTTTGAGTAAAAAATATTGGTGCCTCGCGCCACAATGATGCAAAAATACACAAAAATTAACACGAAATGACAATTGAAGAATACAACAACCTAATCAACCAACCGCCAACCAAAACGGAAGTATCGGAAGACGGTGAATTTTTACTGGTGCCAATAAGCGTATTAGAGCCTGATTTGAACTTTGTTTACAATGGTAGGGTGCAATTTATAATAAATTCACAAACGGAACTTTTTGGCTCAATATGTATGACCATTTCACTATTGATATTTCATCCGGTGGATTTAATTTGGCAACGATTTGACGGTACTGCTGCAATACAAATTAATTCAGTTCAACAAGGTGAATGGGAAAACACCACCAAAATTAAAAACGTAAATGATATAAAAACGGCAATAGCCGCTTGTTACTCCGAGGCGATTAAAAATGCCTCTAAGCGTATTGGACCACGTTTCGGACAATCACTCAACAGACAAAAGAATAACGCTAAAATGACTCAAAAAGAAATCACTGCCAAAAAGAAAAAGACCGCCGATGAAAGAGTTTTACATTTAATTGAAGACTGTGAGTCTATCATGGAATTGAACGAAATTATGAAGGAATTGCCAAATAATGAGGCTGTTCAAGAAGCACTAAATGTCAAATTGAAAGAATTAAAAAAGAATAAAAAATGATAAATTTTGACAATTATAAAATCCATTGTTCCGCATACGGAAAACTTTTAACAGAACCAAAAGCGAAAGCCGATAAAGATGCGGGTCTATTATCGACAACTACCAAAACATATTTACGTGAAATATTTCTTGAAAAAAAGTATGGACGTAGAAAAGAAATAACCACAAAGCAAATGGTTAAGGGGGTTGAAAATGAGGAAATAGGAATAACAGTTTATTCAAGGTGGGCTAAAAAGTTATATTATAAAAATGAGGTTAGGCTAAAAAATGAATACCTAACTGGCGAACCTGATTGCTCTGATAATAAGGACATAATGAAAACTAAAAAGGGAGTTGACATAAAACTATCATGGTCAATATTTACATTCCCGTTTCCCGATGATAAATTAGATAAAGGCTATGAATGCCAAAATCAAGGATATATGAATTTGACAGGAGCAGATGAATGGAGTACGGCATTTATTCTTGTTAACGCACCGGGGCATTTAATATTGGATGAAAAAAAACGATTGCAATATAAAATGAATTGTAGTTTGGATGAACCAGAATACATTGAAAAATGCATTGAAATTGAAAAAAATTACATCTTCAATATTAAGGAGTTCAAAAATGAGGAACCCGGTTTTGATATGGATTGCAAGGAATGGACTATTAAAAACCCAATATGGGATATTCCATTAAATGAAAGAGTGATTGAGTTTAACTCTTACCGAGATGATGAATTTATAAACAACATTCCGCAAACCGTAGGAAAAGCCCGAAAATACATGAACCAATTAGCATCGGGGATATTTATTTAATTGTACCATGAAAATGAAACGATTATTACTCCAAGCAAAAATCAGTTTTTGGTTTAACGACTTATTACTTTATAGCTGTAACGTTTTCCCGAATCTACCAAAGGAAAAGTGGAGCGACTTACGTAGGGAATCCAATGCAATAATTAGAATCATGGAAGTTACAATGAAATCAAAATGAGAAATAAGACCGTGCAACCAAAAACTATTGAAAAGTATCTTAACTTTCTCAATCAAGTAAAATTAAACGCCAAAACGAGCAATATCACCATTGGGGAAATAGTAAAATTCAATGCTATATCTAAAACAGTACCGAAAGCTTTGATTACCCTTAAAATAATCAAACAAGATGGAAAGGCGACATGGGATTGGTTAAGAAACGACCCCGACAAACCTATGGTTTTGGAAATATTGGATTATCTATTGCACTCCCGAAAAGCCCAAGAGGCTGCATTGCTGCCTGAACAGGTAACGATAATAACTTTGTTGAGGAAGATTATATCAAATCAGGAAAGGTCGCTTAAAGAGGCTAAAAATGAGGTAATAGCACTCCAATCAGATTATGACAAAGAAATTCGTTTTAAGGCGGCATTTGCAATTGCGGGTGGTATTTATGGGTCACATCCAAATTTAAACGAAAATGGATTTTATGATTATGATTCGCTAAATGAATATGTTATAAAAGCAACCGATGATTTGCTAAAAAAACTTAATGACGAACATAGATGGAAAAAATAACTACAACAATTTCAGGTGCAGAAGCCGAAGATATTTTGATGAACGAAAAGGCATCAATAACATTTGTGAAATGTGCGGGTTCGTGTATGATTATTCAATTCACGGATAAATTATTAAGCATAACCACGGATGATTTTTTTTGTATGGAATATTCATTAACTAAATAGCATAGCGTTTTAAATTACCATCAATAAAGTTAATTTTACAAATTAAAAAACATAAAATCATGAGTTTAGACAGCACGAAAATCAAAAAGGACATTAGAAGTATAATCTTCAAATCCGAAACCAAAACAGTTATTACACACAAAGTCAACTTTACGCCAAACAATCATAATAAGGCGGTTAAAGAAGAATTACCGCTAAAGTCGAACATGGAACGCCATGATGATTTTAATAGGGCTATGGAAAAGTTTAAGGTGCATTTACTTGTACGTTCTGAATTTGCAGAACCAACTGATCGTTTAGACAAAGTGATTGATTCGGGATATTTCACCGATCACATTTATGAGGTGGACGATAGGTTTAAAGGAATTGATGTAATCGGCATTATTTTTACCAATAAAGAGGACACCACATCATTTCAAATTTTGGGTAAAAAAACAACTGAAGATGGCGAAGTAATTAATTTAAAATCACCAGTTATAAGCACATTAACTTTACCCGAAGGATATAATTACCCATTAAGAGTGATTGCGGATGAACACAAAGAAACGCTATTGTTGGAAGCACAAGAATTCCTCAAGTATAAATCGAATGCAATGACGCTTTTTAATTCGGCAACCGTAACCAAATTAACACCAAAAGAAGCGGCTAAAAAAGACGAATTGGAAAAACAAGCATGAGGCACAAAATCAAAGTAACGATTTTAAATGTAAGTGAACGAAGTTCCTGAATTGAACCCGTATGGAAAACCATTGACCGACAGAGTACCATTTGACGTTGAAATCCACAACGATAATATTGCAGGTTTTGGAGTAACAAAAAATCATATCAACGAATTAGCAGAGATGGATATTTTGATGACACCCTACCGAAAAGACGGCAATTCAGAAACGCAATGGAAAATATTAGTTAATGGGTTGGATATTTTAATTTAACATGAAGAAACCAATTATTGATATATTATTAAAAAAATTTCCAGCAAGCGAATATGCATTAATGGCAGAAGTTCGGGATGCTGCGGGTTTTGGTGCATCAAGGTCGGCTGATTTTTTAGCAATGGGTTTGTGGCCGAGTAGAGGACTTGATATGATTGGCATTGAAAGAAAATCATTTCGTGGCGATTGGCTTAAAGAACTTAAAACCCCAGAAAAGGCTGAAAATATTTATCAATATTGTGATAGGTGGTATTTATTAACCGACAACGAAAATGTAGCTAAAATTGATGAAATACCCATTAATTGGGGATGGATGCATATAAATGTTGATGGTAAATTAAAGGTTATTAAGGAAGCACCAAAGTTAAGTCCAATACCGATTAGTAAAAGTTTTTTAGCCTGTGTTTTAAAACGAGCCTCTTGTAAAGACGGATGGGTGACATTAAACAGTATAGAGGATAAAGTTTCCGAGGCAAAGCAAGCGGGGTTAAAAGAACGTGACTATTCAAATAAGCGAACTATTGAACAATATGAGGCACTTTCAAAAGACGTTAGGGAGTTTGAGGAAACAACTGGATTAAAACTATTAAATCCACGTTTCGGACAAACAGGAAAGAAATTAGGTGAAGCAACTAAGTTTGTTTTGGATGGTGGTATCGATGGAATGAAAAAAGATATTATCTACATGAAAAATCTAAGTAAGGCACTTGATAAAAAAATAACCGAATTTGAAAATTTAACTGACAAACCCCAAACAATGCAACCATGAAAGACCATGTTTTAGCCATTTTAAACCAACGATTAGCAAAGATCGAGGATAACATCACATCGCACAAAGAAAGTTTGGTTGTGGGATTAAAAATGCCATACGAGTTCAAAAAAGATGGTATCGAGGTGTTGGAGGCAAAAATCGCAGCGTTTGAGCGGGAAAAAGTTGATTGCTTGAATTGCATTGAATGGGTGAAAGGTATTTGAGACAAGAAATCCATATCGTTTAATTATGGTATGGATTTTTTTATTTACAATTACTTTACATAGTGACAAATTTATTTATATTTGAACCAATGGAAAAAGATAAAATAAATCCGAGGAACTTAATGACAGTTACAGATTTTGCCCTATTTATAGGCAAGTCAAGACAAACGGTATTCAATTGGGTAAAGGAAGGACGAGTTGAAAAGCGAACTTATTTAGGACGGGAGTGGATAGATAAATCTACTTTAAAACAGGTAGCGTGATTTTTTGACCCTTATACTTTTGACATACGGTAAACTTATTGATGAAATACTTTCTACACGACACGAGTGCTTTAGATGATGAAAAAATATCTGAACTATATATTGAGTTTGGATATGAGGGGACTGGATTATTTTTTGCCATACTGGAAAAGATGGCAAAACAAGAAAAGCCGATTAAAACAGTTGTTTTAAAAAAGCAATTAGATGTGGGGAAAAAGCTTGAAAAGGTTTGGTTGTTTATGGAAAAAATAGGATTAATTCATTCAACAAATGGTGAAACATTCAACAAACAATTATTAAACTTTAGTGAAAGTTATAAGATAAAAAATGAAAAAACAAAAAAAAGAGTTTCAGAATGGCGTGAAAAACAATCAGTTGTAGAAAATGTAACGCATAACGAACAAGTACATAACACATCTAAAGTAAAGAAAAGTAAAGAAAATGTAAATAATAATAATCTTTTTCCCGAAGTTGAAACTTCGGGTGTTGTTAAGAAACCAATTTCTATTCATAATCAATGTTGTGAAATTTATGATCAATTTATATTATCTCGAACCGATGTTGGGGCAAAGATCAATGGGAAAGAGGGTTCAGCATTGAAAAATATAATAACTTACTTGAAGACGCAAGTCAAAAATAAGGATGATTTGGAAATAGAAGTCCCAAGGGCATTTCAATATATTTTCACCCATTTTGAGAAATGGACACCGTACCAAAAAGAGAATATTAATTTAAGTCAAATAGAAACCAATTTAGTCAACATATTAAACTCAATCCGAAATGGAAAACAACAAAAGTCTGCAATACCAACAAGCAAATATACTTCAAGTCGGTAATAGAAAATTAACCCCAAAAGAAATAAATATTGCCTTAACAATAGCCGATATAAATATGATTTTAGCATATCCGCTTAACGATAACCAAATTGAACAATGGGCGCATACAATTGAACGGTTAAGACCTCATTGGGACGTTGAAAAGCTTGAAAAGATAGTCGATAGCTTTATTTCAGGTGATAGGGAATGGCAAGTAAATAAAGGCATTTCGAATATATTTTTAGCCGAAAGTAAATCAACTTTAAACTTTTAAAAAATGGAACGAGAATTAGTTTTATCAGGTTTTAACACACCCGAACAAACATTGGACTGGCACGTTCAAGATGCCAGCGATAGTTTTGATGCCAACTACCGAGAAGATTGTATAGATGCCATTAAAAGCTACCATTTGCAGTTTCATAGAGGCTTAATTCAAATCCCTGATGAATATAAAATGCCAAATGATGTGCAAAAATGTATAGACCATATCATGAAGAAAGCCCAAGCAATAGATGGCAGCGAACCCTACAACGTATCCAAAAAAATGATACTTAAAACAGTTGCACAAGAACTTCAACAATATTTATGATAAATAACGCACAAAATATTGATGATTTTATAAAGAATGAAACATCAAAACATATTGAATATTTATGGGGGCAAGAATGTGTAGTCGAACCTGTTATTATTGATGAGATTCACGGGGACGGCTTGCAATTAATCTATTGGGGAACGATTGACCAACGACCCAATTATTGGATTTTAAGAATTGATAGTAAAACCGATATTGATTCCGATAATTTTAATCAACAAGATGAACTTTATTTTATGGTAACCGACCAATGGGGAAGTTACGAGCCAGGGGAATATGAAATTGAGGAATGTGAATATCCAATGGTTGTTGATACTATGGGTTCATTTTGGGGGATACTAAAAAATTTTGGGATATGATAAATTTAAAAATTAAAACCTACGTAATAACCATAAGCAAAAAGTTTCCATCGCATCACCCACGAAAAGGAGAACCGACAAACTTTTATCCCCAAATTATTGATGATATTAAATTACACACCATTCGAGGCAACTATAAGTTTTGGAAAAAACGGATTGATGAAGTTAATGCCGGATTAGCAATGTTATCACTTAGGGAATGGTCGGGGAAGCCCTATTGTTCATCACAAACGGAATTGGCTTGTTTTTTCAGAGGCGAGGTAGGCATACAGCCAATAAATTTAACCGTAGGGTGGTTTGGCAAAACACGGGGCATTCTTGCTTATGTAAAACTTGATGACTTTGAAACCCGATTAATCGATGTGAAAGAATTGGTTAAAAACGATGGATTAAGCCTTGAAAATTTTTATGGTTGGTTTAATAAGCCATTAAACGACCCCGCTATTATTCATTTTACCAATTTCAGATATTAATGATAACCTACAATTGCGAAAAGAAAAATTGCCTATATTGTTACATTCAAAACAAGGCGATGGAAACAGAAAACGAAAGGCAATTAGCACAAAGATTTAAGACTACAAAACTGATTTTAAACTTCGAAACGGGCATATTTTACGAGAACGGTAAGGTAGCAGCCAAAGCCCATAACATACCGCATAGAACGCTTTGTAACTATCTAAATGGCGAACGCTCAAACAGAACAACCTTAAAATATTGCTAATATGATTTTTGAAAACGATAAAGAACAACAAGCAAAACGACTTCCAAGAAATAGGGTCGCTACCCCAACGCCATTTTCAGGACTTGGGATGCTCCCTCCACAAAGTATTGACCTCGAAGAAGTTATTTTAGGTGCATTGATGTTGCAAAGGGTGAACGATACGGTTTGGGCAAAAGTCAAAAGCGGAATTTTCTATGTGGACAAGCATCAAAAAATCTGTCAAGCAATCTTAAATCTTAAAACCCAAAACCGCCCCATCGATTTAATGACGGTAAATTCAGAATTAAAACGGTTGGGTGAATTAGAATTAATTGGTGGCAGTTATTATTTAACCGAATTAACAAGTCGTGTTTCCAATGCCTCGAATATTGAATTTCACCTTTTGATTGTCCACCAAAAATTCATGCAAAGGGAAGTCATTAGAATGTCAACAGAGGCTATTCAAAGTGCTTACCAAGATACAGGAGATGTATTTGACATTATTGATAAGGTTACAACAGGAGTACGTGACCTACGAAAAGGCATTTTTTCAAACAAATCAAAAGACAGTAAATATCTAACCCAAGAACTACGGGATGACCTTTTAAAGAAACGGAACGATGGCTTAGTCGGCCCCGGTACTGGAATACGTGGTTTGGATTACATTCTAAAAGGAGATGCCCCCGGTGATGTTAGATTGATCGAAGCATCCACAAGCGTTGGTAAATCCGCATTAGCGTGTTCTGAAGTGGTTAATTGCTGTTTTGATTGGAACGAAAAAGGCGAAATATATTTGAAAGAAAAGCAAACACCCGTTGCCGTTTTTAACTTAGAAATGTCATCATTGAAGTATTCTATCAGGCTAATGGCTAACATTTCAAGCATTGATAAAGATATAATTTCGCTCAAAACATTCAATGAAATTGAAAAGAATCGATACGAACATTATTTGAATATGTATGAGCAAGCCCAAATATATATTGATGATTGCGATGGGGGGATCACAATCAATGAATTTGAATTTAGCGTTGCCGATTTGGTTGAAAAATATGGGGTACAAAAGATTGTCATTGATACGGTGCAACTAATGAAAGGCGACCCATCATTGATGAGAATTAACAACACACGTGAACTTCAATTAGCCGATAATAGCCGTAGGGTTAAGGCTTGTGCCAAAAAGTACGGCATTACAATAATTGAGTTAGCACAGCTTAATGATGACCCGAGAAAGGCAAAACACGGAATTCCAACGTTAGGTATGACGAGAGAATGTAAGGCAATAGAGCATGATGCCGATAACATCATATTGATATGGCGACCCGACTACATGGAAGATGTTTTAGACACATTACAGGAAATTAATTGTTCTCAATTTCAATTAAAAATTACAGATTTTAAGGATGTCGCCTTTTTGATTGTAGCTAAAAATCGTGAGGGCATGAGATGCAAAGTGCCTGTGAAATTTAAGGGTAGTTTAATGAGACTGTCAGATCATCCATTGGTTTTAGACTTCTTAAATGGCAACCTTTTACAATCCATTGAAAGGGATGCACCTTTTTAAAGAATTTGGCTTGAATTTTGTAGTTGCAAATAAAGAAAATTGTTTATTATATTTGTGCTATATGATTTTTAGTCAAAGCAGTGAACGCCAAATCCTACATATATTCGTTGAAAAACGACAATAATGGCATACCAATTTTGTCGTATGATTTAGGTTTGCGCATAACCGAAGAGAATCCCCACCAATTAAAATTCAATACAGGTAAAGAAATAGTGACACTTTCAAAATATGAATTTATGAATAAATTTAAGGTTTTTGAATTTGGGACAGGGTTTAACTACTTTATTGTTTGCAATAAACAAGTAGATGCAAAATTTGCATTTCAAAAGCTCATTGAATACGCCTTAACCAAAATAAGAACACAAAGGATGCTTTTAGATACTTTTGAAAGTCAGTACAAAAAACTACTATCAGCAGCATAAATTATTATATTTGTTAAAAAAATGGGGGTGCTTGGAATTGACAGGGTGATTAAAGTAATTAATAACACGCCAAGAATGATACTATACTTGTAAATGTGTATCAAACAATAATCGACAACTCAATAGTTGGAACATCAGGTGCTAAAGTAGTATCTATGTTCAATCAGGTTAAAGCGGTAGCTTAATACAAATTGACAGTTATCCAACTGTAAAATGGATTGGTGGATGTCTGAACGGTTAATGCCGGGAAGCCCTAATTAGTACTAAAAGCATGTAACAAACTTATTAATCAAACTGACACGACTGGACGAGAGTTCGACCCTCTCCACCTCCACATAAACCGCCATAGAGGCTCGAGAACGTAGACGAAAAAAGAGGAACGACAGACAGCGTAATTCAAAAGTGAAAGCCACGATTAAATACCGTGGCTTTTTTGTATATTTGAGAATAATTAAAACTCTCACATTATGCAACAAGAAATGTTTATCCAATATGAGGATTTCTCTGAAGAAGAAATCGGATTAGGAATTAGCGGTGGTATCAATAGTGCTGCTTTAGCGGTTTGGTTATCTCAATGGCCTGAAAATTTAAAACCAAAAGCTATTCATATTTTTTATGCTCACTTTGAAGAACATTCGCCGGATACATACGCTTTTGTAAAAGACTTGATACGCTTTTGTAAAAGAAATTTTAAAAAAGTGTACGTAAAAATAACTCGAAATTCTGTCCTAAGATTTTTCTATGAACAAAAAATGATACCTCATCCCATGATTGCACCTTGTACAAGGCTTTTAAAGGTCATACCGTGGCATGAATATATGAAAGAACATAATATTACCATTGATTTAGTAGGTTACGTTAGAGAGGAAATTAAGCGAGTTAGAAATATGGCTAAAAAAACCGATAACAACGTTGACGGTCGCAGCATACAATTAAATGATGTTAAAAAGTATTTTCCTATTTCTGATAAAACAAATGAATGGTGTTTTGCAATAGTTAAAAAACATATAGGGTGGTATCCTAAAATTTATACACTACGTTGGAATGATAAAAAGTTTTGCGAATTTATGATAGCAAACTTATATAGATTACATCCAGATAGTCAATTAACAGTTAGAAAAAAATTAGGCACACGTGAAAGAGTGGTTAAACATAATAATTGCCTACCATGTAAAAACTTTCAGGAGGATGATTATTTAGCAATTGAATATTTTTATCCTGAATACTATAAAAAATCAATAAAATTAGCAAATGATTTGAATGCACATTGGGGACGTGTATTAGGTGATAGCGATAAAGGAATTAATGAATTGCAATTTAATTTAACATTTGGCAGAACAGAAGAAGAAACGGGGCACGAAAAACAAAGTTGTGGAGTTTGTGCTTTTGGATAATATTAACCGTTCCCATTTGATGTGAGAGTTAAATTAACGGTTATAAGCCCCGATAAGCCTAAAAACTTTCGGGACTTTTTTGTTCAATAACAATTTGCTCAACCCTTTCAATAATTCGCCTCTTTACTATTGCAGGTGTTGAACCGTCAACATCAAATCGTTTTCCACCAAATTCAAAGTTAACAGTAATCCAAATTCGGGTTGCCACTTCGTGCCTGTACCGAAAGCTAATATCAAATTTTTCAATTCCATAGCCCATAAGAAGCGTACACAGTAAGCTTGCAAATGGTAGTTCTTCTAATTCTCTCATAAATGTGTATAGTCTTTTATATTATAAATGCTTTTTGGTTACACTTTTTCGAAGATTTCCAAGAGAATTATTAGAACAACTCTAATTAATTATTAGAGGCAACCATGTAATGTTCTATACGTCAACAATTTGCGCCGAAAAAATAATTTGAAAAAAAAGTGAAAATAATTTGGTAGTTACGGATAAATGCGTATCTTTGAATATCAAAACAAAATATTAAGGTCATGAAAAAATTATCAATCAACCAAAAAGTTAAAAATCAATATGGTGATGTTTTAACAGTTAAAAATGTTGTTGGGAACTCTGTATATGTATTTGAAGAATACAACAACACATATCATATAACAAAAATATTTGCTATTAAATAATTATTTAATCATTTAACAGCTTGACGGCAATGAAAAACCCAACCTACAACGAACTTTTAGAAAACAACAATTTAATTATTGACGGTGATAAAAAATATTACATGGCTAAAACGCCTTTTTACACTCACGATAACGGTGTTGGTGTTTATAAAGTATTAATTATTTGGACTAACAGAATAGGCGTTAAGTGGGTATATGAAAGATATACCGTAACAGACGTTAAGCATAATTTCCCCTTACCGACTCGTAAAAGTTGGAAGGGATTAAATACGGCATTACAAACAAATTAAATCCTTTTTAATCAAAAATAAAATGCAAGAAGTAGTATTACAATATTTCAACGGTTTACAATGGGTTGATTGCGGACTGTTTGCCAACGTTAATGTGGCATGGATAAGCCTCGGTGGAGATAATTTTAATTACCGTGTTGTTGATGCCGAAGATGGAACTATTTTAAAACAAAATATCTAATGATAGTCACTATTAATACCGATGCGAGTTATAGCAAGCAACACAAAATCGGTGCATTTGCCTTTTGGATTGTTTGCAACGACTTTAAAATTACCCGTTCGGGGGCATTGAGGAAACAATGTCACCGCCCAGAAGTTGCTGAATTTAGGTGCATTATAAACGCTTTTCATGTTTTATATACACAAGATTTAAGCAACGTTACCAAAATAATAGTTAACACCGATTGTCTGAATGTCATTCATTTTTGTACTAAAAACAAAGAGGCGATTAGAAAATATAATTTAGGCATTTGGGGCACTCAATTAGTTGCCAAGCTTGAAGTCATAACTGGTTCTATAAAACGAAAAATACCCATTGAATGGAGGCATGTAAAATCGCATGTAACAACAGAGGGTGCAAGAAATTGGGTTAACGATTGGTGCGATAAATCAGCTAAACAAGAACTTAGAAAAGCATTACAATGTATAAATCAATGCGTTGTTGATAGGTTTCCTTTTTTAAATGGTAAGGCTGAAGAACTTGCCTACAATCTCGGTTTTAGATTTGATGAAGAAAGCGGAATGTATTATAAAATTAACGTTTTTAAATAATCAATATGAATGAGAAATTGAACGAAGCCAACCAACTTAGTGTCGAGATAAAAGAATTGGAATATTTTATAAATACGCTTGATGTTTATGAAATAAGCAAAACAAAGCCAAACACAACTGCCATTATAAGCAAGCATGTTGAAACTAAAACAACTTACTCAATATTAGGAAAACGTTTTTATGGAATAGGCACACGAGAAAATAATATAAATGTACCGACCTCGATGATACCTGCATTGGTGATGAACGCTATGGGGATACTTAAGGAAAAGCAAGAAAAGTTTGACAGTTTGTTTAAGGAAACCAAATAAGCAATGGAAAAGTTAGAGATATATAAATACCAATCCAGTACATTTAAACACCTGTTAAAACGGTTTTAACATTAATAGAACTAACAATTACAAAAAATGGGATTTAAATTAGTAAAAACCAAACAATGCGCTAAATGTCCGTGGAAAAGCTCAACTAATCCATTTGAAATACCCGATGGATATGATGTTGAAAAACATAAAAATTTAAGTTGCACGATTGCTACTGACCCTATACGTTCAGTATTTTCACAAACTAACGCAATGGCTTGTCATCATTCCGATGGATCAGACCAAATGTATTGCGTGGGTTGGTTACATAATCAATTAGGCAGTGGTAACAATATTGGATTAAGAATTAAAATGATGTCTTGCGAAAACATCAGAGACTTAAAAATAGTTGGTGAACAACACGAAAAATTTGAAGATACCATACCATATTAAAAAAACAAAACATAAAAAAATAAATCATGACAAAAGTTTCTAAAATAAGCGTAAAAAACCTCAAAGCAATTGGGGAGTACGAAGCAATCTTTAACGGGGCAACCTGTATCATAATGGGCGGCAATAACAAAGGCAAATCATCTTTCATTAGGTCACTACCAGACCGTTTCAGGGGCATCAAACCCGACATGATTGTCAAAGAAAACGAAACCGAAGGATTTTGCCAAATGGAACTTACCGATGGCGTTAAACTAAATTGGAGTTTCGATAACCTTACAAAAAAGGGTGAACGGTTTTCAATAATAGTTCCCGGTGTTGATGAAGATGGTAACGCAATAGAAACTAAATCTTCAATCACCGAGGAAATAATGAAACGATACTTTCCTGCCTCTTTCGATATTGACCGCTTTTTTCAGTCAATGCCAAAGCAACAAAAGCAAATGATTGAGAAAATATCGGGGTTGGATTTTAGTGCCATAAATGATCGATACAAAGTTGCCTATGATGAAAGAACGTTTGCAAACAAGAAACTTTTGGATGCCAAAAACAACTTAAAACCGATTACCGCAACGCTTCCAGTTAAGGAAATTGAAACCATGTCCATCCAAAAAGAGATTTCGGAAATGGACTTGCATAATCATAAATACGAAAACGCCCAAAAGGGAGCGAATGACATTAACAGGCAAATAACCAACGCTGATACCGAAATAAAGCGATTGACGACACTTTTAAAGGCGGCTGAAGCAGATAAGAAGCAATTGGAAAAACGCGCCGTAGAGGCCAACAAATGGCTTGATGACAAAACCAACAAACCAAAGGGTGACGATGTATCATATATGCTCAACAAAAAGCTACAAGATGCCATCGATAAAAACGAGTTGATAAAGAAAAACAACGTTGCCATCAAAGCCAAAGAGGATGTTTTACAGTTGGATATTGAAGCCAAAAAAGCAGACAAAGCCGTTAAAGCAATCGAACTTGAAAAGGTTGAAATGATTAAAAAATCGAAGTTGCCGGAAGGGTTTGACTTTACCGACGATGGGGTACTTTACAACAATTTACCACTTACAAGGGAGCAAATTTCATCAAGTGCTATTTATATTGCGGCGTTAAAATTAGCATCGATTGATTTAGGAGAAGTTAAAATGTTGCACTTCGACGCTTCATTTTTGGATAAGAATTCCCTTAGTGAAATTGAAAAATGGGCTAATGAACACGACTACCAATTGTTAATAGAGAGAGTTTCATACGAGGGAACGGATATGGAATATCAGATTTTAGAAGATATTCAATAGCATATGAGCAATCTATTTGATGAACCCGAACTAACCCGAAATCAAAAGACAAAGGCAAGTCGCAGGATTACCGCAGAACTGACTAAATGGGTTATTGATTATTTAAACGATAGCGGACAATTTGAGGTGCATAGGTCGAATAACATACCAGCCCCAATTATTAAACGGGAAAATGCTTTTATAGATGCCTTTGATGAAAACGGAAACCCCAAACAATACCCGTACGAAAAAGTAACAACAATGTTTAGGAAAAATAATATCAAAAAGAAAATACTTGACGTGTCGGGTTTTAGGCTTTCAGATGGTTTGCACATAGAATTGGAATGTAAAACAGGCAATGATGAACTTTCTGAAGGTCAAACCGAGCGAATAAAAAAGGTTAAGTCGGCAGGTGGGATTGCATTTATTTTCAGCAATAAGGAAACATTTTTAATGCAAATAGAAAAGCATTTGACCCCGAAAAAACTGGCTTTTTAGTATGTGGTCTTATTACGGTAGCAAAAATAGGATTGCTAAATATTATCCTAAACCAATTTTTGACGATATTGAGGAACGGTTTGCAGGTGCTGGTTATTTTTCTCTACTATATTTTGAGAAAAACGTAACCCTGATAGATAAATCACAAATGGTTATTGACATTTGGCATTACTTACAAGAGGCATCGATTAAAGATATTATGTCATTACCGGTATTACCAAGAGGTTTTAAAATATCAAGAGATATGTTCGATTGTGATGGTCAATATAATTTAATGAGATTTTTGATAGTACAGGCAGCGTACGGGGGGAATAATGTAGTTTCAAAATGGGGAGCAATGCGATTTGAGGCTAATAGAAAACGTGTGGCAACCAATTTATTTAAATGTAAACATTGGACTATAAAACAAGGCGAATACTATGATGGTGATTGCAATAAAAAAGCCACTTGGTTTATCGACCCTCCTTACACACATGGAGGTGATAAATATCCAATGAAAGCCAAATATATTGATTTTGAAAAATTGGCAAATTGGTGTAAAGGATTAAACGGTCAAGTAATGGTTTGTGAAAATACGAAAGCTGATTGGCTACCATTCGTTCCATTAACAAAAATGAACGGGGTAGCGCATCAAACGACTGAAGCAATTTGGACTAACTATCATACTCATTATAATAATGTTCAACAGGAATTAATTTTATGATTCAAAAAGCAAACGATAAATTTATAAATAAAATAACATACGGGGACTGTTTGGATTTGTTGCCATTAGTGGCTGATAGTTCTATAAACCTAATCCTGTGCGATTTACCATACGGAACGACAGCCAACAAATGGGATTCAGTAATTGATTTAAAATTCCTATGGGGACAATATAAAAGGGTTTTGGCTCCTATGGGGACAATATGTCTCACGGCTGCTCAACCGTTTACATCAATGCTAATAATGTCTAATTTAGATATGTTTAAATACGAATGGATTTGGAAAAAAACGGATAGCACTAATTATTTGAATGCTAAACATCAGCCATTTGAGAATACACGAATCGATTTTAATTTTTTATGACAAAAACGTTTACAATCCTCAAGGGTTACGACCATACGAGAAGTTGGTTAAAGATTCAAAACTTGTAACAACAGAAAATTATGGTGCAACCAAAGGACAGCAATACAAACAGGAATATACAAACTATCCAGAAAGTGTTTTACATTTTGATTCGGCTAATAATACCATTCATCCGACCCAAAAACCAGTTCCACTTTTTAGATATTTAATCAAAACCTATTCAAATAAAGGCGATTTAATATTGGATAACTGTTCGGGAAGCGGTACGACAGCCATCGCAAGTCATGATGAGAATAGAAACTTTATATGTTTTGAAAACGATGAAAAGATGCATCCAAAATCAGTTAAAAGATATAATCATCATATATCACAAACAAAACTATTGTAATATTCAACTATGATAAAAGTAATTTTAGAGTCCCCATATGTTGGAGATATTCAACAAAATGAAAAATATGCACGAGAATGTATGGCCGACTGCTTTGAAAGAGGCGAGGCACCATTCGCATCACATTTATTATATACTCAACCCGGAATTTTAGATGATACAATTTTGGAAGAAAGAAAGTTGGGTATCGATGCAGGATTGATTTGGGGGTTATGTGCCGATAAAACGGTTGTTTACACAGATTTGGGTATTTCTAAGGGGATGGAATATGGGATAGAAAATGCTAAGAAAGATTCCAGACCTATTGAATATAGATCGTTGATTAAAAACCAAATCTCTTTATTATGAGCCTTGGAATTCCTTACATGGGTTCAAAGCGAAAGTTAGCAAATGAGATACTTCATTTCATAACATCGAGGCATCCATATTTAACCGATTTTTATGATTTATTGGGCGGAGGCGGTTCTATTTCATTTACAGCCATTAAAGACTACCGTTTTAATGTTCACTATAATGAATTAAACCCACATATTTATTGCTTGGTTGAATATCTTAAAACACATAAAGAACTTGAACCTAAATTTTACGAATGGGTAACACGAGATGAGTTCTTTAAACAATGTGCACGTGAAGATGTGGATTGGTATTCGGGTTTTGTGATGAGTTGCTGGAGTTTTGGGAATAAACAAAGTTCGTATCTGTATGGAAGCGATATTGAGGAAGTTAAACGATTGGGGCATAAAATAATAGTTGATTGCTGCAAGGATAGTATGGCTAAACTAAATATTGATATTCCTAATATTTTCAATATACCAACTCTACACAAGCGGAGGACGGTGTTTTGCGATTATATTAAAAAAGCAAATATTGAAGTTTTTGGCGATGGGGTTGAAAGCAGGATACAAAATTTAGAGTTATTAGAGCATTTAGCCAGAATCCAAAACCTGCAAAACCTGCAAAACCTGCAAAACCTGCAAAACCTGCAAATTACGAATGGCAGTTACGAAAATGTTTTAATTAATTCAAAAAACCCTGTTATCTATTGCGACATACCATACAAAGGAACTGAAGAATATAAAGAGGGTGGTTTTGATTATGCCAATTTTTATTTTTGGGCTTTGAACTGTCCGTATCCAGTTTATATTTCAGAATATGGAATGCCTTACGAATTTAAAGAGGTACACGCATTTACACATAGAAGTTCTTTGTCTGCAACCAACAATAAAAAGAAAACTATCGAAAAGATATTTTGGAACGGTAAGGGTGAATTTTATAATCATAAATTATTTTAGATATGAATTGGCATGAGGCATTTGATATGCTCCAAGACCTGCAAAAAAAGGTTTGCTATGTTAAGGGATGGAGTAAAATTGTATTTGTTGAGCAAAGCGGATATAGGTTTAAAGACTTCGACCATGAAAGTTTTTTTATAACCGTTGGTTCGTGGAACGAGGAAGAAGTTTTGGATGCGTTTGTTAATGAAGAGAACGAACCATTGGGAATACAAAAAGAAGGCTTTTACAATTTCGAAGCGATTTTAAGTTATGATGAGGGCGAAAGCGACGAATATGGCCGAAAATACGCAGCATCCTACATGATGATTGAACACATTGAATATAAATACCAATGTTCAATTGCCGACCATGAAGCCGTAATTGGTGATGAAACCGACCCCAATAATTTGGGACTATTTCTTGGAATATGAAAATACCTGATACAAAACTAAAAAAGGGCACACCACTAAAAATAACTTCAACAGGAGAGAGTGTTTGGCTTGCCTCAAATGAAATTAAAAATAAAGCATACTACTTTATTTGTTGGGGGCAAAGCTTTGAAATTGAAGATAGGTATGAAAGATGGCTGATTGAGGATTTAGAATTAGTGAGGGAAACCACCAAATATTCATTGAAAAACACGGCACCGAAAGTAAGTCCCGAAAAAAAGGAAAAAAGAAACGATTTAAACGACTTTTTTGATTTAATGGCTAATGATATACCTTTTGCCTGTATGGAGTGCGGTAAGCCCTTGTATGCGGTTAATAAGTTCTTTAAAAGGGCTGTTACCTGTCATATTTTTCCAAAGTCAGAATTTCCATCAATTGCAACCAATAAAGACAATATATTCTTTCTCGGATTTGATTTAATTGGAGTTTGCAATCATCACGCAGAATGGGATAATCGAGGTTCTGAAAAAAGAAAAACAATGAAAGTTCTCAATATAGCGTGTGAACGATTACAATTATTAAAGCCTTTTTTAACCGAAGGAGAATTAATCAAGGCTTGGAAATATTTAGGATTTAAGCCATGATTTGTCAGGATAAAATAGAATGTCCAGCGTGTAATCAATTAGCAATTGAAAAAAGCGATTGGTTTGATAAATATTACAAAGCTGATGATTTATTATATTTCAAATGTAAATCATGTAAAACAACATTGGGTTCAACCATTACCCCTTATGGAGAAGTTAGGATTATTGTTTGGGAAAAATCAAAAGAAGAAAAATAATTAATCATGGCAATATTAACAGATGACTGCGATATAAGAGATACTAAATTTTGGATGGAAGTTGGCGGTAATGGCGATTATTACATCAACACTATGGAAACCAAAAGAGACGGAATTTGTCGGCACAATGTTCGATTCGCAATGTCAGGCGGCAATACAAATAGGCATTTTAGAATAAGACAAGCCATTGTTGAACTTTATAGGGCAATGGAAGAAGCTGAATTAAATAACCACCCACACGATGACAAATAGAACGAAACAATTATGAACAAACAACAAATGCTACTTACTATTCTTATGGAAGAATGTAATGAAACATCCCAACGTGCAAGTAAGGCAATAAGATTTGGGTTAGAAGAAATACAGGAGGGGCAAAACCTCACAAATGCCGAAAGACTGGTATATGAGTTCAATGATATTTTAGCTTGTATGGAATTATTGTTTGCAGAAAAACATATTCCATACCACATAGACCCCGTGGAAAGTGGTTTAAAAAAAGTCAAAATTGAAAAATGGCTAAAATATTCAAAAGAATGCGGAACTATAACCGATTGATATGACAAACAGAGCCAAACTAATATTGACCGAGCAACCCACAAAGACCGATAAGGCGTGGAAGCTAAACATTAAAGACCAAGGCGAGTTTTGGATTCCGTTTACATTCATACAAGGTTATACACCGTGGAATCGTGAAATAATAATCGACAGTTTTATTTTAGATGAAAAAGGTATAAAATATAAAGCATTATAAATTTTAACAAAACCATAAACACCATGAATAAAGCACAATTGAAGGCCATTTCAAATGAGGAAACGCCAAAGAAAATACTTGATGATCTTACGAGTTTGGAAATAGCCCAAAAACAAGGCTATGTTTTGCCACCAAACCATAAGGCAAAAAAGCTTAAAGCACCGTTCTTCAAGCAGGAATTAATCAAGCTCGAAAAGCCAATTGCCGTTAAAAACAGGTTGGATGAACTGAAAAAGAAAAAGACTAAGAAAACGACCGATAACTGGTTTGAAAGACTAATCAAAAAATACCATGCAAAAATTGGTTAGGGCAAATAAACCGCATAAATGTGATTGTTGTTTAAATCCAATCAATAAGGGAGAGCACTATTTAAATATTCAAATGAGAGTGCCAATAATGGATGTTGTGAAAGGTTACAATGGAAATGACCCAGATGCACCCGAAGAACAAGTGGGCATTGAATTTGTAAAGTTTAAACAGCACAATTATAACTGTACGGCCCCATTTGATTGCCAATTAGGATTACACAAATATGAATATATGAGCGGTTATAGTGGCGATAGAAAAGACCATGACCCCGGTTATTTCTGCACCGAATGCGGGTATTTTAAGCCAAAATTAACAGCCGATGAGCACCAAGAAATAGACCTCAAAGAAATAGAAAACAAAGGATATTCGGACAACTCAAAAAGAATTTGATGGTGGATAGAATAAATATGGGAGGCAAATACCGAGATAACGATGAACACGGCAACCCTCAAAAATTCAAACCCAAAAACAAAATAGAAAGTTGCTTTGAAATACAAGACATAGACTACACTATCAGCTTTAAACATAAAGTAGATGACATTCCATTGTGGTTAAGTTTTAATAATTACGATGCCGAAAAAGTGTTTAAGAAAGAGCATTCGGATTTATATGTTTTTTAAATAGATTTAACATGACAGCAGAATATTATTTAGCATTAAAGCAAGAAATTATTTATTTGGGTTATCAAGATGAAATTGACTGGCAAACCGAATTACAACCAGTAACAGACCCAATAATTTTCAGGAATGAGGCTATTTGGGTTATACTAAATAGTGGAATGAAAGCACAAATCGCAAGATTAATACATACCCGGATATGGCAAGCAATTAATGATAAACGTAACATTTCAGAGGTATTCGGTCACAAAGGAAAGGTTGCAGCCATAAAAAAAATACTTTGTGAATATAATTCAATGTTTGATGGATATTTGCGATCAATAAATAAAATTGAGTATTTAAAAACAATACCATTCATAGGTGAAATAACTTGCTATCATTTAGCTAAAAACTTAGGGCATGATGTGGTTAAGCCAGACCGACATTTAGTGAGGATAGCCAACCATTATAAATTCCCGAACTGCAATGAAATGTGCTTACAACTTTCAAAACAAACTGGTGATAAAGTAAGCGTGGTTGATATTGTGCTTTGGCGTTCTGCCAATTTAGGATTAGTATGATGAGTGCAGAAATATTTGCGGGGATTGACTTTCATGTACAGAAAAATTATCTCAAGAAAATAAGGGATGAGTACTTGGCAGCTAACTATATGGAGCATGTTATGGAAGTAGTAACAACATATTTCAATATTTCAAGTGCGTTGATAAAGTCGAAAAGCAGGAAACGGGAGATTGTGATACCACGACAAATAGCCATGTACTTTATGTGGCTTAAAAATATCTACTCTTATAAAGAAATAGGGATATATTTTAATAGAGACCATTCCACCGTTGTTTATTCAAAAGATACCGTAAAAGACCTTATGGATATGGATAAAAAGTACAACAGAAAGATTATTGAAATTGAAAGATTGCTTGAATGAAAAATATTTTTGAAAAAAAAGTGAAAATAAATTTGCATATTACGTATTTATCCGTATGTTTACATCAGCAAACAAAACGAAATTTATTTTAAATACTTAAAAACAAAAATCATGCACACATTTTCAATCATTATGATGGTATTAGAACTGGCACTTGTAGCCACGATTTTATTTATTGTTATACGCAACCGCAAAACAATTTTTTAATAATTTATTAACCATTTAAAACGCTTGACGGACATGACACACGAACAGCGTAAGCAGAAAATAGAGCAAGGTATCTTAACTGCTTTTAAAACAAAGTTCCCGCACTTAGAACCACAGGAAGATTTTGAAACCATTTGGCCAATAAGTGCATGGGATATGATACATACCGAAACGCGTAGTTTTGATATTCATTTGAAACTTGATACAGGTAAGGTTTTAAGCATTGAGGAGTGTCAGGAATGATTTGTGGTTCAACATTTTGGCACGATCGCCAAAAAGAAGTAAATGATGTTACTGGATGTCTTAAGCAATTAAACCATTCAGGCCCTCATGTATGCAAAGATAACAGAGGCGTTTTCATAGAATGGGATTACGACTATGATTGCAAGTGCGGGTGTTGGCAGACAGATAGCTTTAATGATGTTTGTGGCGTTTATAGAGAAGTAAGTAAACCTAAAGATATATAAGTTAGTATAGGGCGGTTCCACGGGTAGCATTAATACAACCGAGTAGCCGGTTACACCGATAAAGGATACCCGAGAGGCTGTTATTTACTTGAGGTGTAACAAAAAGAAGTGGTTTTGACTATGAAACGACCGTCCTGTATTAACCCCTAAGCCCGTCAATCAGACTGGTTTTAATCCGATACTCCAACGCTCAAAAGGCTTGGAGATTTGTCGGTAAAAAGCAATTGCATGACGAAGGACGAGATATTTGAACTGATAAGAACCGAACTTACGAAATCGGGAATGACCAAAGCAGAATTTTGCAGGCAAACAGAGATTGCACAACAAGATTTAAATTACTATCTAAAAGGGGAAAGGAACCCAACGCTATCCCGACTTGAAAAAATGCTCAAGGTGCTAAAGTTGGAGATTGACATTATTAACGAAAAAGAATGATACACATTGTAAAAGACTTTCAAACTGCAACATATTACTTCATTACACGGCGTTTATATGATGACGTAACTTATCAATTAGATACGTTCGTAAATGGTAAAGCAGCCACTATTGACTATGAAATTGTACCATGTGGTGATAGGGATGAAAATTCAGCAGCCGAAATAAAAAAGATAACATTAAAAAACGGTACTGAAATAAAAAACGATCCTGAATGGGATTTTGAGTTTGATTGTCTTTCGCATTACCACAATCTTCAACAAACCATTTATCTTAAAACAGGACAAATACTATGAATAACAAATAAAATGGGAACACTTTTTAAATTTATAGGCTATAATTTAGCCTCGATTATATTCTTAATATTCACGGCATGGGCATTAAATAACGGACATATTGTTTTTGCCATCGTAGCTTTTATAGTTGCATTAGGAAGTGGGATTATTCCAAACACAAAAGACAAATCATGAAAACAGAACAAATAGCCATTGGCAAAATCAAACACAACATTGGGCAAATCGATGGATTGCCAAAAAATCCGAGATCGATAAAAGATAAACGCTATAAAAAGCTACTCAAATCTATACAGGACGACCCCGAAATGCTTGAATTAAGGGAGTTGATTGTATTCCCATTGGGCGAAGATTACGTGGCAATTGCGGGTAATATGAGGCTAACGGCACAGCAAGAATTGAAGTATAAAAAATGTTATTGCAAGGTGCTACCAGCCGACACACCAATTGAAAAATTGAAAGCCTATACCATAAAAGATAACATCGAGTACGGTGAAAACGATTGGGATGCCCTAACTCATGGTGATTGGGATATTAACCTTTTGAATGATTGGGGGTTGCCGGACACCGATTCCAAGATTTTACCGCACGAACAAAAAGAAGAAAAAGCGTTTAAAAAGACGTTTATATTGTTCTCTTTTTATCCATCTGAATTGGCAAATATCAGCGAGGAAATTGAAAAGATAAAAGCGAATGCCGAAGTTAAAACGACAACGTGGAATCGATAAATAAATAATCATGGAATACATAATATTTTCACTAAAACATTCAACCAAGAAACAACCGTGTTTTTGGAGAGCAAACAACGCTGGATATACTAATTATCCATTTACAGCGGGACATTATACAGAAGCGCAAATACAATCACAGCCCGATTATTATAACAATGGGATTAATAGTATCGCCATACCCTTATGCGAAGATGGTATGGAGGCCATTGGATTTAAGTTTCAGGTTGATAATAAAAAGGTACTTGAATTGGCAGACATGGCAGAAAAGCGACTAAGTATTAAAAAATGAGCGATTTTAATTTCACACCATCCATAGGAATGAGAACCAACGATTGTTATTTACATGGAATTGGTTGCAATGAAAACATCCACAATAACGGTGAAATAGATTATGTCGGAGACAATTATTTCGTGTTGATAGATAGGGTATTAAACCAACCCATTTTAGTAAATGAAAGTAGCTATTGGGTTATCGAGGAAAATGATTTTAACGCATAATAGCAAAAGTAAAATGAAAAAATTTGCAGTTTGTATTGTACTTTACCGAGAGAGTGATAAAAATATAAAATCACAGCTTTACGTGGTTAATTCACCGACCAAAACCGAGGCATTGGAATTCATTTTAGAACATGAAGATATGAGAGAGGCAAAGCGACAAGACTTTTTGATAGCACATACTAATACTTGTGAGGTACTTTAAAACAGTTAATAATTAAATATCATGCATAAAGACGTAATTAATCCGAATTTTGATAGTCGAAAAAGATTTAAGGTATTCAAAGACATGACTATGAGCAAGAAGAATTATTCTCGAAACCATACGCTTAAGCTTTTTAAATATATGAAAAGCCTTGATTTATTATTATAGGGATGGAGAGAAACCCAACGCGGTTTGAGAGACTTGAAAAGATAGCTAATAAGCGAAAAAAGCCAACATATAGCCAAAAGGAAATTGAGTACTACCTCGAAATACTGCCATTAAATAGAAAGTCAGCAATATTAAATGCTAAAAAGAAATGAAAAAAATAAAAAAATTAATATGTAAGTGGTTTGGACATAAATGGTATTATAATAGTAGATATAAACCAACAAGTGTTAAATGTAAATGGTGCGGCGAAACACACAAACTTTTTGTAAAATAATTATTTATACGTAGGTTTGATATACACGAAAATAAAAAAAGGAATAAATAATGCCAGGAGATAATAGAATAACAGACCTCGAATATGAAAATAGGGTGAGCATAGTTATGGATATGATTTTAAGCGGATTGAGGAGAAGGGAAATATTTCGCACTATTGCGGATAGCCCTAACCTAAAATGGGGGGTTACTGAAAGGCAGATTGAGAACTATATGCACGATGCCACAGCCGAAATTCAAAAGGAAATTGAACCCGATAGAAAGAAGTTAATAGCGGAATCTAAAAGCAGGTTTGAATTTATTTATAAAAAGACCGTCAACACAAAAGACTATAAAACAGCCCTATTAGCCGAGAAATCAAAAAATGAATTAATCGGATTAAATGCGGCTATTGATGTGAACGTTGATTTAACTAAAAAAATAACCATTAAAATAGAATAATCATGACAGTACAGCAATTAATCGATGACTTAAACGAGGTTGAAGATAAAAACCTATTAGTTAAATTTTACGGGAAATCTTTAGATGGATCAACGCAAAAATATGTTAATATCGATGAAATTGCGGTCGGCAGGTTTGTAGAGATTATTTCAATGGAAAATGACGGTAGAACCCAATAAATTAAAAACATATGACAGTCGGACAATTACGTGATAAGCTATTAGAATTTGATGACGACCAAACAGTCGTTGATTTAAACATGGATGAAATTGAATTTGTTGAACCCGAAAAAGACGGCAACGAAGAAGTAATAATGATTTATTAAAAAATGACCACAAACTTATTCATAAGCCTTTACAACGAACAAAATAAAAAAAGGCAATCCGAATTAAAGGAATGTCTTTTAAGAAATTGCAAAGTATTTGATATTGTTTGGGTGTTGGCTGAAGGTGGTGAGTTGGCAGAATGGGTGTTGGAAGGTTTGCCGACAAACGTAAATGTTTTACCTGTAACAATTAGGCCAACGTTTAGAACATTTTTTAATGCCGTTAATGCGGTAACAAATTATGATGATATTAATGTTGTATCAAATAGTGATATTTATTTTGAGGCATTAAATTTATTACCGGGGATCAATCAATGCTTTTCCATTACAAGATATGAAAATGGAATATTGCTTAATCAAATCGATAGTCAAGATGCTTGGATTTTTAAGGGAATAATAAAAATTCCAAGCTATTGTGATTATCATCAAATTCCTGGGTGCGACAATAGACTGAATTATGAGTTGAGAAAAATGGGATATGAAATGTCAAATCCATGCTTAACCATTAAATCTCATCATTTACATAAAGGAGAAAAAAGCTATGACGGAACCAAAAGAATTAATCCACCATATTTACGGTTAAACCACACATATTGATAATATGAAACCACTATCCGAAAAATACAAGAAATCATAATGCCCTATGTATATGTGATTGGGGCTTGCATTGTAACCGCAATTATTATCGTTCATATCTTCAAAATAATACACTAATGAAAATCTTAAACTCCGTTGTGTTCATCGAGGGATTTACCCACAATGATGTCTTGATTAAGACAGCAACATTCATAACGCCTATCAAAATAACCGCAACTTTTGAAAGTGATGAACCTATTGGAATGGCTATATTGCGAAAGGAAAATGGTGTGGTGTATGCCGACATTGATGTTAACGACGAATTTAAAAAGGCAATCGGCATAGGAAAGAAAGAGTTTTTTCCGTACATAGGCGGTGAAATTGACCATGATACATGGAATATAAAAATCAATAAGCTGGCAATCGGGTGGATTGAGAACGCTGATAAAAGAATTAAACCTTTAAAAATAAAATAATGCAAAGAGAACAACAATTGGCTGAACTTCGTAGACTAATCGAAATATTGCCACGATTGGAAGAAAATGCAATGAGGTTTGAATTGGCATATAGACGGGAATATTCTGATAATATTGGACGGGAAGAAAACGGTTATATTTATCACGTAAGACCGACAGTATATGAGAATTATTTAAACTCACAAAAAGAGTATAGCGATTCGGATGATAGAAGATGGGAATTAATTAAAATATTGGGATTATCATGCAGCGTAAAAGGAATTCCGGATTTTGGCGATAGCGGAATAAAGCCTTACGGTTGGGATAGAAAAGAAATCAGACCATTAAACGATAATAGACCAATCTCATTAATAGGTTAACCATGAAAATCATCTACGCTGGAGTTATGGGAGGAAAAAATGGATTTACAGACGCTGTGAGAAGTGTTTGTGATGAATTCGTAGATATTCCTATGAAAGATGTAAATAATGGCATCATGGGGCTAAAATCGGGTGACATTGCCTTTTTGCAGCCACAAGACAGTGGCATATCATCACAGGCTCTGCAACATTTAAAAAATATAGGTTGTTTTGTAATAAACTGGAGTGGCGATGTACGTGCGGTTATTCCCCCGTGTTATTTTGAATATGCTAAATACGTTGATTTAACTTGTTTCAGTAACATGAATGATGTTAAAACATTAAAATCATTAGGGTATAATGCCGAATACTTACAAATTGGTGCGGACGAAATGATTTATCATCCCGATAGTAATGTAACTAAAGATGTTGATATAGTTTTTTGCGGAAATACATTCGGACATTTTCCATTGAGTAGAATGCGTGTTGATATGGTACGTGAACTTAAAAGGGTTTATGGTGATAGGTTTAAAGCTTTCGGTTCTGGACAGCCAGACGGCTCATTAAACAATCAAAAGGATGAAGCCGATATGTACAGACGGGCTAAAATAGGCATTAATTTAAGTCACTTCGATTACGAACGTTATACAAGTGATAGAATGTTTCGGATGCTGCTTAGCGGTACTTGTGTTTTAACACATGGATATAAAGGCGTTACCGAAGACTTTGACCCATCAACCGTTATTTATTGGACGGATATTGACAACTTAAAATATTGGATTGATAAAATATTAGATGCCGAAAGAGCGAGAGAAGATATTGCAAAATGTGGGCATGAATTAGCATTAAACAATCACACATTTAAACACATGGCATTGGCAATTAAGGAACTTTATGAGAAAAGATAATATATCAGAAGCCGAAGCCAATTATTTTGCCATGTGTTTGTTGATGCCTGCACATTTAGTAAAACAAGAGGTTAAAAAAATAACGTTTGATTTAACATCCGATGAAGCGTTAAAGCAATTAGCGAAAACATTTGATGTATCACAGACGGCAATGGCTTTGAGGTTGGCGCAATTGAAAATATTTTAAAATGAATTTATGAGTAACAGAATCATTGCATATTGTCCCCTACATTACGGAATTGAGTACCTTTCAGAAGCTATAAAGGCCGTCGAACCATTTGTTGAAAAGATAGTAATGCTTTACACATCGAAACCATCTTACGGTTATAATACACAATTAGTTTGTCCAGATAGTGAAGATGAATTAAGGGACATTGCACTGTCAGCATCCAATAAGGTACAATGGCATAATATACAAGCCTATGCCGAAAATCAGCACAGAGGATTAATTTATAAAATTGCACAAGAGGAAAACTTTGATGGAATTCTTACTTTTGATGCAGATGAAATACTCGAACCAGCCGATATAGCATCATTTATTGAAACAGCAATGGTAAGTGATAAAAGATATATTGGCGTAAGTGGATATATCAATTTTTTTAAATCATTCAATTGGTGTTGCTACGATGGGTTTGAACCAATAAGATTTATTAATCTTCATAGGATTGATGGTCAGGGGTCAGCCAAATGTAGGATATACCATTTCAGTACAGCCCAACGTCTTGATATAATGAAATATAAATTGGAAATTCACGGACATAAAGTTGAAATTCGCCCTAATTGGTTAAACGATGTTTATCTAAGATGGGAACCGGGAATGACAATAGACAAGGGGTTGCACTTAGTTTCCCATGATTTGTGGAATGCCGTATCTTTTGATAAAAATGAATTACCTTTATTACTCAAACAGCACCCCAACTTTCAAAAAGAAGTAATAATGTAACCCAATGGAACTTCGTTTACCACCACATATTGAAAAATCAGGAAATGTTTATGTAAGCAAAATAACTGGTAGGTTTATCCCCGAAAAGAACATAAAACCTATTTGTGATTTGTACTGGGAGAACAATCCACCAACAGTAGGCGATTATATTGAAGAAGTAAGCGAACTATCACAAGAGCAGTTTGAATATTTATCTCATAGCAAGAGACCTATCAACAATAAGATTGAAAACTTAACATGGGTGAATAAACCTAAATGCCCTGTATGTGGTGGTAGCGGAGAAATTGAGTTGATAATGTTTGATGCGATAAAATGTAGATGTAAAAAGTAATGACAGTTTTTGCAGCGGTAATAATTGATAATAGACCCGGGATTGAGCCAATAATAGCCCAATTTGAAGAGTTTTTGCCCAAAGGATGTGAAGTTTATTGGATCAAGAACGAAGCGACAACAACGGCAGCAGAATACAACCGTTTATTATGTTCAAAGCGTCTTTGGCGAAACTTGCCCGCAGAAAAGGTATTGATATTTCAGTCAGATGCAATGCTGTTAAAGCAAGGGATTGAGGCATTTTTAGATTATGACTTTATTGGCGCACCGCTTTACCATATACCATTCCCGGCAATGAACGGGGGATTAAGTTTAAGAGATACAAAAGCCATGTTGAGAGTGATTAATCACATATCTTACGATGGCAGCGTTAATGAGGACATTTTTTTCACACAGGGATTACAACAATTAAACGGTAAATTGCCCGATATTGAAACGGCAAAAAAGTTTAGTGTTGAGACCATTTGGGGATTAGGTTCACTTGGTTATCACGCAATCGACAAATGGCATTCACCTGAAAAATGCGAACAAATAAGAAATCAATATAAATAATCATGACAAAGCAAAAAGAACAAGCTATCGAAAAAAAGCCTTTAACGGATGAAGAAATGGCCGTAAACCACAACCACAAAGAAATAGTAAGCCAGTTAAACAAGCACTTCAACGGCACAGAGGTTGAGAAAAAAAATGCAATGAAAAATGTTGGAGTGGCTTTTGATAACCTTACGAAAATTAAAAAATAGGGTATGCTAAGTATTGGAGCATATACATATGGTAATCCTATTTTAAGGGGCAATCATAATAATGTCACCATCGGAAAGTATGGAAGTTTTGGAGAAAATACATTAATTGATTCAGGTTTCAGTCACAACTATAAGAACGTTTCAACCTATCCATTTCAAGCTAACATGGCTGGATGCTCGCATTTACCATTAAACCTTAAAATTAAAGGTGATGTGGTAATTGGAAATGACTTTTGGTGTGGAGAGCAATGCGTAATTATGTCGGGTGTAACAATAGGTGACGGTGCAATAATCGGGATGCGTGGAATTGTAACCAAAGATGTTAAGCCTTATGAAATAATAGTCGGCAATCATCGCTCAATAGGATTCCGATTCAATCCCGAACAAATTGAAAAGCTTTTACAAATAAAATGGTGGGATTGGACTGATGAAAAAGTAAGAGCCAACGCCCATCTACTTTTAAGCGAAAACATAGATAACTTTATTAACCTACACTATAAATAAAAACAAAATGATAAAACCACTTCATGACCGAATAATTGTTCAACCTGACGAAATTGTAACTAAAACAAAAAGCGGGATTTACATTCCAGAAACAGCCCAAGAATCATCAGTCATTGGGACGGTAGTAGCCATAGGGGACGGCAAACGTTCTGAAACAACCAATACAATTTTACCACTAATAGTTCAGGTTGGTGATAGGGTTCTTTACGGGAAGTTTTCAGGACAAGAAATTGATATTGAGGGAGACCAATATTTAATAATGAGAGAATCCGACTTATACGCAGTTATATAAAATCACATTACCAAAACATAGCCATGGCAACAAACAAAAGAGCATTTAAAACCGTCGAACAAGGAACTCATTATGAGTTACCAATTTATGAAGTAGTAGACGGACAAGGAATTGTAGAAACAGGCGAAACGCATTCAATCAAATTCGTGCGAGGTTCAAAGCTAAAAGACGAAGCGGTTGAAAAACGTGAAGGCACATTGCACGAGCATTTATTATCGGTAATGATTGAGGATTTAAAATATAAATCATCACTTGTGCCGAGCCGTGAAACATCATTGGTGATAACTCATCTTCAAGAGGCACAGCATTGGTTAGAAGAACGCACATTAGCAAGGGAAGCTGAAGGTGTTTTAGGAACTTATCAACCACATAAATCTTAATTGTCATGGAAGACCAAGAAACAATAAAAGCATTTAAAAATATAGGTGAACCAATGGGTGAGCGTGACACATATAAAAGTGTTACAGATTTTAGCATTCATTTCACATTGAAAGGACAACAGCTAAAAGAAATTGAAGAAAAGTTCTTTAAATGGGCAAGCCAAAACGAACTACTCCATGAAAGCAAAACAAACCTAAAGGTACATTCATGCACGATGCCACGTAAAATTGTAGAGCAAAAAGGATGGGATTTAAGTATAGTTGAATTTATGGAAAGTTTGACGGATGGAAACGATATAAATTGGTATTACGCATCAAATACTATTGAAATGAGTAGACAATTTATGTTAGAGAACTTAAAGAAGTTTTACAGTGTAGCTATTTTTATAGGGGAATTAAAAGATGGTGTATTGGAAGAATACAACATTGCTAAGAGTTTATATTTACACACTATTTTAATCCCTTAAACCATGGCAGGCAGACCGAAAAAAACAACTGATACAGTAGTTGCAGAAAAACCAAAGAAAACGGGCGTTCCAAAAATGACTAATCCACCACCGCCCCCAAAAGCAAAAGTAAACCAAACCGAAGCCGAAATTGAGCATGAAAAAAATTTAATTAAATCCATTAAAGCAGATGAAAATGTGGAATCTGTTAACCATAACGAGCAAAACAGAGACATTACAATTGTTTCAAAACCACAAGTGATTGAATTTGAAAAAGACGAAGACGACATACAAGGCGAAATAAAGCCATTAGACAAGACTTTAGTTGAAGTGGATAACAGTATTCCACAAGAGAAAAATAACGTGCCTGATAAGCCAAAACAACCCGATATGGAGGCAATTATCAAAAAGTATGATGAACTGTGCGAAAAACCATCGGATATAAATCAGTTACTACCCTATTTACGTGCAATAGCCGAACAGGTTGACACAATTGTCGAGTTTGGGGTAAGACAACCCACATCAACCTATGCGTTGCTTGCAGGCAATCCAAAATCACTAACAAGCTATGACATTTACCGTGACCCATTAGTTGATGAAGTTGAAGCCGTTGCACCTAACTTTAAATTCGTTTTGGGTAGTAGTTTGGAGGTGGAAATTGAGGAGTGTGATTTTGCTTTTTTCGACACTGTGCACACATATACGCAGTTGGAACGTGAACTAACAAAACATGGTAATAAAGCGAAGCGTTTTTTGGGTTTCCATGATACTACTTCATTTGAAAACACGGGCGAAGGGTTTTATCCGGGGCCACCAAGCGATGTATGGTGTGGACGTGGAATATGGGGAGCCATTGAAAACTTTTTAAGGTTTAATCCACATTGGAAAATTGATTTCCGTGCCTATAATAATAATGGTTTAACTATTTTGAGGAGATGGAATTAAAATGAAACTATACGAAAATTATTTATTTGATGAAACCGAAAAATTATTAGCGGATGCACACAAGGAATTAGCGGTTGATGAAAACAATGACGGCTTGCTTGTTTATAGACCAGAGAATGAGCTTTTAAGTAATACAGAAAATAAAAAGGTGATTTACAATGAATGGGCCGAACAAGCCCATATAATTGATGGGATTTACTGCACCATTTGCAAATTAATGGACATTCATGATATAGATTATTGTTGCGGTGGAGGAATGATAAGTTTTTCAAGGCTATTAAGCGTTGTTAATAATCAAGAAACACTAAACGAAAGTCCCCGATTATCCCGTGAAAAATTACTTCAGCTAAAACCACATGAATTATCAGACGTTTTAATTGAAATGTTTTTAGATAGGGAAAATTGGAGCAAAGATGTTTTGTATAGCACCAGAGTTTCAGATGGTAACGGTAATTGGTTAATATGAAAATACTTATTGGAATTCCTGTTTTATACAACGGTAGCGTTTGTTTGAGCGCATTTAAAAGTGTGATTAACGAAGCCGACCTTTTGATTATAGATAACAATTCTGAAAGCGATGTTAAAGAAGCAATCAAACAAATTTCATCAGAACATCCGAATAAAGTTTGGATGCTTGAAAATGAAAAAAACATTTTTGTGACTGCGAGTTGGAATGTTATGCTTAAATGCTTTTTAGCTAATGATTCCTACGACTACTTAGTTATTATGAACTCCGATCTGATAATGCGTCCGGGTTGGAGTAACTATTTAGAAGAAAATGTTTGGTGTATCCCAAATACAGGAAACTACACAACCGATACCGAAGTGTTCGAGGGAATAGCCGGAATTTTTATAAATTTCAACAAAGAAATGGCACGGCTTGTTTATCCATTGCCGGAACAGCTTAAAATATGGTATTCAGATGCTTACATTGAGTACAAGTTCAGAAAACACGGTTACAAAATGATAGTTAAAGCAGGGTTGACAGCCGAACACGTACATGGGGGTAGTATCACCGTTAAAAGATTGCCTGAATTTCATGAGATAATCGAGCAAGATTTAATTGAATGGGAGAAAATTAAACCAACGATATGAAATATTTTATTGATACCGAATTTATAGAAGGGTTCTATACACAAGATAATGGCAAACAAAGGCATTTCATTGATTTAATAAGCATAGGTATTGTAGCAGAAGATGGTAGATGTTTTTATGCGATAAGTAATGAATTTAATTCCGATGATGCTAATGAATGGGTGAAGGAAAATGTATTATCAAAATTACCCGAAAGAGGTACAACGATTAATCCCAATAATAGGAAACCGTATGAGGTTTGGATGTCAAATGAAGATATTGCAAAGTGTATCATTAATTTTATAAATCCACAAATTCAAGGTTTAATAGATACTTATACAAGACATGATGCTTGGGCAGAAATATATTATCCCAATGAGTTTGAATATATAAAAAAACACAAAACAAAAATACCTGAATATTATTGGAAATCAGGCAGTGGGGGCTATGTAAAAAACAGAGAATTAATTTATAATCAACCCGAATTTTATGCTTATTATGCAGATTATGATTGGGTAGTATTTTGTTCATTGTTTGGCAGAATGATTGATTTACCAAAAGGTTTTCCGATGTATTGTATTGATTTGAAACAAATATTTGATGAAAAACAAACTCCATATTTGGATTCACCCGATCCCGAATGGGCTGATATGAAAACTCAAAAAAGCTACCCAAAACAAAAAAATGAACACAATGCCTTAGATGATGCCAAGTGGAATTATGAATTATATAAATTTTTAATGACCAATAAAAAATGATGAACGATAAAAGAAAAGCCGACGCAATCGATGAATTCTATGCCAACTTTAATAAGCAACCAATCGTAAATATGTTAACCGCCAAACCAAGTGAAATCATTAATTGGGCGCAAAATATAGGGGAAGTATTTGAAAATTTTTATAATCGAGCATACACAGATGGTTATAAAGATGCAACCGAAATAAAAATTTAAAACAAACAAAACGATAAAAATTATGAACAGTTTAATGTTAATGGACGAGGAAAACATCCACTATACCATGACCATTTATAGTGGAGTATTTGAAGGTGAAGCGGGAGTTTGCTTTACAACCGAAATGGATGGCACAACAACCGATTATGTAATTGATAATGAGCAAGACATCGATTCATTGATCAAGTACTTGAAAACCATGAAAAAGGAGTTGATACTAACGACCGAATATTTATTTGAAACGGGGCAACATTCTGATATGCAACCACCCGAAATAAAATTAGTAGCCAAACCAATAGTTAACTAAGCTATGAATACAAAAGTAAAAAAACTGCCAATTGAAATGGTAGAGTTTGAAAAAGCAGCAAAACCCCTAATGTTATACTTAGCAAATAATCATCACCCACACATGACGGTTATTGTAACAGCAACTTCAGCGGAATTAGTTGAGGGACAAATGATGGCTAAAAATGACATTTTAAGAGATTAAATAATTTATACACGGATACATTATCCGTAATATTTATAATTAAATGTTTACATTTGTAACAAGGATTTTAATTAAAAATCCCCCAGAGCGTCAACTCTGAAGGACATAAAACGTTAGATTAAGATAGTAGCCGTCATTTCGGCTTGAG
>Ga0302300_1000095_pt1 | contig 87335 bp, 67 predicted proteins | sample III_Palsa_E1_1_FD_198756 | JGI IMG/M metagenome (GOLD analysis project Ga0302300, IMG submission 198756) | Peat permafrost microbial communities from Stordalen Mire near Abisko, Sweden - III_Palsa_E1_1 | ecosystem: Environmental > Terrestrial > Soil > Palsa > Peat permafrost | place: Sweden...
CTATTTAAGCCCGAAGCATAGCAAAGTCAGAGGACCGTATCCCTAAATAGGTCTGCAAACCTAGGATTGAAGCTGGATCACCTCTGACTTGCGATATCTTTAAATATAAAACAAACCTAATGGATTGGAGCGGATACCAGCCTGCGCCTAAGGCTTGCAGGTGTATGAGCGCAAAGCCTGGGCCGGAGGTAACGCCCCAATAATTATTCCTTTAATTAAAGAATGTCCACGATACGCCGAATTTAAGTTGGGCATCTTCGTTAGGGTAGCGGTTTACGCTGTAGGAGCCTTTGCTAAACAAGCCCTGGTTGGCGTAATCATACATTACAAACAGGCTGGTGCGCATCAGGGTGGCCTTTATAAATACTGTTGCTTTTGGGTATGATGAAAAAGTAACATCCGGTCCGTTATAAAACTGGCCTAAGCCTACCGCGTATGATGGGGCAAGATAGCTGGTATTATAGCGTATATCGGTGCCTATGCTGGTGTTGAGTACGTTGAATAATAGTTTTGAGTAATACAAGCTGGTGTAAGTATACAAACTGGGTGTGCGAAGCGTGCCCTCATTATCAGTTTTTTGATAAACAATGGTATTGTTAAAGTGCCATCGTCTCCATTCCAGGTTTTTTGTTAAAGTTACTTTAAGCAGATTTATAGGGCTGCTTAATTGCGCGGGGTGGGCATCATTACTATTCGCATCCGCGGTAAAATATAAGTAATCGGTTAACAGGAAGTATTCGGCTTTCAGATCAAGTTGAAGTGCGTTGTTGATATAATTGAACGATGCGCTATTGGTTTTTTGATTGGCGAACGAGTTATGAAATATGTAATGGTTGGACACCCAGTCGGTATACACCAATGGTGGCGCGGCGCTTTGGGTATAGGCATCCAGTATAATTTTACCGGCTTTATTGCCGCCCGCCAGCATCAGCTTAAAATCATATAAGAAGTCGCCAAAATCGCGGCCTTGTACTATCTGACTAATATTGGCTTCAAAGGCCGCGCGATTACTAAAACTATAGCCGAGCCGCCCTTTAAGGGTTAAATCCTCAAAAGAGTTAGATTGCTGTTTATCAGCCTGAACCACCTGTATACCATATTTGTTTATGGTAGAATCACTTACATATTGCGTGTATTGGTAAAAATCCTGTGTAAGCCCTACGTCTAATTTTATTACATTTTTTGCTGCCTTACTTCTTAACGCAAAACTATAAGCGAAATCATTTTGAAAATGATGTACGCTTAGCGAATCGCGCGATCGGTTTGAGCTGAAATAATAATCGGGAAACACATGGGCGGTATCCTGGTCGTTTTGCAAAAACTCATACGTTTGTACGCTGTAATGAAAGGTATAGGATATACGTTGTGTAGGTACAACTTTAGCGGTATCGCCACCTTTTAGGGCTGTATCAATATGCCCTATGTAGTAAAATTGTTTAACATAAAGGCCATTGTCGCGCCAGTTTTCATAGGTGTTGGGCAGGTTTACGGGTATGGTAGTTTTATCTAAAACAGATTCTGTAAATAGATTATTATAGCCTTTTGACAGGCTACCTGTTTCGGGTGCCTTAACGTTGTTTAACATTATATTGGCCAACATGTTATAGCGCCTGCTTTTGGATTGATACCAGCTAAATAAGGCCGCGTTAATATCGCTCACGTTTTGCCCTAGCACACCATTGGTTGAATAAAAACCACGCGAACCCAAAAAGTTAAGATTGAAGCCCATATTCCAGTTGGGCTTAATATTTTGAGTATGTATTACTTTAAATATCTGATCTGCACTAACATAGCTAAGTAAAGTATAGGGCACCCGTGTGTTATAGTAATTCAGATCTTCGGGATGGAGCACATACAGATCAAGCGTGTGCAGCCCAACGTCAAAGCCAATAGTTTTAGATGGTTCATACAGCAGGTCGCGGGCATCCAAACCTAAATGGCCGAGGCTTATTTTAGGATCGCCGGGCTGGTAAAGAGGGCTATAATTTTCAAAGTTATTGATGGTTGTATCCAGCGGGAAAACCTGGGTGCTATCCCGCAACAAGCGCTCATTGGTTACCTTAACAAATTTATTCGTGAAAATCACACTATCGCGTTTGGCTTCTTCCTGTTTACGCAGGGTATCAATCTCCTGGTCGGCGGTTAGTTGTTTAGCCTGCCTGTGGGCGGTATCGGCAAAAGGCGATACTTGTTGGCCATTGTTATAACCCGGTTGCCCAGTTCCATAACCAGTTTGCCCCGGTATTTGAGCAAAGGCTCCCTGCGCAATTAATGCTATCAGTAATATTAATAAGTATTTTAATTTATGAGGCATTAAAAACCAGCTATTAATTCTTTAAGTATTAAGGTCATTTTGGGTTCGGCTTCCTGCGCGATAGCCAATATTTCTTCTATAGAAACAGGATTAAGCACCTCTGGAAAGCCCTCGTCGGTGAGTACTGATATGGCAAATACCGGCAGGCCCATGTGGTTTGCCACTATTACTTCGGGTACTGTACTCATTCCTACGGCGTCGCCTCCAATTATTCGTAAGTATTTATATTCAGCCTTTGTTTCCAGATTTGGGCCGGTTACAGCAACATAAACTCCTTTATGGCAGGTAATATTGTTAGCCTTAGCAATATCAAGCGCTTTATTTATAAACTCAGGGTTATAAGGCATGCTCATATCCGGAAAACGCGGGCCAAGCTGATCCTCGTTACGGCCAACCAAAGGGTTTTGCGGTTGCAGGTTGATGTGATCGTCAATAATCATCAGATCGCCTTTTTTAAAATCAGGATTTAATGATCCGCTGGCGTTTGATACCAACAGTTTTTTAATGCCCAGCATTTTCATCACCCTAACCGGGAAGGTGATTTGCTGCATGTTATAACCCTCGTAATAATGTAAACGGCCCTGCATGGCTACAACCTTTACCCCGGCAAGCGTTCCGAATATTAATTTACCGGAGTGAAATTCTAACGTTGAAATCGGGAAATCAGGTATGTTGCCATACATTAGTTGTTTTTCAACTTCAATTTCCTTTACCAGGGCGCCAAGGCCTGTGCCTAAAATTATACCCACCTCGGGTTCAAAATCGCCAATGCGGTTTTTAATGTAACTGGTGGTGTTCTGTATATTCTGTAACATAATTTAATACAAATTGATCGAACTGTTGTTGCCCGTTATTTAAAAAGCTGATGCCTATTGGTAGTACCAAAATGGGCAAATCTTTTATTAACGGTAGCAATTCATTTGTTGCCAGGCGTTGCGCGTCTTTCTCTGTAGTGATGATAACTTTATGAGGTTGTACGCACGCGGCAAAATCATCAGCAAGTTTACTGATATTTTTTAAGCTAAAGCGATGATGATCGGGATATTTATGGTGGATAATTTGTTGTGTATAGGTTTTTAAATATTGTACCAGCGGATGGGCATTCGCGATCCCGGTGAGTAGGAAAACAGTAGTATCTGCGGTTAGCTTAGTATCGGCCACTTCGCCTTTTAGTGTTTGCAGCGACTGATAATTGATCGATGTGAAAAATACTTGTTGATGTGTAAATGGTTTTATACGATCTAAAACCGCGGTTTGCTCATGATTAGTAAGTTGCCCCGGGCATTTGGTAATGATGATGGCATCGGCACGTTTGCGACCGCTAAATGACTCGCGTAAGTTACCTGCAGGTAAAAGCAGGTGCGGCTCTTTTACGCGGTTATAATCAAATAATAATAAACTTAAGCCGGGCTTTACAGCACGGTGCTGGTAGGCATCATCTAAAATAATTAGGTTATGATCGGCTTGAAGATTTTTAATACCTACTACGCGGTCTTCACAAACGGCTACGGTAATATCCGGGAATTTTTGGTGAAACTGGCCAGGCTCATCGCCAATAAGCGATGCAAGGCTGCGCGTTGTGTTATTTGAGGCTACCAAATAGCCTTTGGTTTTACGGCCGTAGCCGCGACTAAGCGTTGCCAGTTTATAATTATTTTTAAGCAGGCGTACAAGGTACTCCGTCATAGGGCTTTTGCCTGCACCGCCAACATCAAGATTACCTACTGATATTACGGGGATATAGAACTTACGGCTTTTAAAAATACTTGCGTCAAAGCACCAGTTACGGAGGGTAACCACCAAACCGTAGATAAGTGAAAAGGGGAATAGGAGCAAGCGCAGATACTTCATATTTGCTGTAAAGATAAGAAAATGCGCGTGTCAGTTATTCTTTGCTTAAAGCCTTAATTATTTAGTTGAAAATTGGATTGATATATTATTCAATTCTCTTACAATCGGCATTATCTGTGTTTGATCAAAATTCAGATAAAATGAAAGTTTTTCCGGCATATGACCAGGATTGTCAGAAACTATGCATCTAGCTTCAAAATGACCAACGCCATCACCTTTGATATTGATTTTTAAATAACCTTCAATGTCTTCGAACAATAATTCACCATTTAAATTTGTATAAAGATGTTCAAGGCTTGATCTAAAGTAATTTAGATCAGGCAGTCTTAAATCGCCCTGAAATTTCCCTTTGAAACTACCGGCACTAACTTCTATTTCTGTTTTTATCCAATCCCTATCCCAATCATCGGAGGAATTATCATGAGCTAATTTAATAGGTATTATTCTTATAAAATTCCCATTATCAATAATCTCAAAACAAGCTTGGTCATATTCCATTTGTTAAATATAATATATTCTTTAATTGTAATTTAGTAAAAACACTATCTCAAAAATGGCATCGCAAATCTCAACCCTATCTCAATGGCCAGAGCTGGCTTTTGAATATTTAAAAGATACTTTAGAAACTGTACAGCTTTGGACGCAGATAGTGGGTAAGATACGGCTGGTTAAAACGCCGTGGATTAATCATAGCTGGCATGTTACCTTGTATGTGTATCCGCGAGGGCTAACTACGGGGAATATCCCTTATGAAGGCGGCAGTTTTCAGATAGATATGGATTTTGTTGATCATCAGTTATTGATAACCGCAAGTGATGGTGGGGTACAAAGCATTGCGTTAAAGCCACGTTCGGTTGCTGATTTTTATAAAGATCTGTTTGAAAAACTTGGTATGATGGGTATTGAGGCCAAGATATACCCAAAACCTAATGAGCTTGACCCGGCTATACCTTTTGCCGAGGATGAGCAGCATAAAACTTATGATGCCGTGCAGATGAATTTGTACTGGCAAGCTTTGGTGAGGATAAATGCCGTGTTCCTGCGTTTTAGGTCGGAGTATACTGGCAAGTGCAGTCCTGTGCATTTGTTTTGGGGGGCTTTTGATCTGGCGGTTACAAGGTTTTCTGGCAGGGAAGCGCCTTTGTACACGGGTGGTATGCCTAATATGCCGATCAGGGTGATGCAGGAGGCTTATTCGCACGAAGTAAGCAGCGCAGGTTTTTGGGGCGGGAGTGAGGCTTTTCCACATCCTGCTTTTTATAGTTATTGCTACCCAACCCCGGTAGATTTTGGTAGCCAGGTGGTTGAACCTAACGAAGCTTTTTACAGCAACGAAATGGGCGAATATTTTTTGTTGTATGAGGTAGTGCAGCGATCTGCTGACCCGGAAAGTACTTTGCTGAAGTTTTTAAGGTCGACTTATAAAGCAGCAGCGAAGACCGGTAAATGGGATGATAAATTGTGTTGTGATTTGACGGGGTTTGAGCGGTAAACTTTTTATTTTATATACCTAATTTTGTTATGTATATAAAATAATCTATATTTGAGATTATGAGCTCAAACCCAATGCTTAAAGGCACCTTGCAAACCATTATATTGAAGTTGTTAGAAAATAATAACAAGATGTATGGTTATGAGATCACTCAAAAAGTAAAGCAGATTACTGCCGGTGAAATTTCGCTTACCGAAGGTGCCCTATACCCAGCATTACATAAATTGGAAGCTGATGGTTTGCTGGAAACATTTACTGAAGTAGTTGATAACCGTGCACGTAAATATTATAAGCTTACAGAACAAGGCGGTAAGGAAGTTACCAGTAAACTAAACGAGGCACACGCTTTTATTGAGCAGTTACAACTTTTATTAAACCTTAAACCTGTTTAAAATGAGCTTAGATTACTGGAACCTGGATTTAATACATGAGCGTATGAAGGAGTACGATATTAAGTACCGGGAGATTTACGATGAGCTATTTGACCATATAAGCTCTGCCATTGAAGAAAAACAAAACGCAGGCGATAGCAGAAATTTGTCGATTATTTTTGATGAGGTGATTGCCACACATTTTGGTGGTTATTTGGGTATTGGGAAACTCGCCATAACACAGGAAAGAGATTACAGACGTAAGGTACGGAAAAGGATATGGGCAAATTTTATGTACTATGTAAACTTTAAATCATTGGTGTTTACAATTTTAATTATGCTGATGAGTTTAATGCTTCCGACGGGCAAGTTAACCTTTGGCGTAATAGGAGGTTTGCTAATTGTAGCGGCATTTGCCCCATCCGCTTATGTTTACTTTAAACTAAAACGGATCAAGCGCCCGGGCGAGAAAAAATCATTGGTATACATCGAGACGATAAGAAGAGCTAATTTACCAACCTTAATAATTTATTGCGCAATAGGTTTCCCCCAATTACCCTATCAAATATTGGGTGAAGAACCACCCTTTAAATTATATAACATACCCCCTGTTATATTAGCTTTTGTACTCGCGTTAATGTTAATTTATAATTTTAGCTATGTACGTTTGTGTAAACAGGAGCTTGAGCAATTTGCACTTGCCGAAGAATAGCTAAACCGTAAACTTAATAACCTGCTTACCATAATCAATTACGGCCTGATATTTCATTAAAATATCGCCGCCTAATACGCCTAAAACCTGTGGATGGCCCATTTGGGTGTAGGCGATGTTGATAGTCGACAGATCGAGCACAGCTACCTGAAATTCAGGAATCTTTAAGCGGCCTATGCGCATGTCATGTATTGTCGCAGTGAAGGATTGCATGCTGTTGGTTCCCAGGCCTGTTGATAATATGTCGCTGTCGTTTATAAGCGCTTTTTTGTTGGCCTTAAGCAACAGTCCTTTATCAAAGGCCGTTTTTGATGCACCTGTATCTAAAACCATTGTAAATATTTTACCATATACTTTGATATTTAATAAAGGGTGAAAACCATCGCCATTAAGATCAATAATTTGGAGTGGGGCTGATACGCGCATTAGGAGTTAGACAGTTAAAATAAACGATGCAAAGATATATGCTTAATGTTTAGTATTGGCATCTTCGGCCATTTCCAGGATGATTGAATCCATGCGGTCAAATTCAGTTTTTATATGATGGAGGATCTGCGGGTCAGGATCAGTTTTAAGCATTGTTATCAATCCTTTTAAGTTAGCAAGCGGGCTGCGAATAAGATGTGATTGTTTCCATGCCATATCCTTTATGCTATTAATGTGGCTTTGGATATGTTTGTAGGCTGTTTTAAGGTTTTGTTCGGCATTCTTGCGTTCAGTAATATCATATAATGCCATCAATATGCCCAATATGTTTGTATGATCGCCAGTGATGGGGAACAGGCGTACATAGTACCATAATGTTGAGCCATCCGCTTGCGGAAAGTTAACTTCAAAATTTATGTTCTCGCCATTTAAAACCTTATTGGTAAACTTATGTAATTGCGGGAACTTGTTTGCTGGAAAATAATCGGAAAGCGGGCTATTATTTTCGGGGTTATGACCGTATTGTTTTTTAATAAAATGGGTAGCTTTTGGGTTAAACATCAGCGCTTTAAGGTCCTTATCGAATAAGCCGTAAGCGGTATCTGTAGTATTTAATATAGCCTTTAAGTTTGCTTCTGACTTTTGTAATAACTCTTCGGCCTTAAATTGTTCCGTTATATCATTTGTTTGTGATAGCCTTACCGGGCGCCCTTCAATAATAATATCATGTGTGGTTAGCTGTACATATATTATTGTACCATCTTTTTTAACATGGCGCACAACCCTTGTTTTATCGATACCATCCTGATAGCCGCGTAACTGTAGCTCCCTGTCTTCAGGAAGGCGGAGCGATGTAACATCCATATCAGTCAGCTCCTGCTTGGTGTAGCCATATTGTTTTGCTGCCGCATCATTTAGGGCAATAATTTTAAGATTATCTTTAGCAATCATCCACATCGGAACCGGGTTGCTTTCAAATAACACCTTATATTTTTGCTCTGAGGATTTAAGTTCGCCCTCGGCCTTTCGTCGTTCGGTAACATCCATCATGGAGCCGATAATAGTTGGAACGCCGCCCATCGTTGCCCGGCTGCCATAAAATTCGACCCAATTACTTGAGCCATCTTTCTTTTTGCCCATTGTTTCATAGCGCACACTGTCAATTTTACCCTCCATGCGCAGTTTTACCTGTTGGTTGGTGTATTCGCGGTGTGAGTCATAAATAATGGTATCCACAGGAACGGTGTTTGTTAATTCTTCTGGCTGATAACCAAAAATTTCGGCAAAGCGCGGGTTTACATAACTAAACTTGCCATGCTGAACCATGTAAATACCCACCATTGATTTATCGGCAATAGTCCTGAATTTGAGTTCGGCGTCGCTAACTTCCGCGGCCATTTTATTACGATAGGTAACATCACGGGCAACTACCATAATACGGTTATCCGGAAATACCTTAACATTCACCTCCGCGGTAAATTTTTCACCCGACTTCCTGATAAATGTTCTCTCAAGCGGCCCTTGACCAACATAACTACTTAATAAAGGTAAAGGCCTGCTTTTCAACTCTTCGGGATCAAGTAACGTTTTTACGTTCATGCGCAGTAATTCTTCCCGCGTGTATCCTGTCATTTCGCACATGCTATCGTTTACCTCGGTAAAATTCCTGTCGCTATCTACCACATAAATAGCATCGGAAGCCTGTTGAATGAGGGTGTGGTAACGTTCCTCGCTTTTTTGATATTCGATGGTTCGTTGTTCTACCCGTTCTTCCAGCTCTGCATTCATACTGATCACCTCTTCTTCGGCAAGTTTTCGTTTATCATCAATACTGTTTAACCAATTGGTTGTACTCCATATTAGCGCGATAGTTGCCAGTAAAAGGCAAATAACCAATACCGCCATGCCTATATCCGCAGAAGAAAATAATTTTGAATTTTTTGTTTCGAGTTTTAGTATTCCGAAAATGAGGATCATTAAAAAAATGAGCACACAAAGCCGGCGCGCAACCCGGTTGCCAACGCGGTCGCCGGTAAAAATAGCGGCCAGCTCAAGGTCGGGATTTAGAAGCGCCGCCGCCATTGATAAAAGTAAAAACGTTATGCCCGTAGTAAAGGCCATAGAGGTAACGTAAAACAATGAGTTGTACAAAGACACATTGTACATGTAACCTATTAATGCAGTACCGGCAATTAAAGTAACCGTGTGAAAAAGGTACTGCGAAACAGTGTGCAGGGTGCGGTTTTTTGTACAGAAAAACAGGTAGCCCAAGCCTAAAAAACAAAAGCTTAACGAGGCATTAAACGCCATGCGCCCGGGATGAGGGAACGCAGCTGAAACAGGCGTATTATCTTTAACAAACAATTGATCAATACCTGTATCGGTGTGAAAAAGCTCCTGACTTATGGTAAGAAGGGCAATTAAGATACCCAATGATGATAAAATGAAAAACAATGGGGAATGGCAACCTTTAAAATGCCATTGCGAAACCAACAACGCACCACCGAACAGCACAAAACAAAGGGCGGCATTAAACCGCATAATTACGCCGGGAAGTATGGCTAAAATTCCGCTGCCCGGAAAAATCCAGCCAATCATAATCATAATTCCCACGGCCATGGTGACTATGCTTATCGGTATGATAATGTTGTTTTTTTGCGATGCCGGCATTTAACTATAATACGATAAAAACCAACAAATGTTTAGGTTAGGCACTAAACACTTGGGTTTATATTGATTATGCTAATAAAGTTATTATTAAATATGTAAAAAAAGAATTTGTGTGTTGGGAGGATGCGGGGAGTGAGGTGCGAGAAGGTGCGGGGAGTAGAGAGTGTTTGAAAATAATAAAAACTATCGTCATTGCGAGCGGAGCGTGGCAATCCCCGACTTTGCATATTCGCCCTGTGTAGTTGGGGATTGCCACGCTCCGCTCGCAATGACGCCTTATTTTTGTGTTTTAAAAATCACTCATTAACCCAATCATTCATTCATTAAATAATTAAAACGGATAGCCTATTGCCAGGTTAAATACCGAGTTATTAATGCTTATGCTATTAAAACGGTTGCGCTGTCCTACCGGTCTGGATGGATCGATTAACGGGAAGCCCAAATCGGTACGTAGTATTAACACCGAAAGGTTAAAGCGTAAACCGAAACCAGCATCGGCAGCTACCTGATTTAGAAAGTTTTTGCCGAAGGCTGCGCCTGGCAAACCTGTTTCCGGATGGAGCAGCCATATATTTCCGGCATCAGCAAATAGCGCGCCTTCAACAATGCTGAATAGTTTGGCCCGGTATTCAACGTTGCCTTCTAATTTTATATCGCCCGATTCGTCAGCTAAAAATTGGGTGCCGCCATAACCTGTCGCTGTACGGTAATCATACGAACCGGGGCCTAATGTACGTGCCTGGAAGCCTCTTAAACTATTTGGCCCGCCAATAAAGAATTGCTGTGTGTACGGCAGGATAGTGGAGTTGCCATAAGGCAAGCCAACATCAACCAGCAAGCGCATAGCCACCTTGGTACCCGGACTTAATTTATGGAAGAACCGGATCTCGTTTTCGAGTTTTATATATTGATCGAAAGGTGTGCCGAATATTGTTTTCGCTTTTCCGTCCAGAGTATCAGCTCCGAGTACCAGCCCTAGTAACGTAGCAGATGTGCTTATTTTACCCATGTAGTAAAAGCTATTGGTCCTGAAGTCGTCGCTGGTATTATCGTAGGTATAGGCATAGCTTGGGCCAAAGGTTAATTGGTTATTGATAACGTGTTTTAAAGTAGGATTACCTGTTTTGCGGATACTATCCAGATAAAGTGGTGTAACGTTAGTTGCATTTACATAAGCAAAATCTAACAGATCAAGATTATGCTGTTTGTATAGGCTGGGTTTCCATTGGTAACCCCATGATGCATTAAACGAGTTTAAATTGTAGAGTTGTGAGCGGTCAACCAGCGTATAGCCAGTAGTTAAAATAGTGCGGGGGATAAAGGCGTTATCAGTAGTAAAATCAAACGGACTAATAAACCTTGGCCATGATAGGGATGGGGTTACACCAAACTGGTAAACGTTAAAGCCATGCTGATAACTGCCGAACTGTTTATCAGTACTGGTGAAAAATGTAACGCTAAGCAGCTCGGCGCCTTTAAAGGTATTCTTGTTTTTGAAGGTTAAATCAAGCTGTGTACCATCATAATTGGCAGATGTTTGCCGGGCCAGGATCTCGGCGGTTAGTGATTTTCGTTTTGCCTGTGTCAGGAAATAATAAACATCTAAAAATGCCGAGTCGGGAGTGACATCTTCAAACCTGTTTTTTACATAGGTGAATGGGCCCAGTTCAATAAAACGACTTAGAGAGTTATTATGTTCGGTACGGTTGTATACATCGCCGGGGTGCAGCAGTACCGTGTTTTTAAACATAAAAGGTCTTACGGTTTTTCTGCCGCCTATCACATTATACCAGCGGTATTTAACAGCCGAATCCAGTTTTAAAGCGGTATCCTGTAAGCTGTAATGCGGGTAAACGTATATATTCCTGATCTTATACACCCATCTCGCTTCATCAGGAGTAGTTGCCTTTACCTTTACAAACATATCAATCTGGTGGCCCGCGATGGTACTGTCGTACTTCATGATCAGGTCTTCAGGCGCGAAGTAATAATAGCCTTCTTCTTTTAGTTTGGCATCAATCCGTATGCGTTCATTAACAATTTTGCTAAGGTTGTACTGGTCGCCAACTTTAAGGAACGTTTGTTTAGATGTTCCGGTAACGGCGGTATCCAGATCATCCTTTTCCTGCGGGAAAACAATTTTACGGTAATGATATGCCGGGCCTGCCTGCACGGTATATACCGCTTTAGCTATGCGATTTTTACCTACGGTATCACCACTTACCTGCGCGATAAAATAGCCTTCGTTTTGCAGTTGACTTTGTAAAAGGGTACTGTTTTTAACCAGATCCACACTACTGGCTAAAACAGGAGGTTCGCCTAAATGAGTATTTATGTAGTGCCTAAGCCCTCGTTCCTTATTGGTTTTTGTTTTTTCGTAGATGTATAATTTGTACCGTAAACCCAGGATGGTTGCATTGGTTTTTGGCCTTAACAAACCTTCTAACTCTGTTGTTATAGCGTTTTTATCCCCCTTTTTCATATCAGCATCAGCTATCTTTACCTCGCCGCCGGTATACAGTTTTTGGCCCGGGGGTAAAAACTTGGTAGTACTGCACGCGCTGACAAAAACAGCAATAAAAAGGATAGATATGTAGCTAAGTTTTGTCATAGGTTAGTTTGATAGTTGTTTGTTTTGCGCAGGCTGATCGGCTGGCTGTGTGTTATTTACTGCTTCGTCATGCTTTTCTTCCGCTTGTTTTTGTGCTTTCTTTTTCTCTTTTTGATCTTGTTTATATTTCTTTGCGCGCTCTTTATCCTCTTTTGATTTTTTGACGAATAACTCCTTAAATTTATTGTACTCGTAAGTTATGGAGAAGCCAACGCCTGTTTCAACCACCTGGCCCTCAATTACAATAAACTCATCTTTACGGTAAGCCCTAATCATGTAGCGGCCATCCTCGGTCAGTTTGTAATTTACAGATAGGTTGCCCGCTATGTCGGTAGTTTTTTGGCCCGGCTGGTTTTGGCCTTCCAGGTTAAAGTTGTTGCCTACGGTTACCGTAACACGGTCATTTAAAAACTGTTTGGACAGGCCCACATTTAAGTCAGTCCGATTTTGCTGAACGCCGGTAGAGTAATCAGCACCCGAAGTAAGATTAAAGCTCAGTTGTACGCCACCAATCAGGTTGCCTGCAAGTTTGTTCAGTTGGTCGGATAACAAACTGCTCACACTGTTACGAATAGCGCCGTTTATGCCCGTACTGCCTCCATTGCTTTGCAGCGGGTTATCGCCAATAAAGTGGCCCAGTACCAGTACGCCTAATACCTGCTTATTCATTTCGTTAGGGTCCTGGCGTACCTGTGCCAAGCGGTCGTTAACGGTTTGAACTACGGTCGGCGATACTTCATAACTGCTATCAGGCAATATGATGTCGAAACTGATGTCTGGTTTTAATAGTTGATTTTTTAGATTCAAGTTAACATTGAACGGTAGTTTTTGCTTGTACTGAGTGGCGTTTACCGAAGTGTTATCGCCACCTAATTGTTGCTGCACCAAATCAATCGGTGGTACGTTGGCTACATAAACTGCGGTCAGGTTAATATTGGCACTGGTTGGGTCGCCCGTCCAGGTTATATTACTTCCTTTCTTGAATAGGAAAGTACGTTTTACCGTGGCGTAAGACAGGTTGTATGATCCGCTTTCGACAGTATAAATACCTGTCAGGTTTGTTTTTCCGCTTGGGTCGATGCCACCGTTTAGGTGTGCTTCGCCTTGTATGTGTACCACATCGCCATTAGCAGGGTCAACCACAATGGTGAAACGGGCAGCTTTGCTGATGTTTACGGTCGCGCTTACATCAAGGCCTTTCAGGTTTGATTGTTTCAGTGAATCGAGTTGCCTCGCCATTAAAATAGAATCCAGCTTAGGTGCATTCTCATTAATTACTTCAACTACGCCCTTACGGTCCTCAACCCCTGGATCATCCTCCGGCAAAACAATGGTGAGGTCTGTTTTATCATTTACGGTTAAGGTAGCATCCACAATAGGCTTATCCGTATTGCCGGTTATGCTTACATCACTGTTCAAATACAGCTTACCGTAGTACATTTTATTATCGGCCTGGGTTGAATTGATCACCCTGAAATTATCCATGTGGATCTTCATCCCGAATTTAAAGTCGGTGTAGGTTTTGGTATAGATAGAGCCTGTTACCACCGCTTTATTCCCGGTAGAATCGACAAGCGTAAAATCATTAAAGCGGATACCATCGTTATTGAAAGTGATGCTCTCATTCGGCAAGCTGAAATAAGAGTTGAGCATAGATACATTAAAGCCAACTTTATTAAAGTTAATATCACCCCGAATAGCAGGCGCGGTAGGGGTGCCCGTTATCTTCATATCGCCCGTGATATTTCCGGTGGCCCGGCGGATGTTGCCAAAGCTAAAACCTTCAATAGTCTTCATGTTCAGCGTAACGATGTTCAGATCCATATCAAAGCGGCTATCCGGTTGGGTGTAGTAAATTCCTTTGAGGGTTACCTGGTTGCCTTTGCCGGTAATATCCATATCGGCGCTGTAAGCATCGGCGGTTTGGTTATTTACTTTTAGGGCGATGTTGCCTACGGTATCACCCTTAAAATTAAAATCGCCTACGTTTAAAGCAGCAGTAAATAGTGGTGATTTTTGGAAGTTGCTGATATGCGCGTCGCCATTAAGTACACCGCCAACCTGTAACGAATCCTGCTGTGCTAAACGGGTAAGCGTTTCAATGTGGAAGTTTTTAAAGTCGACCGTAATTGGCGCGTTAAATTCCTGCGGATTGCTGGTAACCCCCAATGATTGCCCTGAATTGCTGATCACAAAATCCTTAGCCATGATCCCTTTAGTGCCGAATTGCAATGCATTATCACTGGCTACCGCCCATTCGGTATAATCAAGCAGCAAACCATTTTGCAGGAAACTGAATTGATATTCGTTTGGTAATGCGCTGAATACACCCGCTATGCGGTAACGCTCTTTCTTGGCAGCATCATGCACCTGCAAGCTCAGGTTTAATTTGTTATTTTGGGCGTTGCCCAATATACTGGTGTATAGCAAATTGAGTGATGAACCCGCCGTAACATTATCCACGGTAATGGCATAGTTAAGGGCGTTGTTGGCCGTATTGATGTTCAGTTTTAAGTTATTGATGGTATTAGTGCCATAAACAACTTTCGGCACCGAGCCATTTACCACCAAAGTACCTGCCTGGCTATCAAAATTACCTTTGATGAGTATGGGATCCAGCTGTTTTAAATCCGGCACGTACTGGGCAACCAACGGGGTTTTGATCACATGTAAATCAAACTCAAAACTCTCCGGCGAGTATTTTACTTTAGTTTTACTACTGGCCATGCTGGCGTTGTAGTATTTATCAATCAAATCCTGCATAGCGATACCAATCTCCGGCAGTTTGTATTTACCGGTCATGTGAGCGGTAAGCATCGGTAATTTTAATTTTAACGTACTGCTATCGGCGTTGGCTGTGGAGATCAAACTAACGGTATCTAGTTTAATGCGTTGCGTACCGTTTACTACCAACAAATCAGTCGCTTCAATATCAGCATTCAAATAGTTAGGATCAGCAGTTGGTACTTTGGCCACAATTTTACCGTGAAACCGCATTGGCGTTGTGGAGAATTTAAGCTTTTGCATATCGATGCTATCCACATCCAGCGTAGCGAAAATTGATGGATATTTCTTATTCATGTTGGCCTTGGCATCCAGACTGAAATGGATATTGGGATCGGTCATGAATACTTTAGCAGCGTATGCGCCATCATGCGCCGTTCCGCTTAGTTTAAGGTTTTGGTAGGTATAACCTTTTACATAAGCCTTGGCAACATCGCCATTAAATTTAAGGCTGGCGGTTTTTGGATTAAGCCCCGTACCCGAAATATTAGCCGAAAGCGTAATGCTGCCTACGGTTTGCGGCTGCTTGGTTAACGCGCCCACATTTAAATTATTCGCACGGATATTAGCTGTATAGCTCGCGTTATTTTTATTGCTGCCGTTTTTCATGGCTGCCGTTAAATCAACCGCGCCATAGCTGGTACGCAGGTTCATTTTGGTGTTGAAGTTGCTGATACCGCCTTTGAAAGTTCCTTTCAGGTTGATATTTTCCGGAATGCTAACGTTAGCTGGGATCATGCCTTTGGAGGCGAGGGTATTAATATCGGTTCGGCTTGTGGTGAAGTCGGCTATGTTAACATCAAAAGTAGCCTTGTTTACATTGGGCAAGCCATGCATGTTTGCTGATGCCTTGATATGGGTATTGCGTAAGCCAGTGATCTCCAAACTCGGGATGTGGAGGTCGTTTACCTTACCGTATACCCGGCCATTTATCCTGAATACTTCGTTAGGCGATACTTTGCCTATGGAACTGCTCATGGTCGGCATCAATATTAAAACATCCTTTAGGGCTAAGCGGCTTCCATCTAAATTAGCGTTCACGCTTAACGCGCCCAGATTGGTGCTTAATGATGCAATAGACGGGTAGCTCACCTGTAATTGTTTTTGAATGACGGTTTGCGGGGTCTCCAGATACAGATCATTCAAATAAGCGTTCTTCGGTCCGTAAAAGAATGTGGTATGGAACTTTTTAAGTTCGAGTCCGCTTTTTTCGGAGAATGTAAATGAATTTATTTTACCTGACATGGTATCTGGGCTATACGACAAGTTTTCAATATCAGCATTTAAATTATGGACGTTCATGTGCGCAAAGTCGAGGCCTTTGGGGATGGCTTTGGTGGCATTGTCGTCATATTTAATATTATCATTGCTGAATGTAATCCTATCCAGCGTAGCTGCCCAGCCCTTAGTGCTCGCGGCAGGTTTTGCAAGGGTATCCAACTTCCTAATGGCTTTTCCCACTGCTGTTTTAACCTTTTGCGGCTGGGCGAAGGTTAGCGCCGCTTTGGTATCATCCAGATCAATTGATTTGATGCCGATAACCTGGTTGTTCAGGTCGATCTTCTTCATCTCCACCAATAATCGGCCTAAATTCACATTGGCGGTCATGGTTGGCGCACCATAATCCACGTTTATTTTTGATATATCAACAGTTCCTATATCAAGTGTCATACCTTGCGGGTGCGTGGTAGTTATTGGCACTACCGGAGGCGCCTGCGCAGGGGGCGGAACATTAGTTTGGATGATCTTCGCATTAAAGCCTGATAAGGTAACCTTCGGGATGGTAAATTTCATTTTATCCAGATCGAAGGTGGTTACCCGGGTATCAAAATGGCCCAATAAAAATTTAACATCATAACCGGTGATGGCATCCTTATAAGCGATGTTTATTTTGTTGAGGATGATCTTATCTACCGAAAACTTCATGGCCGAAGCAGTGTCCGTAGGTTTTGGTTCAATCTTTTGCTGGCTGGCGAATGCCCGCATGATATAATCGAAATTAAAAAGACTGTCCGGCCCGCGGGTTACTTTAGCGGTGATACCATCCAGGTTGATCTCGTTTATTTCAACCGTGTGATGCAGTAGTTTCAGCATGCTGATGTCTACTTCCAGTTTATCGCCTGCAATTAATGTGTCGCGTTTTTGGTCTTCAAAATAGACACCTTCCAGCACTATACTTTTGGGTAGCCCGATACTGATATGGTCTATGCGTACTTTGGTATGAATTTTTCCCTGTAAGAAATTCACCGCTTTATTTTTAGCGAAGTTTTGTACGGCGGGTACCTGTATTAAAATAACTACTAGCAGCACCAGGAAGAGTACGCTTGCAATTATCCAAAGAAGGGTTTTTAAAGCTATAAGCCCAAATCGTTTCAAATTATATGTTTTTCAAAGGTGAAGATTGTTGTTGCTTATAATGATACAAATAAATTATAGCCCCACCCAACCCTCCCGGTAGGGAGGGCTTTTAAATAAAAGTCTCCCCTACCGGGGGAGATTTAGAGGGGGCTGCCATTTGCCTGTAAAACTATTCTACAGTTTTCAACACCACGGGATGAGCATTTGTTTTTTAATAACTTTGTATTTCGCCATAAAGTTTATTAGTTTACCACTATGCCCGATTTTTCGCACTTACACGTACATACTCAGTTTTCGTTACTCGACGGTGCCGCCGATATAGGTAAACTATATAAAAAAGCCGCCGCCGATGGCATGAAAGCCCTGGCCATTACCGACCACGGCAATATGTTTGGCGCGTTTAAATTTGTGGCAGAGGCCGGTAAACACAACGTAAAACCCATAGTTGGCTGCGAGCTTTATGTGGTTGAAGATCGGCACAAAAAACAATTTACTAAAGAGAAAAGGGACGTTAGGCATCACCAGCTTTTACTGGCTAAAAATGCCGAGGGTTATAAAAATCTGGTAAAATTATGTTCGCTGGGATACATGGAAGGTCTTTATAGTAAATGGCCCCGTGTTGATAAGGAACTGATTTTAAAATACCACAAAGGCTTAATTGCCACTACTTGTTGTATTGGTGCATCGGTACCGCAAGCCATTTTGCGTAAAACCGAGGATGAAGCCGAGGCTGAATTTAAATGGTGGCTGGATCTGTTTGGCGAGGATTATTACATCGAGCTGCAACGCCACGATATCCCTGAGCAGCACACGGTAAACAACGTATTGCTTAAATATGCCAAGAAATATAATGTAAAAGTGATCTGCTCCAATGATTCGCACTATGTGGATCAGCAGGACTCGAACGCGCATGATATTTTACTGTGTGTGAACACCGGCGATATGCAGAGTACGCCTATCGCTACCGATGAAGAAGGCGGCAAGGGTTATCGCTTCGGTTTCCCTAACGACCAGTTTTACTTTAAAACACAGTCGGAAATGGGCAAGTTGTTTCATGATCTGCCGGAATCATTGGATAACACCAACGAGATTGTTGATAAGGTAGATGTATTAAAGTTGAAGCGCGATATTTTACTGCCCAACTTCGTTATTCCGCCTGAGTTTAAGATCCACAGCGACATGACCCCTGATTCGGACACGCTGAACCAGTGGGAATACCTGAAACACCTTACCTTTTTAGGCGCTAAGGAACGCTATATTGATATATCGCCGGAGGCAGAGGAACGTATCAACTTTGAGCTGTTTACCATTCGTACTATGGGTTTCGCAGGCTACTTTTTAATTGTAGCCGATTTCATCAAGGCGGGCCGTGATATGGGCGTGTTTATTGGTCCGGGCCGTGGTTCGGCGGCGGGGTCGGTGGTGGCCTATTGTATCGGTATCACTAATATTGATCCGCTTAAATATAATTTACTATTCGAAAGGTTCCTGAACCCGGATCGTAAGTCGATGCCCGATATTGATACGGATTTTGACGACGCGGGCAGACAGAAAGTTATTGACTACGTAGTTGAAAAATACGGTAAGAACCAGGTGGCGCAAATCATCACCTATGGTTCAATGGCGGCGCGTACCAGTATACAGGACGTGGGACGTGTGCTGGATCTGCCATTATCCGAAGTAACCTTACTGAAGAAATTAGTACCCGATACATTGGGTATCACCTTGCAGGGTGCTATAGAGCAAGTGCCCGAATTGCAGGCAATACTTAAAGGCAATGACCTGCGTGCAACCGTTTTGCGCGAGGCCGGTAAACTAGAAGGTTCCATCCGTAATACGGGTGTGCATGCGGCGGGTATCATCATCGCCCCATATGATTTAACGGACATTGTGCCGGTAGCCGTAGCCAAAGACTCCGACTTGTTGGTTACCCAATATGACGGGCGAGTGATTGAGGATGCGGGCGTAATCAAAATGGACTTTTTGGGTTTAAAAACCCTGACCATTATTAAGGATGCGCTGAGGTTGATCAAACAAAATTATGGTGTTGTTATCGATATAGATTACATCCCGCTGGATGACGAAAAGACCTTCGAGCTTTACCAGAAAGGTGATACAAACGGTACGTTCCAGTTTGAAAGTGATGGTATGCAAATGTACCTGCGCGATTTGAAGCCGGACAAGTTTGAGGATTTGATAGCCATGAATGCGCTTTACCGTCCGGGTCCGATAGAGTACATCCCGCTGTTTATTAAGCGTAAGCATGGTTATGAGCCTATAGCGTTCGATTTACCTGATATGGAGGAATACCTGGGCGAAACCTACGGTATTACCGTTTACCAGGAACAGGTGATGCTTTTATCGCAAAAATTGGCGGGCTTTAGTAAAGGTGATGCCGACGTTTTGCGTAAGGCGATGGGTAAAAAGCAAATTGAGGTACTGAATAAAATGGAGGCCCAGTTTATGACCGGGGCTACGGCTAAAGGTCACCCTAAAGATAAACTGACGAAGGTTTGGAACGACTGGAAGGCATTTGCCCAGTATGCGTTCAATAAATCTCACTCTACTTGTTATGCTTTCGTAGCGTACCAAACAGCTTACCTGAAAGCTCATTATCCAAGCGAATACATGGCCGCTGTATTGAACAACCAGAACAACATGGAAAAGATTACCTTTTTTATGGATGAGTGTCGCCGTATGGGTGTGCATGTTTTGGGCCCTGATGTAAATGAATCTGATTTGGCATTCGCGGTGAACAAAAAGGGTGAAATCCGTTTTGGTTTGACAGGGGTGAAAGGTGTAGGTGATAAAGCGGTTGAAGCTATTATTGAGGAACGTGTAGAGCGTGGCCCCTATACATCTGTTTATGATTTCGCGCAGCGCTCAAACACGAGGAGTGTAAACCGTAAATCGTACGAAAACCTGATTTATGGTGGTGCTTTTGACGGCATGGGGTTAAACCGTGCGCAGTTTTTCGCCAAAACAGAAAACGGTATTTTAACAGGTGTTGAGCGTTTGATAAAATACGCCAACGACTATCAGAATACGCAAAGCAGTAACCAATCTTCTTTATTTGGTGGTTCGATTGCCTCTTATGTTCCGGAGCCTGCAATGCCGGAGTCAGATGAATGGCCGCTGATTGAAAAGCTGAAATATGAGAAAGATGTTATCGGTATTTACCTTACCGGGCACCCACTGGATAATTTTAAGCTGGAGATGGAGCGCTATTGCAATACCAATATCAGCGATCTGAAAAATATGCAGAAAGCCCGTAGCGGTGAAGGTGGCGAAGAGATCATGAACGCATTTAACGAACTGCGCAAGCGTGGTGATATTCGTGTGGGTGGTTTGGTATCAAACGTTCAGCATAAGATGACTAAGAATGGTAAACCGTTCGGGACATTTGTATTGGAGGATTATAAGGAATCGTACGAATTCGCGCTGTTTGGTGAGGATTATATGAAGTTCAGGTATTTGCTGGTTGATGGTTATTTCCTGCATATTAAAGGCATCATCGAAGAGAAATTCAGGCAGAAAGATAACTGGGACATGAAGATATTAAGCATGAGTCCGCTATCTGAAATGCGCGATAAGCTAACGAAATCTTTGACGGTATGTGTTGATCTGCAATCATTAAATGATACGCTGTTAAGCAATATTCAGCAGGCGCTTGATGTGAATATAGAGAAATACCCGGTTAAGAATTGTTCACTGCGGTTTTTGGTAAAGGATAGGGAGGATACGATTGTACTGGAAGCGATTTCCAAGAGTTTGAAGGTTAACCCGAGTGATGATTTGATGGCGGATATTTTTAGTATTACGAATGTGCAACCGGTGTTGAATTCGTAAGCGATTTCTTTCTGTCATTGCTATAAGGTACGGAGCAATCTCATAAACATATTTGTCATTCTGAACGGAGTGAAGAATCTTCTGCAAGTGGTAAGGAAACACGCAAGCTCGCTATGCATCTTGAAGAAGATTCTTCACTCCGTTCAGAATGACAAAGGAGTGTGCTTCGTTCCTCAGCAGAAGTATTTCCGTTTAAATAAGGTATTTTCGTTGCTCATTACCGCTGGGCTAGTTCTTTTGTCTTGACACAAAAGAACCAAAAAGTCAAGACGGAAAAAACCTTCAGCCCGCAGGGCCAGCTCCCGGCCCGGTTTTCCGTCAGGCGTTTGCGCTCATTATTGATGTGAAATATCATCATCATCCCATCCAAAATTAGAATTAACTTATTAATATTGTTAAAGAATTAAATTCACGCCTGATGAAACGATCACTCACTGTACTCTTGCTGTTTTTTACCACAATTGGGTTTAGTCAAACTTTGCCGAGTGTATTGGGCGGGGCTCATGTGGCATCTATTGGGAATTTTGCATTGGAATCGGGTGCTGTGATCAATAATTGCGAAATAGGCTATCGCGTGCATGGGCGATTAAACGAGGCGCGGTCTAACGCGGTAGTATTTTGTACATGGTACGGAGGCGACGCCTCAGGGGTGGAGTCGACCCACCCGTGGGAGGCTGTGGATACTACTAAATATTGTTTGATTATAATTGATGCTTTGGGTGACGGCGTGTCTTCCTCGCCATCTAACAGCAAAACGCAACATGGCGCGGATTTTCCACGGTTTAGTATGCGGGATATGGTGAGCAGTCAGCACCAGCTGTTAACAAACAAGCTTCAGATTAACCACGTAAAGGCGGTAATGGGTATCTCAATGGGTGGTATACAAACTTTTCAATGGGCGGTAAGCTATCCCGATTTTATGGATGTACTGATACCGATTGTAGGTAGTCCGCAACCCTCGAGCTTCGACCTGATGGTTTATAATACTTTTCGCGAAACGATTGAAGAAAATACGGGATATGATCATGGAAGGTATAAAATCAACCCAACCATCCCCAATGCAACTATGATGCTGGATGTGTTTTTAACAACACCCGCCGACCGCGTGAAAACAGTTAAAAGAGAAGATGTAGCCAAATGGGTTGCATCCAATAAAACCCGGCATGATCAAGACTGGAACAATACCGATTATCAACTGAACGCTATTATCAATCATGATATTTCTAAGGACTTTAATAATTCACTTCAGGATGCAGCAAAACATATTAAAGCTAAAATGCTCATTATTTCATCCTTACAAGATCATATGGTGAATCCAACCCCTGCTATAGCGTTTTCAAAGCTGTTGCCTGCCAAACTAATTGTGTTAAATGATGAAAAAGGCCACCAGGCGCCAAACTTTTTTAATCCTGTTATAAAGGATGCTATAGCTGAAATATTATCGGCACAATAATTAGTTAGCATTTTGATATTTAGGTAAAGCCTCAAGTCGAAAGATTTGGGGCTTTATTGTTTAAAACTACAGTGTTTAGCATGCTACCCTAATAACAGAACTTTTTTAACAAGCGCTTGTTCAGCTTAAAGATCATTAATGACATTATAAAAATCTAAATATGAAACTTTCAGTCAAATTACTTTTAATCGCTTTGTGCGTTGCTGGTAGCACTGCTACCTATGCCCAAACTGCAACGCCTGGCGACAAGGCTTTTGTAGCCAAAGTATCACAAGGCGGGATGTACGAGGTTGCAGCCGGCCGTGTAGCGATTACCAAAGGCACTAAACAAGATATCCGCGATTTTGCTACTGCCGAGGTGCATGACCATGTGCTTGTGGGTGCTAAATTGAAAAAGGTATCAGCAGAGGCTGGTATTACTTTTTCGTCTGAACCTAATGCTGAGTTTTCTGCAAAATTGAAACACCTGTCTTCGCTTTCAGGTTTGGCGTTTGATGAGGAATACCTTTCTGAAATGGGAACGATTCATGATATGGATGGCGCGGCATTTGCTAAGGAAGCTACCAATGGCGGTACAGCTGCTTTCCGTGCTTTTGGTGCGGAAACCCATCGGATAGTTTTGCGCCACATTGGTGCTATTAAGGCAATTCCGGCTAACTAAAGGCGATACTATTTCTAGAGTAAAAAAAGCTGTCACTTATCAATTGTGACAGCTTTTTTATTTACACATAATTACGATTTAATAAACTCCAGCAGATCCTTATTTATAGTGGCCGCTTCGGTGGCCGGCATACCGTGCGGGAAACCCGGATAGGAAATCAGTTTACCATTTTTTAACAGCTTTACAGCCTTTGCTCCTGAGATTGGGAAGGGAACGATCTGATCGTCTTCGCCATGCAAAACAAGTACGGGAATGTCTACGCTCTTCAAGTCTTCTGTAAAATCTGTTTCCGAAAAAGCCTTGATACCCTCAACATGCGCTTTTACGCCGCCCATCATTCCTTGCCTCCACCAGTTTTTTCTTATTCCTACTGATATTTTCGCGCCCTCGCGGTTATAACCATAAAAAGGAATGGTAAAATCCTCAAAATATTGTGCCCTGTTGAAAGCAGTCCCTTCGCGTATCTCATCAAATACTGATATGGGAACGCCATCAGGGTTAGTTGCAGATTGTACCATTATCGGCGTAACCGCGCTGATCAGTACTACTTTGGCTACCCGGTCTTTTCCATGTTTTGCAGCATAGTGGATAGCTTCTCCGCCACCCGTAGAGTGCCCGATGTGGATAGCATCTTTCAGGTCAAGCGCTTGGGTAAGTTCAGCAACATCTGCCGCGTAAGTATCCATGTCATGTCCATCTGATGATTGGCTCGATCTCCCATGTCCACGGCGGTCATGTGCGATAACCCTGTATCCATGCTGAAGGAAAAACATCATCTGGGCATCCCAGTCATCACCGGATAATGGCCAGCCATGATGAAAAACAAGCGGTTGCCCTGTTCCCCAGTCTTTATAATAAATTTCGGTGCCGTCTTTTACTGTAATTGTGCTCATAGGTGTTTGTTTATGGTGATTAATAAATGAGTATCAGTATTTTCTCGAATGGTTTAGGGATGAGATTTAAAAGTAGTAAATAAAAATCTGATATATAAACATTTAAGAATGAAATGAATTTTCCAATTATTAACATTCGTTAGGACTGCCGGGCGATGTTGACTCACCCGACTACGCTATGCTGGTCGACCTCTCTTCGCCTGCGGCGGAAAGAGGTGGGGAAAAGCTTTTGCCCTCTTTCCCGCTTGCGGAAGAGAGGGCAGGTTGAGCGGCTGAGCGAAAACCGGGTGAGTCAGGAAGCTAATGGATGGCGCAGACTACTCACCCGACTACGCTATGCTGGTCGACACTTTCTTCGCCTGTGGCGAAAAGATGGTGAGGAGAAAACCTACTTCATTTTTGGCTACAACAATAGTTGATTCGGCTACTTTTCCTCTTTTGGTGATGCGCAACTTTGTATCATTAAAACAATAGAAAGATGAAACCTCCGGAGGAAGCTTCATTACCATTAAAAAACAAATTGGAACAATGAAAATTATAGTAACAGGTTCATTAGGACACATCAGTAAGCCATTAACACAAGAACTAGTGGCAAAAGGGCATACGGTTATAGTTATTAGCAGTAATCCTGATAAGCAAAAAGACATTGAAGCTTTAGGTGCTATCGCCGCCATAGGTACATTGGCAGATGTTGATTTTTTGACAACTACTTTTACAGGTGCAGATGCGGTGTATACCATGGTGCCGCCTAATTACGCAGCTACGGATATGATGGCTTACTGCAAAGAAACAGGCGAAAACTTTGCTGAAGCTATTGAGAAATCGAAGGTTAGCCGGGTGGTGCATTTGAGCAGTATCGGGGCGCATATGGAAAAAAAATCGGGGTTGATACTGGCACACAGACAAGTGGAAACTATTTTTGAGAAATTGCCGTCGGATGTGGCGATTACGTTTATGCGGCCTTCGGGTTTTTATTATAACCTGCTGGGTTTTATACCGGGGATAAAAGCTGCCGGTGTAATAGTGGCTAATTACGGCGCGGATGATATGCTGATTTGGGTTGCACCTGCCGATATCGCATCAGCTGTAGCTGATGAGCTGGAAATACCTGTTACAGGCCACAAAATACGTTATGTGGCAAGCGATGAGCTGACCGGTAACGAAACGGCCCGTATTTTGGGTGAGGCGATTGGCAAACCTGATTTAAAATGGATATTGATATCCGACGAAGAAAGACAGCGCCAATTAGAAACTGTGGGTTTAAGCCCTGCTATGGCGCATGGTTTGGTTGAGATGTTTTCAAGTCAGCATAACGGTGCATTGGCTGAGGATTTTTACCGCAACTGGCCCAAAGTGATGGGTAAAGTAAAAATGGCCGACTACGCCAAAGAATTTGCAGCCATCTACAATCAAAAATAACTATATTGTATCATGACAAATACGCAACCTCATCGGATCAAGACTATCAGCGAATATCACCAGGTAATGGGTCTCCCCAAGCCGGAGCACCCGCTGATCAGTGTAATTAATTTTGATTTGATTAAGCGTTTGCCGTATGATGAATCGATAAATGTGGTGTTTGATTTCTATTCCATCTCGCTAAAAAGAAATTTTAATGGTAAGATGAAATATGGGCAGCAGGAATATGATTTTGATGAAGGGATTATGTTTTTTATTTCGCCCGGACAAGTGTTCGGGATGGAGATTGATAAAGGTTCTCCCTTAACGCATTCGGGATGGTTGTTACTCATCCATCCCGATTTTTTATGGCATACTTCTTTGGCTAAAACCATGAAACAGTATGAATATTTTAATTACTCAGTACATGAGGCCTTGTTTCTATCTGAAAAGGAGGAAACAACTATTATAGGTATGATGCAAAGCATGGAGCAGGAATATCGGTCTAATATTGATAAATTCAGTCAGACTATTATTATCGCTCAACTGGAATTATTACTCTCTTATGCGGAAAGGTTTTATCAGCGGCAATTTATCACCCGGAAAATAGCTAACCATCAAATCCTAAACCGACTGGAAGAAATTTTGACGGCATATTTTAGCAGCGATACTTTATTAAAAAGAGGATTACCTACCGTGCAATATATCGCCGATACATTAAATATATCGCCGAGTTATTTAAGCGGGTCATTAAAAATGCTGACGGGCCAGAGCACGCAACAGCATATACATGATAAGTTGATTGAGAAAGCGAAAGAGAAACTGTCTACCACCAGTTTATCCATAAGTGAAATTGCTTATGAGTTGGGATTTGAACATCCGCAGTCGTTCAGTAAGTTGTTTAAAACGAAGACAGAGCTTTCGCCTTTGGAGTTTAGAGCTTCGTTTAATTGATTTATACTGGCAAACAAAGCAATCTTTTTACCCTCTTTCCGGCTTGCCGGAGAGAGGGTCGAACAGCGTAGCGCATTCGGGGTGAGTAAACTATGCGTCACGCATTTGCGCTAATGTCGCTCGTATAATTACTCACCCGGTCTTTGCTTCGCTCGACCACCCTCTCTTCGCCTGCGGCGGAAAAGAGGGTAAAAAACAACATGAAAATATGTTGCCCATTATCTAACGCATCCAACCCTGACTTTCAAGGTAATTTATTAAACGCGGGTCACTATCAGAAAGTACAGGCAGCCACTCGCTTACCTCTGTCCTCGTCCAGTAAAGGCCTTTAGGATTGTCGGGCCGGGCAAATTTGTAATCGTATAACACCGCCCGGATGTAGCGGGGTGGTTTTTGCGGGAATGGATTTTCGGCAAATAATCCAACAGCATCTGGATCATTGTGTAGTAGCTTCCATACCAGGTTATAGGTCCATGGGTGTTGGTCGGCGGTTGACATGGAGGCAAACCACATTTGCCAGTCGAGCCGAAGCTGGTAGGGTGCGATTTGCGGTGGGCGTTTATCCAGCAGCACAGGCAGGCCTTTGTAGATATAAGGTTTCCATCTTGCTTTATTACCAGAGGTATCATCCGAAGTTCCTTCAAAAACCACGTTCATACGCTCCTGGCCAACGCTGCCGAAAGCGCCATAAGTGTTTACCAGGTCGAGTGGATCATAAGAAGAGTTCATTGCCTGGTTGGGTGATAGCATGTTCAATACCGGTTGGATACTGAGCAGCACCACTAAGCCTGTAGCTACCCACACAGTAATTACCATAGATTTTGATTCCTCGGCGATGCCGGCAGCCGCTTCTGCTTTACAAACAAGTATACCGGGAAGTAATTTCGACCAAAAGCTATCATCAAAACAGGCTAAAGCGGGAATAATGGTTAACCAGTTTAAGAACGAAAGATTGCCGCTAAGGATGATGAAGAATTGAAAAGCAACGATAACCGACCCAGCAATGTGGCGTGATAGCTTCGGCCACCATATAAACCATGGCGCTACTAGTTCGGCCAACCAGTTAAACCACACCCCGATTTTCAATAGAGTATGTGGCAGAAAATGAAACCAGCGGGTTAGCGGACCGGGGATGGGTTGTGTTTCAAAATAGTAATAAAGCGCGGTAGCGTTACGCCAGGTAGCATCGCCGCGGAACTTGATCAACCCTGCGCCCAGCATAATACGAAAGGCGAGCCAGCGAAATAAAATAATGATGGGTAATGGCGGGGCTTGTTTTGGGAATGGCCGCATCTCAAGCAAAGGGCAAAGAAATATCGCCAGAAAACCAGTTTCATTTAGTTGGATCTCCCAGCCATAGTCATACCAATCCTGCCCCGCATGTACGATAGACATATAGAGCAGCCAAATGATGGTGAGCAGCGGTACATTAGCATAGCCGGTGATTACCACACAGGAAAGTAAGAGCCCTAACCATGCCACCGTTAAGAGCGCGGTATCTGAATGCCAAAACCAAAAAACGGAAGGCAGGCGAACAAAACCGGCACCTGTTGAACCGAGCGCAGCCGTTATCTGTTTAAGGTAGAGCCCAAGCGGAAGTAGCCCGTTGGTGCCGATAAGAGGGATAATTTGGTTAATGGCAACTAAAAAAGCCACAGCATAGATGATACCCAGCAGCCTAAGAATGACAAAGCGGGTAAGCCAGTAGCTTGATTGATTACTGTTTAGTTCCATCTAATAACCGAATGTTGCTCATTAATAGTACATTAATGATGAGGATATGGTTTTGGGTGGAAGTGTTAAAATGTTGATGTCTTTAGTTTTTTGTCATTGCGAGGAACGAAGCAATCGCACATCTGCAGAGTTCGCGATTGCTTCGTTCCTCGTAATGACAATTTAGCACCTCATAAAGACTCTAAAAACGGCCACTCACCCCGACATTGCTGCGCTTGTCGACCCTCTCTTCGCCTGCGGCGGAAAGAGGATAAAACAGGTAAAAAGTGATTGTTTTTGATGCTTTTTTGATTGATTTTGAGCATTTTTTGAGTGAAATTGGACTGTTTTTGGGCTAAAATGACCGGAATTTGGGCTTAAAATCAATGTAAAATCGCTGCTTTTATAGCATTTTAGGGGCTTTTTCGGGTCAAAAGTGTACCATTTGTACCGGGTGTTCCACTTGTTTCGTGGTACAGTTTAGTTTTTATTGGCTGCTAATAGCTCTTTAACTTTCTCGTTTCCATGTACAGCCTTCAGGCCTTCTTCATAGCCGATCATGAAAATATCGTCGGCAGCATCAGTATCGAATATACCGTAACCGCCGAGGTCCTGGGGCTCAATAACTACATCGCACAGGAGTTTATGCGCATTAAGGTTGGAGTTGATGCTGATCATTGCCGCGCGGTCGATCATATTGGCGAAGGATTTAATGTCGGTAACAATTGGCAAATGGTTGCAGGACGAGCCTATGATGAAGTCGCAGTTACCTACAAGCGGGTCAACCGGGAAGTTGTTGAGTATGCCGCCATCTACGTACATATGGCCACTGATCATTATCGGCTTAAAGATACCGGGCAGGCAACAGGATGCTAAAATGGCTATGTCCAGTTCGCCTTCGGTAAAGTAAACGAGCCTGCTTTCGCCTAGATCCACGGAGGAGATGGTAACCTTTATATTAAGCTCGTTGAAAGTATTATGCGGGATATACTTCTTGATCAATGAGCTCACATTCAGGATAGAAACCAAACCCGTGCTACCCAACGCAGGGCGAAGCAGTTTAAGCAGTTTGGCATCTTTAATAACCTGTAGTATTTCCCTGGGTGGCATGCCAGCCGCGAAGAATGCCGCGGCAACCGCCCCGGCGCTGGTGCCCGAGATATGTGAAAACTGTATACCGTGATCGGTAAGCGCTTGTATCACACCCAAATGCGCAACACCCCTAACGCCACCGCCAGAGAGTGCTAATCCTACTTTTTTTGAGTTGTCGCCTTTGGTATCTGTATTCATAAATAAGGATTATAAATTGTTGCTTGCTATTAATTGTTTAAGCCAGGAAACGTGAAAAGGTTTTGGGTTGCTATTTCAATTCATCCAAAACCCTGAATATCTTGGCTTTGATATCTTTACCTGATCCATTGTAATTGTTTACCATAATAGAGAAGCATAGTTGCTTACCATCATGTGTTTGATAGCCGGCATAGTTAAGCACATTGATGATGCTGCCGCTTTTCATGTGCATATCGTTGTAAATAGGTAAACTCTCATAAAAATCATGATACCATGGCGCTTTAGTAGCTGAAAGTAATATGGTGGCTAAAGTTCTGGTGGTTACACGGTCGGCAGGGGATAGGCCCGAGCCATCAAATACGTTTAATGAATTTGGGTCGATACCTCGCTGCTTCCAGAAATCCTGCAATACCATAATGCCATTTGCTGTGGATGGTTGTTTACCGGCTTTCCAGGTAATGGTTTTGAGCAATTGTTCGGCGTAAAGGTTGATACTTTTCTGATTGGTCCAGTAGATGATCTTACTGAGTTCTGGCGAGGATATGGTTAATATATTTTGATTCGCTGTTGGCGTAGTTTCTCCTTTTGCAGTTAGAGTAGAGGTTGATTCGGCTGTGCCAGAAACAGTAATACCTAATCGTTTCAAGGTATCAGCCAAGCGGAAAGCTGCATCATAAGCAGGATCGGGTAGTGCGAGGGCGATGCTTTTTTTGGTTTGATCTTCCGCATACGTGCCACGCAGATATACTACGTTACCATTCAACGGCAGGTAAGCATAGGATTGATCGCCGGTATGGGTGGGAGCATTCAGTAACTCGCTTTTAAACTTAAGGTAAGGCATTACGGGTACGGTGCGAGAAACGCTTATCGGTGTACCAATATCGCCGGTATGCAATTTAACATCGTACTGGTTCTCACGCCAGCAAAGGCCTGAAGTTCCTGCGCCGTAGTAGTTGCCTATGTCCTGGTATATCCAGCCATCGGGTATGGACTGTGATCCAAATAGCGAATCGTCACCAATAATCCTTCCGTTTATTTTTTTTATTCCCGCTTTGCGGGTGGCATTAACCATTAAAGTTAAAATGTGCTCTTCCTTGCTGCTTTCATAGCGCCAGCTACCGAGGGTAGGATCGCCGGAACCTTTGATGATGATGTCGCCGTTAAGTATACCGTTGTTGATTAACCCGCTGTAACCGAAAGTCGTTTGATATTTGAAATCCGCCCCCAATACATTAAAAGCGGTAATGGTGGTAATGGTTTTCATGGTGGAGGCAGGTGCCAGTCCCATGCTTGGATTAGCGGAGAATACTTCTTTGCCACTGTTTACGTCCAATACCGTTAACGAAATAGAGGCATATTGGCACTGACTATCCGCCTGCAACCTGTTTACGGCCGCCTGTAATTTCTGCTGAAGGGATTGTGCAGGGGCATATCCCGCTATAAATAAAAAACTAAGCGTTAGTAACCGTTGTATCCTCATGCTTCACGTTGCGTTGCGATATATAATAAATAGGAATGCCTATCAACACAATAATTAAACCAGGCCATGTAAACTGTGGCTTATATTTTATTAATAACGCGCAAAAGCTTAATCCCATTATAATGTAAATGGCGGGCAGTACAGGGTAACCGAAGGCTTTGTATGGGCGTTCCGCATTGGGGTGTTTTATCCTTAAAATATATATTCCGATAATAGTCAATACGTAAAATATAACCACAACAAATGATATCATATCCAGTAAGTCGCCATACCTTCCACTCAAACACAGTATACCAGCCACTAAACATTGTATCCATAAGCCAAATTCCGGTACGGCAAATTTGTTTAATTCACCCGTACGTTTAAAAAACAGGCCGTCTTTAGCCATAGTATAGTACACTCTCGCGCCCGATAATATTAATCCGTTATTACAGCCGAAAGTTGAGATCATGATCATTAATGCGATTATAATCGTACCAACATTACCAAATATGGCATGCGAGGCAGATACCGCGACACGGTCTTTAGCTGCAGTGGCAATATCGTGCAATGGTAGTACAGCGGTATAGACAAAGTTGGCCGATACATAGATAATTGTTACGATCATCGTACCTAAAAAAAGACTTAGTGCAATATTTCTTTTGGGGTTACGCATTTCACCGGCTATAAAGGTTACGTTATTCCAGGCATCACTACTGAATATAGAACCTACCATCGCGGCAGCAACAGCGCCTAATGCCGCACCTAAAGTATATTGTGAAAATGTACCATCGGTGTTTAGTTTTTGCAGATGCCATGCATTGCCCCAGTTGGCGTGCCATACATCACCTTTCAACATAATAAAGCCGAAGATGATCAACCCAAACAAGCTGAAAAGTTTGGTTAGTGTGAATGTATTTTGAATGATCTTTCCGCTTTTAACACCACGAGTATTAATAAAAGTTAACAATATGATTAGTAAGATAGAAACCACCTGCGCCGCGCTTATTGTAAAGAATTTAGCTGCACCGGCATTATCAACCCCGGTTTGTAGTTTCCATAATATATTGTCTTCGCTAAAAGCAGGTATCAGATAGGCGGTAAATTTCGAAAACGCTACACCCACCGCCGCAATAGTGCCCGTTTGTATCACCGCGAAAAAACTCCAGCCGTATAAAAAGGCTATTAGTTTATTGTATGCCTCTTTTAAATAAACATATTGGCCACCTGCTTTTGGATACATAGCACTTAGCTCGCCATAACTTAAGGCTGCGGTTAAGGTCATGAAACCAGTAAGCGCCCAAACCACAATCAACCATCCGGCCGAACCAACATTGCGAATAATATCAGCACTTACAATGAATATACCCGAACCGATCATTGATCCTGCTACGATCATGGTGCCGTCAAGCAGGCCTAAAGAATGTTTTAGTTTGGGTTCGGTAGTTTTTTCAGTCATAAAATGAGGTTCGTTTTGTGGGTTAAGATAAGAATAAAGTCGCAAATTAAAATATTACTCGTTTATACAAATTGCAATCAATACATTTAGTTTCATCTATCAGAACAATTTCAATAACTGTCTATATAACGCTTAAAATCAGTGCAAAAACTATTGCCGTTTCCTTTTGTAAATAAATTAATTTGCTAATTTGCAGTCCAATATATAAACCAGTACTAACCAATACATTTAACAAACTAATTTCTAACATGGACTTTTTGTACACTAATTTAATTTACCTGATACCCGTTTTTGGGCTCATTGGGATTGCAGTGATGGCTGTTAAGGCCGCGTGGGTTACTAAACAGGATGCAGGAGACGGAGATATGGCACAACTGGCAGGTTATATTGCCGATGGTGCCATGGCTTTTTTACGTGCCGAGTGGAAGGTATTAAGCTATTTTGTTGTTGTTGCAGGTATACTACTTGCGTATTCGGGCACAACTGTACATACATCAAGCCCGGTTATCGCTATATCATTTATAGTTGGGGCATTTCTTTCTGCATTTGCCGGATTTTTGGGGATGCGTATAGCTACTAAAGCTAACGTACGTACTACACAAGCGGCACGTACAAGTTTATCGCGAGCTTTAAAAGTATCGTTTACAGGTGGTACCGTTATGGGTTTAGGTGTTGCTGGTTTGGCAATTATAGGTTTGGGTTCATTGTTTATCGTTTTCTTTACCATCTATGTTAAAAACACGGGTGGCGATGTAAATGGCGAGGCAATGGCTAAAGCACTTGATGTTTTAGCAGGATTTTCCTTAGGTGCTGAATCTATCGCGCTCTTTGCTCGTGTAGGTGGCGGTATATATACCAAAGCTGCCGACGTAGGCGCTGATTTAGTGGGTAAGGTAGAAGCAGGTATCCCTGAGGATGATGTACGTAACCCCGCAACTATTGCCGATAATGTTGGCGATAACGTTGGCGACGTAGCAGGTATGGGCGCCGATTTATTCGGATCATACGTAGCTACCATGCTGGCAACTATGGTTTTGGGCCGCGAAATTGTATCGCATGATAACTTTGGCGGTATAGCCCCGGTTTTATTACCGATGGTTATTGCTGGTTTAGGTTTGGTCTTCTCAATAGTAGGTGCATCGTTCGTAAGAATAAAAACTGAAACATCAAGTGTACAAAAAGCACTTAACATAGGTAATTGGACATCAATCATATTAACAGCTATCGCGACCATATTTCTGGTTAACTGGATGCTTCCAAACGACACTTTTCACATGCTAAGAGATGAACTTCCGGGCGGTGGTCTAAAAGAGGGATCATTAGAATTTACCAAAACCGGTGTTATCTATTCAATAATGGTTGGGTTGGTAGTTGGTACTTTAATGTCGATGATAACCGAATATTATACCGCAATGGGTAAACGCCCGGTGTTGGGTATTATTCGCCAGTCGTCAACAGGCCATGCTACCAATATTATCGCGGGTTTGGCAGTGGGCATGGAATCAACGGTGTTGCCTATTTTAGTATTGGCAGCAGGTATTTATGGTTCATATCATTTCGCGGGTTTGTATGGTGTTGCTATTGCTGCAGCAGGTATGATGTCTACAACAGCGATGCAATTAGCGATAGATGCTTTTGGGCCGATTGCGGACAATGCCGGTGGTATTGCCGAAATGAGCCGCCTACCCGAAGAAGTGCGTCACCGTACAGATAATTTAGATGCTGTAGGTAACACTACCGCAGCTACAGGTAAGGGTTTTGCTATTGCTTCGGCTGCGTTAACCTCACTGGCTTTATTTGCAGCCTTTGTGGGCGTTGCAGGTATTGAGCATATTGATATTTATAAAGCAGATGTATTAGCTGGCTTATTTGTTGGCGGTATGATTCCTTTTATATTTTCGGCGCTATGTATCTCGGCAGTAGGCCGTGCTGCAATGGCGATGGTTGAGGAGGTTCGCCGCCAGTTCCGCGAGATTCCGGGAATTATGGAATACAAAGCCAAGCCTGAGTACGAGAAATGCGTAGCCATATCAACCAAAGCTTCTATCCGCGAGATGGTTGCTCCGGGATTGATCGCTTTGATCTCTCCAATTATAGTAGGTTTCGTTTTCGGCCCTGAAGTTTTAGGTGGGATGTTAGCAGGTGTTACCGTATCGGGTGTGTTGATGGGTATATTCCAAAGCAACGCAGGCGGTGCATGGGATAACGCTAAAAAGTCATTTGAAAAAGGCGTAGAGATTAACGGCGAGATGTACTATAAAAAATCAGAACCGCATAAAGCATCAGTAACTGGTGATACTGTGGGTGATCCGTTTAAAGATACATCAGGCCCGTCAATGAATATCCTAATCAAACTAATGTCGATCGTATCGCTGGTTATCGCGCCGCATTTACATAAAGATTTAAACCACAGTCCTCGTTTACAAAGGGAAATTCATATCCAGTCAATGGTTATGCCTGCGAAGCAGGCTGTTAAAAACAAAATTTAATATTACAATAACCTAAACAGAATCGAAGAGGGACGCTGAAGTTGTCCCTCTTTTTTTGTTGGATGTCATTGGGTTCTCACAATAATTGGGGTAGGTGGGTTGCTACGTTGATTTTGAGTAATTTTACTTATATCATATGCCAGCGTCATTGCGAGCGAAGCGTGGCAATCCCAAACTGTACAGGGCGAACATGCAAAGTCGGGGATTGCCACGCTTTGCTCGCAATGACGAGGTGGAAATGTTAACTAAAAAGGAGTCCTATTGAATACCGCCCGTCCCCCAAAAAATATAAAACCCACTCCCTTAAGTTTTAAGGAACGCCTTGAAGCCTTGCGCAACCTGCCCGCATTCTTCAAATTAGTATGGCAAACCAGTCCGTGGATGACTGTTGTTAACTCCGTACTGCGTATTTTGAAATCTGCCATGCCTTTAGGTTTGCTATACGTTGGTAAACTAATTATTGACCAGGTAATCTCCATCGCCCATAAAAATGGGGCTAACACCTATCATTTATGGCAGTTAGTGACAGCTGAGTTTGCATTGGCTATTTTCTCCGATGCATTATCCCGCGCTATTACTTTGATGGATAGCTTGCTGGGTGATCTATTCAATAACCATACTTCGGTAAAGCTAATGGCACATGCTGCTACACTTGATCTGGATCAATTTGAGGATGCCGTTTTTTACGATAAGTTGGAACGCGCAAGACAGCAAACCGTAGGTCGCACTATATTACTTTCACAAGTAATGAGCCAGGTACAGGACTTGATCACGATGGGTTTTTTGGCGGTTGGCTTAATGGCATTTAATCCGTGGTTGATTGTTTTGTTACTGATCGCGATAATACCGGCTTTTTTGGGCGAATCTCATTTTAATGATAAAAGTTATGCTTTAACCCGTGGCCAAACCCCTGAACGCCGTGAACTGGATTATATTCGCTACCTCGGCGCCAGCGATGAGACGGCCAAAGAAGTTAAGATATTCGACCTTTCAGGATTTATCATAGAGCGCTTTAAACTGCTGTCGGATAAGTTTTATCTCGATAATAAACGTTTGTCTATCAAACGTTCATTGTGGGGCACATTCTTCGCCATGTTAGGTAGTATTGGTTACTACGCTGCCTATGTAATTATCATTATAAAAACTATAGACGGTACAGTAACCATAGGTAATTTAGTTTTCCTTGCGGGATCTTTCCGCCAGCTACGAAGCTTATTAGAAGGCATTTTAACCCGATTTACCGCGGTATCACAAGGCGCTATATATTTGAGCGACTTTTTTGAGTTTTTCGACATTCAACCCAAAATAAAATTGCCGGATAATCCAGTTCCTTTCCCGAAAACTATTAAACAGGGTTTTACTTTTGAGAATGTTGGTTTCCGTTATGTCAATTCTGAACGCTGGGCAAACCGACATTTAACCTTCACCCTGCATCCCGGCGAAAAGCTGGCATTGGTAGGGGAGAACGGAGCCGGAAAGACCACGCTGGTTAAACTATTGGCTCGCCTGTATGATCCATCCGAAGGCAGGATATTATTAGATGGCATCGACCTGAAAGAATATGACCTTGCCGATCTGCGTTTAAATGTCGGTATCATTTTTCAGGATTACCTACGCTACCAGATGAGTTTCGCTCAAAATATCGCTGTTGGGAATATCAATGAAAAAGAGAACCGCCCATTAATTGAATCATCCGCCCGCCAAAGTTTGGCGGACGTATTAGCCGCAAAATTACCCGCCGCTTACGATCAGCAGCTAGGCAAACGTTTTGCCGATGGTGTGGAATTATCCGGTGGCGAATGGCAGAAAGTAGCACTGGCTCGTGCCTACATGCGTGATGCACAATTATTAATATTAGATGAGCCAACATCTGCCTTGGATGCCCGTGCCGAGTACAATGTTTTTGAACGCTTTGCCGAGTTAACCAAAGGAAAATCAGCGGTGCTGATCTCGCATCGTTTCAGTACCGTACGGATGGCAGATAGGATATTGGTATTAGATAAAGGCGAATTAATAGAGATCGGCAGTCACGAAGAGCTACTCATCAAAGGTGGCCGCTATGCAGAATTATTTGACCTACAAGCAATGGGGTATCGGTAGTTTACTAAACAAACTGCTCAATAATTTTCTGCAATTGATAGGCTTGTACAACACCGCTTTGGCGCCATTTGGTTTGGCCGTTTTTAAATACGATAAGCGTAGGCACCCCCTGAACTTTATATTCGCTTGCCGCGGATGGGTTTCTGTCGACGTCTATTTTTAAGATCGTTATTTTATCACCCATATTATCTTTCAGCTGTTTAAGTATTGGAGGCATCATTTTACATGGGCCACACCATTCTGCCGAAAAATCTACCAAAACTGGTTTGTCTGATGTTATTAACTCTTTAAAATTTGCCATTTCATCGTTCCTCAGTATGAATAACAACAGTAGCAGCAATACGTTTTAATTATTCTGTAGTTCATTCTGCATCATACTCCACTTATGAATAATCGACTTTAATCTGTCAATTGTAAAGGGTTTGCTTAAGAAGTCTTTCATTCCTGCTTCGCGGCATTCCGCTTCATTTTCACTTAATACATTTGCCGTCATGGCAACAATTGGGGGCGTATTGTCGCCGTATTTTTCAATAATAAGTTTAGTCGCTTGTAAGCCATCCATCACTGGCATTTGTATATCCATAAATATCAGGTCGTAATTTTTTTCAGCGACCATATCTAATGCTATTTGCCCATTGTCAGCAAAATCAATCTTATAACCTATTTTTTCAAATATCCTGCCTGCTACTAATTGGTTCATCTTATTGTCTTCTACCAGTAAAATGGTTAAAGGTTTTTTAACAAAATCTGCCTTCTCATAATAAACAGGTATATCTTTCGTAATACTTTCGGCAATAGGAAGCGGCAAACTAAAGCTAAATACTGATCCTTCCGACTCCTTGCTTTCCACCCAAAGTTTACCACCCATCATTTCCACTATTTTTTTACAGATTGATAAGCCTAACCCGGTGCCGCCGTATTTGCGTAAAGCTGTACTGTTAACCTGTGTAAATGGTTTAAATAATTGGGTGATAGCCTCTTCGCTAATACCTATGCCACTATCGCTTATCTGGAATTTAACTTCTTGCAAATCAAGGCGATTGCGGGTAACTATAACTTTTAACTCTACAAAGCCTTTATCCGTGAATTTTATGGCATTACCTATCAGGTTTACTAAAACTTGCTGTAACCGGCTTTCATCTATATTCACATAATCAGCCAACCGATTATCAATAGCGTATTCCAGTATTAAGTTTTTATTGGCTATTCCCGGCCGGCAAATGCCAATTACGGTTTTTACACATTCACGTAAATCAACCGTTGTGGGCATAATTACCAGTCTGTCAGCCTCAATTTTTGATAGATCAAGTATATCACTGATAATATTGAGTAATAAACTACTGCTTGTATTTAAAGTTTGCAATAACTCCTGTTGCCCCGGTAACAATTCTGAAGTGGATAGTAATTGCGCGGTGCCAATTATCCCATTTAATGGTGTGCGGATTTCATGGCTCATGTTTGCCAGGAAGTTTGATTTGGCAAAAGTGGCAGCCTCTGCCTGATCTTTGGCGGTTGATAATTCTACTTGTGATGATCGTAATTCTTCGCGCTGTTTAACCAATAAAAATTTATCATTTTCATGGCTCTTCTTTAATACGCTCAGCAACAGGCCAATTATCAAAATATCCATTACCGCAGATGTAATAATATCGGTTTCTTTTTTAGTTAGGGTAGAGGGCAATGAAACTAAATGCGGATTAAACTTTTCGGTAAAGAAACAACCCAGAAACAGCGCGATTATCACCCCAATGAAAAAAAGATGGTATTTGCGCTGAAGCAGAATAATGATCAACGAGATCAGAAAAATACCCTCCTGTGGGGTCGATCCTTCTACGCCGCCGTTAAAAAACCAGCCGGGTATAAATAATATTATACCTATAGTAACGTAAGCTAAAACAATGTTTTCCTGGTACCCAACATAGCGGCTACGGTAATAGGCAAGACAGGATAGTAGCCCGACTAATACAATGGTTATATCTAAATATATACTGTATCCTAATATGATATTGATGATAAAGAATAACAGCATGTAAGCGCTGATAATTAAAGCAACAGCGTTAAAAAGCTTATTTTCTAACGCAAGTTCCGGGTCATCATACCCTATTAGACGCTTTAACTTATTCATTAATCAACTAGGTTCTATCAGTATTAGGTTTAGCAATGTAATTAATTAAAAGCGAAATGCCTTAATTACAATGATTTATTCAATAATGGTCAGTTATTTAAATAGTCGACATACTATTTATGTTGTAATCATTCGAAGACGGATTGTGTCGATTCCAGTCTTCCAGGTCTATTAATCCTGGTTGAGTATGGTAATGTTTATCGCTAATCGGGCATTTTACTACGTATGCACCCTCGTTTATTAAGGCAATAATCGGGCGCGCACCACACTCCTTGCAACGCTTTACATAAATATTTTTTGGAATATTGACATAGCCCTTCATAACACCTATTACGAATGTAGAATTGAATAAGTTGTCGTTAAATAATTAATTAACTATTAAGAAATATAAAAGCTGTTAATTATCAACCGATTAAAGGTATAATACTCGGAAATGAGAATTGTTTACAAGGTAATAGCCTTACCCTGCTCAGGGAAGATGAGGTTTAACTTAAGGTTATTTTCAGCCTGAAGCTGTACTTTGAGCTTATTTATACTTAATTGTGGCGGTTTTACGTGTGTAATAATGATGTTAAAACCTTTTAATTGGTCATTTCCAGTTAATTCAGCTAATTTATTCATTTCATTCATTAACCAATGAGGGGTTAAATGGCCAAACAATGTCTTGTCTGGCTGTTCATCGGGGAAGGAGGTTTCAATCATTATAGTCTTTAATTTATTTGCTTTAATCAGCGGAGCAATTGCCACCCACAAATTATGCAGGTTATGGCTTTTCTCAATCTCATCAGGGCCGGTATCACCCAGATACAAAATATAGGCATCGTTACTTCTAACCAAAAAAGCAGTACTTGTTAAGTTAGAGTGGCTTAATGGGAATGCCTGTACAGTCATCGCTGTATTTTTTATGGCGATGATACTATCCGGCGTTAATACCTTGTAATGGTATTTCTTTATCTGTGGCGCTTCACCCTCATCGGCAAAGTTTGCCCAGCTCTCCCATGTAAAATAATCGGATTGAATGGTTTTTATGCAACTGGCTAACGCGTAAATGTTTTTAGCGGTATCCTCAGGCGAATTGATAATTAACCCCGCGATATGATCTAAATGCGCATGAGAAATAAAATAGCCCTTAATATATTGTCTTAATACTTGTTCAGCAGGAATGTTAAATACACCGTTGCTAATGGCTTTTTCAATGCCATAATGTAATGTACCGGCATCCAGGCAAATGTAATTATTAGTACCCACCGCGGTTACCATATAGGCTGATAGATTGCTTTCATCAATGCCTCCTTTTACACCTAGTGGAACAATTTTAAATGATGCTGCGGATTTGATTTGCGCGTTAGTGGTAATTGCAAATACAATTGAAAGCAGGGTGACAATAAGGGTACGGTTGCGAAACATATCTGGATAAATATTTTTTATTTAATTTAGGCCGATCATGAAAATCAGTCAAATTGCGGCAAAAGCTGTTGTACGTGTATTTTTTTTGCTGTTACTTATTTCTACCATTCCTTTTTTAGAGGAGAGTAATTCAAAGTTACAAAGCTTCCAGTTTGTAGTCCATCAAAAATGGACGCTGGTATTCCCATCTATATTAATAGTGGGCTTTGTTACGCTACTGGTTTTGTGCACCCTAAAAAAATACAAACAGGTTGACCTTAACTGGCTACTGGTAGTAAATACACTGGTATTATTAGCCTATTTTTTAACTGTAGCTTATGCGGTATACAGGCAGATAAATTAAGAATTACTCAGTTTTCATGTCTTTCTCTGCCGATGGCTTATACTCGTAGCTGCCGCCCATCAAAAAGCCCCATGGTTTAAGGCTCTCAACACGATCGAAGATGATTTTAAAAATAGCGATGGTAGGAATTGATAAAAACATGCCCGATAATCCCCATATCATCTCACCAAAAACAATCCCTAAAAAGGTAATTAACGCGTTAAGGCGTACTTTTGAACCTACTATAGTCGGCAGTAACAAGTTTGAATCAATGGCATGTATCGCTATAACACTTACGGCTACTTCTATCGCGTCTTTAACAGATCCTGTTGCAAATGTGATGATAGAGCTTAATAATAAGGCCGAAAAAATGCCCAGGTAAGGTATAATGTTAAACAGGCCTACAAGCAGCCCCAGCAGTACTGCATATTTAATGCCGATGATCCAGAAAATAGTACAGGCAACCGTGGCGACTATACCCATTTCCAGGAATAAGCCCAATATATATTGCCTTAAAATGCTTTGTATATTTTCGGCAATATCCACCACAATTGATTTGTTGGTTTCATCAAATACCCATACAATAAACCGGAAAAGTAACCTGCGATAAAACAGGATAAAAAACGTGAATATCATCATGAATACGTAAAACAACATAAGCGATGATATTGCCCCAAAGGTAGTACCTAATACAGTAGTGCCGGATTCAATGATCTTTTTGGTTGTATTATTTACATAGGTCATTTGTTTGGCAGCGTTTATATGGAATGCACTGGATACCCAACTCTGCAAATTGATAACCGAATCAGAAACCTGGCTTTTTAATTGTGGCCAGTCATCGGCCAAATTTGATATTTGCGAACCAACCAGGTAGCCAATGCCAAATACAAAACCAATAAGCAACAGGATAGATAACAATGAAGACGCGCTGCGCGGCAAGTGACATTTTCTTTCGAAGAAACTAGATACAGGTAATAAAAGTATAGCAAATAAAAAACCAAACATCAGCGGGTCAAGCACATCCTTAGCCTGTATTACCAGGTAACCCAGCGCTATGAGCCCCACAAGCACTAATGAAAGTTTTTCGTAAAAAGGATGGGTAGCTTTTTTTACTGCCATATGTGTAAATTATTTTTAGGGTAACAGGGTTTGGTAGTATATGTTTTGAAGATACTACAATTACACGGCAAATGAATTTCCTTTGATTAGTTTTTTGTTATTTAGTTGTAAAAGCATCCATAATTTTCATCAAAGTAACCGCTTCTTCAATCGTGCATGGGTTAGTGCCTTCATCTTTAAAGTAAGCTACTATTTTGGTGATCATAGGTTGCTGTATATGTTCCGGATGAACAAACTCAACAGTTTTTTGCTCGTCCTCCGTTTTCAGGGTAACAAAATTCCCAAAGAAAGGGAACGTTATTCCTCCTTTTGTGCCGATGATCTCACAACTATCAATTGTTTCGCTTTCAGCCACATTAAAGCACCACGAGCCGTTAACCACTACTTTGTTTTTAAACAATATCTGTCCGCATACATGGTCATCTGCCGGAGTTGTTTCCGATTGATTCAGCGAAAACCCATTATAAAATTTAGGTTCGCCAAAATAATACAACATCAGGTCGAGTTGGTGAGGGGCCAGATCATGAAAATAGCCACCGCCTGAAACATCAGGTTGTATTCGCCAGTTAGTTGCTACATCGGCCACTAATTTTGGTTTGCGCGCCTGCCACATCCGTATCTGTACCGTGCGTACATCGCCAATAGCTTTGCCATCAAGTAAAGCCTTTACATGTAAAAACATAGGCACTGCCCTGCGGTAATGCGCTACAGTAAGTTTTAAACCGCTTTTTTTAACGGCCTCCGCCATTTGCTCTGCTTCGGCAGCGTTGCGGGTGACCGGCTTCTCTACATAAACATTAAAACCTTTATTTAATGCTGATACCGCATAATCCAAATGCGACGAGGGGGGAGTAGCAATATATACAGCGTTTACACCCGCCTCTGCCATCATTTCATCAGCATCACTATACCATTTTTCTACATGATGCCTTTGCGCATAATCTTCGGCTTTTTCAGCATCTCGGCGCATAACGGCAACAAGTTTGCTGCCTGGCACTTTGTTAAATGCTGGTCCGCTTTTTTTCTCAGTCACATCGCCGCAACCAATTATTCCCCAGTTAATATCGCTCATTTAACCCTTATTAAAATATGTCATTGCGAGGAACGAAGCAATCGCACATAAGCAAAGCAAATATGTAAAGTTCGCGATTGCTTCGTTCCTCGCAATGACAAGGTGAAAAACTTTTATTTTAGAATGATCTCAATCTTCTCCAATTCCTCTTTCGAGAAAACAATATTATCCAAACACTTCAGCGAATCGGCCAATTGCTCAGGCTTGCTGGCGCCAATCAATACTGATGTAACACGAGGATCTTTCAGTATCCACGATAATGCCATTTGTGCTAATGATTGTCCGCGTTGCTTAGCCAGTTCGTTCAGTTGCTTAATTTCTTCTAAACGCTCAGGTGTAATCTGACTGGTTTGCAGAAAGCCGCTTGCTTTCGCAGCGCGTGAATCTTCAGGAATACCGTGCAGGTATTTATTGGTAAGCATGCCCTGTGCCAATGGCGAAAATGGTATACATCCCACACCTTCAGCCTCCAAAACATCTAACAAACCACCTTCAACCCAACGCTCAAACATGGAGTACTTGGGTTGATGGATCAGACATGGTGTGCCTAATTGCTTTAATATTTTTATAGCCTTATCAGCCTCTTCTGCCTGGTAGTTAGATATACCCACATACAAAGCCTTACCCTGGCGAACGATCAGATCCAAAGCACCCATAGTTTCTTCAAGTGGTGTGTTCGGATCAGGTCTGTGATGGTAGAAAATATCTACATAATCCAAACCCATGCGTTTAAGGCTCTGGTCTAAACTGGATACCAAATATTTTTTTGATCCCCATTCGCCATAAGGGCCTTCCCACATATGGTAACCTGCTTTGGTTGATATGATGAGCTCATCCCGGTAAGCACTGAAATCTTCTTTTAAAAGTTTTCCAAAATTTGCCTCAGCTGAACCCGGAGGCGGCCCATAGTTGTTAGCCAAATCAAAATGGGTGATACCGCTATCAAAAGCTAAGTGCAAAATTTTGCGGTAATTTTCCATCACATCCACATGGCCAAAGTTGTGCCACAGACCCAGCGAAACCGCTGGTAACTGGATGCCGCTTTTACCGCAACGGCGGTATTGCATGTTTTTATATCTATCGGCAGAAGGTACGTATGTCATCTTTTTAAAATAGGTGTTAATTGTGGTAAAAATAGAATTTTTTATGTCGGAATCAGGATTTTCAGAATTAAGAAATTTACAGAATGATAAGCTATTTCTGTAAATTCAAAAATCCTGTAAATTCCGGTTCAGACAAACTGTAACATTTCAAAAGTCACCGTATCTAACCCGGCATAAAAACAAATAAATAGTTGCGCAATAGTATTCATGATGGATTTTGAACAAATATATAACCAATACTCGCCCCAGATATTTAGGGTATGTATGGGCTATGTAAATGATCATGAGCAGGCAAAAGATCTAACTCAGGAAACATTCATCTCGGTATGGCGGAATCTATCTACGTTCAGAAATCAATCCAAAATTAGTACCTGGATATTCCGCATAGCCACCAATAATTGTTTAAGGGCTTTAGAGAAGAATAAGCGCATAACTAAAGTGGAACTACCTTTTCATTTGCCTGATATGCCGGAAGAAACGCATGAAGATAAACTAACCTTTTTGTACAACTGTATTGCCGAGTTAGAAGAGATTGATAGAATCATCATTTCTTTAGTGCTGGAAGATTTGCCGCAGGCGGAGATTGCCAGCATTGTGGGTTTGAGCCATGGTAACATCAGGACAAAGGTTCACCGCATAAAAGATAAACTGGCCACTAAATTTAAGGATCATGGACAATTTGAATGATTTAAAAGCGATATGGCTAACCGCGAAAACCGATAGCCTGCCCGATTCGCACGAAATGGTGCATATCATCAGGAAATTCCGTAACAAAAAATTACTGACGATAACCGCGCTTGTTATTACGGCCATATTATTGGTAGCCATAATGATTTGGGTGGTGTTTATCTATAAATCAACTATGCTAAGCACGCGCATTGGCGAGGCATTTATCATCATTGCCGGGATTATTCTGGTATCTACTAATCTAAATTCGTTGCTGAGGTTTTATAAACTCAAGGTATGTAGCAACAAGGAGTTCCTGCAGTTTTTGGAGCAAACACGCTTAAGGCAACAATTTTATTACCAACGTACACAAGTAATAGCAATGGCTTTTTGCGCTACAGGCTTACTGGCATATTTGTATGAAGGCGTTTATGAAAACACCATGTTATTTATCGGTGCGTATACGGGAACAGTTATATACCTTTTAGTATTATGGATTGTAGTACGGCCAAGGGTATTTAAAAAGGAAGAGAAAAAAATAAATGCACAAATAGAAAAATTGGAATCTATATCAAAACAAATAAATGAATAATATGAAAAACCAACCACTATATATCAGGCTGCTAATAGCAGGCGGTTTACTAATGACAACAATGCCATCATTATTAAACGATTACATCCACATTCCTGATTTTTTTCGTGGATTTTCAAGTGGCGCGGGGTTTGTGTTTGAAATAACAGGAATTGTTTTAATGAAGAGGAGACAGAAAGAGAGTATGACGTCTTGCCAATAAATTATTTGCTCCACTTGTTATTCTTCACTCTGGTCAGAATAACAAAAAGGGTATGAGAGGTTTACCCTTTGCCTGTGTCCTCACAGCCAACTATTGTGCGATTGCTTATGGGGACACAAGCAATGGATATGATATTACACCACTTCAGCCACCACAAATGTACTGCCGCCAACAAATACTAAATCACTTTTTGTCGCATTTTTTTGTGCCGATTGATAGGCTGTTTTTACGTTTGGATAGATCTCGCCAGATAGCCCGAAACTTTCGGCTTGATGTTTCAGACTTTCCGCCTCTAAACCTCTTGGGATATCCGGTTTGCAAAAATAATAGGTGGCATCTGTGGGCAGCATGCTTAATACTTTGCTGATGTCCTTATCATTCACCATCCCAACCACAAAATGCAGGTGCTGGTAAGGCGTAGCGTTAATGTTCTTTAACACTTCCTGTATCCCTTCCGGATTATGCCCGGTATCACAAATAGTAAGCGGATCGATACTTAAAACTTCCCACCGGCCATGTAAACCTGTAAGGGTTTTAACCTGACGTAAGGCTATTTGTAAATGCTCATCGGTAATTACAAACCCCTGTTCACGCAATTGCTTAACTGCGGAAAGAACTGTTTTTATGTTTTTAAGTTGATAACTGCCTGTGAGATCAAGTTGTAGGTTGTAGGTTGTAAGTTGTGAGCTGTTACTTTGAATTTGCAGATCTATTAAATCCCGGCTTTTCACTTTCAACTTTTCACTTTCAACTTTTAACTTCACCTCAAAATCGTCTGAAGCAAAAGAAATATCCGCTTCTTCTTTAGCTGCTTTTTGTAAGAATATGTTAGCAATATCCGGCTGATATTCGCCTATAATAACAGGTACACCATGTTTAATAATTCCGGCTTTTTCACCCGCAATAAGTTGTAAAGTGTCACCCAAAATATTCATGTGGTCCCAACCAATATTGGTAATAACTGATAGGAGCGGGGTAATAATATTGGTGGAATCCAACCTTCCGCCCAAGCCAACCTCAATAACAGCTATATCAACTTTTTCCTTCGCGAAAATGTCAAAGGCTAATCCAACCGTCATTTCAAAAAAAGAGGGACTGATAGTTTCAAAATCTTTTTGATGCTCGGCTACAAAATCAATTACCTGTTGCTCGCTGATCATTTCGCCGTTGATACGAACCCGCTCTCTGAAATCGCGCAGGTGAGGAGAGGTATATAAGCCGGTTTTATAACCTGCTGTTTGCAGAACTGCCGCCAGCATATGCGAGGTTGACCCTTTACCATTTGTACCGCCAATATGAATACTTTTAAATTTATCCTGCGGGTTATCAAGTCTTTTGCACAGCTCGATGGTATTGGTCAAATCTTCCTTATATGCTGATGATCCCACGCGGGTAAACATGGGTAATTGTGTATACAGGTATTGTAAAGTTTCGGCGTAATCCATTGTAGATAGGATTATTGGGCAAGCAGTGAGTTAAATAATTGAATATGCCAGCTATCTTTAAAAGGCACTTCCCATTTAGTTTCCAACTCAGTTAAGTTTTGCACCATGTTATTGAATACGATGGTGTTGGTATCAATTGTTTTGTTTGAAATTAACCCCTCAAAAGTATGGCGTGGCACAGATAATATCTCTTCACCGCTGCGATAAGCCAAATTAAACCGGTCAAATAAATTGATGCCGAATTGCTGTTCAATATCTTTCATAAAACGCACCGATTTATCAATCGAGCAACCGCTGGCACCAGCCTGGCTTTCATCCACAATTAAAACAATAAAGCGGTTATATCTAATTTCCGCTTTAGCTTTAAGCTGATTATTGTGTGCCGTCCAGCCGGTGGTAAAATTATCCAGCATAATTTGCAACTTAATTACATCTGCATCGTTTAGCTGTTTATCCGATTGGTATACCCAAACCCGTGAGTTTTGTGAAAATTGCATGCGCAAATTTAGTATTTTATTAACTTTGGAAAGAGTGGTGATGTCATGATAAAATCAGTTCTGCAAAAAACGAAAAAACTTTATTTTCTGCGTGCGACGGTATTACTGGCTGTAGTACATTTTAGTTTTAAACCAGCAATGACTGAGCAGGCAATGCTTAACTGGAGCAATAAGTGCCTAACGGAATCTTATGATCCATCCGGCCAGGCCAAGCTAAAGAAATGGGAACTGGTATTAACTGATGATGCCTTCATCCGTCTGCGTAAAACTTACACCAACGGCAAACAGGAATATTTCTCTTTCCAACTGCACCGTTTTACGGATATGGATTACCTGGGCAGCACTGTTAATGGTACCTTACAACTAAAAGCGGTTGCTGATGACATTATTGTACAAACATATAACGACCCGCATGAAGATATCGATACCATGGCAACTCAATTAAATATCCCTGTTAAAAATATGGAACCGGAAAGGTTGGATAGTTTGCAGATGGTGCTGAATTATTTTAAGAATAAGAGTTTGTAGAGATTAATTTACTACTCTTTGTCATTCTGAGCGCAGCGAAGAATCTATCGATAAGCGTTTGCGCCATATATAACGGATAGATTCTTCGCTCCGTTCAGAATGACAAAAGGGGAAGAGGTTGTTTATAACCTACAATCCATTCGCCCTAACCGTTATCTCCGCAATATCCAATACCTTAATTTCATCCTCTTTATCGCGATGTTTTACACCATCGGTCAACATGGTCATGCAAAACGGACATGCCGCTGCCACAACTGTCGCGTTGATGGAGATCACTTCATCAATACGTTCGTCGTTTATTTCTTTCTTGCCTTTTTCAGCTTCCTTAAACATTTGCGCACCACCGGCACCGCAACATAATCCATTTGATTTGCAGCGTTTCATTTCAACCAGCTCAGTATCTAAAATTTCCAAAGCCTTGCGCGGAGCTTCGTAAACATTATTGCCACGGCCTAAATAGCAAGGATCATGATAGGTAATGCGTTTACCTTTAAAGCTTTCGCCACCCTCGGCTTTTAGTTTGCCTTCGTCAATAAGTTGCTGTATTAGCTGGGTGTGGTGTATAACCTCGTAAGTGCCACCCAAACCCGGGTATTCATTTTTTATAGTGTTGAAACAATGCGGACAACCGGTAACTATTTTCTTGATATTATAGCCATTCAGCACTTCAATATTGGTCATAGCCTGCATCTGGAACAAAAACTCATTACCAGCGCGTTTGGCCGGGTCGCCTGTGCAGCTTTCTTCCGTACCTAAAACGGCATAGCTCATACCTACATGCTGCAATATCTTGCAGATGTCGCGTGTTATTTTTTGTGCCCGCTCATCAAAACTTCCGGCGCATCCAACCCAAAATAATATTTCTGGCTCTTTACCTTCGGCAAGCATTTCGGCCATGGTAGGCACTTTTAGTTCACTCATACTTTGTTCATAGTTAATAGATCATAGTTCATGGTAATTGTGTTTTGATAGCCAATATTGCTATGCGCTATCAACCATGAATTATGAACCTTCTTTCCAATTAAACCTATCCGCTTGCGAATATTTCCACGGAGCGCCATTGTTCTCCATATTGCCAAACATATTGTTTAAGCTGGCAGGTGCCTGCGCATCTTCCATTACGGAATATCGGCGTAATTCAGTAATAATTTCTAATGGATTTATATTTACGGGGCAAGCCTCAACGCAAGCGTTACAGGTAGTGCAGGCCCAAATCTCTTCACGGGTAATGTAAGTGTCTAAAAGCGTTTTACCATCATCATGATCTTTGCCATTTAGGTCGATGTTTTTACCAACCTCGGTAATCCTGTCACGCGTATCCATCATGATCTTGCGTGGCGATAATAACTTGCCGGTAATATTTGCGGGGCAAACCGATGTACAACGCCCGCATTCGGTGCAAGTATAGGCTTCCATCAGATTTTTCCAGGTAAGGTCAGTTACATCCTTAGCGCCGAAGCGGCTTACTTCACCGTCTGCCGGGGCAGGAGGTGTGAACGACGGATCAAGCATCGCCTTTACCTCGTTGGTAACCGATGGCATATTGGTAAACTTACCCTTAAGATTAAGATTAGAATAATACACATTCGGGAAAGCCAGCAGGATATGGAAATGCTTGGAGTAGGGCAGATAGTTTAAAAATGCCAATATCCCGCAAATATGGAACCACCAACAAACCCGCTCCGTAATTACCAGTGCATGTGAACTGCTTGGCAATAGCGGAGCAATTAAACTGCTAACCGGAAAACTTCCTGCTTTAATATACTCGCCGAAGTGCAATGCCTGTAATTTATAATCGGCAGCATTCATGGTTAGGAAAGCCGACATCAGCAATATCTCGATACAAAGAATGTAGTTAGCATCTGATTTTGGCCATTCGGTCATCTCCACACCGCTAAAGCGCTTTAAGTGAATGATATTTCTGCGGATAAGGAAAACCACGCAGGCTGTAAGCACCAAAACTGCCAGTACCTCAAAGCCGCCTATAAGTAAGCCATATAAACTGCCCAGCGGTTTTGAAAATACCCTGTGCGAACCGAATATACCATCAATCATAATCTCCATTACCTCCAGGTTGATGATAATGAAACCCACGTAGATGAAAAAGTGCATTACCGCGGCAACGGGGCGCTTAACCATTTTGGTTTGACCTAAAGCCACCTTTGCCATTATCTTCCAGCGCTTTGTGGGCTGATCTGACCGGTCAGTATCTTTCCCCAATAAAATATTACGTCGTATTTTGGCTACATTTTTACTGAATAAGTAAATAGCGGCTACCAGTATGATAATAAAGATTAATTGGCCAATCATTATGCGTGCATAGTATATTTCAAATATAGTTAATTGGTTGATTTAGCAAATAGCTGCGTGAATTTAAATTATTACCAATGAAAATCAGCCATTTAAAACCTTTTTTACAAAAAAGTTTCGATAAATAAAAAAACAAGCTACATTTGCACTCCTCAAAGGGAGGTACCATAGCTCAGTCGGTAGAGCAAAGGACTGAAAATCCTTGTGTCCCTGGTTCGAATCCAGGTGGTACCACAAACTTCCAAACCTCCTAGTAGCCTAGGAGGTTTTTTATGCCTCAAAGTGCCATTCCAGAGCGTAAGTGCAGATTTATAAATTTTGTTGATTACTATAGGAGGTTGCAAGATTTTTGATTTTATTAGAATTTGTATTGTAGATGATAAGCACAGTAAGAACTACATTCCTTTAGTATTAGTTTTTAATGGCGAACGTAACAACGGTTGTATAGCGGCATCGGACGTTTTGCCCACTTAAACGAGCTGGTTTCCATTTAGGAGAGTTTCTAATAAGGCGAACCGCCTCAACAGCGCATTCTGGACTAAGTGATCTTAACACCTTAATATCAGTTAAACGACCATCTCTCTCAACTACAAAATAAACAATTACCTTACCTTCAAAATTTTCTTGTTTTGCCTTATCAGGATATATAAGATTGGTTTGAAGATATTTGTTCCAATCTGTAATTCCACTACCAAATTGTGGTTCTTGTTCAACAGAAGTATAAACCATCGAAGTATCTACGGGCTTAGCATTAGTTGAAACGTCAATAGCGACATCAGCATCTCCCTTAGCTGGAGTTTGTGCCAGGCACGCAGAACTAATAGCTATAAAGAAAACCAGTATCAAGTATCTCATAATATTCTATTTATAATCAAATATATAAATATGCCCTCTATGACCTGTAAATTATAAATTTATGTGTGTAAGTGCAGGTTTTTAAATTTTGTTGATTACTAATTGATGTTTGTTGTTGGGTTCATGTATTTGCTTTCTGTGGTGCATTTAATGGGTTTTATTATTCATTTGGCGCAGTTTGAAGCCTTGTTACAACTCCTGGTTACATTGGTAATTACAGGGTAACATTTCATTGACCTTTGATAAAATGGTATACAATAAGAGGCAAATTACCCTCTAAATTTAGCTAACCAAAACATAAACTTAAATCAGTATGAAACCAAAAAATCAAATTATGCCATTGGCATTACTCGCATTCCTTATGCTCTTTGGAACCGCAAAAGCAACAAATTTAGACCTGCCTGGAAGGGTGAAATATTTGAATTTATCAGGTATTTCAAAAATGTATTCTCTAAAAAAACATGCTATAAGTTTCCCCGGCATTACAACACTTTATGCTCCGGTTAAAAAGAAAGCAAATGATCCAGGCGATCTGGAAAATCTTTATATGTATGTTTCTGACGGCTATTCATATAATTATACAATTCAGTTTGGCAACACAATTATCAATACAGACGCTTCCATGTTTTCTGGTGGATTTGGATTAATAGGACAAGTTCCTGAAGGAACGTATGAAATGCTTGTTACTTGCAATGATGGATACTTTATTGCGTGTCAGGCTGATTTCTATAATTATGCTGGTAGCGATGGGGCAGTATATATGTCAGAAAGTAATCCCCAAGGGAGGGTTTACGGTGTTACAATTGATGGCCCATCAGATGGAAACGCCACTGACAATGAAATTGATATAGAACCCTTCGATTAATACTTGCTATATCCTATATCAGCAAAAGTAGAGCTTGATTGTAACAGTAATACACACAAGACGGCACAATTGTAATTCGGCTTTTGCTTTCTAATGCCATTTGACACTAAAGTCATCTAGAATACGGAAACAGGTGTTATTTAATTAATTATAAACCTTTCTTTTTTACTCACTTAAATTTTATTACTATGAAAACAAAAATTTTACTACTGGCAGCGTTTGCATGCCTTATGAGTTTTGGAACAGTACAGGCAAAAAGCTATGATCTTATCGGAAAAATGATGTACCCAAGCTTTCCGGGGATCTCAAAATTATATCATCCAAAAATGGCAAGTCAGCCAAAGCTAAAATCTTTATCCTTTCCGGGAATTTCAACATTATATCCCGAAGCTCAGAAAAAAGCGTCATCCCAAGACCTGGAAAATATTTATTTGGTTGTTACCGACAATAGTTTTGGTTATGATTATACCATTCAAATTGGCTATTTAACAGTTACTACAGATGTATCTATGTTTACAGATAATGTTTGCTTATTAGGTCAACTTCCTGATGGAGAGTATGGTATGCTTTTCACCAACAACGATGGTATTGCATGTCAGGGTGATTTTTACGATGTTAGTGGTTATGGTGATGGAGTAACATATTCGGCTGATTATTCACAGGGCAGGGTTGATGGTATTATTGTCGACGGCCCTTCAACTGCATATAATGGATATGGCGATGATGAAGTTGATGTTTATCCTTTTGACTAACTGCTAATTAATTAATCATTATCAATGCCTGTTTCAAGAGGCTGTCTCATTAAGTATGGGAACAGCCTCTTTTTCTTTAATTATTAGAATAGGTGGTGGAGAACGTTTTCGTATATACAATTCTCAAGGTCTCCATTTCACTTATTAGGCAGCCTCTTCTGATCGCTCAACTGCGATGCTTCTGAGAACGTATGCCAACATTTTGCTCATCAGCTAACTCTTTGAAATAAGTAAATAGAGGCTTAAGCATAAGTGTGGTTTTTAATTACCTGTATCCCACCAAACTCTTGCTGTTAAAACATCGCCACCTTGTAATCGTGCAACAGCTGCTTTGTAATTCACCGGGTTTGTCAATATTTCAGTCGACAGATAGATCATTCGTCTGGGTATTGTCCCCATGGTTATATTTCCGGGATAATTTATAGGGGTAAGGTTGGGATATCCGGATCTTTTCCAGTTAAACCAGTTCTCAATAAAATTAAAATCAGTTCCGGTCGCTACCCAGTATTGCATATTGATCATTTGAAGTGAATTGGTTAACGAAGACATATCTAAAGGATGCGCATTTAAATAATTAGTGATCGAAGGCTGACTTACTTCTGTTTGCGTATTTAACTGCGTAAGCGATTGAAAAGCGCCGGTAACCCCGTTAGCGTAATGCAGTTGGGCGGTACCGTTTATATTCCATCCCCTTGCGCTTGCCTCGGCTAGTAAAAGCTCTGTTTCGGCATATGTCAGTACAAATATTGGGCCTCCAAGGTTCAGGTAAACACTTGTTCTGGGGCGGGAATAATTCCCAAGTGGCGCGAAATCGGCACCCGAGCCCGTACCGCCGGGATAACCGGGAGAGTTCTTGATATCTGTTGAACCGCCAAGCAGGTCATAGCCGTTTGGCAACCCATGTTGTAGTGATGAATCTGGATTACCGGCAAGGTTTTCATTTCCATTATTTGAAAGACCGGCCGGAGGAATCTCGCCAATAACGCCTAATCGCGGGTCATTATTTTGCTGTAAATAATTAATCAATGTTTTACTCCATCTTACCTGTTCATAGTCGGTAAGCGTTCTTAGCGCGATTGATGTACCATTCTGGCTACTTGCATTAGAGGCATCCGTCTGCACAATCGCATTATCGCTGACATCGGCAAACGTGCCACCCGCGGCGGCCGTTTGCGCCCATTGCTGTGCTGTGGCTGGGACAACTTTTGTAAGGCGCATGGCTATTCTTAACATTAATGAATAACCAAATTTTTTCCATTTGCTGATATCACCATTATAGAAAAGATCCGCGGTAGGTTTGGGCTTATTCACATCCAGTTTGGAAATCGCGGTATTCAATTCAGACAGCATGGAGTTATAAATGTCTTGCTGGTGATCATAAACCGGGTATTTTATTCCCTGCTCTGCCATGTCAGCCTGCGAGTAGGGGCAATCGCCATACATATCGGTGACTCTTTGTAAGATCATGACGAACATAATGTTACCAATATTGATGAGATTGGAATAGCCTGCTGAATCCTTCTGCATACAAAGCTGCTGCATTTGCCTGATGTCGCCCGCTTCGGTATAACCCTGGCTAAAGATAGCTCCCTGATAGTCGGTGAAATTGCCTTCATTTATATATTTATCGCCATTGTTATAATAAAAATAGGTAGACGCAAGTACCTGCATCATTGTGCTTTCATAAACTAGTTGGTAATAACCTGTATTAGCATAATTCAGTTGAGCGGTTGAAAGCAAATCGTTGGGATCAAAATTTGTCGCGGTTGACTTTGTAGGATCCGTATTGATATTGTTTAACTGTGCTTTGGTACAGCCCGTTAAAAAAGTAAGTCCGATAAGTGATATAAAAAGAATTATTCGCATGGCCTTACCTGAATTTAAAATTTAAATTTACCCCGATCGTTCTAGTTGCCGGTAACGATTCACCTTCTATTCCTGCATAGCCTAAGGTTGGCGCGAACTCTGATTCTGGATCAATATTCTTAGTGTATTTCAGAATAGTAAACAAGTTGCGGCCAACAAGGCTAACAGATATCGTTTGGAATATGCTGTGTAAAGATTGTGCCGGAAATTCGTACCCCAAAATAAGCTGTCTGAATTTGATAAAACTACCGTTTAAAACAGATAACGCTGAAATATTCGTGGCAAGATCGGGATAATAAGTATAAGCCGGTACATTGATGGTATTACGCTGCCCATTCTCATTTACGCCATTAGCTACAATGCCCGTTTCGCGCCCGGGCAAAGTTGCTTTATTCAATCCATAAACGTAAGAGTAATCTTCTGTAGCCGAAAGTACTTTATTACCGAATTTATAATCGATTAAAAAAGACAGGTTGAACCTTTTATAGTGAAATGAATTGCTAAAACCGCCGTATAATGTCGGCAATGTGCCACCCATAGCTTTCAGATCTCCGCGTTCGGGTATGCCATCACTTCCTATAATGATATTTCCTGCCGCATCTCTTTTATAATCATAAGCCATTATTTGTGTTATGGATTTGCCTACAACCAGTGCTGTATTTGCATTTAACGGCCGGTAAGTGCCGGTTAACAGGTACTGGCTTGAACCATCGATAGATAACAGGATATTATGAACCAGGCTTAAATTAACACTTGTCTTCCAGTAAAATGAAGTTGTTTTTATTAGCGTCCCGGTTAATAATAGCTCAACGCCTGTATTCTTAGTTTTACCAACATTAACATAGGCAGATGTAAACCCGGTAGCGACCGATTGTTGGGCATTCGCTATTTCGTTATGGGTGATCCGGTTGAAATAAGTGGCATCTACACCTAAACGGTTCTGGAAAAAGCTTAGGTTAACACCAGTCTCGAATTCATTAAGCGTGAATGGTTTCAGGTTGTAATTGGGTAATTCCGGAGAAAAACTTCCTAAAGGAATACCATTTACCGTGTTATTGGAGGTAAAGTACAATTGCGTAGTATAAGGTTGCGATGGCTCCCCACTTGTTTTGGCATAGCTAATCCTGAATTTTCCTGAATTCAGTTGCGGCAAGTGTAAGAGATCTGAAAATAAAAAGCTTCCCGAAACGCCCGGTACAAAAATCCCCCTGTTATCAGCAGGCAGTGTTGAAAAAACGTCATACCTGCCGGTAGCAGTAATGTCCAACAGATGCAGAAAATCAACATCTGCCGAATAATAAGCAGATTCGGTTACAATTTCAGATACATCGTAATTTGTAGCTATACTTGCCAGGTTTGCAGGAGTATATAAATAAGGGGTTATAAATTGAGAACCGGTAATCTCTGTTAGATTATATTGACGTTTGCGGAAATTACCGCCTGCCGAAAAATCGAGATCAAGATTTGATGTCAGTTTTTTTTCCGCGACAAAGAGCAGGTCAGTGTTTAGCTCGGATGTTTGTGATTTGCTCAAGCCATTCAATCCACCCTGTTCGTTCACGGTGAACGCTGTTCCGGTAGGCAAAACATTTAACAATCCATCATTACTAATATCGTATCCGAGCCTACCCTGTAGATAGATATCCTCAGAGAATTTGTACTTTAAAACGCCGGCGGTTATAAAGCGGTTCCGGGTGGAATTGTCTACCTGTTTATTTACAGCGAAGTACGGATTGGTAATGTACACATCGCTGTTCCATTGTGATTCATCGCCGTTTGATGGATTGTAACCGGGCTTAAGGCTGGCCTGATTGGCACTTGTCGCCAAAAACTCAATACCATAATTAGGGTTCATCGGGCCATCGCTTAAGTACGATCTGTTTTTATCGAGTTCATAAATATAGTTGCCATTAAAGCTGAATTCTAGTCGGTCAGTAATATCGTAGGTGGTGTTTAGGTTGAAGGTTTTTCTGTTCAGTCCGCTATTGGGAACAATCGATTCATCTTCAAGATCAGAAGCGGATGCCCTAAAGGTAGCTTTGGAATTACCGCCACTTACTTCAATGGTATTGGTAAGTGATGGAGCTATCCGGTAAAACTGGTCAACATTATTTTTAACGGCTGAATATGGGTACAAATTACCGTCGAATTGAATGGTTGGTTTTCCATCTAGCTTTTGCCCCCAGCTCAGCAAGCCAGATGCTACTGCACTCGCCACATCCGTAGGCCTTTCGTTTTGTGAGCCCTGACCGTATACATACTGAAAATCGGTATTATTTACAGCCTGGCTGTAGGCAAGATTGAGATTATATTCAATTAATGTTTTTGAGTTCTTTTTTCCGGTTTTTGTCGTAATCAGTATTACGCCATTTGCTGCCCTTGCCCCATACAATGCCGAAGCAGCAGATCCTTTTAAAACGGTAATACTTTCTATATCATCCGGATTTATATTGCTGAATCCATCGCCGTAATCCGCGCCGCCATATTCATTTGCCGCACCGCGCTGAGTATTGTCTATTGGTATGCCATCCAATATGAGTAAAGGGGAACCGGCGCTCATGCTGGCAGCTCCCCTGAGCAGTAATCTTGAAGATGATGCCGGTCCTCCGTTAACGCCGCTCACATTTAATCCAGCCATCTGCCCTTCAAGTGACATAGCCACGTTCGACTCCCTGGCCTCGGTCAGGTCTATTCCCTGTATAGTCGACACCGAGTAGCCTACCTTCCTGTCCGCTTTCTTTATATTTAAAGCCGTCACAACTACCTCATCAAGGGTATTAGCAGCAGGTAGCATAATTATTCTTAAGGGTTCACCGATAATGCCAGCCCTTATCTCCTGGGTGATGAATCCAATGCCGGATATTTTAATAATACTGTCCTTAATAGCGTTAATGGTAAACTTACCATTCTCATCCGTTTCTGTTCCATAAGGATTATTTGTTATCCTGACGGACAGTCTGCTTAGCGGATTGCCGTCTTCATCAGTTACAAATCCAGTTATCGGTAATCTTTGAACAGTATCTCTTGGAGCGCTGATGGCTATTAAATTATCTGAAACTACATGGAAGGAATAGCCAGTGCCCATTAAAAGGTTATGTAGAAGAGTCAGTGCCTCCTGGTTTCTGATATGTAGTGTAATAGGCCATCCGGGTAACTGATCTGGGCGATATATGAAATGGTAGATCGTTTGGTTTTTAATATCATTTATTACATCTTCAAAAGTTGCATGCCGCAAATTGAGTGTAACTTTTGTTTGGCAGTACCCTTGTTTTGAGTTCCAGAAAATGAGAATCAATAATAGTAACCTGATTAATTTCATGAATTAACCTGTAAAACATTTTGCATATCAGCCCTGGCCCTGATTGGTCTATACAGGACATGTTTTGAAAAAGAATAAATAATTGGTTAAAAAATATAAATGTTATTACCCGAAATTTTGTAATTGAATCGGGTAACTATTTGTAATGATAATAAAATCTGATTTATATCTTCTTTTTCAAACTCACCGGTAAATTTAATGGATTTTAGTACATCATTTTTGAAAAATATGTTATTTCCATATTTTCTTTCCAGGCTGTTGGCGAGTTGCTCAAAAGGTTCGTTCTTAAATACGAGCTTATTATTCATCCAGGCTGTTTCAATATTCAACGTATTCGAATCATCAAAGTAAGTTTCCTTGGTTAAAGAATAAGATGTGTGCTGAATAACTAGCTTGTCTGTTGGCTTTAGTATAACTTTTATAGTAGGATTATCTTTAAATGTAGCCTGTATGCTTCCTCTAAAAAGTGTTGCTTCAAATTGCGGGTCATTTTTATAGCTCTTAATATCAAATGCAGTACCCAGCACCTGGATATCTGATTGATTTGTATGCACAATAAACGGGTGGTTGTGGTCTTTAGCTACATCAAAAAAAGCCTCCCCACTTAAAAAAACTTCTCTTGTTTTACCAGTAAAGTTCTTCGGATAGCTTAGGGTCGACAAAGCATTTAGTGTAACCAAAGTACCATCAGCTAACCTGATTTTAGCAATTGATCCATTCTTGGTTTTTAGTTCGGTTAAGCGTGTAGTGGTATTTTCGAGCGTGTTTATTCTGAAAAAATAGAAAGATGCAGATAACACAATAAGCGCGATAGCAGCAGCAGCAATGCTACGCAACCATAACAAGTTCTTTTTGGGACGCTGTATTTCAATTACACTAGCTGTGTTTTCGTCGGTGTCCGTAATTCCTGCACGTTGTTTGATTTTTTCAAGAATGCCCACCATGTTGTCATAAGGCTCGTCATCCTGCATCCAGTAGGACCTTACCGATTCATATTCTTTTTGAAAAGAGGTATTGCCTGCAATAAGCCGGTTAAACACAGCAAACTCATCAGGAGTAATCTCTCCGGATAATTTTTTTGCAAGTAATTCGGTAAATCTCTTTTCTTCCATTGGTGTATTGTGTACAATATGATAATCTCTTTTTTATAAAAGATGCCTACAAGTTGGTTAAATAATTTATTGAATAAAAAATAAGATCAAAATACCCAGGATTTTACCTTTCATCCCGGAGTTATGCTCATTTTCCGGCAGCGACTTCAAGGCTTGCCTCAGTTTATCAATCGCCCTGAAAAGCTGCGTTTGCACCGTTCTTGGTGAAATCTCCAATATTTGGGCAACCTCTTTATACTTTAAGCCGTTTTCTTTAATTAGCCTGAAGACCATACGCGCCTGCATAGGCAAGGTTTCAATGGCCTTATCAAGGCGGTGATGTAATTCTTTTATTTCCAGTTTTTTGGATGGATCAGCCAGATCAACCAACCGGAACTGATGATCTTCTAATTCAACCAGGTGTATATTGGAATATTTTTTATGATATTTTAACGATTGATTTTTAACAGCGATAAACAAATAGCTTTCCGGATATTCAATATGGCTCAGGCTGCTCCTGTTACTCCAGCATCTAACAAAAACCTCTGATACGATTTCTTCAGCAACTTCCCGCTGATGAACATAATAAATGCTGAATTTAATCAATTTGCCAAATAGCGTATAATAAAGCTGCTCAAATGCTTTAACATCATTCGTTAAACAGATTTTTTTCCAGAGTTCAAGTAAATCAGGTTTCAATCTCTTCTATGGCTTAATGATCAGATGAAAGTAAACGCAATGTACTAATTCGGATTATAATAGAATAGTTTTAGTATTAATTTGACGCTTTATCGACCTCTTTATAACAAAATAAGCGATAGCGTTTCCCTATAATCCTTGAGTTGCACTCTTTTTTAATGAAACAAATGCAGTGTTTATTAAAAAAATAAAAATTCTTGTAGGCAATTCTTAAACAAAAAGGGATATAACCTTAGTACCGGATAGTAAGCGCGCGCTAAAACCAATTAATGGCCGCCATTTATCCGGCTACTAGTTCTAAAACCAATTTATTAACAGTTTAATTAATCTAGACATGAGTATGAAAAAAAGCTTACTTACATGCTTGATTGTTTGTAGTTCCGCGGGAGCATTTGCTGCCGGGAGTGTAATTACATCAGGAAGCGCAATCAATCATCATTTATCGAACCCCGCCAAATTCACCAAGCGTTTGTATGCTCAGGGTACAATTACCGGAACGGTACGCGACAGTACAGGAACAACGCTCGCGGGTGTTTCCGTTGTTATCAAAGGTACCACCACAGGCACGCAAACCGATGTGAATGGTAAATTTTCTTTATCAGCCAATCCGGGCGATATACTTGTTTTTAGCTATGTAGGCTATAATACCAGGCAAGTTGTTGTTGGGACAGAAACGAATATAGTTGTAACGCTTGGAGCTAATTCAAGCCAACTTAACGAGGTTGTGGTAACAGCTTTGGGTATCAAAAGGTCTTCAAGGTCGCTTACTTATGCTACCCAAACGATTAGCAGCGATGAAATAAACACGGTAAAAACGGATAACCTGATGAACTCATTAAGCGGCAAGGTAGCTGGCGTAACCATTTCACCCAGTGCTTCTGGTGTTGGCGGTTCAACAAAAGTTGAACTCAGGGGGATACGTTCATTCGCAGGTAGTAACCAGCCTTTGTATGTGATAGATGGTGTACCGCTGGGTAGTCCATCAAATGGGAGCCAACCTACCAGCATACAAGGCGGCTCTCCTGATGGCGGGGATGGTATATCAAATTTAAATCCCGAGGATATAGAAAGTATTACTGTATTGGAAGGCGCTTCTGCCTCCGCGTTATATGGTAGCCAGGCTTCAAATGGCGTAATTTTGATTACCACTAAAAAAGGCAAGGCAGGACAAGTTCAAATAAATTTTTCGTCAAGTTTTCAGGCTTCAAATGCGGTTTCATTGCCTAAGTTTCAAAACCAATATGGGCAAACTCCAAGTGCCTCCGATAGTTACGGGCCTGCAATTTCTGACCAACCTCATAATAATTTAAAAGAGTTTTTCCAAACCGGTACCAACTTCACCAACGCTATTGACCTTTCCGGCGGTTCTGAAACAGCTCAAACTTATTTTTCATACGCTAATACCACCGCGAGCGGTGTTGAACCCAAAAACGATCTGAAGAGAAACAACTTTAATTTACACGAAACATTAAAATTGTTGAACAATAAATTAACGGTTGACGGCAATATGGCGTATATTGATCAAAATATTGCCAATACCCCGGAATTGGGAGTGAGTGCTAACCCATTGACAGGCCTATACTTGTTTCCACGAGGGGCTAACATATTACCCTACAAAACCAATTATCAAAATCTTAATTCGTCAACCGGCGTGGCTACACAGAACTGGCCGAACCTGGGAGGAACTAATCCCCCGCAGCAAAACCCGTGGTGGCTTATCAATAATGATCCGAATAGTTTGCAGCGTAACCGCATAATAGCCAGCGCCAATGTGAAATATGATTTTACCACATGGTTTAATTTACAGGTAAGGGGAAATGTTGACCGTACCAATGACGTTTATAACTATGATCAAAGCGCCGGAACCGTATTTAATGGTGTTACTGCTCCTAATGGGGCGTTCGCTTACAATAACGGGGTAACTGAGCAAAAGTATGGCGATATTATTGCCAATTTTAACCCAAAAAGCTGGGGCCAATTCAAACTGGATGGTTTAGTAGGCGCTTCCATAAGTGATTTGAGGACTAATAGTTTAGCTGTTGGCGACGGTGCTAACGGAAATAATGGTCAGCTTTTAACACCCAACTTTTTTTCTCTTTCTAATATATTTAATGCTGCAGGTAATCCTATTGCTCCAAACACCTATTTTTCCCATACGCAAACCCAATCAATTTTCGAAAGCGCCAACCTTTCCTACAAAAATTGGGTGTATTTAGCCTTAACTAACCGTACTGAATGGAATTCAACCCTGGCATTTACGCCTAATGACCATTACGATTATGCTTCGGAAGGTCTTACGTTTATTTTATCGCAAATGTTTGCTATGCCCCAGGCTATTTCCTACGCTAAAGTGCGTGGAAGTTATGCCAATGTTGGTAACGGCGTACCCTTTAATGTAACTTTAGGACAAAATACACAAAATAGCAGCGGTGCCGAAGTACTTAATAACAATGCGCCATTAAAGACCCTGAAGCCTGAAATGACCCATTCTTTTGAATTGGGTACGGACTGGAAATTTATAGATAACCGCATCAGTTTCAGCGCCACCTATTATGATACCCATACTTATAACCAATATTTCTCTATACAGCCGTCTCCTTTCACCCTCATTTCAAATGCTTATGTTAATGCGGGCGATATCCAGAACAAAGGTTTTGAAATTACTTTGGGCGCTGATGTGATACGGGATAAAGCATTAACATGGAATACTTCCTTTAATGCTTCCATGAATAAAAATAAGGTAATACAGGTTGATGACAAAGATGGTTTACCTTTAGCTATTTTAACCGGTAGTGGTAATGGCCAGTATGGGTATGAATCGGTAATGGCAGATGGCGGTTCCGTGGGTGATATATACGGATACACTACTTTAAAAAACGCCAATGGCCAGGTAGTGTTGTCGGGTACTAACGCAAGCAACTATGCGCCGCAAAAAGTTGGTACATATAGTTATTTAGGTAATCCTAATCCGAAATTTCAATTGGGGTGGAGCAATAGTTTTGATTTCGGCCACTTTAACCTGAATTTTCTTGTTGACGGAAAATTTGGCGGCCAGGTACTTTCCTATACCCAGGCAGAGATGGACTATTTCGGCGTTTCACAGGCTTCCCTCGGCAATGGCCCCAATCGCACAGTTACAGTCAATGGGGTTAACTCCTCAGGCCAGCCGGTAACTTCTGTTACCGCGAAAAACTGGTATCAGGCAGCAGGTGGCCTCTCTGGTATAACAGATCAATATATTTACAGCGCTACAGTTGTTCGCCTGCGTGAAGCATCACTTGGCTATACATGGCCAATTACCAACAGCGCCATCAAGAGTGTGAAATTTGCATTAATAGGTCGCAACCTGTTCTATTTCTACAAAAAAGCACCGTTTGATCCTGAGGTAAGTACCTCTACAGGTAATGGCCTTGGAGGTGTGGATGCATTTAACCCGCCTGCAACACGTAACCTGGGTTTTTCGGCTAATGTTAGTTTTTAATAATATTGATTATTTTAATTTATAAAACAATGATAAGGAACTTTAAATATCCACCATATAACCCAAAAACTAAATACAAGTTTATTGGGGTTATGCTCATAGCCTTAGCGCTGACAGGGTGTACCAAGAATTTTGAAAAATACAATACCGATCCTACCAAATTATCTTCTACCCAATCCGTTGCCATAGCTTCTACACTCTTTGGCCCGCTTGAAGTAAATATTTTCGACGACTACCAGCGCGCCCAAAATCTTAGCGCGGATGGTTATGCCGGATACCTGGACGCATGCGCTTTTAATCAAGGTAGCAATTTGGACTATGGCATGCATGAAAGTTGGAACGCACCGGCATTAGGAGACATTTATGGTGATATTTTGCCAAGTATGCGCTCGTTGGGGCTCACCACCAACATTAAAACTTCGCAACCCCCGGTATGGGGAATAGGATTGCTTATACAGGTTACAGCTATGGATAAGGTAACCGATAGGTTTGGTCCGGTTCCATATTCAAAGGCTGGTTCCTCTTTAACAACAACTCCTTTTGATAGCCAGCAAGCAATTTACCAGCAGTTTTTTAAACAGATAGATACTGCTGTAACAAATCTTCAAGCGGCGATAAGCGCGGGTATCACATCAGCGCCATATACCGCAAGTACTGATTATGTTTATGGATGGAACTATAAACAATGGCTCAAATATGCCAATTCGCTTCGCTTGCGTTTGGCTATGCGCATAGTAAAGGTTGACGCGGTAACTGCAAAAGCACAAGCATTAGCAGCGATCCAGAATTCAGGCGGTTTGTTAGAGACGACTACTGATGATGCCAACGTACCATCATCAATAAACGGGTTCACTGGCTTTTATGCGATTGCTACTTATGGTGGTGGGCAAATGGTTATGGATGCGGCCATACAAAGTTATATGCAGGGTTATAACGACCCGAGGTTTACAGTTTATTTTGCCCCTACTACGGCGGCACCAACGGGCTCATCTCCATATGCCGGGCAGTATCACGGAGTACGCACCGGTACTTATGTTAGTGATAATGCGACCTACGCGTACTTTTCAACCGGAAACATACCAACTTCCACAAATCCCAATACATATTTTACGCCTAGTTTCCCGCAGCCAATTCTTACTTCTGCTGAAGTATGGTTTCTGAGGGCCGAGGCTGCTTTACGCAATTGGACCAGTGAAAGTGTTCAAACCGATTATGAAACCGGCATAAGAAACTCTATGACTAAGTATGGTGTTACATCCGGTGTCGATGCTTATATAGCGGGTACAACCACAGAAGCCAATTATGTAGATCCTCTTGTTCCTGCCAATAATGCAGCCGCGCTATCAACCATTAGCGTAGCCTGGAACCCGAATGGTACTAAGGAGCAAATGCTGGAACAGATTATTACCCAAAAATGGCTGGCTTTATTTCCGGATGGACAAGAAGCCTGGGCTGACTACAGACGTACAGGCTATCCAAAATTATTTCCAATAATCAACAATGACAGCGGCATCCCGGGAGCTGTAGCACTTCAGATACGCCGCTTACAATATCCGAGCTCGCTCATTCTAAAAGATCCAACTGCTTTTAATAACGCGATAGCTAATTTATTAAATGGCCCTGATAATATTACTACCCGCTTATGGTGGGACGTTAATGGGCCAAACTTTTAATACAATTCTGATCCTACATACTACCACAATTGAGTTTTGATTAGTGTTAAATGAGAGCGCTCTGGTGTAAAACCCGGAGCGCTTATTTCAATCAATCTTGCTCATTAATTAATAACAAATACCTCCGTGAAACAAAAGATTGTACTATTCCTCATTTTTATATCGCTATTTAAAATAAATACTCAAGCTCAGCAAAAATTAATAACCTATGTCGATCCGTTTATTGGTACCGGTGGTCATGGGCATACTTTTCCGGGAGCTACTGTGCCATTCGGGATGGTTCAATTGAGTCCCGATAACGGCCGTACAGGATGGGACTGGTGCGGTGGTTATTTTTATGGTGATTCAGTGATCACCGGATTCAGCCACATGCATTTAAGCGGTACCGGGATAGGTGATTGGTGTGACATATCAGTCATGCCTGAAAATAAATTAATTACAGATACAGCCGACCATGGGCGAACTACTTTCAGTCATGCAAATGAACAGGCAAGTCCGGGCTATTATCGGGTAAAAATGGATAACGGCATCGAAGCAAAACTGTCGGCTACCGAGCATTGCGGCTTCCATGATTATGCATATCCTACAGGTGTTTTACCTGTCATCAAGCTAGACCTTGGTTATCATCAAAACTGGGATAAACCAACGGGTACCTATATTAAACGGCTTAATGATTCAACGCTTATCGGCTACCGTTATTCAACGGGATGGGCGCAGGTACAACGCGTATATTTTGCGCTACGCACCTCTAAACCTTTTAGCAAACTATACCTTACTGCCAATGGCTTGCCGGTATCGGCTAATGAGGCAAAGGCCGAAGGAGTTGTTGGACAGTTAGTGTTCAGTACAGAAAAATATAATCACGTAAAACTTAAGGTAGCACTTTCAACAGTAAATGCCGACAAGGCTCTTATTGCATTAAATGAGATTAAGGGTTGGGATTTTAATACCGTTAAGGTTAATGCGGAAAAGAAATGGGAGCATGAGCTTTCTAAAATGCAGATCAAAACTAATGACATTCATTTAAAACGTGTTTTTTATACGGGGCTTTATCATACCTGCATTGCACCATCGCAATATTCAGATGCTGATGGAACTTACCAAAATGCAAAAGGGGAGATTCATCAAATGCCTGCGGGGCAGCAACGCTACACCGCGTATTCTTTATGGGATACCTTTCGCGCACTGGATCCGCTTTATACAGTTATTCAAACAGAGCGGTATACAGGTATCGTTAATTCCATGCTTGCATTTTATAAAGAAAATGGTTTATTGCCAGTATGGGATCTGAGTACCAATGAAACCAATTGTATGACAGGATACCACGCGGTACCAGTATTGGCTGATGCTGTACTAAAAGGTATAAAAGGGATTGACATTAATCTCGCTTACCAGGCTATGAAGGCGAGCGCGATGGAAAATATCCGGGGCTGTAATTATTACCGGCAGTATGGTTATGTACCGCAGGATAAATATGGCGCAAGCGTAACTAACACGCTTGAATATGCTTATGATGACTGGTGTATAGCTCAGGTAGCTAAAAAGATGGGTAATGCTGCTGGCTATAAATATTTTATGCAACGGTCGGCCAGTTGGAAACAAGTATTCGACCCAATTAGCGGGTTTATGCGCGCTAAAAACAGTAACGGCACCTGGGTAACGCCGTTTGATCCTTTTTATTCAGAACACGATCCGAATAAGGCCATGTTTATGGAAGGCGATGCCTGGCAGTATTCTTTTTTTGTTCCGCAGGATGTTGACGGACTTATTGCGCACTATGGTGGCAAGCAACGCTTTGTAAGGAGGCTGGATTCACTTTTCTCCGTTACTTCTGTTATGCACGGGGAGGATCAATCGCCGGATATCAGCGGAATGATAGGCCAGTATGCACACGGTAATGAACCAAGCCATCATGTGGCTTATTTGTACGATTATGCAGGGATGCCATGGAAAACTCAATCCAGGGTAAGAATGATCATTGATTCTTTATACCACGATCAGCCGGATGGCTATGCCGGTAATGAAGATTGTGGACAAATGAGTGCCTGGGCAATATGGAGCATCGCCGGCTTATATCCGGTAAACCCGGCCAGCGGGCGTTATATGTTTGGAAGCCCGGCTGCTGATGAGATTACCATAAAAACTGCTAATGGAAAGTTTAGTGTAAAAGCGAAAAATAACAGCGCTAAAAATGTATATATCCAGGCAGTAACCTTAAATGGTAAGCCATATACTAAAGACTACGTGACTCATACGGATCTGCTGAATGGAGGCGTGCTGGAATTTATGATGGGGCCTAAACCTAAATTATAATACTGAAGATAATTAACCGAATACCTAACCAATTACAATGCCTATGGAGAAACAAAAGATGAAAAGAACCAGCCCAATTATGTTTTAAAAAATTACCAATTACTTAACCAAAAATTATGAAAACATCTAATAAAGCTAATTTAAAAAATGCTGCAACTGGAATAGTTATAGCAGCCGTTGCTTTTCTGTCATCATGCGATAAAAAATCAAGTTCAAACCCTGTACCGGAAAATTTAAAGACTTCTTCAACTGCTTCTTCGTCGGCCTTTGCTATCGGTGTGAGCGGCCCAAAGAGTGTGTGTTACATGGAAGTAAATAACTATGATTTTAGGGATGTGGGCAAGTATACCTTGTCTACCGGGCAACAATTATTCGATATCGGGATTATCTTTGCGGCTAATATCAACCTTGATCCTTCAACCGGTAAAGCTGTATTGTATTACAACACACAAGTTACTAATGTATTAAGTAATGCATCAACCTATATCCAGCCGGTTCAGGCAAAAGGGATCAAAGTATTGTTGTCCATTTTGGGGAATCATGAAGGAGTGGGTATATGTAATTTTCAAAGCCAGGCCGATGCGCAAGCTTTCGCGCAGCAGTTAAGCAATGCCGTTACCACTTATGGGTTGGATGGTATTGATTTTGACGATGAATATGCTGATTATCCAACCAGTGGCAGCGGTCAGGTAAACTCTTCGTCATTTGTTTATTTGGTTACCGCTCTTCGTCAATTAATGCCAAACAAGATCATTTCCTTTTATGATTATGGACCCGCCGCATCGTATTTATCGTATAATGGTGTAACTGTAGGCTCACAAATAAATTATAGCTGGAATGCCATTTATGGTACTTATTCGGTGCCAAATGTTCCCGGTCTTGCAAAAAGTGCCCTGGCGCCTGCCGCTATTGATGTGCAAAATACATCTTCTTCCACAGCAGCCTCTTTAGCCACCAAGACGGTGAGCAATGGTTATGGAGTATATCTATATTATAATTTACCTGATGCCGACTCACATACTTATTTGTCCAGCGTATCAAATAAACTTTACGGTAAAACTACGGTATATACTAATTAAGGGTACGTTTTGCACTTAATACAAAGGATTAATAATTTGTTAAAGATGTAGGCAATTTTTCTCATTGCAAGATTATAACATATATCATTAAATTAGTTTAGTGAAAGGTGTTGTTGCCTAGAGCCCCCTTCCCGGAAGGGGGCTTTTTTATTTATTGATAACTAACGTTTTTAATAACCGAACTCCCCATTGGAGCTATCCAAAGTGAACCCTTGCTTTGGCAAATAAAGCCAGTTAATTTATATGTGATTTTATTATAAATATTATAAAAAATCAAAAACAATACAGAATTGATCGCTATATTAGAAAAATACTTTTCAGTTTAAACCTATTTTATAAAAACACTTTGCCCCTGGTCCGGTTTAAATTTAAATTATTAAATCAGTTTGGTACTTACTTATTGGGATTACATTAAAAATAACGACACTACTTGGTGGCGGAAAACTCTTCTACCCCTAAGCTTTAAAAACGGTAACCTTATAGCAAGGTGGTTCTTTTTTTATTTGCTGATTTTTTCTTTTAATGCATTAGCCCAACATACTGACAGTTTAAAAGTACAAGATACAACCAGGAAAAGCAATAACTCTGTTTTAGAGGTCACTACAATCAGCGGGCAAATAACTGACGCGTTAACCGGCAAGCCAATACCAAACGTTACTGTTACATTTGCTCAAAGTAGCCATGCTACCAGCTCGGATACCCAGGGTAAGTTTTTTTTGAGTGCGCAGGGGTCGTATAAAAGAGTTTCCTTTTCGCGTATGGGGTCACAACCATTAAATAAGGAAATAAAACCCAACCGGGTTAATGAATTACAAATACGCTTAAAATCATCACAACGGCAACTTCAGGAAGTTAGAATTTCTGCCGGTAAACGTAAAAAATATCATAACAAAGGTAACCCCGCTGTTGAGCTTATACAGGAGGTTATTGATCATAAAAGCATTAACCGGATGCAGAGCTCTGATTATTTGCAATACGATCAGTATGAGCGCATGGGGCTTTCGTTTTTTCACTTATCCCCCAAATTTATAAACGGTAGCTTCTTCAGTAAATATAAATTTATGTTGGATACTACACAGGTTATCGATGGTGAAACCCAAACATCATTACCTGTGTTTTTTAGCGAAAAGCTATCTCAAAACTACTTCCGTAAAAAGCCTTCAAAATCAATTAAGGTTTTATCGGCTCAAAAGGAGCTCAACATTATAAAATTTGTGGATACAGTAGGGGTTAATATTTATATTAACCGGATATACGGCGACAATATTGATATCTACGAGAATAACATTTTCATCATCACCAACCAGTTTCTAAGCCCAATAGCCGATCACGCACCTGATTTTTATAAATTTTTCATAGCCGATACGATCAAAGTCGGGAACGAGAAATTTATTGAGGTGAATTTTACTCCCCGTAATAAAGGCGACCTGTTATTTGAAGGTAAACTATTAGTTACCATGGACGGAAGGTACGCGGTTAAATCCTGCGAGTTAGATGTAAATAGCCAGATCAATATCAACTTTATGCGCAGCCTGAAAATTGTGCTTGACTTTCAGAAACATGATGATGGGCGCTATTACCTTAACAAGAGCGATGTGAAGGCCGACTTTGGCATTTTTAAAGAAAAGGGGCTTGGTGTTATAGGGGAGAGAACGGTTTTCCGATCTAATTATAAATTAAACTCACCACTATCAGACGCGTTTTATAAAGGGAAGGATTTACAAATTGCCGGTAACGTAAATCAACCGGATACCACCTTCTGGCTGCATCACAGAACAGACACGCTTAGTAAACAGCAAGAACTAATTTATGAACACATAAATAAGCTGGAAAATATGCCCTCGTTCAAAAGAACGACTTGGATAGCATCTACGCTTACTAACGGGTTTGCTGACCTCGGTCCGGTGCAGATTGGGCAAATAGGTTCAACATTCGCATTTAATAACCAGGAAGGTTTTCGCCTTCAAGGTGGGGCCAGAACAACACCCGAATTTAACAAAACTGTTTACCTGGATGGTTATGCAGCCTATGGTACTAAGGATGGAGTCGCCAAATATGATTTAAATACCTATTTCTCATTAAATAAAACGGCTCCATACCGTTTCCCGAATGATTATTTTAAGATAGGGTACATGTATGATATTAGTTTACCCGGACAGGACCTTGCAGCGGTTAATACACAAGCCGCGCTTACATCATTTGCTACCGGTAAAAATGATTATTGGTTGTATAACAAAATTTTTAATCTGGTTTATGTAAAGGATTTTGAAAATCATTTTTCGTATAATTTAGGTTTTGAGAATTGGAATCAACAGGCTGCCGGTACATTGCTATATCAGCTTAACGATGCTGATAATACCATTGTACGTAACTTAACAACCAGCGAAGTTGATTTAGGGCTGCGTTATGCCCCTCACGAACAAATTATACAGGGCAGTATGATGAGATTTAGTATTTATAGTAAATATCCAATTATCAGCTTACAGATCAATCATGGTATTGCAGGATTTTTGGGTGGTTCTTATAACTATAATAACATTACGGCTAATATTGCCAAGCGATTTTATTTTTCACAGTTAGGCTATTCGGATGTTGCCTTATTGGGTGGTTATATTACTGGCAAGGTTCCTTTTCCATTACTGGATATCAGCCCGGCAAACAGGTCTATTGCGTATGATCCTAATGCTTATAACCAGATGGGTTACCTGGAGTTTGTAAGCGACCACTATGTAGGGCTAAATTTCACGCAAAGCTTTAATGGCTTCTTCCTGAATAAAATACCTTTAATAGATCACCTTAAATGGCGCGAATATTTCTCCTTTAAAGTTTTATATGGCGGCTTGCGTAATGAGAATAATCCCGCCTATTCATCGGGTTTATATAAGTTCCCGACAGGTGGTAATGGTACAAATGGTACCTACGCGTTAGGTAATGTGCCTTATATTGAAGGTGGGGTAGGTATAGGCAATATCTATAAAATTATACGTGTCGACCTGATAAAGCGGTTTAATTATTTAGATCATCCTGGTATATCTGAATACGGAATTAAACTGAGCTTTAACCCTGATTTTTAATTTAAAATATGTACTGTACCACAGTACAAGTGAAACACCTGGTACATTTGGTACACTTTTCGCCCCAAAAACGCCCTGAAAAGTATTAAAAATGGCCTTTTTACATTGAAAATTCGACTCAAATAAGCCCAAAATTGCTCAAATCGACCCGAAAATGATTGATTTTAGTTCGTTTTTTGTCGAAATTTCGATCAAAAACACTAAAAATTACCACATTTTACAGGCATAATACCTAAATATTCTTCTTGTATGAAAAGAAAATGTTAAGTACTTTTAGCTCCATAAACTTAATTGTCAATCACACATTTATGACCTTAAAAATACATGCAATGGCTTTATTGCCATGAGTCGCATTTTCTTGCTATACATTATGGTCGGTTTTGTATTTATTACAACCGATGATTTAAAAATTAAATTATACCTACGTTATTCCCTTACATAAAAATATGATTCAGTTTAAGAAAGTATTGTTGTTGTTCCTTGCGATAATAACTACTAAGTATACATTCGGCCAAACACAACCTTCGCCGCGTGAGCATTTGTTGATGGATTACGACTGGCATTTTGCATTTGGCCACCCGTACGATACAAATAAGGATTTTAACAATGGTACAAGCTATTTTTCCTATTTCGCGAAGGCTGGTTATGGTGACGGGGCTGCCGATCCCCGGTTTGATGACCGCGCCTGGCGAAAAGTTAACCTACCGCATGATTGGGCTGTGGAGCAGCCATTCTCTCCCAAAGGAAGTTTTAGTCACGGGTTCAAGGCTATCGGACGCAATTTCCCTGATGCAAGTGTAGGTTGGTACCGTAAAACTTTCTTCATTCCGGCTTCGGACTTAGGCAAGCACATCAGTATCGCATTTGATGGGGTTTTCCGTAACTCTATAGTATGGGTAAACGGGCATTATTTAGGTAATGAGCAAAGCGGTTATAGCAGTTTTGAGTATAATATTTCTGAGTACCTCAATTACGGCGGTACTAACGTTGTAGCAGTAAGGGTTGATGCCACCATGGAAGAAGGCTGGTTTTATGAGGGCGCGGGTATCTATCGCCATGTGTGGCTAAATAAATCCAATCGATTGCATATAGCACGCAATGGTATTTTTGTAACCACTAAATTAAAGAATGGTCAGGCTATAATATCAACCCATGTAACGATGGATAATGATGCCGACAGTAGTATATCTAATTTTAGTGTTAAACAAACAATTCTTAATGCTGATGGCAAAATCATCGCATCTGATGAGCAAAAGAATTTGAGCCTTAATTTATTAGAGAAAAGGGATTTTTCAAGTGATCTCACAATAACAAATCCTAAACTATGGTCGATAGATACGCCTTACCTGCATAAACTGATAACTACGATAAGCAAGGATGGCGCTATTGTAGATCAGTACGAAACAACCTTCGGTATACGCACTATTAAGTTTGATGCCAATCATGGCTTCTTTTTAAACGGAAAGCACCTTGAAATTACCGGAGCCGATAATCACCAGGATCATGCAGGGGTAGGCGTAGCCATGCCCGATGCTTTGCAAGATTTTAGGATCAAAGCCCAGAAAGCTTTCGGGTGTAATGCCATTCGCTGCTCGCATAATCCACCAACCCCCGAGTTTTTGGATGCCTGCGACAGGCTGGGAATGTTGGTGTTGGACGAAAATCGCTTGATGGGCGTAACCGATTATCATTTGAACGAGTTAAAACAAATGATGCTCCGCGATAGGAATCACCCATGTATAATAGCCTGGTCGATAGGTAATGAGGAGTGGAATATGGAAGGAACCGTTACCGGAGCACGGGTAGCGACAACCATGCAGGCCTATGCCAAAACAATTGATTCAACCCGGTACATTACCGCTGCATATAGTGGTGGGATTGGTGGTAATGGTATTTCAACCGTTATGGATTTAATGGGCTATAATTATGTGGTCAACAAAAATACTGATGAGCAACATCAAAAATTTCCTAACCAGCTTAGCTGGGGTACTGAAGAAGGGGCTACAACAGCATCACGGGGGATTTATGTTGATGACCTGGCTAAACATCAATTAGCGGCCTATGACCGGCCTCGTAATAATGAATCTTTCAGTATTGAGCAGGGTTGGAAACATTACGCGACACGCCCATATCTGGCCGGTATGTTCATTTGGACAGGTTTTGATTATCGTGGTGAACCTACTCCATTCGGTTGGCCTTCAATTTATTCATACCATGGTATGTTAGATGCCTGTGGATTCCCTAAGGACGATGTTTGGTATTTAAAATCGTGGTGGATGGATAAAGATGTGGTGCACATTTTACCGCATTGGAACTGGAAAGGAAAAGAAGGACAAGATATACCAGTTTGGGTTTACGGCAATAGCGATGAAGTGGAACTGTTCCTGAACAAAAAAAGCCTCGGCAAAAAAACAATGCCGCGAAATGGGCATCTGGAATGGTCTGTGCCCTACCAACCCGGCAAGCTAGAAGCCATTGGTTACAAGGCGGGCAAAAAAGTGGCTAATGACATCGTACAAACAACCGGCGACCCGGCAGCGTTATTAGCCACAGCTGATCGCCTGGTGATAAAAGCGAATAAGGTTGATATATCGGTCATAAAAATTCAGGTAAACGATAAAAACGGCTTGTCGGTACCCACCGCCGATAACCAAATCGCATTTAGTATACAAGGCCCTGGAAAAATCATCGGGGTAGGCAATGGCAGTGAAACATCACTGGAGCCTGACCAATATATAGAGCAGGTGACCCCGGTTAATATTGAAAACCTGAAAGAGAAACTGGTTGAAAGCATCGAAAACCGCCCCGAAGTCGCCACCGATTTTGATGATGCAAACTGGCAGCCTGCTTTTAAAAACGTCAGGTTTCCTGAAACTGCCAAAGCGGTGGTTTATCGTGGTTCCATCCAAATGCCGGATAATATTGACGATGCTGCGCTTACCTTGTTTTATAATAACATCGGCAAAACACAATCCATTTATATTAATGGGCAGTTTATACAAAGCAACGATAGCTCAACTGCACCTAAGGAGCTTAAGCTGATTAAAAATATTGTTCATCCCGGAAAAAATAGCATAGCTATTGTTACCACGCCTTTCATCAATAAAAATAGCTGGGATTATAGCAATACCAACCCGGGTGTGGTGCAAATTATTATCCCGCCCGCACAGTGGAAACGAAATCTATTCAATGGCCTGGCAGAGGTAATTGTACAATCAACCGGCGAACCCGGACGAATTATCTTAACATCAACATCACAAGGCCTGAAAGAAAACAAATTGGAAATCACCACTGTTCCAACAGAGATGCCGGCTATAGTCGCGTCAGTAGAGAAATAAATGATTGAGTGCTAACTCATAAAACAAACAAGCGCACCAGTATAAACTGGTACGCTTTGTTTGTTTGAAAAGGTTTAGGTTATCCTTTCGGATTTGTTATGTAAATTTAGGAATGAAGCCCGGCAGCTAACAGGGTAGAATTGCCTTTTTATCAGGTTGTTTTTAGGGATAAAAAAAGTTTGAAATGCATTGTTTATACACATATAAATAATCATTTTCGGTAAACCTTAATTCATAACTATCATGACAATTAAAAACACATTAATTTACCTGGGTTTAGCTGTATTTGGCCTTAGCTCGTGCCAGCAAAACCAACATGCCGACTTAACTGCTAAAGTCAGTTCATTAGATTCTGATACAGTAAGTTACGCTGTGGCAAAACAGTATGTAGACAATTATGCAAAACATGCAGGCTTTGTCGATTCTACTTATACTGACGTGCAGTTGAACAAAGTGAAAAAGTTACCTAATAGCCGTACCATATGGTTTGGTATAGACAGGTTGCAGGCAATGGTAAACAAGATAAAAGCTGAGGGCGGCGATGGTGTACGTTTTTATCTGGCTACATATGACACTGTTTATACTCCAAACGGTAAATTCAACCACATACCTGAGCGTAAATATTGGGGGCATACCACGCTGGTAATGGTATCTACAAAAGATAGTCTTAAATTTCACCGTGATTATTATGGTAATAGTATTGATCCATCATCCAACTCAAAATCCGATCCAAAAGGATTTATACTTAGTGTAGGAACCTCTCCTGAGAATCGCGGGGAAATGTGCCCGCCGCCAAGTAACTGTGCAACTATCGGAGCTACTTTAGTTACTCAATGATATTTATAACATTTAATACAGTATCAGAACTTGCATGCTTTCTGGCCGGATTAATATTTTTATTTAAAGATAAAGATCCGGCCTGGAGGCTGCTGATATGGTATTTATTATTCACCTGTATTGTTGAAGTTGCCGGTATATATATCCGTACATCATTACATGTATCAAACATTCCGCTTTATAACCTATCTGTTATACCGGAGTGTTTTGTTACCAGCTACTTTTTTTACAGTCTATACAAAACCTATCATCCTAAAATTAAGTGGTTAATAATCTGGCTCAGTATTTTCCTGATTATGTATTTTACCGAGCTTATCCTCAATCACTTTAACAACTTTGTGTCCATAACCGCCTCTGTTATGTCGGTTGTGTTTGTATTGGCAAGCCTTTACTACTATTACTTAAAACTAAAAGATGAGCATTTTGAAAGGTTATTGTTTTATGCTCCTTTTTGGTGGGTTAGCGGTACGCTATTCTTCTATTTCGGAAGCACGGCATGTAACTTGTTTTTTGATTACCTTATTAAATATCCTTCCATTAGTTACGAATTCTCTATTAGGTATATCATTTTTTGTATATTAGATGTAATTCTGTACTCTTTTTGGTCTTACGCTTTTATATGCAGATATCTTCAGAGGAAATCATATTCCTGATAGGCCTAACCTCCATTATCTTTTTAATAGCTCCATGCTTTCTGATCTTGTACGTGCTCTCCTATAATCGCAGGAAAAAAAAGCATCTGGAAGAAAAAGTTTGGCTGAAAACAACATTTGAAAATGAATTGCTGAAAACTCAAATGGAGGTTCAGGAACAAACATTAAAAACTGTTGCTAATGATCTTCACGATAATATTGGCCAGCTATTAAGCCTGATAACTATTACATTAAGCACTATCGATTTAGAAGAAAATAGCAAGATTGCCAGTAAAATAACACTTACAGATGACCTTACCAGGCGTTCTATAAATGAGCTAAAAGCACTATCCCGTTTATTGCATGGCGAAGAATTGATCAGCAAGGGGCTTGCCGCGGCCATTGAATTTGAACTGGAGTGGCTAAAAAGATCCGAACGGTATGAAATAAGTTTCGAGAGGAACAATTTTAAATCAGTTGTAGATAGCGGTAAAGAAACGATGGTTTTTCGTTTATTTCAGGAGTGTATAAATAATATAATACAGCATGCTAAAGCATCAAAAATAGTTATTATTTTAGAGCAGGATAACAGCTCCTTTAAACTAACTATTAGTGATGATGGGATTGGATTTAATGTTGACGAAAAATTAAATCTAAAGATGGGGATGGGTCTTTATAATATAAAAAGACGTGCGGCTATGATAAATGGTACAGCCACAATCACTTCAATACCCGGTAACGGATCTGTTATTGCAATTACCGTACCTTCTAACCAATAATGCAAACACAAAGAATAGCAATCGCGATAGTTGATGATCATACTTTATTTCGGCAGGGTTTAGCTCATTTGCTCATAGAATCAAATGAGATAGAGGTGGTTTTTGATGCAGGTGATGGTGCTGAAATGATACGGAAACTGCCTATGCAGCCCCTGCCCGACGTTATATTGATGGATATTACTATGCCGGTAATGGATGGGTATGAAAGTACCCGATGGATAAAACAAAATTACCCGCAAATTAAGGTGTTGGCTCTAAGTATGTTTGAAGAAGATACACCTATTATAAATATGCTGAAAAGTGGCGCGGGAGGGTACATGCTTAAACAAGCAAAAGCAGCGGATTTAATTAACGCTATTAAAACTATTGAAAAACAAACCTTCTTTATTAATGATCTTGTCTCGGGTAAGTTGCTGAACAATATTCAGAATAACCTACCGGTAAAAACAGCTAAGATACAGGTAAGTGCAAATGAGTTGAAGTTTTTGGAGCTATGTTGCTCTGATCTTACTTACAAAGAGATAGCTGATATAATGAATTTAAGCCCGTTCACCATTAATAATTACAGGGAAGCGCTTTTTGAAAAATTCGAAACAAAATCAAGAACAGGTTTAGTGATTTCAGCACTCAAAAGCGACCTTATTAAATTATAATTCCCATTTAAGAGCACTTTGTTAAAACCAGAGGCTCTTTTGAATATAGCCTCCAATAGTTCAATAATAGCCTGTATTTTGATGATTTCATCTCAATAATACTTATGAAGTGCATTTTATTTTTAAAAAAGGCGTAATAATATCTGTATGCTATTTATTAATATTATTTAATAACATAAATTTTATATTACATTACTAATAATTAAATACTTTTGTAGAAATATACCCCTATTTAAATAGTGAAAATTCTACATATTGTTGCTTCTCTTAATCCCGCTATGGGTGGCGTCGCTGAAGCCGTAAAGTCTTTTGTATCAATATCTGAACAACAATCGGTTTCTAACGAAATTGTTACTTTAGACCACCCGGGGGTTGATTATTTGCAATCTGATGTTACGCCTATTCATGCACTTGGCCCGAGTTATGGTTTTTTAAACCATACAAGACAATTAATACCTTGGTTAACCGAAAATATTACTCGCTTTGATGCAATTATTGTTAATGGTTTATGGGGCTTCCACAGTTATGCCGCATGGAAAGTAATACATAAGCTTAAAAAAAATGGTTCTGTAAAAAAACTTCCGTGTGTTTTTGTTATGCCCCATGGCATGCTTGATCCCTATTTTCAACGGGCCAAAGAACGACGCTTTAAAGCCTTAAGGAACATATTGTATTGGGCAATAGTTGAAAAATATGTAATAAACGACGCTGATGGGTTATTATTTACCTCTGAAACAGAATTACTGTTAGCTCGTGAAACATTCAAACCATACAAACCTAAAAAAGAATACAATGTAGGTTATGGTATTACCCCTCCTCCGGAATTTAAGCCGGATATGCAACTTGCATTCAATCAATCGTGCACGGGTTTAGCAAACGAACCTTATCTTTTATTTCTTGGCCGTATTGACTTAAAAAAAGGCGTTGATTTATTAATAAAAGCATATTTGAAGCTACAGGAGGCCGCCAAAACGACCAATACCCAATTACCCAAACTAGTTGTAGTGGGCCCAGGTTTGGATACCGATTTCGCTAAGAAAATATTACTTGATGTTGAAAGGCATCCTGAGATAAAAGATAAAATTTACTTCCCCGGTATGTTAATTGGTGAGGCTAAATGGGGTGCATTCTATGGTTGCGAAGCCTTTGTATTACCTAGCCATCAGGAAAATTTTGGGATAGCCGTAGTTGAGGCAATGGCGTGTGGCAAGCCAGTTTTAATATCAAACCAGGTAAACATATGGCGTGAGATAAGTAATGGAGGAGCAGGGGTAATTGGAGATGACAATTTAATTGGCACGGAAAGTATGTTAAAGCAATGGCTGAGTTTAACTGCGGATGAAAAATTAAAAATGGGTGGAAGAGCCACTGAAGCATTCAAAAAGTGTTTCACTTTGGATAAAGCGGTAAGCAATATGATTACTGTTATACAGGATACGATAAATGAACGCTTAAGCAAATCATCTATTTAAATATAGACCATACTTTCCCAATATATTTAAAAAATATTCAAACTTTTCTTGTTTAACTGTATTGTAATTATATGGATTTACAGGATGAAAATATCACAGTAACAATACGCCTGCGTAGAAAAAAAACTCTGCCGCCAACCGGTAAACTACTTACACGCGAGCAATATTTGAATGATTATTCCTCAGCACAGGAAGATGCTGAAAAGGTTGAAGCTTTCGCTCATGAACACCTGCTAAGTACTGTTGGAATTGACTTGGCCCGCCGAAGTGTAATGCTTACCGGTAAGCTTAGTGCTTTTGAAACAGCATTTAATATCAAGTTTCATAAGCATAAGAGCTACCGTGATTTTAGTCCGGCAGTGCAAATTCCGGATGAGCTAAAAGATATTATTGTTGGTGTATTTGGTTTGGAAAATAAACCCATAGCGCGCCCAATGTTTCAGGTAGCTAAAAAAAATGGTAAATTCATCTCGCACGCCGAGGCACCGCAGGCATTTACTCCTGATCAATTATCCAAAATTTATGGCTTTCCGCAAAATGTTAATGGCAGTGGAGAATGTATAGCCATAATTGAACTCGGTGGTGGGTTCCGGCCTGCCGATATTACTAATTATTTTAAAAGCTTAAATATTACTGCGCCCCAGGTTAAAGCGGTAGCTGTTGATGGTGGAAAAAATGACCCAACTACAGCCGATGGTGCCGATGGAGAGGTGATGCTGGATATTGAAGTAGCTGGCGCTGTTGCGCCGGGCGCAAACATTGTAGTATACTTTACCACAAATACCGATCAGGGCTTTTTGGATGCCATAACCACCGCGATACACGACACTACCAATAACCCATCCGTTATCTCAATCAGCTGGGGATCGGCAGAGGTTAATTGGACACAGCAGGCTATGGATAACTTTAACGAAGCTTTTCAAACCGCGGCATCATTAGGGGTTAGTATTTGTATTGCCGCTGGCGATAGTGGCTCAAGCGATGGTGAAACCGATGGCAAAGTGCACGTGGATTTCCCGGCATCAAGCCCTTATGCCTTGGCTTGTGGTGGTACCAGTTTGACGGTTAACAACAATGTTATTACTTCGGAAGTAGTTTGGCATGATTCCAATACCTCAGCCTCTGGTGGCGGCGTAAGCAGTTATTTTCCCTTGCCCGATTATCAAGCCAATGCTAACGTACCTTTAGAAATTGACACTCAATTTAAAGGCCGTGGTGTGCCCGATGTAGCTGCGAATGCTGACCCGGATACAGGATACAAAGTTTTGGTTGATGGACAGGAGTTGGTTATAGGAGGCACCAGTGCGGTAGCTCCGCTAATGGCAGGTTTAATAGCATTGCTTAATCAGCAAAACGGAAAGCCATCCGGTTTTATTCATCCACAACTTTATAGCACACCAGGTTTATGTCGGGATATAACGAGCGGAAATAATAAAACTACCTCCGCCGATACAGGATATACCGCCGGGCCGGGCTGGGATGCTTGTTCAGGCTGGGGTGTATTATCAAAATTATAGCAGGGCGAGAAACTATTGATTGTTTTCGTGCATCCAATGCATTGTCTCTTTCAAATCCTGGTACAATTTTTTAAATATCGAAAAGCGGTCTGTATAAATTTGCTTGTTGCTTTTATTGGGCGATACCATTACTTCGTTATCCATTTTGGGTCGCTTGCCAAGTTTATTTAGACCCAATGCCTCATCAGCCAGGAATATCGCCCCTAAAGCGGATGCATCGTCCTGCTGAATGGTAATTAATTGTTTTTGAGTAATATCGGCCAATATTTGCACCCAAACAGGTGAGCTTATAAATCCACCACTAATGTGAATTCGTTCGATAGGTGACGATTTCTCAACCGATTCTATTACATTATTCAGGGCAAAGCAAATACCCTCTAAGCCTGCGCGTAAAAAATGTGATTGCGTATGTTGTGGTTTGATGTTGAAGAATACGCCACAACTTTTGGTATCCCAAATAGGGGCACGCTCGCCATATAAGTAGGGTAGGAATATCAACCCGTCACTCCCCGCAGGGATATGGGCAATATCTTCAAACAGCAATTCATAATCAGCGTGTGTTAACGAGCTTTTGGCTGAGAATGTTTTGAATAACCAATCTAACACAATACCGCCATTGTTAATTGCCCCGCCGCAAACAAAAGTGTTCTCATTCAACAAATAGTTAAATATCATGCTCTGATAATTATACACAGGCTGTTTGCTGGTTATACGCACTGCTCCACTTGTACCAATGGTTAGTGACGCTACGCCAGCTTCTGTAACATAGCTGCCAAGATTAGCACAGCAACCATCACTAGCGCCAATAACAAATTGTGTGTTGGTATCAATAGTTAGCATTTCGGCTATTGAGGTACTTAAATCTGTTCTTTTGTAAGTGGTATTTACCGATTCCGAAAGCTGATCTCTTGTTATCCCCGCTAAATCACAAGCAACAGTATTCCAGTTAAGCTTTATAATATCGAATAATCCGGTTGCAGAAGCGATTGCATAATCAACCTCAAAAACATTAAATAAACGGTGCCATATATATTCCTTTATCGAAATAAACTTATAGCTGGCTGCAAATAATCCGGGCTTATTTTCCTTTATCCAGATGATTTTGCAAAGCGGTGTCATGGCATGTATTGGTGTGCCGGATGTTTTATAAATATCAGGGCCTTGGTCTGAATTTCTTATCCGCTCCGCGATATTCTCACTTCTGGAATCCGCCCAGGTAATCATAGGGGCCAAAGCATTGCCATTTTTATCAACTGGGATAACGCTATGCATGGCGCTGCTTAAACTTATGGCTATAGGTAAATTACCAATTGCTTTTACTGCATCGGTAATACAATTAACAAAGGCTTTGAAAATAATCTCAGGATCTTGTTCGCTATAACCAGCTTGCGGACTATCCACTGGATAATAATGTTGTGAACTCCCAACTGATTTTCCTTCCAGATCAACAGCCACCGCTTTTGTACTGCCGGTGCCAATATCAATACCTAATAAGTAAGCCTGCATTAAAATATATTATCGCCCTAAATTACAGGTTTTAATTTATGGTTGATGCCTACAAAATGTAAGTTTAATACCATACAAACCATAAATATTACCACACTACATTGGTGAAATTACCCTAGCTTGCATAATGGAACAAAAACTGCCTTTACCACCTTTTACCTTTGAAACTGCCACACAAAAAGTTCAATTAGCCGAAGATGCCTGGAACAGTCAGGACCCGCACCGCATCGCGCTTGCTTATACTATTGATACCGAATGGCGCAACCGTTCGGCTTTTATAAACGGTAGGGATGAAGTGATTAAATTTTTAACCGAAAAATGGCAAAAGGAACTCAGCTACAAATTAAAAAAGGAGTTGTGGGCATTTACCGGAAATAAAATAGCCGTAAGGTTTGAGTACGAATACCATGATCATTCCGGGCAATGGTTTCGTGCCTATGGTAACGAAAATTGGGAGTTTGACGAAAATGGGTTAATGAAAAAGCGTTTTGCCAGCATTAATGATCTGGCTATAAATGAGAGCGATCGCAGGCTTTAAGTTTGTTGAGAATGTGAATAAGTAATCTTTTCAATACATTGTTTGATTATGAAGCAATGATATTGTTTTAAATTATATATTTACAATCTCAATAAATCCTACATTATGAGCCTTTGTAAAAACTATGCAGCCGGTATAATGCTGGCTATGCTTACTGCGAGTTCCATCACCGTAAAAGCGCAAACAAAACCTGTACCCCAATTGGGTAAAAATACCATACAAGAAGTTATTGCCGCCATGACGCTGCAAGAAAAATGCACGCTGGTTGTGGGGTCTGGAAAAGCACCAAGACCTGTTATGAAGGCTGGTGTTAGCAGCGGTTACGTTGCACCACCACCGATGATTGGTAAAACAGAACGTAAAGTTCCGGGTGCTGCAGGTAATACTACAGCAATTCCACGATTAGGTATCCCGTCATTAGTATTGAGCGATGGTCCTGCCGGAGTTAGAATTGACCCGCATCGCAAAGGTGACAGCACCCATACTTATTTTGCTACCGCTTTCCCGGTAGGAACACTATTGGCATCAACATGGGATCCATCAGTCGTAGAAGGAGTAGGACGCGCTTTTGGTAACGAGGTTAAGGAGTATGGTATCGATATTTTATTAGCACCCGGTGTAAATATCCATCGTAACCCTTTAAATGGCCGCAACTTTGAATATTATTCAGAAGATCCGCTGGTTGCCGGTAAAATGGCCGCAGCTTTAATAAATGGCGTACAATCAAACGGGGTTGGTACATCTATTAAACACTTTGACGCGAATAACCAGGAGACCAATCGTAATTCTGTTAACGCGATTATCAGCCAAAGGGCTCTAAGAGAATTATATCTTAAGAATTTCCGTATTGCTATTACAGAGTCTCAACCGTGGACAGTAATGTCATCATACAATAAACTAAACGGCACCTATACAGCCGAAAGGCATGACCTGATCACCACTGTTTTGCGTGATGAATGGAAATTCAAAGGTTTTGTGATGACAGATTGGGGTGGTGGTTATAGTGCTGTGGCTGAAGAACGTGCCGGTAATGATTTGATCATGCCGGGACGCCCTGACCAGATTGAAGATTTAATGAATGCTGTTCAGCATGATTCATTAAGTATGAAAGTTTTGGATGAAAATGTGGCGCATATTTTAAACATCATCCTAAAATCGCCATCATTCAAAAAATACGCTTACTCCGATAAACCTGATCTAAAGGCGCATGCCATGGTATCCCGCAAAGCGGCAACCGAAGGTATGATCCTGTTAAAAAATGAAGACCATGCACTGCCTATCAGCAAAAACATAAAATCAATTGCTGCTTTTGGTAATGCGTCTTACTTTACTATCGCGGGCGGTACAGGTAGTGGCGATGTAAACAAGGCCTATGTAATTTCAGTAGCTAAAGGTCTGTCAAACGCTGGTTATACTTTGGATGCTAACTTAGAAACCAGCTATACTACTTTCATTAATGATACCACTCAAAAATTACGTGCAATAGCAAGGGCAGCACATCACTGGCCGGGCCCGGTGCCTGAAATGATAGCCGCTGATGAAACTATCAACCAAAAAGCTGATAACAGCGATATGGCGTTAATTACTATTGGTAGAAATGCCGGTGAAGGGTCAGATCGTAACCTGGAAACTAATTATACCCTAACATCGAGCGAACAACAACAGATCAAAAAGATCGCAGACAGCTTCCATGCTAAAGGCAAGAAAGTTGTAATTGTGCTAAACATAGGTGGTGTAATTGATATGAATGGCTGGAAAGACAATGCCGACGCCATATTATTAGCTTGGCAACCTGGTGAAGAAGCGGGCAATGCTATTGCCGATATATTAACCGGTAAAGTTGATCCATCAGGTAAATTAGCGTCTACCTTCCCTATGAAATATGAGGATGTGCCATCTGCTAAAAACTTCCCGGGCTTACCTGCTGGCAATCCCGATCATGTAGTTTATCAGGAAGGAATATATGTGGGTTATCGCTACTATGATACTTACAAAGTAAAACCTATGTACGAGTTTGGTTATGGTTTATCATACACCAATTTCTCCATAAATAATCTTAAGATAAGCTCACCTGTATTTAATGGATTGTTAACTGCTACCGTAACCGTAAAAAACACAGGTAAAGTTGCCGGTAAAGAGGTTGTGCAGGTTTACATCAGCGCGCCAACCAAAAGCATCGATAAACCCGCGCAGGAATTAAAAGCGTTTGGTAAAACTCATTTGTTGCAGCCAGGCGAATCACAAGTGTTGACCTTCAAAATAAATGCAGCTGATCTTGCATCATTCCATACCAATGTATCATCGTGGATTACTGATGCAGGTAGTTATATACTTAAAGCAGGTGCTTCATCGCGCGACATCAGACAAACAGCAGACTTTAAGGTTTTGAAAACTATTGTTGTTGAAAAAGATCACAACGTTTTAAAACCTGAAGCAGCTATTGAAGATGAGTATAAGGGAAACTAATCCAATATTATCCACCATGTCATTGCGAGGAACGAAGACAACCGACCAAAGGGAGCTCATTAATACCGATAAAAAATAAACAGCTCATTAATAATCGCAAGGAAGCAAGCCGCCGCAAAGTTCGCGATTGCTTCGTTCCTCGCAATGACATTAATTAACAGAAAGCCTTTAGATTAATTTCTAAAGGCTTTCTTAATTTATCAAATAACTGTCATATCAAAATATATAATTGGCATATCGGAAAAAGTCGATATATCTTTGTGGTATGGATCAGGTAGAAATATTCAAAGCACTTTCCAATAAGTCGCGATTGCAAATACTTAACTGGCTTAAAGAACCGGAAACAAATTTCCCGGATCAGGCTGTGCATGGTTACGCCAATGGCGTTTGTGTGGGGCAGATACAAATAAAAGCTGGGTTAACACAATCAACCGTGTCCGAATACTTGTCAACGCTACAACGTGCAGGCCTGGTAAAATCAATCCGGGTAGGGCAGTGGACCTACTACCAGCGCAACGAAGAGGGCTTTGCCCTGCTGAACCAGATCATTCAATCAGAAATTTAAATTAAACACTACATAATATGAGTACCGATAGCTTATTCAAGCCCTTTAGCCTAAAATCATTAAACATAAAAAACCGTATAGTAATGGCGCCTATGACGCGCTCATTCTCGCCAAGCGGGGTGCCCACTGCTGATGTCGCGGCCTACTACCGTAAACGTGCGGAAGGTGAGGCTGGTTTGATCCTTTCAGAAGGAACAGTGATCAATCGAGTATCATCATCAAATGATGCCAACATCCCGCATTTTTATGGTGCTGAGGCTTTGGCCGGATGGAAAAACGTTATTGATGGCGTACATGCAGAAGGTGGCGCAATGGGGCCGCAAATATGGCATATGGGTATTATGGATAACCACACTTCAGGTTGGGTGCCATCTCAACCATTCGAAGGGCCATCTGGTTTAAACAGGCCGGGTTTCAATAACGGTAACACCATGACCGATAGTGATATTGCCGATACCATAAAAGCATATGGACAGGCAGCTGCCGATGCCAAAGCGTTAGGTTTTGATTGTGTAGAGATACATGGCGCCCACGGTTATTTGATCGACCAGTTCTTCTGGGAAGGAACCAATGAGCGCACAGATATTTTTGGTGGTAAAACATTACCTGAACGCAGCCGCTTTGCGATAGAAGTAATTAAAGAAGTGCGTAAACGTGTAGGCGAAGATTTCGCGGTGATTATCCGTTTGTCACAATTTAAACCGGCAGCTTATACCAATCAGTTAGCCAAATCGCCACAGGAGTTGGAAGCCTGGTTAAACCCATTGGCTGATGCCGGTATTGATATTTTCCATTGCTCACAACGCCGTTTTTGGGAACCTGAATTTGAAGGTGCCGATTTGAACTTTGCAGGTTGGGCTAAAAAAGTAAGTGGTAAAGCCACAATTACTGTTGGTTCAGTAGGTTTATCAGGTGATTTCTTTGGTTCATTCAGGGGGGAAAGTTCACAGACAAGCTCGCTGGATGAATTAATTAAACGTTTTGATCGTGGTGATTTTGATTTGGTTGGTGTTGGTCGCCCAATATTGGCCGATCCTTTCTGGCCTAAAAAAATACACGAAGGTCGTACCGATGAATTAAAGGGTTTCTCCCCTGCGGCATTAGGCGAGTTGGTAATGTCATAATACATAATAAATATAAATAAATAATAGAGGCTGTCTCAAAAGTGAGGCGGCCTTTTTTTATTTTAAGACGATTTTCGTAACTTAAAGTCATGGGAGCGAAAGTAGTTTTTAAGCCATATGACCCTGACCAGTTAACGGTGCTGCCG
>Ga0302300_1000097_pt1 | contig 86709 bp, 89 predicted proteins | sample III_Palsa_E1_1_FD_198756 | JGI IMG/M metagenome (GOLD analysis project Ga0302300, IMG submission 198756) | Peat permafrost microbial communities from Stordalen Mire near Abisko, Sweden - III_Palsa_E1_1 | ecosystem: Environmental > Terrestrial > Soil > Palsa > Peat permafrost | place: Sweden...
ACGAAAGAAATAACGAGGAACCCAAAACTCACCACCATTATTAGCATGAACAATACGAATATTATTAATCTTCATTTCGTAATTTAACCATTTAATAGCATTGGTTATTCCTTTACTGTATTTTGTAAAAAAAAAATGATTAAAATTTAAATGATAATATTTAAATTAATAATGTCTCATGATGATCCTGATAATTGTAATTTTGTTTTAGTAACATGTGATGACGCAAAAAATGAAACAGGAATAGATCCAGACAAGGCGGATCTTCGTCAAGATCCATTATTTACAAAAACTATCGTATGTTGTCATTGTAAAAAAAATTTTCATATGTACATCACGCGATTAGTTAAAAACAATAACTTTTACATAAGATTAGATGAACCTAGAAAAACGATTGTCAAATGTTTTTATTGTAAAAAAGATATATATGAACTGATTAGAAAGACAAAAGTATTCAAAATAATATACAAAGAACCACCACTAAATCACAGAGCATCCTGGTCATCAGAATTAAAAGACGAATTATGGAAATATTATAAAAAAGGTAAAACAATTCATGAAATTTGCAAAATTTTTAAACGAACAGTTCAATCAATTGAAGGACAACTGTGTTCAATGGTTGACAAAGAAATAGAATATTTACGGAATTCACTCCATATTACAAGAGGTGTAAAAAGAAACGAGATATCCAAAGAAATAAGTTTTCGGAAATATTTTGGTTCGTTTGCCTCAAAATCGCTATTAATGCAAAAGTTTAATTTAACAGAAAATGAATATTTAGAAAGAATAAATCAAATCAGAATTAATACTTTTTATAAAAAAAATAAAAAAGATAAAGAAACAAAAGCAATTAAATGGTTGACCGAGTGTGAAACAACATATGAATGTAGTATTCGACACAAAGAAAACAAAGGAGAACAATTAATTCTTGTTGGGAATATTGTTCATTACACCGACGGGTTTTCCAAAAAAATAACAGATGAAACGAAAGACAAAGGTACAATTTTTGAATTTAACGGATGTTATTATCATGGTTGTGATAGGTGTTATGAAGGTAAAAAAGCACTATTACTACATCCACAAATGGATGACACTTATGAGAATCTTTATAAAAATACACAAACTAGAAGAACGAGATTATCTATGCAAGGTTATAATGTTATTTCAATGTGGGAATGTGATTGGGATAATGAAAATAAGGAAAAAAATAAGATAGAAAAGGAAAAGAGAAAATCAGAAGAAAAAAGAAAAAAAGAAGCAGAAAGAAAAAAGAAAGAAAAAATTATTGATATCGACATCAATGAATTTAAAAATGATTTAAAAAAAATAACATAATTAAGATTAACATATTAATGAAAAAATTTGAGGAATTATTTGATATGGCATACAGATATCATTTTGGTGTGTTGAACTACTGTAAATACAATGATAATTTTGATTGTTGTAATGAATGTGAAGATTGCGAAATTAATGATGAAATTAGTGATAATTGTGCGTCAAAGGTTGTATATTATGTAAATAACAATGCTGATTTTTTTTTAAAAATCAAAAAAGATAATAAATATTATGGAATTATCAACATGATTTTACATAAACGTCGTGACGAATTTGTACAATCAAATACACCATGGATATATTTTTTTGTTGTTTTAGGTGAGAATGGATGTGTTTTGAAAAATATTAATGCGAGTTATTTTAATGAAGAAAATTTACGTGGACTTACACGTTTCTCCGATTATGAAAAATTAGTGATTGCATCAAAAGATGATGAACTACTATCAAAAAGTTTATTAAATCACTACATAATTGCTAATGCAAATGACACCAGTAACCGGATAATATGGAATTTGATATCTCATGTTATTTTACACAAATCTGAATTATATTTAAACAAATTATTGCAAATAATATCACATCACTGTATTGATTTGTCATTCAACGATATATTTTATAATGATGAAAGCAAATCAAAGAAAAACAAACAGATGAAACTCATGACGTCTAAAGAAATTTTAAATGAATTCAGAAAATTTTTATCAAAAAATAATGAACACGAATATTCGTATATTGATGACGAATATTTCAAATATATGGAAGATCATGATCAACAGACATGCTGGGAAATACTTCTTACTTTTCTCAAAAAAAAGAAAACTATGACAACATTATCCTTGATTTTGACAAAATCAAAATCGAAAAGCTTGATAAAATTCGCATTCACAAAAATTAATGTTGATAATTTTATAAATGAATGCAGTGAATTATGGGCATTAAAACCAGGTTCGATTAATTCAACATGTACATTGATGTCTCAAATAGGGCAATATCCATTACAACGTAAAAAAGTATTAGACAAAATATTACGTGACGGAAATCTTGAATACATACAATGTATCTGGCCAAATCTAACAACAGAAAGTGTCATAGAATACCTCAAAGAATACATTTCATTCTAATTTTTTTGAAAAATAATCATTTCTCAAAAAACAAAGCAATATCATCGACAATCCATTTAGCTTTATTTTGTGATGGCATTGATCGTTTTTGAAAATGAATAGGAACGGTCGAATGAATTGAAAAAATTTTATCAGTACATATGGAACTAAGGTTTTTAAGAAACTATTTTAAATTTTTTCTTAAAAAGTAGGAGTAATGATACTAATGAAACATCGAAATTAGATTTTATCAGTACATATGGAACTGAGGTTTTTAAGAAACTATTTTAAATTTTTTCTTAAGAATAAAGAGTGATGATACTAACAAGATTTGATTGTTGTAAATCTGAACACATTTTTTCTCAAAAATCATCAAGATCAATATCAATAACTTTACGTTTCGGTCTTTTAATACGTTTTCCATTTTCTTTATCCCAAATACTTTCTTTTTTAATTTCTAATAGATATCCTAAAGATCGAATCAAATCGTGTTTTTTCATTGATTCTAACATTAAATCAGAATTTTTCTTGCCATCATAAAGAATTTTATCTTCCATACAATCACAGCCATGATAATAACAACCATCTCATGAAAAAAATTGATATTTGTATAATATATTAGTATTGAATAATTAATAATAACATCATGGACGTCTTGATTATCACAGATATTGGCGCTGCCGACATTGATGATTCTTTGACTTTAATGATGATACCTTTAATGCAAAGTAAATACAAAATAAATGTAGTTGGAATTGTTGTTACTGGTACAAATGTTATTAAAAGAGCTATTGTAGCAGATTTAATAACAAAAGAACTCAAATTAAATATTCAAGTTTATCTTGGAACTGAAAATGGATACAATTCAAAATTTCCAGAATATTTAAAAGATAATCCTACATTTTTGACAGCGTATTTCGAACATTATCCAAATTTAGATATGAATAAGAATTTTCCATTATTCAAATATTTTCCCATGTATAATTACAGTAAGGAAAATAAATTAAATGTAATTTGTATTGGACCAATGCATGATCTAGTTACATTAAATCTTAGTGTAGTCAAAATTTATGCAATGGGTGGAGCACAAGATCAACATATTAATTTTGACGAACAATGTCCTATTGATATTCAAACACTAGGATATAATTGGGGAATTTGTCCAGAAATCACAATGTCTGTTCTGAATAAATTAAACATGAATCCCTTAATACTCATTTCATCAGGTTTTGTTCGTAAATTCGAATTATTAATTAAATCTAATGTATACGAAAAATGGTCAAATATGCCATCATCATTAATGACTAAAGCAATTTTCGCTGATTGGAAAAATTGTTCTATTACGCCAAAACTGATGTGCGATCCAACAACATTTTACATTGCTTCACAAATTATATCCGGTTCTAATGAATATAATGGTAAAGAATTCAATTTTGAAATAAATATCAAAAACATGGGAAAAGATTACCGTGAAAAAAATGAATTGAATTCTGTAACATTAACTGAAGAACATCCTAATGTTTTTATTTTAACTAAAATTCCAGATAGAACACTAGATAATTTGCTTAACGCAATTGAAACTAGTTTATTTTAATCACGAATGGCTTTGGAAATAAAATCATCCTTAGTCAAATAGTGTCTTTTCTCATAAAAAGTAACTTCACAATCCAACTTTTTGGCAATTGTTTCATGGATATTTCTGTGTCATAGAATATTTCAAAGAATACATTTCATTCTAATTTTTTTGACAAATAATCATTTGTCAAAAAAAACAACTATAATTAAATGCAATCAGACAAATTCTGTTACCTAACACTTGTCATGAAAGGTGATTCCTACATAGCAGGTGCACTAGTCATGGCATATGTTTTCAAAATAATTCTCAAAACAAAACACGATCTTTGTGTTATGGTCACACCTGATGTCAGCCCTCAAGGAATCGCAGACCTAAAAACCTTATTTGATTACATCATACCAATCAACTACATTTACGTACCAGAACTATCACCATACATCAATAAATTCACAAAACGCAAATGGGGTGAATACATGAAAAACTACACATATTGGCTCCGTATCTGCTTAACAAAATTCAATCTCTTCAACCAAACCCAATATGACAAAATTTGTTTCATCGATGCAGATATCTTCGCTCTACACAATCCTGACATCATTTTCACATACGATACCCCAACAGGAACAACCAAACGTGAAATTAAAGGTGATGATAACAGTATTTTAGACCCACAACTCATTCGCAAATCATTATCACAATATGGTATCAGAGGAGGATTAATCCTACTAGAACCAAAAGAAGGCCGTCTCGAAAAATTCATCCAATTCTGTCAAAAAGAATCAACACTAAAATACCTCGATAAATACTTCAATAAAATCAATGCCGGACCCGATGAAACACTAATCACACTCTTCTATCGTAAAAAATGGCACAAACTCAATTATAAATTCATGAATACAGGTCATACAATGAATCATAACAACTACTTTCAACATAACTTCGTCGAAAAACCATGGCTAATCAAGAAAGATTACCCAGAATTTCAATTATTCTATCAACATATGCATACACTTATCGACCTTTATCCAAAATTCAGCAAATACTACATAAAAGTATTGTAAAGATATAACAACAAGTCATATATGCCTTCCAAAAGAAAGAAGAAAAATAAGAGGGCAATTACCACACCTCAACCAACATTTCATGAACCTGTATTCAATTTTCATGAATCTCCATTCAGTGATGATGTCCAAAAAATAATGCATAACCAATTTCAATACCAATATATGGAAATGCTATGCGGTATGGGATCATTGCGATTTCATTAATTTAACAGCTTTTTTAGATAATTTTTTCATGTAATCATCAAGATCATAATTATCACGATCGGGAAAATAAACATTCATCTCATCCATTATTTTATCGGACACGGTTTCACTATTTAGTGCTTTAATGTAGTCTTCGATATACACCCAAAATGAATAGGATTCATCATCATATCGATCAGTTTCAGTTTGATAATAAATACTTCATCAAGATCAATTGAGTAATCTACTAAAATGCCTCAATCAAAAAAATTGAATTGAGATAAAATTATAAGTGACATTAATTTTTTAAATAATAATATTAGTTATTTGAATTTTTATCAATATTTAAAAATAATATTGATAAAAAGTTCCATGTACCACGACAAACGACACTACAATTTCATTTTTGCTATGAAAAAAACCTATATGATAGCAAAATGAACCATAAACACCAGGTTTATTCAGAAGAACTCCGTACTTCCAACGCGTCCATGAAGAAGCTCCTCAAGGCCCAGTCCGCCAAGAAGGCCCGTGGTCTGTCCTATTAACTACTAATTGACATTCAAACTTCATTTTGCTATAAAAACCTATGTGTTAGCAAAACGACATTCTACTGTCAAACGTGACTCGTACTCGTTGATCTCGTCACCGTGACGATTCTCGGACTCACGACGATTCTCCCAGTCGAGATTTCTCTTGTGACCATGACCCTGTTCCTCGTTGGTCCCTTGATGATGAGTCATCCCATCACGATTCCTCCGTCGTCGTGATCCTACTCCTCGTCGACGTGCCCTTGATGAGTCTTCCCGTGAATCCTCCCCAAGCTCATCTAGAAGGAACGACTTCCAAAGACGATGGGGGAATCGTGACTATCTCCACCTCATGACCACGTATTTGTGATGAACACAATTTCCCATGCTGTCCACCAGAAAGACAAACAAACCCCCAGAGAACGTGGAGTTCATTGACCAACTAGTGGTCGATCTAATATTATGATATTAATTTATAGATATTTAAAAAATCAATTTTTTATAAAGTTTTTAACAAAAAATGTTGGTTATCAATCTAGTCAATATGTCAATCTAGTCAATATGTCAATCTAGTCAATATGCCAATCTAGTCAATATACCAATCTAGTCAATATATCAATCTAGTCAATATATCAATCTAGTCAATATATCAATCTAGTCAATATGTCAATCTAGTCAATATGTCAATCTAGTCAATATGTCAATCTGTTCTAAATGTAGAATTGATTGAAGAAATGAGGGTCAAAAAAGCTAATCGTAAATTTCAAACTGAATTTCAGTTACCTTTAGCAAATTGACATCAATACTGATTTAATGGAATTTAATAAAGTTACTAACAAAAAATATTGGTTATTAATCTAGTTAGTATATCAATCGTTTCTAAATGTAGAAATGAGGGTCAAAAAAGCTAATCGTAAATTTCAAACTAAATTTTAGTTACCTTTAGCAAATTGAGATCAATACCGATTTAACGAATTTCATAAAGTTTTTAACAAAAAATGTTGGTTACTAATCTAGTTAGCATATTATACTTAAGTATTGATTAAAGAAATGAGGGTCAAAAAAGCTAATCGCAAATTTCAAACTGAATTTCAGTTACCTTTAGCAAATTGACATCAATACTAATTTAACGAATTTTATGAAGTTTTTAACAAAAAATATTGGTTGTCAATCTAGTTAATATGTCAATCTGTTCTAATTGTTGAATTAATTGAAGAAATGAGGGTCAAAAAAGCTAATCGCAAATTTCAAACTGAATTTCAGTTACCTTTAGCAAATTGATATCGATATCGATTTAACGAATTTTATAAAGTTATTAACAAAAAATGTTGGTCATCAATCTGTTCTAAATGTAGAATTGATTGAAGAAATGAGGGTCAAAAAGCTAATCATAAATTTCAAACTGAATTTCAGTTATCTTTAGCAAATTGACATCAATACTGATTTGACGAATTTAATAAAGTTATTAACAAAAAATATTGGTCATCAATCTAGTTAGTATGTCAATTTGTTCTAAATGTAGAAATTGGGGTTAAAAAAGCTAATCGTAAATTTCAAACTGAATTTCAGTTATCTTTAGCAAATTGACATCGATACTGATTTAACGTATTTAATAAAGTTATTAACAAAAAATTTTAGTTATTGAGCTAATTGGTATATCATACCATAGTAATGATTGAATAATGGAAGGTCAAAAAATGTTAGTCGTCAATCTAGTTAGCATGTCAATCTGTTCTAAATGTTAGCCAGTAAAATATTTTTGATAAAATATATTTTACTTCATTAGAAAATTTATAAAATTTGTCAAATCAGTGTTGATTTTAATTTTATAAAGGTAACTAAAATTAAGTTCTAAATTTACGATTAACTTTTTTGACCTTCCATTATTCAATCATTACTATGGTATGATATACCAATTAGCTCAATAACTAAAATTTTTTGTTAATAACTTTATGAAATTCGTTAAATGAGTATTGATGTCAATTTGCTAAAGGTAACTGAAATTCAGTTTGAAATTTGCGATTAGCTTTTTTTACCCTCATTTCTTCAATTAATTCAACAATTAGAACAGATTGACATATTAACTAGATTGACAACCAATATTTTTTGTTAATAACTTTATGAAATTCGTTGAATCAGTATTGATATCAATTTGCTAAAGGTAACTGAAATTCAGTTTGAAATTTGCGATTAGCTTTTTTGACCCTCATTTCTACATTTAGAACCGATCAATATACTAACTAGATTGATAACCAATATTTTTTGTTAATAACTTTATGAAATTCGTTAAATGAGTATTGATGTCAATTTGCTAAAGGTAACTGAAATTCAGTTTGAAATTTGCGATTAGCTTTTTTGACCCTCATTTCTTCAATCAATTCTACATTTAGAACAGATTGATATACTAACTAGATTGATGACTAACATTTTTTGTCAATAACTTTATTAAATTCGTCAAATCAGTATTGATGTCAATTTGCTAAAGATAACTGAAATTCAGTTTGAAATTTATGATTAGCTTTTTGACCCTCATTTCTTCAATCATTACTAGAATATGATATTCTAATTAGATTGATGACCAATATTTTTTGTTAATAACTTTATAACACTTACGAGACTAACAAATTAATATATTCTTGATTGGTAAACATAATAAAATGGACAAATCCATCTTTTAGAAAAAATTGAATTCATATATCTCATCATTTAAAAAAACTATAGATTCTAAAACATGACATTCAAGTCAAAATATCTAAATGACGACCTCAACAAAGAAAAAATAAATAACATTCAAAACCTTATCAATTATCAAAAAGCATTTATTGATGACTGTAACAAACAAATGGAAAATGATGATGACGTATTTGATTGTTCATATATCATCAAACCAAGAGTTGCCTACATGAATTCATGGTCAATTGTCAATCTAGAAGTTCTTGACGAAATCATCACGTTGTACGAAAAATGTCAATTACCCGTTTTTGATATGGGTTGTGGTCGTGGTTTACACGTTGTCCTCTTAAATTATCTCGATGTACCAACACTAGGATTTGATAACGGTGTTGATTCGAATGTAACAAGTGTCCCTATTTTCAAATCAGTTGTTCTAGAATATATCACTAAATTCAATATTCCATGGTGTGGTGATGACAAATTCATTTTTGCCGATATTGACGACCTAACATCACCGAAAAAGAAAAAACCAGAATCATTGATGTGGAATTTCATCAATTGTAAATACATCTTCTTTCAATCTTGGGGACGATCTTGTCAAGCAGTCAACAATTATGTTGAATATGGAGGAAAATATGTTATCATTATTGGTGAATGCAATGATAGATCAACCGAACCAAGTTACGAATATTTACATGAATATCAAAAATGGAAAACGTCATTCATTGAAATTTTCAGTTTTAAATTTATTTATGATGGTGTGTCAATAAATATAAAAAATTGATTCGCATACAATCTAATATAGTAATTAATCATCATAGTCAACTAAATGTCACAAAGTTATCTCTATGAATCATCAGACAATGACGAAGATATGGAAAAAATAAGTAAAGAAGACAATACCATTAGTATGGAAAAAACAAGTAAAGAAGACAATACTATTAGTATAGAAAAAACAAGTAAAGAAGACAATACTATTAGTATGGAAAAAACAAATGGAATCATATTCAAAAATTTGAGAGTCAGTGTCAAAAAAGAAATAATTAGAAGACTTAATTTGTTTGTCACCATTTACAAATTAAAAGTTCAAGTAGACATACCAGCAGAAGAACAGATTAATCTCAAACACTGTCAAAAATATGCAAAGAATTTTACACAATACAAATCATTATCTGCTAAACTGAATGCAACTATTGTTTTTAGTAGTTATTTAATTAAACATGATTTAAAGATTGATGAATGTATTTATTTTACTGATGAAAATATCAAAAAATATCATCTCAAACATTTTAAGACTGAAGGACGACACAAAAATGACCCAAATGTATCATTGAATATCAGAAATACATTTTTTGAAAAACATCCAACAATGAAACAATATGAAAGTGATATTAATCAATTTTATGATCGCAATGTCACTAAAACTGTTAAAACATCTGACATTATTAGATGGTGTACTTCTGCATGTGTTGTTGCATATAGTAAAGGTGTCATCATTGATATCAATAACGAATTCAGTGATATCAAACGATATTTAAATATCACTCGTGAAATATATCATCATGGTTTCAATTGTCCAATCGATGAACATTTGAGAACATATTGGACAGGCTATTTCATTAAACACAAACCTAAATCATAATTTTATTCAACAAATATTTTTGTTACATAAAATTAATCCGCCACAACACAGAGTGAATTTTTAAGAATAATTTTAACAAATCTTAAAACATGTACCTTCGAAAAAGTATCAATATCGAGAACATCTTTGATGAATGATAGCAGGTATTCTTGTTTAGATTCAAGTAAAATTTTCACGTAATCAATAATACAACCTGGATCTTCCTTTGTGATATATTTCAACCAATAAAGATCAGTATCCCAATCAATTGTTGTTTTTGTTTTTGGCTTAAACAATGTCAGAATATCAGGATGTGAATACTTCCAACGTTGATCAATAAGATGTTCTTCACTCGAAAAAACATGCAACCATTTTTCAGGATGAACAAAATAATGATATCGACTACATGCAACATTCAGAATGATTTTGACATACTTATTGTAAAAATCTCGATTTTTTAACTCAGTATCAAAATCATTTTTTCTTGATATTTGTGAAGTTGATCGTGATATCAATGTATCAAGATCTTTTTCCACTTTCTTAATATTTTCTTTCGATGTTGAGAAAACAATACCCATAACATCTGTATTCTTGATTGGTACACCTAAAATAATATTAAAATCATCAATACGTTTTTTCACATGAATAAAAAAATCCCACAGACATTCTTCCTTCAAACGTCTAATCATTTCAATCGATTTAGTTTCACTACAATGTTTAATAATCGCAGCATAATCGCTACTGAGAATAAGGCTGGATTCCATATCATCATTACTAACATTAGAGTTATTACTGGTGTTTGACGCTGGAATAGTATTAATGTCAGGATATTGTGCCGTACCAATTTTACGATATGGTAAAACGTCGTTAGGATTAAAATTATTACGTTTTGCAATTCTAATAAAATCATGATATTTTTTACTTTCAAGCAAAATCATCGGATTTTCGTAAAATTTCATAATAGAATCAGGAATCTGACAATCAATTCGACAACAAAACGTAAATAGCCATTTATAAATATTCTTGTCAAGATTTTCTTCGACATTTATCACAATAAAATCCATCTGTTTCATGTTATCTTCTAAAAAATCAAAACTCATTCCATACAACACAAAAATATAATGAATATTTCTCATATTTTTTAAAAAAGACATCCATAATAAAAAATCAATTGTTGAAATTTTACCTTCAGTTATTCTTTTAATAGTATCGAATGCCGGATCAACTTCAATAATTGTCTTAACAAGACTTTTATCAAGATTCATAATTTGATCATAAGACAAATAAGATTGCAACATAACAATTGGATTGATCACTGGATCAACTATTCTAGCAGAGACTCTGTTAGTTGGAGAGACTGCAGGAGGGACGACTCCAGTGGAGAAGACGTCAGTAGCCGACACTGCAGGAGGGACGACTCCAGTGGAGAAGACGTCAGTAGCCGACACTGCAAGAGGAACGATTCCAGTGGCAATGACTTCAGTTGTTTCCACTATAAGAGGAACGTCTTCAGTTGTTTCCAACACAGGAGGAACGTCTTCAGTTATCTCCACTACAAGAGGAATGACATCAGTTGTCTTCAACACAGGAGGAATGACTTCAGTAACTAACTTTATAGAAGGAAGACGTGGGAGAATTGGTTGTAATGAACTAATCGATGCATAAATGGAAGTTTTTCTTCTTTTAAAAAAATCTATTTGGGAATCATCAGTGTCTAATAATTTTTCTTTTTCCTGCGATCTTCCAGATGTAATATCATTTGAATCGATTGTTCTCTTTTCTGAACGATTAACATTCATAGGAATGACTATTTGCAGTGAATGACTATTCATTATCTTGTTATCTGTTATTTATGATGTTTATTTATAATAATTAAGTATTGAGTAAATCAATTTTTTCCAAAGACAATAAGTGAAGCAACCTTTGGTAAGCGGAGTAACCTTTGGTAAGTCATAGAAAAAATTATAAAAAAATTGATATATTTAATTTATATTCAATATAGAATAAACGATGTCATTTGAATACTTGTATGAGTCTTCGGATGAAATGGATGAAGTTTTTGAATCTGGTGTGATTGATAGTAAAATTGATAAAGGAAAAGAAGTAATAAGAAGTACTGGTGTTTCTGAAATTGTCACTGGTGTTTCTGAAATTGTCACTGGTGTTTCTGAAATTGTCACTGGTGTTTCTGAAATTGTCACTGGTGTTTCTGAAATTGTCACTGGTGTTTCTGAAGGTGAAACTCGTGTTTCTGAAGGTGATACTGGTGTTTCTGAAGTTGTAACTTCTTTCACCACTGATGATTCTGATACAATTTATCTTAGTGATACCAATAATAGTGACATTATTGAAGATAGTGATAATGATAGTGATTACAATGATTCAAATGGGGGTTCAACTATTTTTAAATCAAGGCCTAAATCAAATAATGATGTCAAGTTTTATGATATTAATATACAGACAAGAAAAACTATCATAATGAGAATAAAGCAATTAATAGAATATCATAATTCAAAAATTGACAAGCGCCTAGATTCTTTCGACTTACAGTCTCAACAATTAGTCGACAAGCGCCTAGATTCTTTCGCCTTACAGTCTCAACAATTAGTCGACTCGGAAAATAATAAAATTGATTCTGATGAATGTTTAGATTATGCCAAAAATTTCATTAAGTATCAAGCAATATCAAGTTTTCAAAATGCCAAACTTGCATTTGGTTGTTTTACGAAAGAGTACAATATTAAAGTAGATGATTGTATTTACAGTAAATACAAATCAAATGCAATTAAAATTAGCGAATTGAACAAAAATGAAATCAAAAAAAAACTGTTTGATGACTTTCCTAAATTGAAAGAGTACAAAAATGATATTCATAATTTTTATGACCAAAATAACATGAGATCATCGCGTACATCTGCCATTGGTAAATGGTGTGTTTCAGTCTGTGTTGTTGCACACAAAAATAAGATAAACATCGATATTAGAAAACAATTTCCATATTTTAATCTTTATTCGTTGATCTATCGTGAAATAGTTAATTATAATCTTGATTACCCATTATCTGATAGTATCAAATCAAACTGGAATAAAAAAATCTTAAAATTGAATGCCAATTACAAATCTAAATATAAATTTGAATAGCATATCATCGCAAAGTAAGGCATCTTGGTGTCTATCAGGATCATATTTCATTTCATACAGTAAATTAAAATTTACTGTATGAAAAATTGATTTCATATTGAATTAAAATATTTTCAATAAACATGTTATTATCTAATGTTTAGAGTATTTTTATCTGATTGAATGTATCAACTGAATTAAAAAATTGATATATTTAATTTATAATCAATATAGAATAAACAATGTCATTTGAATACTTGTATGAGTCTTCGGATGAAATGGATGAAGTTCTTGAATCTGGTGTTATTAATAGTAAAATTGACAAAGAAAAAGAAGTTATGAAAAGTACCGGTGTTCCTGATGTCGTAAACTCTTTGGTAACAGACGATATCGAATACGTAACCTCCTATATAATTTATGATCATGATACTATTTATTTCAGTGATACCAATAATGATAGTGACATTATTGAAGATAGTGATAACAATGATGATTCAAATAACAGTTCAACAATTCCTCAATTAAAGAATGGTACCAAGTATGATGATCTTAGTAAATCGACAAGGAAAAATGTAATAGTGAGAATAAATCAATTAATAGAATTTCATAACTCAATGGTCGACAAGTGCCTACAGTCTCAACAATTAGTCGACAAGCGCCTACATTCTTTCGACCTACAGTCTCAACAATTAGTCGACAAGCGCCTACATTCTTTCGACCTACAGTCTCAACAATTAGTCGAGTCAAAAAATAATAAAATTGATGCTGATGAATGTTTAAATTATGCCAAAAATTTCATTAAGTATCAAGCAATATCAAGTTTTCAAAATGCCACACTTGCATTTGGTTGTTTTACGAGAGAGCACGATATTAAAGTAGATGATTGTATTTACAAAAAATACAAATCGTATCCAATAAAAATTAAAGAATTGAACAAAAATGAAATTAAAAAAAAAATTTTTGATGACTTTCCTAAATTGAAAGAATACAAAAATGATATTAATAATTTTTATGATCAAAATAACATGAGATCATCGCGTACATCTGCCGTTGGTAAATGGTGTGTTTCAGTCTGTGTAGTTGCACACAAAAATAAGATAAATATCGATATTAAAAAACAATTTCCTTATATTCATCTTTATTCGACCATTTATCGTGAAATAGTTTATTATAATCTTGATTACCCATTGTCTGATAGTATTAAATCATACTGGAATAAAAAATTGTTACGATCGAGTGTTAGTTATGCATCTAAACATAAATCTGAATAATACATCATCACGAAGTGACGAAGTGAGGCATTCTGATGTCTATCTGGATCATCACGAAGTGAGGCATTCTGATGTCTATCTGGATTATTGTAGACACCAAGATGCCTCCACGATGATCATATTTCATAAAGTGAATTAAAATTAACTGTATGAAAAAATTGATTTAATAAGAAAAAATTGATTTAATAAGAAAAAATTGATTTATTTAATTTATTAACAATATAAAAATAAAACATGAGTCATACATACTTGTATGAATCTTCTGATGAGGAATCCCTAGAAACTAACATTATTGTTAACAAAGGGAAAGAAGTGATAAGACATATGGATACTGTTCACGTCAGTGAAAATGATAGTATTAATAGTGATACTGACGTTAATAGTGATAATAGTAATGATAGCGATTATGGTGATAATAGTGAATTGGATAATACAATTCTACCTGAAATGAAGAACGGCATTACGTTTGATGAACTTGAGAAACAGACACAAATAAATATAGTGTTAAGACTAAGACAATTAATTAAATTTCATAATTTAGAAACTAAATTAGAAAATCATAAAATTAAATTTAAAGAATGTTTAAATTATGTTAAAAAAATCAATCACTATCAAAAAATATCAACTTATCGAAATGCCACACTTGCATTGGAATGTTATTCAAAAAAAAATAAGATTATTGTGAATAAGAAAATTTACAAACAACATAAACAAAAACCAATAATAATTAAAGATTTAAATAAAGACGAAATTAAAAAACCCTTTTTGATCAACTTCCACAATTGAAGGAATATGAAAATGATATTGATCTTTTTTACATCCGAAATTCATTAGTACGAACCCAAACAACAGAGGTAGTTAAATGGTGTGTATCTGCATGTATGGTTGCACACGAAAACAAAATTGAAATTGACATCAGAAAACATTTTCCACATTATGTTTTTTATTCGATTATCCATCGAGAAATAGTTTATCATGGTTTTGATTATCCATTGGCTAATAAAGTTAAAACATATTGGCATACAACATTATTGAGGAGAAATGTTAGTTACGCATCAAAACATAAAAAACGAAATAATATTTCATAAAGTGAATTAAAATTAACTCTATGAAAAAATTGAACTTTTACAGTTACACTTTGTTTTTCTCGACTTACAGTCTTGAAAAAAAATTGATTTAATTAATTTATTATCAGTATACAAATAAAACATGTCCTTAACATACTTGTATGAATCATCAGATGAAGAATCCCTAGAAACTGATGTTATTGTTAACAAAGGGGAAAAAGTAGTAAGATGTATGGATATTGTTTATGTTAGTGAAAATGATAATAGCGATACTAGTGATAATAATACTATTTTACCTCAAATGAAGAATAACATTACGTTTGAGGGTCTTGGAAAACAAACCCAAAGAAATCTTATGTTGAGAATAAAACAATTGTCTGGATATCATAATGCGGAAATAACGTCCGAAAACAATAAAATTAATTTTGATGAATGTTTAAATTATGCTAAAAATTTTACTCAGTATCAGTTAATATCAAGTTTTCAAAATGCCATACTTGCATTTAAATGTTATTCAAAAAAAAATGATATTATTGTGAATGAAAAAATTTACAAACAATATAAATCATTAAAAATTTTAGAATCGAACAAAGATGACATAAAAAGAAAACTGTTTAATCACCTTCCACAATTGAAACACTACAAGGATGATATTGATCATTTTTATGTCCAAAAAGATTTGATAGAAGTACAAACATCAGATATAATTAAATGGTCAGTATCTGCATGTATGATAGCACACAAACACAAAATTAAGATTGATATCAAAAAACATTTTCCGCATTATAAATTTTACGCGGCCATCCATCAAGAAATAGTTTATCATGGTTTTGATTATCCATTGCATAATAAGGTCAAAACATACTGGCATACAAAATTATTGAAAGAGAATCTGAGTTACGCATCAAAACATAAAAAAATTGAATAATATTTCATAAAGTGAATTAAAATTAACTCTACCACAGGTTACTACGTCTACCACAGGTTACTACGTTTATGAATCAAAGACAAATGTTTAAGAAATACATCATTGAAACAAATGACATTATTTTTAATGAACTTTCAAATACATGTCAATTTGAAAAAATGACATTTTCACGTCAATGTGCCAATATTGTCGATAGTACAACTCTCATACCAATTGTTCGAACAACGTCAAAATACCAAAATCCACTTCAAAAATTTCAATCATGTCACTACCAACTCATTGATGAAATCAAAAGAGTAACCAATAATAATGAATTGAAATTTAACAATGCTATGGTTGAAGTGTATAGTAGTCATTATGACACCATGAAATATCATTCAGATCAAGCATTGGATCTTGATCAAAATTCTTTTATTTGTTTATTTTCTTGTTATCAAAATCCATCAGACACAAATACGAGAATATTGCGTATCAAAAACAAAACAACATTACAAGAACAAGATCCTGATAGACATCAGAATACCTCATTTCATGATGATATTTCATTAGATCACAATTCAATCGTTTTATTTTCATATGACACGAATTTGAACTATTTACACAAAATCATTTCACAAACAGGATCGAATGATGTATGGTTAGGAGTGACATTTCGTTTCTCTAAAACATTCATCAATATTGTCGATAATGTACCATATTTTTATCCATCGAATAGAGTATTGACATTAGCAACACAAAATGAAAGAAATGATTTTTATAGAATGAGAGGACAAGAAAACATGAATATTATGTATGAATATCCTGAAATTAATTACACTATCAGTCCTAGTGATCTACTTCCTGTTTCTTAAAGTGTTGGTTGTAAATAATCACCTTCATTCAGACTAAAATAAATATTACCATAATTGATTTGATTATGTGTAATATTTTCTTCTAGATACAGTTTCTTGAGTTTAGCCACACCGACACTATCAGGACCTTCTAATTTCACATCATTGATATATGTTTGTCCATCTTTAAAAACACCAATTGTCTTAGAACACCTCATGACATAGCCCATTCGTGTTGGTATTTTGTCAATTGGTAAAATAGATGGTCTGATTTCATGTGTATACAATCGATTGGTTTCGAGTGAAATGATGAAAACAGAATTAGGATACAGAACAACATTAAATTCAGGTACTAATGATGTATCTGTGACCGTGTTCTTCAGTTTGAAATACAAGTTAGTGAAAACAGATGTGTCATTGTAACAATAATCAAAGATATTTGATTCAGATTTTTTGATTTGTTTAAATTTTGGATCTTTTGTAAAATTTTCATAGAATGTACAGAATGCAATCAAACCGTTACTCGGCATATCCTTGGTCTTGTCAGAATGTGCCGATATCTTGGCTTTTTTCTCAGTATTTCTGTTACCAACAACTTCAATTTTGTTATAATAGATTTGAGCTAACACATGATTTAAATCGGCACAGTTATCGAAACAACGTTTTGCAACTTCATTGGTTTTATAAAGAATAACATGATCAACAATTCGAAAATTTTCTGTCGGACCATCTAGATTTGAAGAACATCTCAAAAGATTAAAATGAAGATCGTTTTCTATTTTTTCTACTTTCGAAAGATAAATACCTTTCCTAAATGCATTTGACGTTTTGTTTGATTCAGTCAATGATTGAAATTGATGATCATGACTAATTGTTTCGAAAAAATTAGTGTCGGTAAAACTGAACAAATTCCTAAAATAAACACCTGCGTGACAAATATTAATTGGAACAGCACCAGTTGTCATAATTTGATAATGAGTCGAATCGGTCAAGTAATTTGTCGATAATTCCTTAATGACAAAAATAGTATTTTGAAATTGATCGAAATTATTTGCAACATCACCACAAACATACATAATGACATCTGATGGTATATCGTCAATATCATAGATTACATCACCAAAAAAATTATTCTGAATGTATTCGTATTCGCTGGCATATTGAGTCTCTGGAACAACTTTGTGACAGATCAGTATATGTTTCATTAATATTAATTTATAAAAAGTAATATTAATCAAATTTTTTATGAAAACCATAGGTTTGATTAAAACAATTTGCAATCAGAATGATTCAAATTTTTTATGAAAACCATGGGTTTGATTAAAACAATTTGCAATCAGAATGATTCAATTTTTTTATGAAAACAATTTAAAATCAGAATGATTCAAATTTTTATGAAAACCAACAAAGTGTTTCTGGAATATCAATTAAAATACGACATGATTTTTTGTAAATTAACCGATCTAATTGATCTTCTTTTGTAACGTGTAATTCTTTCACATTCATCAAATTAATCTTATTTACCATCACATTCATTCGATTCATAGGAGCATAGCGATTATAATATAATGTTATTTTTTTCAGATTTTCATTTATTAACGGTAATTGTAAAGAACCATTTTTAACTATTAAATGTTCATAATTTTTTGGTGGAAACATTAATTTCGGTGAAGGATTGATAGATTCACAATAACGACCATATGTACACGGATCACAATCAAAAATAAATGTATGACATTCAAATGATGATAAATTAAAACAATTCGATCCTGCAATATGAATAGTATGTATTTTTTTATTAGTAAATATTTTGTTACAATTACGCATCAATAATTCATTTTTACTAATATTAGCTTCGTCATCAGAATCATCATCACTATTTTGATCATCATCCTCCATGAAAAGTGTCAATTTAAGATACTTCAAATTAGGAAAATTGAAATGATACGATATATCGATACTACATTTATTAAAATAATAATAGCCAAAAGATGTTATTTGTATATTATTTAAATCATATGCATCATTATTTGATACATACGGTATATAATTATAATAATTAAAAAATAGACATTTAATGGCGCTTTGAATATCACAATGATTAACTTTCAAAACTGGTAAATCAATAATGAAATCAGATTTGTTGTTCCATTTTTTTTCGATAACTAAATTATTTAATTCATGATATTGACTCAAAAAATCTGCTACGAATTTTAGTAAATTACCAATGTGGTCTATTTTAATCCGTATATTAATATTTTTTGCATTTGGAAAGAATAATGTTGAAACATCATTTATACTAGTATCAATAATAATAGACACGCTTTCGACATTTTCATTAACAATATTAAATTGATCTGTCTTAATAAAAATCGTCAAAAATTGTAGTCTAATCGGTTCTAACGAAATTGACGGTGTTGTGGTAATTTTCATTGACAATTTTTTAATGTTATGAGGAATAACATACATACCGTTGTACAATGAAAATTCTTCTAATGAATCAGGTAAAAAGTAGTTATTGACGTTCTCATCATCATGAAATGAGGTATTCTGATGTCTATCAGGATCATCATGAAATGAGGTATTCTGATGTCTATCAGGATCATCGTGAATAATTAATTTTTTTAATTTAATCATGGAAGCAAAATCGACTTTATTAAACAATTTAACATTAAATTCGAGATGTTCGATCGTTAATGGATTAATATTGAGATTCGACTTTTCATATTTTGTATCGGTATAGTTTGAATGTATGATTAAAGATCTGAATGATTTCATTTCTCCACATGCACAATAGTTTAATGTATCAAAATCAATGACGTCGTTAATATCGTCATGATGAATGACAGCAAGTGTTGTATTAAGAATTTTTTTCAAATTGTAAAATTGTGTCAAATTGGAATCAATAACAAATGGTTGACATTTATCTAAAAATGGAAATCTGTATGAAAATGAAACGTTATTATTGTAATCAATGTATTTAATTTTATTATACAAAAATGGATACTTAAGAGAAAATTTGATCACAGTATGACCTTTGTACTTTAAAAAATCTTCGATCGTTATTAATTCTTTGTTTTCACCAAAATACCGTAATATTAAGGGAAGATCAACTATTTTCGTCATTGGAAAAAATACACTATTATCCATTTTATAATATGAGTACAATTCCTTATTCACCATAAATAAATGAACAATATCATATGTACTTAAATACCCTGTTATCATACTAATAATTTCATATGGTAGTTTATCCAACATTTTAATTAATTAAAATGATAATTAATTAAAAATCAATTTTTTCATAAGACTGCCAAGTCGAATGAAACAAAATGTAATTTAGACGTGAGGTGAAATTCAATTTTTTCATAAGACTGCCAAGTCGAATGAAACAAAATGTAATTTAGACGTGAGGAGAAATTCAATTTTTTAACAACAATTTATGCAAGGTGATACCCATAAAGCTGATTTTTTATTACGATCCGTACCTTCACAATGACCATATGTTCCTCTACATTCAAGGCATTTTTCGATTTTCTTGGAATTCTTGAGAATGTCGTTGCTATCCATTTATGTAATTGTCTAGTTACTTAATTTAATGTTATATTAATAACATCATCAATTTTTTATTATGAAATTTTACACAAATTGACAAATTACTATTGACGTTATTTCACTAAAAGTGTCTGATTTCGAATTTACAATTAACTTTTTTATTTTTGTGACCAGCTCAATAACTAAAATTTTTGTTAATAAGTTTATAGAAGTTGTCAAATTAGTATTGTCATTAAAATTCCAAAGACAACTGAATTTCAGTTCTAAATATACGATTAGTTTTTTTTAACTCACAATTCGTAAAACCATTACTCCAACATGAAATGTTGATTAGCTTGATAACTAAAATTTTTATTAATAACTTTATGGAAGTTGTCAAATTGGTATTGACTTCACTATTAGAACTAAAGATATATCATAATGTATATTATCAATAACACTGGGTATTAAATATATGATTGACAATACTGTTAAAATAACATAACATATTTTTATTATGTTGATTAATAAAATTGTATATATTTCATCAATTAATAATACAGCAAAGTGTCTAAAAATAGATTGATATTATCTATTTGATAATATATTTGTCATTCGAATATACAGGAAATGAATTTTTCAAACATAACGGGAATCCATTTAATCTAACATACAGGGAATCCGAAAATTTCATATTTTTTATCAATGAGTTGGTATGTCGCTCTCTTAGTTTAAATACCAATAAATATCATGGTATGTCATTCTCTTAGTTTAAATATTAAGAAATATGACCAATATGACCAATATGACCAATATGACCAATATGACCAATATGACCAATATGACCAATATGACCAATATGACCAATATGACCAATATGACCAATATGACCAATATGACCAATATGACCAATATGACCAAAATGACCAAATTAATAATGTTAAAAATCAATTATAATTATATATAATTTTATATAATGACGTTTGGTCAGGCACTAAAGGCATTTGATCCAATTAAATTAACTGATATTGTAGAAGTTGCAATTGAAGATGATGATGGTATTAAAATTAATGTTAGAGAGAGTAAAGCATATACAAACCAATATTTTCTTAGAATTTCAAATTCATCGAACGTTTTATTTTGGGATGCTTTAAATCAAAAAATGATAATACTATCAATGAAACAAGTACTCGAAAATTATATCACAAAAGACATATGTGGTACTGTTTTAGGAGAATCAGTTAAATTTAATGTATCAAAATGGTTCTTTAGTTCACAAAATAGAAAACGATTTACCCAAACGATTAATTTAAATAAAGATATAATTTTTAATGAAGAAGGAACACATTATATTAATCGATTTCTTGGTTTTTTACATAAAAATGTGAAAACGTATGATTCATGTGATACAATGTCATCGTCAGGCGTTACTATAATATGGAATCATGTATTAAAAGTCATTTGTAAAGGTGATAAAAATAAATTTAAATATATTCATGATTGGATCATACATACATGTTGTGGTCAAAAATTATTTAATTCAGGAATATGTCTGAGATCAAAAGATAGAAGAGCATTATGTGTTATTGATTTCATTTTAGATAAAGTGATTGGTAAACGAAATTCTTTGTGGACAAATACCCCAAAAGACATAATTGGTAAAAATAATGGTTCACAAATTGGCAAAATATTGGTTGTTATAGAAAAATCAGAAGAAAGTTTAGATTCTGATTGGAAAGATATCAATAATGAATTACATAATACAGTTTCAAGTAAAAAAATAAAAATTCATAATGGAACAGAAACATTAGAATTAGATAATATCTGTAATCACATAATTTTATGTCACGAAAATAATACACATTTCCATCATTGTTTTTTAAATGTAATTATTGATGACGAGGAAAGTGATTTGTATTATTCAACTATTGATAAATATTTAAATAATGATAGTGTTGGTGAAGCTTTTTACTTGTATTGTAAAGAACATGTTCATAATTCTAATTTTAATGATGCCATCAAGCCGAAAATTGCTGAAACTATTGATATCAAATTAGATGTTTGTGTACAATTTATTATTGAAACATTTATTAATAAAAAGAAATCAATAAGAATGAAATTTAAATTTTTTAAAGCATCACTCGATGCTTATTGTATAAGTAAAGATGTAAAAACATATGGATTGAAAAATTTAAAAATAAAACTAAATAGTATTTTTGGTGAAACCTGTATAGTTAATAGACATAATTGTGCAAATGTAATGACAATAAATTATGAAAAAATACGCAATATTTTTGTAATGAGAAGATGGATACCATTCAAGAAAACATTACAATCTAATAGAAGTAAAAAAGATATTGATGATGAAGATGAAGTTATTGTTTTTAAAATATGTACCATGACAATGTCTGAAATTAGTAAAATAGTAAAATAAAAAAATATGTAATTGTGATAAATATAAACATTAACTATGTCTGACAGTGAAGATGATACAAATAAGAAAAAAGAACCGAGTGTTTTCAAAAAACGTTATGATAATGATCCTGAATTTCGTAAACAACATATCGAGAAAATGTCAGAGTCCATATCATGTGATTGTGGTGCAACAGTCAAAAGATGTAACATGTCAGTTCATAGACGATCGATGAAACATAAAACATGGTTAAATACGAATGCAGATATTATATGTGATTGCGGTATCCAAGTCGATCGTAAAAATATGAATAGTCATAAAGAAACGAAAGAACATAAATCATGGTTAAACAAACAATTAAATATCAAAATGCCAATTAAAGAAATATTATCTCTTGTTGGTTACGTACCCGATAGAACATTAATGGCGTTTTTTGACAAAAAAGGTTATGTCCTAATGAAAAAAGAAATTTAATTAATTATTTTTTTCATTAAACCAATTCATCAATTTTTTTATGATAATACTATAATGTACACTTACCATAATCTCAAAAATAATACCATCTTTCAGAAAATCATTAATGTCATTCTGATGTTATTTGGCAAATTAACTGGTATCTATTACTACCTATTGTACTTGCGTTATCCAACAAAAACACCAGATATCTTACTCTTAACATGTATTGATTACCGATTGATTGATGATTATGTCGTTGTCTTGGATGAATTGAATCTGACGAACAATTACAATCAATTTAGTTTAGCTGGTGCCTCACTTGCCTTCACTGATGATCAGAATCACACACCTTTTGATTTCAAAGCATTCCAAGATGTCTATTACCAACATGTTAACGCATCTAATCTTTTGCATTCCATCTCAAAAATATATGTCATCGATCATCAAGATTGTGGAGCCTACAAAGAACAATACGGACATGATGATTACGCATTACATGTTAAAAATATCAGAAGCTTCATCAAGAAAGTAAAGAAATTTATTAAAATAAATATTCCTGGTAAGAAATTCTCATACCATGGTTATTTCATTACATTGAATCGGAAATTAATTCGCGTTGCTTAAAAAATTGTAAGCGTAGCACTGACCATAGACGAAGTAACCTTTGGCAGGTTACTACGCTTACATTTTGTCTCTAGAAAAAACTGATCAAAACAATATTATCATAATAAAATAATGTCTAAAGTTATTAACATCAAAAAAGCAAATCTTAAGAAATTAGGCTATGATGATCTAGAAGACTGGTTACAAAAAGATAATCATATTTACATTGGTCGTAACATGACTTTTTATGTTCCTGGTGCTGTTAAATCAAAATGGGCAAATCCTTTTAGTGTTAATCAATATGGTCGCGAAGAATGTCTCAAAATGTACAAGAAGTATGTTAAGGAAAATTTAATAGATGACTTGCATGAGTTAAAAGGAAAAACACTTGGATGTTGGTGTGCTCCTGAAGCATGTCATGGTGATATTTTAATGAAGATGGTTGCAAAATTAGATTAATTGATAAAAATAATTTTATTAATTAATTCCCAGATTCATAGGATGCAATTGTTTCAACCATGATAGAAGCAACAACTTCTTCTGTAAAAGTCATGGATGACTTAAATTTAATTTTAATGGAATCGATCTTACCAAAATTAACAGATTTTCCGAATTTGATAAGAAAATATTTGTTATTGTCATTATGAACAACTGTATAAACGTGATGATTATGATCGTAAATCACACCATGTGCACTCTGTGCTGATCTGCATGAAGCAGTTGGTTCCTGAACCATTACTCTCTGAATAACTTTATTATCAAACGAAATTTCAAATGAAATATCAGGAATTGATTCAGAAAAAGCAAATATCAGAGTATCAGAACACACTGTAAAATTTCCTTTGAATGTCCATTCAGGAAATTTCATAAGTTCCAATCCTGTGTACTCATACCTATTCTCGATAATTAGATAATTAAGTAAAATTTCTTTCTTACTCACTACTGTACCATTGATAACGATATCCATTCTAATACTAATATGTTAATTTCTTTATAATAATATAATTACAATGGAAAAATTTTTAAAGAATTATCAAATTGTCGGTATGGGTGAAGCAACTCATGGTCAAGAAAAAATTACAAAATTCAGAATTAACATGTTTAAAAAATTAGTTAAAAATCATCATTTTACATCATTTGTTTTGGAAGATTCATACGCTGTCTGTACTGTTATCAATAGTTACATTCAAAATAAGATAGCTATCAACATAAATAATATTTGTTTAATGCAACCTTTCAATAATAAACATATTTTCAATTTGATAAAATGGATGAAATCTTATAATAAAATACACAATAACAAACTTGAATTTATTGGTGTTGATTTACAGTATTATAACGAAGACGTGAATAACAAAGTGGATAAATATGCATACGAATTATTTAAAAATGCCAAATACACTCGAGATCAAAAAATGTTTAAATTATTTCTTAAATTATTTAATTCAAAAAAAAAATATTTCATTTATGCTCATATGGGACATTTACAAATAAAAGATGCAGTTTTTGGTTACTATCTCAAAAAACATTTTAAAAACAAGTTTTGTTCAGTCGGGAATGCTTTTTATACCGGTGAATATGCAGGTATGACAACAAAAAATAAATATGCTACAATTAAAATAAATCATCATATTTTGATTAAAAATGGATTCTACACGTATTGGAATGATACAGATTATTGTTACATTGGTGGTTTAATTATCAATCCTAAAAATGAAAAATGGGGACTATTCAAGTATGAAATTAATGGTTTCTTTGATGCAATTGTCGTTATTAATAATGAAACACCATTGCAATTTAAAAATTGTTTTTAATTATTAAAATAATTAATTAAAAACAACTCAAATTCACTATCTCATCATAAGGATACTTAATGTATTCACAAAATTCATTCAATCTGTTCATTTTATGGGCCTTATAATCAATTCTGGATATACTGGAAGATTAGTTGAAAAAGATGATGAAGATATGGATCATTTTTTCGATTATGTGAGTGTTGGAATAGGTTTGGCTGATGAAAATAGTGATTTAAGAAAGAATGATGCCAAAAAAAGTAACATAACACGATTTAAACGTAGAGGTGCAATCTTAATTTATGATCGCTGCGGACGCCAGCAATCAGGCTGGATTCTCCAGCATGATCTTTGGGAAAAGAAAGGTTTAACAAAAATTAGTGATTGTGATGATTTTGATGATATTACAGAAATTATTACGAGTGAAGGATCAGGATCGATAGTTTTTCATTGTCATAACATAAAACGAGCTTTGGAAATATGTGAAGCATTAAAAGAACTTAGATTTTGTAATTGGTCCAGTATATATAATATGAAAGCTATTGAATTATCATCTGGTAAAAAAGCTATGATATTTGTTATCGATGCTGAAAGCGGATAATTTTTATTAATTGATGAAATAATTTTCATAAATTAATTATTTGAATATTGAATCGGATAAAAATAATAACCACTCATCTTGATGTAAACATGATTTTTTTCAGGAATGTCATTCAATTTCTCAATATTTTTCAATACATCACTCATTGGTTTATAATTACGACCTGTAACCATAACTGATTGACTAGTGCTATATTTACAACCATTGAGTTTGAATGTTACCCTTCCATCTTCGATCTTCAATGAATTTTGAATTTTCTCATTAATTTCACTCAAAATTGTGTCTTGTGAATTTTCAATTATTGTAGTAGCTTCCATCTTAATGTATTCACATTCAAATTTCTTAAATCAATTACCAATTTTCCAGTCTATCAGGGTATGAGATCAAATAAAAACAATAACCACTTATCTTAATTAAATCGGTGTGTTTTTCAGGAAGTATTTTCAATTTTCCAATTTTTTGTAATATATCTGGTGCATAAACCGCAGTACCAGGTATAGGAAAAGATTGAATGGTACTAAATTTATTACCATGAATCGAAAATGTAATTCGTCCATCTTCCTGTTTCAGTGACTTTTGAATCAAATCATTAAATTCATCTATTTTAGTATGATCCGTTTTGTGAACAGTGACAGTTTTGACATCTTTATCACTTATTTGAATATTAACATGGTGTAAATAGTCAGGACAAAATGCATTAACAATTTTATTCTTAATATTATTATTATTATTTAATTGACTGTATTCACTGATTTCATCTCTCTCAGATATATATTCCTTACCATCATACGTAATACACACTTGACCTCGACGAGTTACTAAAGCTTCAGTAAGTTTAGCAGGATTGAAAGGCATTTAATAGATACTAATTATCTTATTAAACAATATCTTACTTATTCAATTTTTTCTTTTGACAGTCACATAAAAATTGAACTTTTACAGTTACAATTTGTTTTATTCAACCTTCGGTTTCAGAAAAAAATTGAAATAATCATCATTAGTATAGTATTGTAAAACAACACAAATGTCTCACTTCAATGATCAAACTGGAAGATTTACTTCTGAGACAACCACTGTTATTGATCTTGAAAGTTTCGATTATTTGATTGTCGTGTCAGGATATACAGGCAGAATTCTGGAAAAAACGGATAAAGATTTAGAAGAATTTTTTGACGAATTAGATGTCATTGCTAATTATCATGATGAAAACACCGCGAACAAAATTGAAAAACTTGAAAACAGAGGAGTAATTCTCGTTCACGATTCACTCTGGGGAAAGAAAGGTGTCACGAAAATAGGTGAGTGCAATGAGTCTGATGACTATAAATATCTCGCAAAACTTGTAAAAAAAATGAACTAGGTGTCATCATATTTCATTGCCACAATATGAAACGTGCTTTAAAAATCAATGGTGTATTGAAAGATCTCAATTATTGTCAGTGGTTTGACACACAAGATATACAAGCGATCGAATTACCATCAGGAGAAGAAGCATTAGTTTTCTATATCGATTCTGAAAGTGGATAATATTATTGAGACAGAAAGCGGAGCAACTTTGTTCATAAAAAAATTGAAATGGAGATTATTAGTATTAATAAACAATTAAAAATGTCTATTTGGAATGAACAGAAAGATGAATTTTCTTCAAGTATGGCAACTGAAATTAATTTGCAAGATTTTAATTATTTGATTGTCTATTCTGAAAGAATAGTTAACAAAAATGATCATACTATTTCTATTTTAACAGGTAAGGGATGTTCAGATTTAGATTTGTACGATGATGTAGGTAAAAGTATGATGACACGATTAAAAAATCGTGGAGCTATTTTTATTCATGATTTATTATATGAGAAGGAAGGTCTTATTAAACTTGATGATTGTGATGATCATGCAGATCTTGCTGAAATATTTACAAAACATGATCTAAATGGGATTGTTTTTTACTGTAACAACATTAAACGTGCTTTACAAATATCTAAAGCATTAAAACAATTAGGATATTATAATTGGTTAAACATAGAAACTATGCATGCCATTAAATTATCATCGGGAAAGAAAGCCATGATCTTCCATATTAATACCGAGAGTGATTAACTTTTTATTAATTGTTGAAATAAATTTCAACAATTAATTAGAATATTCGATCAAATACTAATTTCTTTTAAATCACGTGTTATATAATGACAACAACATCTGTCGTCTTTGTTTTCTATACTATGGGTACAGGAGGTCATTGGACATATGGTAAATTACCGAAATCATGGCATTGGATAGGATCGGGTATGGTCAATCCACTTGGTAAAACAAAAAGAAAACAAAATAAATTTATCAGAGATGAACAATTTAATGGTGATAAGAAAAATAGAAAGCAAATGAGAGATTATTTAAATAAATATTTTACCAAACTCCAAGAACGCGGTGTTGTTAAATTTTATAAGATTCGTAATTCATACTTAGCATAAAAGTATTCCAAAGAATATTTTTATGATCAAATATACTTCAATTTCTTAGCAGTAGCAATAATTGTCACTACCTCATTACTTGACAAATGATGAGGATAATTCTTTGTTACAAATCAATTTTTATTTTGAATCATTTTTAATATCTACAGTCGAATAGTCATACAATACATAGAAGAATTTGTTAACGAATATTTTTAATCTTATGACCAATTATACCATCTACGATAATTTACCCAATAACGATGGATGTCTTCTTTTTTTTTAAAGAACCAAAGCATGTACACAAATAATCCTAAAGATACAATTTGAATTATTGATGCTAACTGATAAGTGTCTATCATTAACAAATATTCAATTGAATATTGTTTAATCAATTTTTATTTCATAGTCAGAGCCAATTTTTTTAACAATTTCATGGGAAATTATTAAAAAATTATTTATACTTGGTCATTTTCAATGAAGAAAAATGTGTCTCGATGTATTTGATATTTTCCTCATGATCAGGAAGCAACCAATAAATAATAGCATTCGGAAGATCGATCACAAGATTCTCATAATATTGTGGATCAAACACACCTTTATTATTCTCAATAAGAAAACCGATTTTGAATTTTGTGAAAAGATCGTTATTTTTCATGTAATTAAAAATAATGGGATGAATGAATCGACCACACATTTGATAAATATTTTTACCATTAACACATCCAATAGTAATGGCATATTCGTGAAAATCGTACGTATCGTGTGAATCACACATCATTTTCAAAATTTGACAACATTCAATATTTTTATGTATGATATCATCAAATTCATCCTCAAAATCAAATTTAATTGATGGGTAATTTTCACGAACATAATTAATAAAATCCACTGTTGTCATTGCACCAACAAAAATAGTTTTTAACAATTGTGGGAATGATTCAAGAATAGTTTTCAAGAAAATATCATCGTCTTTTAACTGCGATATGTAATCAAATGTATCAATCTTAATAATATCAATATTTTCCACCATGATTGCCAAAGATTCAGCCTTCGGAAGATTTTGGTAACTAAAATCAATCAAACTAGTGATTGGCAATATTTCATTGTGAATCCGAAACCATGAAAATAACCATGATAACTGATAAGGTTCGATATCATACAAATAGTATAGTGGACGCACACATTTGACAAGAAGATTAGTTTGGTGTTCAGCCAACCAGAAGAAGACATCTTGTGGTATTTTGGGAAAATCGATTACATAGACATGATTAAAATCAATCATTTCACATTCTGCAACAGTGATAGTCCCCGATTCATTATTGAGGTAATATTCCAAAACTAAACGTGTTTGACCAATCAATTTAATACCTTTGTTTTTCAATGCTAAATAAGAAGCAACCGACAAAGACTGTGGAATATCCAATGGTGTAGCCAATTTTTTCTCATCTTCACTCGAAATACTTCTCCGACATAAATTGTAAGTTTCTTCTTCAGTTGGACGTCTATTTGGATTGTCATCTATAACAACTTCTTGTTTTGGAAACTGTTTACAGCCTGCGTAGGAGGAACGTCTACCATAATAAAAATCAATCCATTCGACCGTCGGTGTATTTTTGATATACAACAACACATGGTTGTTAGTCCAATTGAATTTTTTTATGAAAGACATAATTTGAGGTGTGAATTTAAACTCAATGTACTCATTACCATAAAATACTCTTGCAAATGATTGCACATCATTCAATGCTAATACAAAAGGACCAATCAAATTATTGAGAACAAGTAAATGTCTGACATCGATACTCATGTCATTGGGAAAAATCATGATTTTCATCAGTGTTTCAATCAAATCATGATGACAGAAAATTAATTCACGACGAATTACTGTAGAATCGTATTCAACACGTTCGAGTTTTTCTAAAACAGAACAAAATGGTGTGACATCAAAATCAGGAGAGATATCATTTACAATCATCGTACGTGCAAATTGAACGATGTATTCCATGTGTCTTCCGTGTTTGAGTGAATTCTCAAAACAAAGAAGAGAAGCAGGTGTCAAATCAAATAATTTGTTTTCATAACGTGCGTAGATAATTTTGGCATGTTCAATCATGTTCTTTTTTTGAACATACTCACTAATGTAAAAATTGGTCTCGATATCTTGATCAAATTGTACTACATAAGCAAAGAAATTAATGTCTGTCTTAAAGAATTCGCCAAGAAACTCTTGATCTGAAAAGGTATTTTCAATGACATTCATCGCACGATATGTCGTCATGAAAGAATCAAATTTCTCTTTGTCTTCAGAAAGAAGAACACGTTTGCAGTTTTGAACCTGTCGATACATAATTTATGTTATAGTTTAATACTGGAATAAGACTATTATTCGAATTATCAATTTTTTTTTTGGCGATAACAAAGGCGATAACAAAGGCGATAACAAAGGCGATAACAAAGGCGATAACAAAGGCGATAACAAAGGCGATAACAAAGGCGATAACAAAGGCAACATTACTAGTAATATTTATGGTACTTATAATAACTCAATTATTCATTCAATTATCATAATGAATAAATATTGATCCTCACTTTATACATAACATTATAATAAAAACATAAAACGCATAAATGGATTGTCATTATAATAGTCGGCAAAGTAATCGCCAAAGTAATCGCCAAAGTAATCGCCAAAGTAATCGCCAAAGTAATCGCCAAAGTAATCGCCAAAGTAATCGCCAAAGTAATCGCCAAAGTAATCGCCAAAGTAATCGCCAAAGTAATCTCAAAAGAGCCATTTTTTTCAACAATTTCATTAGAAATCATTAAAAAATTATTTATACTCAGTTATTGTCAGTGAAGGAAAATGTGTCTCAATGTATTCAATATTTTTTTTATATTCAGTTATTGTCAGTGAAGGAAAATGTGTCTCAATGTATTCAATATTTTTCTCGAGATCATAGAGCGACCAATAAATAGTAGTGTATTCAATATTTTCCTTGAGATCAGAAAGCGACCAATAAATAGTAGCATTCGGAATTTCTTTCATGAGATTCTCATAAGATTTCGGATCAAACACACCTTTGACGTTTTTAATACGGAAACCAATTTTCCATTTAGTGAAAAGATCATTATTTTTCATGTAATTAAAAATTGTGGAATGAAGAAATCGTTTATACATCCAATAAATATTTTTACCATTAGCAATCTCAATAGTAATGGGATGATTGTGAAAATCAAATATATACTGAGAACTGTGCATCATCATTTCCAAAATTTGACAACATTCAATATTTTCATGAATCATTCCATGAAAATCACGTACAAAATCGAATTTAATCAATGAACAATTTTCACGAATATAATTAATAAAATCTACTGTCGTTCTTGCACCAACAAAAATAGTACTTTTATCAGTATTCGGATAAATTGTTTTTAAGAATTGTGGAAATGATTCGAGAAGAGTTTTCCAGAAAATATTATCAGACTCAAATTGTGATGCGAAATCAGTCATGTCATTTTCAATGATATCAGTGTTTGCTATCATAATTGTCAAAGATTCAGCACTTGGAAGTATTTGAGAATAAAAATCAATAAGCTCAGTAATTGGCAATGTTTCTTTATGAATACGCAACCATGAAAACAACCACGATAACTGATACGGATTGTCAGAATCATACAAACAGTATGGTAGTCGTAAAAATGTAGCAAGAAGATTAGTTTGGTGTTCAGCTAGCCAAAAGAAAACATCTCGTGGTATTTCGTAATAATTGGCTATCGTAATATGATCAAAATCAATCATTTCACATTGTGCAACAGTAATATTCTCTAGTATTTCATTATTGTAATATGATAAATACGAATATATTGGACCAATCAATTTAATGCCTTTGTTTTTCAAAGCCAAATAAGAAGCAATAGTCATTGACCGTGGAATATTCAATGGTGTGGCTAATTTTTTCTCATCTTCACTTGAAATTCCTCTCCGACAAAAATTGTAAGTTTCTTCTTCAGTTAAAAGTCTATTAGGATTATTGTCCATAACAACTTCTTGTTTTGGAAACTGTTTACAGCCTGCGTAGGAGGAACGTCTACCATAATAAAAATCAATCCATTCAACAGTTGCTGATTTTTTGATATAAATCAATAGATGTTCATTAGTTAAATTAAATTTTTCAATGAGATGAGACATAATTTTAGGTGTGAATTTAAACTCAATGTATCCATCACCATAAAATACTCTTGCAAATGATTGCACATGTTTCAATGAAACGATAAAAGGACCAAACAAATTATTGAGAACAAGTAAATATCTAACATCGATACTCATGTCAGTGGGAAAAATCATGATTTTTTGAAGTGTTTTAATTAAATCACGATGACAGAAAATTTTTTCACTAATACGATTTGAATGATATTCAACACGTTCAAGTTTTTCTAGAACAGAACAAAATGGTTTGATATCAAAATCATAAGAGATATTATTCATAATCATTCTATCTGCCAATGAAATGATATGATCCAAATGTTTGCCGTATGTGAGTGAATTTTCAAAACAAAGAAGGGAAGCAGGTGTCAAATCAACCAATTTGTTCTCATATCGCGTGTAAATAATTTTAGCATGTTCAATCATGTTCTTTTTTTGAACATACTCATTAATGTGGAAATCAGTTTCAATATCTTGATGAGATTGAATAACATGAGTAAAGAAATTGATATCTGTTTGAAAGAATTTGTCAAGAAACTCTTGATCTGAAAAAATATTTTTGATGACATTCAAAGCATGAAACGACGTCATGAAAGTATCAAATCTCTCTCTGTCTTCAGAAAGTAGGACGCTTTTGCAGTTCTGAGCTTGTCGATACATAGTTTAGGTTATAGTTTAATACTGAAATAAGACTATGATTTGGATTATCAATTTTTTTAAAATGAGTTGTTAAATTTTACCATCAATAATTTTTTGAATAAGATTATTCACATCATAGTTATTAATATCGGGAAATATATCAAGAACATTTGATTCATTGATTAAAGCTTTAATCATAATTTTGTCTTTTAAATATGCTGAAACTGATAATAATTTATGACAGAAATATGGACCGATATATTCTATGTTACTAAAATTACTATCAAACCATTCACTAACAGGATAATTATTAAAAATATAATCAGTGAATTCATTGCTCCCATCATTCATGTGATTCAAAATATCATAAATCGAGAAAAATTTACAAATGTTTGATCCAAAATGAATCTGTTCTGATAATGATAGAGAAGGAAAAATGACGATTAAGGAACTTACAATTTTATGATGATGGTGATCATAATCGCCGCGGACGCTGGCAATTAGGCTGGATCCTCCAGCATAATCTAATATTTTATTGTTCTGAATAATAATATCAATTATTTCCATATTTGAAATATCAGATATTTCTCGAAACTCACGTTTTATGATTGCCTTAAAAAGCATTAAACCAGCATCGATATCAGAATCATCTTCATCTATCTCATTTTGATTAAAAATAAATGGTTTTATTGCAGATAATTGTGGGTAACAGACATAATTTTTAGAATTTGAACTTTGGTCATGCTGGATTCTCCAGCCTGATTGCTGGCGTCCGCAGCGATCATGATTAAACTCGTGTAAGATGACATTCAATAAATCCCGTAAAACTTTTGTATTTTGATCATCAATATAATGATAATAATTAACGAAAGTATCGAAACATTGATAATTCATGAATAACATATTATGAAGTAAAACAGAATATAATCTCGAAGATGTCAAATTAATTAACTTTTCAGCACTAAATGATTCTACGGGTAATGGTAGATGAATATTTCTTAAATTTCCACAATAATGTTGTATCAATGACCAAGAATAATTTGAATGTGCATATTCCGTCATATTGGTGTGTAAGGCTTCATCGACTAACAATGAAAATTTAATTCTATACAATATATCTATGTCTTTCATTTTAACAAATATTTCATATGTGTCTAATTTTTCCAAATTCATTTTATTGTCGATGAATGTGGCATATAGCTCCCGAGTATGATCGACTTTAGAATCAATCATATATTTGTCGTAATCATCAATTTGTTGTTTTATAGATTCAATAATATCCATTTAATTTTTATTGAATTGATATTATTTTATCAATTTTTTAATAATTATCGTCATGAAAAAATGTATTTTTCTACATTTCTTTCCACTAATGTAACAATATCATATTGAGTGATATCGGGAAAAATTTCACCTAAGACACGATTATCATATAACGCACTAAACATTATTTTATCTTTTAATTCAGAATCAATACTTAACAATTTTTTTCCAAAATATGAATCAATTGGATATAATTCGTAGTATTGAGCGAACCATTTACAAACAGGAAAATTCTCAAAAATGTAATCAACAAATATGAAATCACGACTTACACATATTTCTCCAAGAATATGTTTATCTGTTAAATGTTTATCAATATTAACACCAAATTTAATCTGTTCTGACATTGATAAATTACCAAATACTTTGACACATTTTTTGACGAAATGTTTATCAATATTATCTAAATCAAAAATATCTGTTATTGATATCTTTTCAATATCAGTAACATCTTTCATATATTTACCAACAATTTCTTTTTTGAGTAGATTAATGTAATTATCCTCACTGTAATATTTATAATTCATCTCGATGATATTAATTTCATCATTTAATTTTTGACAGAAAACAAGAGGTTTAATACGAATTAGTTTCAAAAATATTTTCAAAAAAAAAATACCATTCCTTTTGTGAAATTTTCTCATTTCGAGTAATGTCCATAATATATTCGTGTTAGGATCGTCTACATTACCATAAAGATTAATAAATTCTTCTGAACATTCTACTCCACTTTCAATAAGATTAACAATCAAAAAACCATAAATATTTATTGTGGTAATACCAATAATTTTTTCACTTCGAATCCATTGTATGTCGAGACAATGCAAAAGACTATATCTGATTGAGTAATTCTGTAATAATGACCATGGATGATCAGAATTTGCATATTCGATCATTTCATCATGATCTAAAAAATAACTATCAATTATTAATTTATAGACGACGCGATACAAAATATCAGTTTTAAAATGATACATCGCTCCAAGAATATCATAATCATGATGATTACCTTGATCTATTTTCGTTTTTCCGTCATCAATTTTCGTTTTACCATGATCAATTTGTTTCTTAATGCTTTCGATAATTTCATAATACTCATCATATTTCACATCTACTGTGATATCTTCATCATTTATAATAGTATCCATTTAATGCCTATTAATGGGATATTATTTAATCAAATTTTTCCGATACCTAGTCAAATAAAATTGACATAATAATTAACAAAAACAAAATACCAAGATGATATTTGACTACGATACTTTAGATTCAGACAATTTTAATGACATCGCAAACAAGATACTCAATGAACGTGTCTTGTCAGTCAATGGCAAATTGTATCGTATTGCAGAAATAGAATTTTACTTACATAACGAAAATCATCCTGATACTTACGTTCACTGTAACCAAGATCAATTACTTCATAAATGTTTCTACTTTCATAAATTCGGTAATGGAACATACAAAGGTGGAACGTTTAAAGGTATGGACATCACATTCGGCGATGAATCATCAGATACATATTTTGGTATTCTCATTCGAGCTATTTATGATATCGAAGAAAAACAAATGATTGAAGGACCATGTAATACTGTCAATCGCATTTTGTCTGATTTACAATATGATAGCATCATTGATTTTACCAAAAATAAAACCATTATGATTAATAACAAAAAACTCTCACTCATCAAAGACAAAAATCTCAAAGAAAAAACAATTTGGGTTGCCCCTCGAATTGGTTTGTCTAACAAGTATCCCGAATACAGACAAAACCTTTATCGATATGTTATTTACAAAAACTTAATCAAGAAAGAAAAAACAAAATTAATAAAACTCTAAAAAAATTGAACTTTTACAGTTACAATTTGTTTTATTCAACCTCCGGTTTCAGAAAAAAATTGAATTATTGTAAAAAAATTGATTATTAATTTACAAATATCTTAAAGAACAAAATGACTGATAAGTGTCTCATTAAAATCGAAATTGAAGATAGTGGTAATTCCCACTTGCGTGAATTTGATGTTCAAGTGGTTTCTGTCAAAATTGCTAAGAAGTGTTTCAAAAAAATTAATGAAACTCCTGAAAAGATATTCTCGTATTTTAATGGAGATACTGATCGGGCAGTTAAATACAAATACATTAAATTTCAAATAATTGACGGTTATGATCCTATTGATGCATTCAGAGAACTGAAGAGACATATTGGTGAACTAAACTCTTTTAAGCTTTTCGCTTTATTTTACGAGGAAATTTATAATGATCAAACAGCACCCGATGATTTTGATGATTTTGATGATTTTGATGATTAATTTTTATTAATTATCAAAAAAATTTGTAAACGGAGTAAAAGTGTTTCACTTATCGCAGGTTACTATGTCTACAATTTATTCCATATCGATATTCTGTCTCATATAAAAATTGATAAATCATATATCTGTCTAATACTTGTTAAAAACAATTACTAACATTAACAATGTCTCAGCCATTTGTACCATATGTAACAAAAAGTCCAATGAATTCTGATGCTCCACTCTTTGTTCCATACAGTAATAATCAATTTTCACAATATAGTCAGCAATTTCCTCTTGTTGGACAGACTTCTCATCCACAAAATTTTCAAATAAGTAGTCCGATAGGCACTCAATACTCTCAACGTGTCACAGGTACCAAACCATTCTATCCGCCAAAAACACCAAGACCAGCACCTTTTCAAAAAACACCCATTCAGATTATTGATCCTAATGAACAAGAAAGAAAAAAACAAGAAAAAGAATTTCGAGAAAAACAAAGATACGAAAAGAAGAAGGCAGACGAAGAAAAAAAAAGACAAAAAGAAGAACTTCTTGAAGCAAGACGTCTCCATGAAGCAGAAGAACAACTTCTTAAAACAAAACTAAAAGAAGATGAAGCAAGACGTCTTTATGAAGCAGAAGATACGATTGACGAAAAAGAAAAACGTGTGGAACAATGGGAAGAACTCGTCGAAGAAAAAGACGAATGGGACAATCTAGATATTTTTCTTGAAAAAGAGAAACAATTTACTGAATCTCGAGGAATTTATGAACAGAAATATCTTGGATTTCTTCTGACTCACGATTCTGATCCATGTTTCGAGACTTACTTGAACGACAAGCTTTACGAATATGTCACCATGAATTTCACTGATGAAAAGGAAAGACAAGAAGCATACCGTACCTATTTCAACAACAATCTGAACAAAATTTCAGTTGTTATTCAAGGTACATGGCAAGAAGCAGACAACAAAACATATTTTCATATGAATTATACAAAAATTATTGCCTGGTTTACAGCTTGCGTAGGAGGGACGACTACTACTCGTATGGAAGAGGAAATGATGTTGCACATTCATGCTTCATCACCAATTCTAAATCCAGGAAAAACCACTTACGAAAAAATAAATCTGAATCATATTCGTCCGGGAAAATGTGCCATTACATATTTTTCTGATGAACTCCCGTCTCAAGATTTTTATGTTTCAGGAAGTTTACGTGACATCAAGAGTTATTTGTCTAATATTCATGAATTTTGCTTTTATCCTTCAAGAAGAACAGCAAAATGGAGATTAATTGACAAAAACACAATCGAAATTATCTACGTTAAAGGAAAAGGAGATACTCGTGTTTTCTTTGATGACATCATGCTTCATTGTTACACTTGTCGTCATTGTAAAGACAAATTCACACTCAAACATCTCAAGAATAACGCACCTTTGTCATTCTATTTGCCTGAGACGTTTTCTTGTGGTCAAACCATTGATGAAATTTTCCAATACGAAATTGTGACTATGACATATCAATTTAGTTAGATAAATATTACTACTATTCTAGCAAAATTTATCAAAATCATTATTCTTGTCAATTTCATGAATAACATGAACTAATTTTTCAGCCCAATTCTCTTCAGGAAAACTCACTCGTCTATCTCCATACATAACTAAAACAGCCTTCTTGTATGATCCATCATCATTCAATTCAAATAAATCCATTGGGTAATTCCTGATTTGTTCCAGATCAGAATGACAACTTAATTGACCAAGATTCTCTTCTGGATGTTTAATCAAATATTTAATCGTTTCCGAAATATTCAATAACACTTCTTCTTTTGTCCCCTTCTTCCCAAATTTACGTTCATAATACCAGTCGAAATAGTTATCGGTACTGTTACTAGCCGAATATTCTGACATGAAACAACGAAACAAGATATTGAGCATCGGTTTGATATTATTGGCATGAATAAAACCACATTCATTTAGTGTTAATGTCCGAATATCTCCTGTCAAATTATCTGGAAATCGAACCGATTTTTGATAACTAAGACTACTCTTCCGATGAATGTAATTTTCCGTAAAACCTGCTTTTTTAAAATATTGTTTTGATTTATTCAAATTATACGAATGATAACTAATACACGAATAATTCAAATTATGAATCAACTTCTCAATCGTCTCAGCAATAATTTCATGGTTGATTAAAAGACAATCACCATCAAACTTCCAGACCAAATCATTCCTCGAATTCTCCATTAATAAATTTCTCGCATCAGCAAAATTAACACCCGGTGGTATTTCAACAATCTTGATATTTGACCATTTTTCAGCACACTTCCTTGCTACCTTCAATGTATTGTCAATCGAATAATGATCACCAAAAACAATCTCATCGACATACGGTGCAATACTATTCAGAGTATTTTCAAGATGTAATTCCTCGTTACGAGCAATACAATTAACAGAAACTTTCATTAGTATTCGACTTATATTTATAAAAATTGATTACCGTAATATAATTAAATTAGGATACATGTCAAACTGCTCACAACTATTCTCAATCTACGACCTCGATTCATCAACAATCGAAAATGAATTCTTCCATACCGATACGTGTATCAATAACAAATTTAAAATCAGTATTTATATCATTTATTTATTTTTATGGGTCATCTTGTTTCTCTGGACACTATTCGTCTTGATTAATAATTGTATCGTGACTCATTTCAAATGGTCTATTGTTAAATTACTCTACATACTCATTGCATTTGTCTCATTGAGTGGTGTCATTACCTATTGTTTGTTTCTGGCAGGTATTCAACATTTTGCTCGATTTCTTGTTTTACCAATCAGTGCTATTTTCATCAGATATGCTTGTGCTATTCTTGTTAGAACATGGTTCAATGCGAGTCTCGGTCTTACTGGCAGAACGAATCATAAACTCAAAAAACAATTCGAAATTTCATCAAACATCTTGAATTACACGGTTTATGTTATTTACGCTGTTTGTTTTGTTATTGGACCGATGATTTCTGCGAGTCAAAACAATTACATTTTACTGAATTGGTTTTATATTCTCGGTGTTTCCTTGCCAGGTGTTGATAATGGTTTGATGTGTGTCATCGTTTATTTTGTGACTCGAAAACTAGTCGAACTATGTAAAACGGAAGACGGTATAACATCCGATGAAGTCACCGAATTTGCAGAGAAAATGCTTTTCGTGAATCGAGTCTCAATCGTCTATGCATGCTTTGAGGGATTGTATGTCTTACTACCATTATGGATGCTACGACAACCTTATGGACTATCTGGTGTCTTTTATTTTCATTTCTTTGTTTTTGAAATGATCATTTATTCTGCTTCTTTTACGGTCTTCTGGTCAATTACCAAAAAAGGTAAAATGCTTGGTTTAATAACAACTAAACATAATGATCATAGTAAAATAAGTGATCCAAAAATAGTTTTGACTGACACAACGACAGATGGTATTATTAAGGATATTGGTAGTAAAGACATAGAAATACACGAAAAAATTTGAAGTGAGACACTTACATATTGTTTCTTGCGACTTGTAGTACACTTGCAGTACACTTTCAGTGTAAAAAATTTGATTATTTAAGTTAATATACTTTCATATTAAACTTAAAAAGATGGCAAATTCAATGGAAATTGGTGAGGATATTATTATGCCATTTCTGCAAGAGGCAACAGATGATGGAACGGCGCAATTTCATAACTTGCCACATACGATAAAAATTAATATTCTAAGAAAGATTAATGTATTTTATGATACACACCAAAATACAATGAAGTCTATCTCATTAGTTCAATGTCATACTTTTGCGAAAACATTTCCGAAATACAATTTAAATCAGACTGAAGATGAGAATTATGTGAGTATGATTGATGCGCTTCTGACTCAAAAGAAGATTAACATTAATAATTCTAACAGTATTCCAGAACTGAAGGAAACTGTGATTGATGATGACAGTTTTAGAGATCTGCAGAGTGATTTTTATAAATTTTATCCGAATATGAAAAAACATGAGGACTTGATTGACAGATTCTATGACCAATTTCCCAAAAAATCAAACAAGAAAAGAGAAATCACATGGTTAGTTTCGGCACTCATGATAACACATGATAAGTATGATATTATTGTTGATGTCAAGAAATGTTTCAAACAACCGATCATTACATCAATCTACACTGAAATACTTTATCGACAATTGCAATATCCAATTCCACCAGTTATCAAAGCATTTATTGAGAAGCGAACAGTAGCTTGTACTCGCACGAAGGAAAAGATGAAACGCACTTCACAAGAAACGAAAAACAAACTGACAACATTTCTTGAGAAGAAGAAGTAATTTTTTAAAAATTAATCAATTGTTAAAAAATACGAAAGGTAGCCATCAAATCTAAATGATCAGATGGATGATATTGATTAGGCAACCCATTTTCACCAATTTCTTCTTCGGTTGGTAAATTATTCTTGCTGATGACATCGACGTTACGACAATACAAAATGTAATCAATAGTACGACAAACTTTATGCTGTCTAATCTTGAAAGTTGTAAATTTCGGTTCAAAGACAGATTTGTAAGAACTAGACAAAATGGCATATGACTCAGAAGTTGGTTCTGCATTCATATCAAGTGCAATAATGACAGGAAGAAAGTCAATGTTGATCTCATTGATTTTGTCAAGTAGTATATTTGCCATTCGCTTTCTTGTTTCTTCGAATTCTGGTTTTGCTTTGAAGTGAGTTGTCGCAACAATGAAAGTATGAGTATGTGGGTCGTGATCACTAAAACTAAATTCTGCAATGATTCCTACTTGTGACATATCGGAATCATATTCGAATGATTGTACACGATTAATTGAAAGACGACTAGAAAAAAAGATAACAGAACCATCTTTATTTTCACCATTTTTTTTCTTAAATATTCCATGATAGCCATGTTTTGACATTTCATCTTTCAGTTCGTCATAATGATCGACTTCTTGTAGGCAAATAACGTCAATATTATTTGAGAGTAATTTTTCGAGAATGAGTTTTTTGCGATATGACCATGATAGGTATTCTGGGTGACATAGAGGGAAAGAATTAGAGACAGTATCTGCAAGCGTATTAAATTGTAAGACGGTGACTTCCATTTTTAGTTAATTAATGATTTTAATTAACTAGAAATCAATTTTTTTTCGAGACGGTATGTCGAGAAAAACAAAGTGTAATTGTTAAAGTTCAATTTTTTTCGAGACGGTATGTCGAGAAAAACAAAGTGTAACTGTTAAAGTTCAATTTTTTCTAAGAAACAAATTGTAGTAATATTTGGTAAATTTTTGTTTAATCGGTAAAAACAATTTGACATGTTTCGCTAAATGTGAACACCGAAATATCATGACGTTTAGATAAGTGAATCTCTTTTACATTCATTAAATTACATTTTTTAATTTTGCACCGTTGGTCTAAAATAATGATTTCCAATTTATCGTGAATCAAATTCTGTAATAACCATGTATTATGCAATTTAAGTATTTTATAGTCTTTCGGTAATTTAACATTGTTAGCATTTAGGATCATATTGAAATTTGGAGGTTCAATGAGTGTAAATTCATTAATAATAGAATGATCTAAGGTAGTATATATTGATTTAGTTTTCTTGTAACCACCAAGTATGAATGTATGACAAGAAAATGATGAAAGATCACAATCCTCATCGTAACATATTTGAAGATGATTTATTTTTCTCTGTTGAATAACGTCAATTATTAGATTAATATTTTGCCTACGCACCGCCAATCCTAAATATTCTAAATCAGGTAAATTAATATTAGTCGTAATTTTAGGGAAATTGTTGTAACAAATAAATTCTTTAGTTGTCAGTGGAAATATCTTTGAATAAACCATATTACTCGCTTCATATCGTAAATTAATATATGTTTTATTAAAAGATACTAATATTATTTTTGATTCATGGTAACTGACGAATTTTTTTATTTTTAATTTTGGAACATAAATATCGATGTAGTTATTGTAATTTTCATTATTATTAGTTATGCCAAGTGAATCAAGTTCAATATATTGTTTTAATAAATGATTCACAATATGTGATCCCTCTTGAATTTCATAATCGTAAATTTCTATATTCAATAGCTTGACATTCGGAAAATTAACAAAATGATGATCATTAAATTGACTATCAATGTATATGATATTCAATTCTGTCACATGACTATTCTCAAGAATATACGGATTGTTTGATTGAATGTCTAAATATAATGTTTTTAAATGAGTGTTTGATAAATAATTATGATTAATTTCTATTAAAATAAACATATTTAATGTATGAATTGTGTCTGGAATTTCATACAATCCATTGTATCCATCAAATACTTCAAGTTTATCAGGAAGTGATAATATTTTATTGCCAGTATTTTTAATTTTTAAAGTATGTAAATTACACATTGATTTTAAATCTGGAATGTTATAATATTTACAATCAAATTCTAAATATTTAATAGCCAGTAAATTAATTTTGATGTCAAGTCTTTCATTTCCAAAGGGCACATTTTTAGACACTATCAATCGAAGTGACTTCAATAATTTTTCAGAATTAAATTGATATATATCTGATGTGAAAGATTCCAATGATTGAGGAAAATCATAACATTTGGGAAAATTTAAATTACGCGATTTTAATATTTTGTTATCGGAATAATGTACTAATTGTTTGAGTTTACGAAATTTACGCAATGTTTTTGATTCATTAAAATTTTTTAGATAATTTTGTTTTTTTGAATTAAAATGTAGATAAATATCTACATCGAATAATGTAATAATCTTGTCATACAAAAAATCATATTTCAAAGTAAGGACAAAGCCATTGTCTGTCAAACAAACATCAAACGGTAATTTGTCAAAATGTATCTGAGGAAATGTTATCATGTTATTTGTCTTGAAAAACAAATACATTTGTTTATTGATTTTAGCAAAATTGATGATGTCATATTCTGATATTAAATATTTAAATATCAATTCAATCACTTCATTTGGCAATAATTCAAACATTATTACAGTTCTTAATTATTACTAATAGTTATTATTCAAATAATCAATTTTTTTAAACAATAGAGGTGAAAGTCATGTAACTATCTTATTTTCATCATTTCACAGCCTTAGAAAAATTGAACTTTTACAGTTACACTTTGTTTCTTTCGACATTCTGTCTCAAGAAAAAATTGATTTTTAATTTTATTAATATATTTAATAAAATTAAATGCTTACTTGCGATAAATGTGGTCTTACTTTTACCTTTCCAACTTGTAATGATTGTTTGAAACGAGGACATGTACGTCATGCATATATTACTGATAATTGTAATAACAGTCACCTGGGTAATGATACTGGAATTTCACATCATCCATGTCAAAATTGTCCTCCAGTATTGATTGATAGTTCCATAATATTCACCACAAACCATTGTTTGATATTACTTGGAATTGTTCTTTTTGTCGGTGTTACAAGTCAAATGAAATAATTTTATGTCAATTATTATTGATGAATCAAAATGATTGATTAATAATAAAATATTTCTTCGATGAAATTAGGAATATCGAGATTATAATCTTTAGAAATATGTAACACTCTCAACGATGATGGTAATTCAAATGCACACATATCATGAGGTTTAACAGTTAGTGGACGAAATTTAAATGTATGTAATTTAGTGAAATTTTTAAGAAATTGCAAAATATGCAGTGTGTCACTCCAGATAAAAGTAATATTCAAATATTCGAGACCAAGTGGAATTCTTTGAAAATATGGTATGGAACATTCATAAAATGGAATGGTTAAATGTGTTAATGTTTCAGGAAAAACAAAATCAGAATGCAAATCGAAACTACAAGCATTAATTTTCAATTCGATTAATCGTGACGGTAATGTGATTATGTTACAATGCCATTTTGATTGAACATGTAATTTCTTAATTGTATCAGGTAGATCATTAACGATAAGAGAAACTCCATAAATTGTTAAATCTTCCAAATGAGGTGGATAAATTTTAATTAAGCATGCGTTTTCCAAAGGAAAAGTAATCGACAATTTCTTTATGTTAACAAATCGTGATAAATCAAGATCAAATTTATTTGATGTCAAACTCAATTCCTGTAATGATACAGGCAATTCATTCAAAACATTATCATCAATATTTTCAGTTTGTGAGGAATAGACCAATGATTTCAGATTTCTTGGAAATCGAGAATTGGATACAAAAACAATTTCCTTTTTCAAGGGTTCACCATTACCAAATTCAGTCCATTCATTAGAATAATAAATGGAAACACGATTGATGTTTGCTCGACCTGAAAAATCAAAAACAAATGATCTATTAATAAATGGATCACCATCATCAACAATATTAATGATAATATCTTCCAATAAAGGACAACTTTTAATGATACTATTCATAAATAGTTCAAATGATGTTTTGGAATAACATAAAAATTTAGCAAATTTGACTTTCATAAGCCAAAATCGATCATTATCGACTTTAGTGTAATCCAACACACGTTCGACATGATGAAGGCATCTCAATTCAGTAACGCGGGTATCACCACTGACATATTTAATTTTATCAGTATCACCGTATTTTTCATAACATCTTTCAAAATATGAAGAAATATGTTCAATCGTTTTTGGAAAATATTTTGTCTCAAATGGATGACTAAAACTGTAATATCCAAATTTGACAACTGACGATTCAGAAATTTCTTTCATCAATCTTTCATTTTTTCCAGGATTTGCATTGGACATGTAATCAATAAATAATTCAACAATTCCATCATGAAATACTCTCTCGTCACATTGGAAATCAATATCGTAGTGAGCCTGAATTTTAAGATTCGTAATTCTCTTCGGAATTGGTTTGTTGATAACCAATATGACATAATGTGCATCAATCGTCAAAGAATCTTCATCTTCTGGAATACTTTCATATTCTAGTACATGCAATTCTAACAAATTCTCATTGTAGTAGAGGATTGGTCTGTAAGTCAATGTATACATAGTAGTGATTTTTATATGTAATAGATATAACATATAAAAATCAATTTTTTCCTAAGACTAAAAGTCGAAGGAAACAAATTGCAATCAGTTGGATTAATTGATAAAGGTAATATTACATGAAGAACAATATGATAGACGGGAAATATCAAGACATTTTGATAGTGTAACTTCTTTGACATTCATCAAATCGCATTCTTTAATTTTACACTCATTATCCAATATAATAGTTTCTAAATTTTCATGGATAAAATGAGGTCGTAAGATTGTATTATGTAATTTTAATACACTATAACCTTGTGGTGGTTTAACAACAACATCATGCTCGTTATCACAAATGAAAATTCGACAAGTGAATTGTGATAAATCGCATGTATCTACACCATAATATTTCATTTTAATACAATCAATATCTTTATGAATAATTTTAGGATAGTATTTGGTTTCTGAACGTGATAATAATAACTCTAAATATTCTAAATTTGGTAAATTAAATGTCGATGCACTATGACCAGAATGATTTTTAAAAATAAAATTTTTTGTTGTTGAGGGAATTCTAGAAGTGTCAAATTTTACTTTTTTACTCGATGGAGAAGTAAAATAAGAATGAAAGTGTGAAATAAATATACCTGCATATGAGGAATTAATTTCAAATTTTTTTAATTTTAAAAATGTAGCATCGATAACTCTCCAATAATTTAATTCACCATCATAAATTTTTAAAAAATCAAGTTCTGTATACTGATTCAATAAATACATTGTAAAATTAATTTTCTGAAGTGGTTCATAAAAATCAAAAATTAAATGTATATTTTTAACATTCGGAAAATGTAATAGACATTGATCATTAAATCCTAACGTAAAAATAATTGACAACTCATTAACATAATCATTCTGTAAATTATAAAATCCGTGACATGATATTAACACAGATAATTTTCTTAATCTGAGATTTAATATAGGATTATTAACTCTACTTGACTGAATAAACATTGACAATGTATGAATAGTATTTGGTAATTCATATGTACCATTGTATCCTGAGAATACTTCTAATCCATATGGTAGTATCAATATTTCATTATCATCATAATAATCGTTAATATGCAAAATACGTAAATTAACCATTGATTTCAAGTCTGGAATATTGTAATTGGAAGCACAGAACTCAAAATGAGTAATTGTTGTTAAGTCTATCTTAAAATTAATTTTTTGTTGTATACTATATTTTTTTAAACCTACTTTCAATGTTTTTAATGAATCACCACCATCAAAATCATATTCATCAGATTCAAAATGCTTAACTGTGGAAGGTAATTTAAGTTTTTTAGTTTTATGATTATCATATGTCACGATTAATTTATTTAATTTACGAAATTTATGAAATGTTTCATTTTTTTCAAAACAATGATTAGCATTTTTAATGTATTTATGTTTCATTTGTAATGAATTATAATCATATGACAAATAAGTAATTTTATCATACCAAAAATCAAACATCAATTCGAATCTCACATCAATAGTTTCCGAAATCGTCAAATATTCTTGAATGGATAATATTTTTTTATCTCCAGATGTAAAATAAGCAATCAATGGCAAATTTGATAATGATACTATCGGTAATGTAATAGCATCAGACGCTTTAAAAAAAAGGTAAAGACGTTTATCAACACTAGCAAAATGAATGATATCCTTTATGGTTGTCAAATGACTAAAAATTAGTGTTATAATTTCATTTGGTAGTTTGTCAAACATGATTATGGATTGATAATAATAATTAAGAAAATTCAATTTTTTTCTAAGACTGTAAGCGGAACAACCTGTGGTAAGTCGAAGAAAACAAAGTGTAATTTCGACGTTAGGAGAAATTCAATTTTTTTCTAAGACTGTAAGCGGAGCAACCTGTGGTAAGCGGAGCAACCTGTGGTAAGCGGAGCAACCTGTGGTAAGCGGAGCAATCTGTGGTAAGCGGAGCAACCTGTGGTAAGTCGAAGAAACAAAATGTAGATGTAGTAACCTGTGGTAACTGTAAAAGTTCAATTTTTTTAACACTGAAAGTGTAAAAATTGACAAAAAGAATAATATTTAAAACAACTAATGGAAAGATCTGATATACATGACAAAATTCTCGGTATGTTAGTTGGTAATGCTCTTGGTGATGCATTAGGTGCGCCATTTGAATTTGGTAAAAATAAAGAAAAATTAGCAGAGTTTAATGGTAAAATAGAATTACCATTAGTCATTCATAGTCGATTTCAAGGAATTAAAACTGGTGTTATTGGTTCAACAACTGATGATAACCAGATGTCACTAGCACTTGCTGATGCAGTTGTAAGAGGATATTCGAAAGATAAAGCAATTAAGAATTATTTGGAATTTGTCAAGACATGTACTTTTCTTGGACATAACACAAGAAGTTTGTTTAAAGGTATTACGACGATCAAAGGTTACGAATTACGTTATTTCAAAAATTTCGATGACAAACCTGATGAAGAAATAACACAAAGCAATGGTTATTTGATGAGAGGTAGCCCATTAGTTGTCTATAAAAGCAGACAGAATGTTTTGATTGACACTGAAATAACAAATCCTGGTGAGATTAATAAAAAAATAGCACAAACATATCATCGAATTCTAAGACATGCAGTCAAAAGTAAAGAATATGAGTATGATGTCCCTGATGAAGATTGGCAAAACATTATTATTGGTAGAAGTAAAGGATGGGCTATGGTACCTTTGTATTTGATTAAGAAAGTGAGGAGGAAAGATTTTCAAACTGGATTGGAATATGTCATTGAAAAAGGTGGTGATACTGATACTAATGGTGCTATTATCGGGGCTTATTTAGGAGCGAAATTTGGTTATTCTAGAATGATGGAGAACAAAATAACTCGGATAAATTGGAAAATTGTGGAGAATACTGGTATTGAGCAAGGTGTATTTACTTGCCCAAAAAAAATACATCCCATGAGAATTCGAGAATTAGCCAAGAAATTAACAAAAATATATGAATATTGATGTTAAATTCCGTTTTATTTTATCAATTTTCATTAACACATGCCATTTCATATTGGAAATGAAATTTATGATAGTCAATTAATCATTGCATATATAAATTTATGTAAACCAAAAATTACTAAAATTCCGATGAGTGAAAAAATAATTGAACAAAATCTTCTTCACAATGAATGGTATAATGCACATGGTAAGAATGGTTTTTCAATACTGGATGTCATCAATAATAAGAAAGTGCATGCCAAACATTATCAAAGAATGATTAATGCAAATGTCAATTATCCAATCGTAATCTGGAAAGAAAAGAAATTGGTTATTGATGGTAATCATAGATTGGGTCATGCCTTCATCAATGATCATGAATATATTAAAACCGTCATTGTTGATAATGCCTTTATGAAAAAAATTCTGTTAGGAACATTCAGAAATAAACGTGAGTTTGATGAAGTAATCGCAAGTTACAAACTACACGATTACATAGAATTATTTGTTAAAAAATTTTGTAAATGAGAATAAGAGAACGAGGCAAAAAAATGAAGTTAATACCATGATTCAACCTTTGAAGTGTCATGATTGTTTTTTCTTAACAATTTAAGAATTAAATGATGACTTTTAATACCAATACGATAATGATACTTTTCATAGAATGCATCAGTTACATTTAACCAGAAATCAAACATATCATCATCGACATCTCGCAAAACTTCTAAAATATGAAAATCCGTATTTGGGTTCTTCATCCAGCGATTGAAATATCGTGCGAAACGAGTCTTATCATGTGTAAATGCATAATAAACAAGTTTGTTATCTTCTTCTCTCAACTTTGATTCATCCCATTCATATTTGTCAAATTGTGTCTTAGCATCAAACGGTGAAGCAATAATTTGTTTCATGATTGATTCATTACCCATCGGTTTAGTTTCTTCAGGTTCAATTGTTGGTTCGTATCTATGTGATGGATAATTGGCGTGATGTGAGTAATCAGTCATCACGTCTGTTTCTTTTTTCGGTTCTTCATTACAAAACAGAAGACGAATAAGAATAATAATAATAATTGTTGGTAATAAAATGACAACGGCAGGTCCAATATCAATGTAGTTTAGGTTAAAGAGCCATTGAACGAAAAATAAAATGACAGAATAACAAATGATTGGAAATGGATGAAAACGATAAATTATTGCTAAAAGGATACAGGGTATGATAAGTAGATACATTAATTTAATTGATGTATTTAATAAATAAATCAATTTTTTATACTGAAATCATTTCTTACCTTGAGATTAACACCTATCATATCTCCGAAATATTTGATTTTCAGACGAGGTAATTTGACATTGTAAGTATATGTTTTTTTTAAACATATTATCGATAGAAAATCTAATTCTTTGTATTGTTTTAGGAATTTACCAATATAACTTCCCAAATTTTTGACAATATGATTAATGACAATGGTAACTCTTCTCGCATTTGGAAAATGAAACACTGAACCACTATGTAAAAGAAATGCAGTAATATTAATCGTCAAATGAATAACATTGACATTTCTGATATCAATAATATCATTTGATCCAATATCCAACACTAAAGAAAATAAATTTAAATGAGTAATTGGATATATTTCTAAAAATGATCCCTGAGGAACGAAATAATGTAAATTCCTGATAGATTGTGGTAATTCAAATGCACCATAATAATTTTTGAAAGATATCAATGTGTTTGGCAATGATAGAATAGTATTGCGTTCCATATTATTAATTGTCAGATCACGAAGTTTAGTCATTTGTTTAAAATCAGGAAGACTAAACATAGATGCGCTAAATTCTAGAACTTCAATAATATGGGGATTGATCTCTGGAAATGCATTTCTTGTTGCATAATGAAGATGTAAAATTTTAAGACTTTTAAATTGTCTATAATCACTATCTACCGAATAAGTTACTTCAGCATGTTCAATAGTTGGAGGATAGTATTTTGGAGTAATATGATAACAATAAATTTTTTTCAAATTAGGATATGCTTTCAGACAAGTAACATTTAATCGAGGATATTTTGATAAGTAAGAAAATTGTGTATTTACTGCATAATTTCTAATTGTTAATGATTTGATCATATAAAACAAGTATCGATGTCTGAGATCAAAATCAAAATCAACAAGTATTTGATCTTTACTCGTAAAATAATCATTAATACTTGTCAATTCTCTTCCATCTTCAGTCATAAATTGTGGAACTAATGGCAAATCATAAAAACAAACCTCGGGTAATCGTATATGTTGACAATTTTTAAAAAAGAAATTCATTTTCTTATTGATTGCACAAACACGAACAACATCTTTAACATCAGACAAATAATCGATGATCTGTAATAGAATTTCAGTTGCTAGATTATCCAACATAGCTAATAATATTAATATTCATTCATTAATCAATTTTTATAGAAAAAATTGATTAATACACTTTAACTAATACTTATTAATAACACTAAATGGATACCAAACATGAAAATGTTAAGACGTTCCTCGAATACATAGGATCACTTGCTGATGATAATAAGAAGCATCCGTATGGAATTAATACGGATTATGCATCAATGGTGAAAGCATCAATGTTGTTTTTTAATAGAGACGAAGAAGTGTGTAGTTGGTTTGTCCCGAATATGAAATTGATTGATGTCATTCAGGAAATGCACGAGAGAACCAAACTACCTATTCATGATATGGGTTGTGGTTATGGTTTGATGGTTGCATTATTGAATTATCTTGACATTGATTGTTATGGTTTTGACGATGAGTCAGAATTAAAAAGAGATCGAATGGAAAATCTGACACGATTATTATCACCTTTTAACATTACAACACCTGATACTTCGAAATTCATCAAACAAAATATTACAGAAGATCAGAAGTGTGGTCAATGTATCTTGTTTGAATCATGGGGTAGATATGTTGAGCCAGTTGACAACTACATTAAGCATGGTGGAAAATATATTATTATTGTTGGTGAGGGTAAAGATGGTTGTACTTGGCCGTTTTCTGGTTATGTTGAAGCAAATTACACAAATATCAAATCATCACAGAAAATTATCATACCTCAGTGGAATTGTATTCATGACGATGTCAGAGTGACAGAATTAAAATAAATTATTTTATTGAATTAATAAAATAATTAATGATGATAAGTGATAATACATGTCTCTTTGTATGTTAATAATGATAAATCATGATTAATTGGACAGTGTATTTGTTTGACATTCATTAAATCACGTTTTTCTTTGATGACTGTTTTTTTATCCATGAAAATAATTTCTAAATCTTGATGAATAAGGATAGGATGTAAAACAGAATTATATAATTTAAGTGTTCTGTATTTAAGTGGTGGTTCGAAGCAATATTTGTATTCGCAATTTCGACAAATTAAAGTATTGCATTCATACATTGAAAAATCACAAAAATAATGATAAAACACTTCAATACAGTCTATTTTTTTATTTTTGAAGGTTTCACTAAAATCGTAATCATCATGATGTAGATTAAATTTCAGATATTCCAAATGAGGTAAATCATAAACTAATGAATTACGTGGCCAATGATCCCCAAAAAATAATGTTTTTGTTGTTTTAGGTACAATGCAATTAATGTGTGCATGCAGTTTATTTAAATCAACACTCACAGCGGAATAATAATAAGAAATAAAATTTAATTGATAACTAACATCACATTTTTTAATTTTCAATTTAGCGAGATTAATATATTTGGATTCAGTGTAATACTTCATGTCGATATTGACATAATCTAATTCGGTGTATTGACTTAACACATGCATAATAAAATCATTTTCATTAGTGTCATATTTGTTATTATTAATTTTTATCGTAATCTGTTTCGCATTGGGAAAATGTAAGAAACAATGACGACCATATCCACGATCATATTCAATATGCAAAATAGTAACAAAGTGATTACTAAAACGAAAATAGTTACAATCATTAAGCTTCAATGATAATTCACTGAGTTCAATATCAGGTAAGCATGTAATTAAAACTCCTTTAATTATATCGACTGATAATGTTCGTAATGATTTTGGTAGAGATAAATCACAATTAAGTAAGCGGCTAATAGTCAAATGACGTAAATTAATCATTGTTTCTAATCGTGGAAGATGATAATTACTTGCATTAAATTCGAGATTAGTGATAGTTTTATGATCGATATTAATATCACATTTACCACCTAAAATACGATAACGTAAATTCAATGATATGAGTGAAAGTGGTGTTTCAAAATCGATGTAATTAGCTGTTAAATGTTTGACACTAGATGGAATATGAGTAAAATAAACACCGTTTTCGTCAACAAAGACTAATTTTTTCAGTTTGATTAATGTTTGAAACGTTATTTTATGATTAAAGATAAGTTGTGGATTTTTCATGTATTGGTATTTTTGTCTGAGGTCATCAATATCGTAAATTAAGGAAGTGATTTTGTTTTGCATAAAAGAATATTCTAATTCAAAATGGACATCAATATTACTCTTAGTCGACAAATATTCATGAACTGATAGTTCTTTTCCATCAACAGTAAAATAACCAATTAATGGTAATTGAAATAGATTAATGTCAGGATATGTTATCACATCATTTCCCTTGTAGAATAAATAGGTTTGTTTGTTAATTTGCGATAAGTTAATGATGTCTTTAAGATGTGTTAGATAACGAAAGATGATTGTTTTGATTTCGTTAGGTAATCTATCAAACATTTTATTCTTAATTGATGTCAAATGAACATTTAATATCAATTTTTTCATAAGACTGTAAGCGAAGCAACCTTTGGCAAGTCGAATGAAACAAAGTGTAATTTAGACGTGAGGAGAAATTCATTTTTTTCCTGAGACGGAACGTCGATTGAAACAAATTGTAACTGTAAAGTTCAATTTTTTTAGACATAACACAATTCTTCGATAAATGGAGGAATAATAGAATCATAACCACTATCAATGTGTAGAACTCTCAGTGAATCAGGGAATTCAATTTTTTTGTTCAGTGTACAATAAAATACATTATATGATTCAATTTTCAATGTATGTAAATTTTCTAAGTGTTTAAGAAATAACAAATCTTCATTCCTATACAATCTCACTATTTCTAATGACAAAAGTCCGACAGGTAACGTGCGAATGTTATAAAAAAATTCATTCGTAGACAAATGAGTAAGTGTCGCAGGGAAGACAATTTTATAATTAGAATCATTACCAAACTCAGGATAAACATCCAATTTCAAACTAGTCAATTGTGATGGTAATTCTTGAATTTTACAATTAGGACCAACAATGCACAATTCTTTCACGGTATCAGGAAACTTACCTAATTTAAAACCATCAACAGAAATAGACAATTTTTCTAAGTTGGGTGGATAAACTTTAATCAAACAATCTTCATTGGGGATATATTCTTCGAAATCATCAAACATGTCATCAATATCCGTATCCAATTTATGTTTCTTTTCAATATGTTTACGAGATGGTATTTGCTTTTCAATTTTGAATGTAATTTTTAGATTTTTCACATTCACAAATTTAGAAAAATCAAGATTAGTTTGTGAAGATACCAATGATAACTCAACTAGTGAACTCGGTAGATCATCAAGAGGAATATCTTCATGCTTACGAGTACAACGATTCCACCATTGTTTCAATTCTAGTTTTTTAAGATTTTCAGAGAATTTTGGTCGAGAAATAAAAACAATACGTTTCCTTAATGGTACATCATCAAATGTAGTCGTTATTCCATCATGAATGAAATACATTTTTTTGATATTGGTATCAGTTAAATTGAATTCAGATTCACTCTCTAAATATTTACTTCCATTATCATCCATATTAATTGTTAATTCAACAAGATTGATACATTTTTTGATGCTCATTATAAGTTTTGGAAAAGATGTATCAGGATAACAAACTAATTTAACCTTTTTCAATTCAGGAAAGGAGAAATCAGTAGTATCAATATTAACTTTTCCAACAATATTTTGCAAGTTAATAAATTGTTTTAGAGAACTAATATTGCATGTACCAAATTCAATTGTTTTAATCTTCTCAAAAGGAAATTCACCAGAATAAAACGTGTCTGTGAACGTCTTAATACTATCAATATTTTTTGGCAAATATTTTACATCAAATGGAAAACGACATGCATATCCAAACGTTACCACTTTTGACTGAGCAATCTCATTTAGAAATTTCTCATTCAACGGTTCACGAATGTTTAAACATAGTTCCTTAAGATTATTGTGAAAAATTCTTTCTGATGAAAAATCAATATCATGACAATGATAAATATGTAGTTTATCAATTTTATCGGGAAGAGGAGTATTAAAAAACAATTTTTGATGATTAGCTTTAATCAACAATGTTGTTGTATCATCAGGCACACCTGAGAAATCAACCACACCTTTGACATCCAATGTGTACATAATTCTTATTTATTGTTAGATATTTATGTAATTGTTTTTTCAATTTTTTCTTGAGTCTGCAAGACGAAGGAAAAAAGTGTAGACGTAGTAACCTTTGGTAACCAGAATGGTTCAATTTTTTTCATAACTGTAAGTTATGAAAAAAATGTAATTGGAACAATTCAATTTTTATCATGACAAAATTAAATTTGATTTATTAAATAATAAATATTAAATAATAAATGTTTGGTTACATTGTTGTTGCAATTGGAATTTCATTGACACTTTTCTTTATTAACGAATGTCGATACCATAAACGTAATTCAACTCTAATTAAAATTAAAAATCGTCCATACAAAATACTAATTCACGATACTGATGATTTCAAAACGTTAAATAATAAACATTATGAAGGATTATCTTGTACACATGATTCAATATTTGGTCTTGGCTATCACGCAGGATTTATCAATACGTTATCATCATCTTTAATTCAAAAAGATGAATTGAAAAAAATATTGTTCATTAACGGTGAATTTTATCCTGCAGTTAAAAAACATTATCCTGAAATTGTCGAAGATAAAAAGGGACAATCTGCTTCGATCGTATGTGGAATTATGAATAATGTCGATTACGAAAGAACAGATGATTTTTGGTACGATGAACGATTTCTAAGGAAACATGAAATGAGTTTTCATACCAATAATTACAGTGTATTAATATCAGATATTCAATATTTAGTTAATATTATTGATGACTTACTTGATGATAAAACAGAATTGATAACAAGAGGTTATTTAATTGGTCATTTAGAATTTCTGCTTGTATTACATGAGAGTAAATTACAATTGATAAATATAACTGATGAACAATTGATAACTCTGAAACACTACATCAAAGAAGACAAAGTGCACGAAATAGTGGATATGTTTTTTAAATAAATAATTCTAAAATTACTTATTTAATCCAGTTGTTTCTTAATATATTTCTTAACTTTTTTCATTATTGTTTCTAAAAATGATAATTTAATTTTACCTGATCCATCCATTTTTGCTTAATCCATCCATGAATCCTTGAAAATAATCCCTACTCCATAATTTACCTACACTTCCATTAAAATGATACATTTGCTCACGATCAATTACATCACCTGATTCATTTTCATCATAAACAAGAATCAGTAAATGAGGCGCAGAAGATACATGATTTTTTGAGTTCAATTTACATAGTGTTATGAAGTAATCTTTCGCAATAATAGGAACATATTTATAAATGTTTCTTGCTGTTAATTTTCTTTCTTTAAAAATCGTAGAATATTTAAAAGTAATTGTAAAACTAACATCACCTGTTGCATCGGCTTTTCCTGACCATTCTTCTACGCCTTGATATTCATACTTAGCACACAATTCAATCAATTCAGGTTTCTCTAAAAATAGTTTTTGTACAGGATCGGTCATTATTTTAGTGTATTAAATCTTATAGTAATTTTATCAAATTTTTATAAGATCATTAGTATACTGAAATAATTTGTAGAAAATTTCAATATTTTTTACTTCTATATTTCACGAATTTCGACAGAGTAATACTTAGATTATCAATTTTTTTTAGAGTTTGAAAAATGAAAGAAACAAATTGTAGACACAGTAACCTTTTACACAGTAAGCGTAGCAACCTGTGGTAAGCGTAGCAACCTGTGGTAAGCGTAGCAACCTGTGGTAAGCGTAGCAACCTGTGGTAAGCGTAGCAACCTGTGGTAAGCGTAGCAACCTGTGGTAAGCGTAGCAACCTATGGTAAGTGTACAGAATGATTCGATTTTTTTAAGTTTGAAATGAGTTAGAACAAAAATTCATCAGCACTATTTGTAGGATCATTCATCAAATTTATTATCCATCAAATCTTCAGAAGAAATGAAAATACTAGCACAATGAAATTTAGGAACCATTTCTGGTCGTTTGAAAAGCATTAATACAAATGATTGTGGATCCACGTTATACAAAATATATCGCGCACTTTGCTTGATGGTTTTTTGATACTCATCTTCAGTCAATTCTTTCGATTTATCAATTGTAGATACAAGTCTTTTCAAAAATCCTTTATTAAGTTGTGCACAAACCGAAGTCGTGGTATTATCAAGATTATCCTTATTCATTGTATTGCAAAGAGCATCAACATTATTACCACGTTCGCCTAAAAATATAAGTTTATCTACAGGTGATTTATTCATAAACTTTTTACAATCACCTTTATTACAATCAATATATGCCTGTGACTCTTTCAAATACCTAAAAAATTCACTCATTTCGTAATCTATGTCTGACATTGTTATTAATGTTTTATTGTTAATTAATAAAAGTAATAGGTATTACGATTATCAATTTTTTCTTAAGAGGTCCGTGAACTTCGTAAACGTAGTAACTTTTGGTAGACGTAGTAATGCCTACGGCCTTCGGTAAACGTAGTAACCTTTGGTAGACGTAGTAACCTTTGGTAGACGTAGTAACCTTTGGTAGACGTAGTAACCTTTGGTAGATGGATAGATTCATTTTTTTTATGAAACAGATAAATTGTATATATTGTAACTTTTGTTAATTAACGATCATTCATATATTTATGCAAAATTGGATAAGTCAAATTATCCGACTCACCAGGTTCAGGAAGTGTAATAAAAAGAAATGACTTTGGATATGTTTTGAAAAAATCATTTCTTACATGAATATTTGATTTTATAAGATATTCATGACAATCATTAATGTATTTTTCATAATCAAAAGTTTCTCCAGTGACACATACTGACTTCGTCCACAATTTCATACTTTTAGAAAATTCAGAAAAGACAAATCCTTTTGAATCCCAATGATTTTTACTGTCAACAAGATCATCTTTTGTTATTTGATTTTTCAAAACAATGTTTTCAATTGATGACAATTTGATTATGTATTTGTCATTCTTAAAGTGAAAATGGAAATAATTATAAATATTGCCTTCACAAATATTGTAAATATTACCTTTCATAATGCAGTCAAGAACACATTCATTGAGTGAAATACGTAATTCAATGTCGTGAAATAAAACAGTAATTACATTATTACTTGAATTACTGTTCCAATAAATGATACAATCATAATTATTTTTATCAATATTCTGACAATCATAATGTGTATTATTAATCAATACTTTATAATTATGTTTTTTAACTTGTTTTGTTGCAATAATGTGTTTAATACAAAAATCGATATCATGTAAATACTCCTCTTTTGTTCCGGGGTGCTCTTTCTCGCGTGAAGATTCCGTTTTTTTCACAGAAGTAAATGTTGATGTATAAAAATAATTAACATCAAAAAGTGTATATCTAACATAATTTGCCAATAATGGTACTTCAATATCTTCTCCATGCATGTTTCGATGCAAGACAACACCCTCAAATTTGTTCATCATACAATATTTGAGAGCACCACCACCAGCTGTAAAATAAGTGAATGATGCATTAATAAATTCTTTGATATCATAGAAATCACTACTGTAAAACAAAGTAAGATATTCTGTCATGATTTTTTCAAACAATGTAACAGTAAATTTGTATTGATCGTTCTTGTAAAAAGTTTCGTCATAAAACAATTTCATTGGTTCTTCTATTCCAAAACAGGGATAAATAAAATCACACTTATGACTATTTGATACAGCAAGCTCAATCAATCTCAACAAATATTTTTGATCATCTTCAAAACTACATTTAGGGTATTGATCTCCACGCATAATCAATGTGACAATCATTTCATTTATTTTGTAATTCATATGATTTTTATTAAGTGTTGAATAAACATTTATAGTATCATCATGTAGTACAATAATAAAATCTATTTTAAGATCATTACTCGTAATATATGTTCTTAAACGATAGTTTATATACTCTGAGTCGTCGTATGAATACTTACTATGTTTCATTATCAGAATATTAACCACATTTGTAAAATCAACATTAAAATCTGTCACAAGAACAGTCTTCAATATAAATGTCAAATCTGTAAACAATCTTTGAGAAATAATATTCTTTTCATGTCGTGAATCAGCGAAAAATTCATGGTATTGAATATTATCTGTCATTGTGTTTTATTTAATTACTATTAATTATTATAAATACTAATTAAATCAATTTTTTCTTAAGACTGCCAAAACATGCTTCCGCGTTTCAAGTCGAAAGAAACAAATTGCAATTTGAAAACAAAATATTTCAATCGAAAACAAAATATTTCAATCGACTTTCAGTCTCGTGAAAATTTTGACTTTCAGTCTCGTGAAAATTTTGAGGTATCGAAAATTCAATTTTTTCTTAGGAGGTCCACGGATGATTCAGTCATAAGAGGAGCATAACCAATCATACTATCGTATCCGACACATTTTCCGACTGCGTTTGACAATTCATTCGCATCGAATTTTAATATTATTGAATGTTCTTGAAGACCATATTTAGTCATATCAGCTTTAGTAAGTTTGATCTGATTTCTCACCTGATGATATTGAAGTGCAATCAGTGGTTTAGGTATTATAGAATCTTCTTGATCAGGCATTATTAACTAATAAAAATATATTAATTAATAATTAAATTTTACCACAGGTTACTACGTTTACCACAGGTTACTTCGTCTACCACAGGTTACTACGTTTACCACAGGTTACTACGTTTACTACAAGTTACTTCGTCTACCGCAGGTTACTTCGTCTACCACAGGTTACTTCGTCTACTACGTTTACATTTCTTGTTCTGACATCATGTAGACTTGACTAACACCTTCACAACCACCTTTAGGAACTTCACTAATTCTACTTTCTGGATAAACAACGATACGAAACATCAAACGATAAATTGCAGAAGCACCATCAGGAATTTCAGATTTCAGAAGAGCTTTTGCCTCATGAATATGAGAATCTGAAAATTGAATTGGTTGACCAGGTGCGGGACTCATACATGGACCCGCAACAGCCGATGCAATTTCTGGTTGTTTGATAATTTTATACCAATCTGATGTTTCAGGATAATGTGTCACAACGGGTTTAGTATAAAATAGCGTTTTATTGCACCCATTTGAAACAAAAATGATTTTCAATGGTTCATGTGGTTTTACTTCATCTTCGGAAACATTTGCATCTGGTTGTTCAATTGGTTTAAAGAAATCACAATGAAGACCAAGAGGATTTTGACTTTGGCCAGGTCGTAAAAGCGCTCCACGAACGTCAAATCGTGCACGTTGCAGTTCATCTTCAGTCAAAATATCTTGATTGAGTAAATCTTTCAACAAAGGTCCACCATTATTTTGAGCATATTCATAATTAGCATTTTCAATCAGTGGTTCAGCCTTGAAATCTGATCCAACATCAATTAAACTACTAACTGGTGTGTGCAAAATTGGTGGAGATTGATTGAATTTTAGAATGTAAGTTTTGAAAACGTCGTCGTCGTGTTTAAGAAACTTATTAAATTCCGCAGATGCTCTTAACCAAGTGAATCCATATGTCTTAATAAAAAGTGTATTATACTGTGGTCTCAAAAATTTAACTGCTTCCTCAACAATAAGCATGGAAAGTCTGTTTCCCATACCAGATGGCAGTGTAAACATGAGTGTGATAGAATTCCTCCTCATCAAAATGACAGCTAATGGAAGCGGAAACTGTTCTACAGGATAAGTGGTTGCAAAAATAAGATCAGTAGCGTTATCAAAAGCACTATTGACTTGTGCAATAGAATACTCGGAATACTTATTTGGAGGAGCCATCGGAGCAAGTACCATAGCTCGCAAATTATCAAAAGATTTTTCATTAACCTTTGCAATATGTGGGTAAGCGAATTGTGTAGTGGACATTATTGATTATTATTGTTTATAAATTATTATAAAATGTAAAAATCAATTTTTTACATTACTTACAATAATGAAAAAAGTGTAACTGGAACAGTTTAATTTTTTTAAATTTGTGATTTAATAAATCCGAGTTTCAATAATTTTTCTTTTGTATCCTGTGTTATGTAATGAGGAATTTTAATTTCAGTATTGCTCAATGATTTAATCACTGGAATGAGTATTTGAGTCAATACAACTGAAAAGGCATTATGAATATTTATGAATTCAATAATGATATTAATTTCTACTTTATATTTTTCACAATAATTGACATAATTTTCTTTATATGCACCATGAAGAAAGGTCTTTTCAAAATCTTCATTAAATATGAATGGATGATGTGCCGTAATGTATTTTTTCAATAACATATACGTTGAAACTTTATCGCTATCATTAACCAATTTTATTAGGATATCATCAAATATGGATAGTTTGTTTGTCATATCAATAAACGATTCCGATGCTCCATCAATTTTTTTTATGTATTCATTCATTTCAGTAGACATTATAATTTTAATTAATATCATTATTGATTAAAATTATCAATTTTTTCACGAGATCATGGGTCAATTGAAACAAATTAGATAATTTAATCAAATATTATATGTGTCATTACGGTGTTTTTGAAGAAGATATGATAAAGCAAATTATTGACGGATCAATGTGATTGAGCAATAATTAAATATAATACAATTCTTCGATAAATGGAGGAATAATAGAATCACACCCTCTATCAATGTGTAGAACTCTCAGTGATTCAGGAAATACAATATTTTTGTTCCGTGTACAATAAAATATATTATATGATTCAATTTTCAGTGTATGTAATTTTTGAAGATTACTCAAAAACAGTAAATCATTATTCGTGTTCAATCTTCTTATTTCCAATGATAAGAGATTAGCAGGTAATGATCGAATATCATAAAAAAATTCATAACATGATAGATGAGTAAGTGTTTCTGGGAAGACAATTTCATTAGCTTGAGCATAAATATCCAATGTTAAATGTGTCAATTGCGAAGGTAGTTTTTGAATTTGACAACGACGACCAGTAATACTCAATTCCTTTAAAGTCTCCGGAAATTGATCTAATTTAAATCTATTAACCATGATGGATAATTTTTCAAGATGAGGTGGGTAAACTTTAATGAGGCAATCCTCACGAACAGGGAATTCTTCTGGTTGATCAAATAAATCATCCAATTTAATTTTATTTTCGACTTGTGAAACAATTGGTGCTTTCTGTTCGATATCAAAGGCAATTTTAAGATTTTTCATGTTAACAAATCTGGAGAAATCAAGATTAGTTTTTGAAGATACCATTGATAACGCGACTAATGAAATTGGTAAATCATCGAGTGGAATTTGATCGTATGTGGAAGAACTACGATTCCAGTATTCTTTTAGTTTGAGTTTCTTAAGATTTTCGGAAAATTTAGGTAATGAAACAAAAACGATGCGTTTCTTGGGTGATATGCTATCAAGTATGGTTGTCGTATCATGAATCAAACATATTTCTTTGATATTTGTGTCTGTCAAATCAAATTCATATTCAGGTGCATCAAATTTACTTCCATTGTCTACCATAACGATTGTCAAATTATAAAGATTGACCCAATTTTTTTTGATATTCGCCATCAATCCCGATAGAGATACGTTAGGATAACAAACCAATGTGATTGATCTCAATTCTGGTAATTTAAAATCATGTGTATCAACGATAACTGTTCCTAAAATAAAATGTACATTAACGAATCTCTCAAAATAACTAATTGGAAATTGATCCTCCATTCTGAGCATTCTTATTTTATCGAATGGAAAATCTCCAAAATAATATACATCTCTGTAAGAAATGATCTGAGTGACATATTTTGGTAAATATTTGACATCGAATGGAAATTTCCATGCATAACCAAAAGCAATGACATTTGATTGAGCAATTTCGATCAGTATTTTTTCATTCAGACTTTCATAAACATTGAAATACAATTCTATAAGACGATCGTGAAAGATTCCAGTATGTAAAAAATCAATACTGATACAATGAATGTGTAATATTTCAATATGATGAGGAATAGGAGTATCGAATAACAATTTTCCAGTCTCTGACTCGATTCTCAGTGATATGACATCACCGGGAACAGTTGAGAAATCAACAATGTCATTGACCCTTAATACGTACATAATTTTTGTTTATTAGTAGATACTAATGTAATAAAATTCAATTTTTTTACACTGAAAGATTATTGTTTTGTATTAAATTGTTGTCAAATGAATATTTGAAATCAATTTAACTACTCGTAATATAATTCTTCAATAAATGGAGGAATAATCGAATCATAAGCTCGTTGTATGTGTAGAATTCTTAGTGATTCAGGGAATTCAATATTTTTGTTTTGTGTACGGTACATTTTAATATACGATTCAATTTTAAGTATGTGTAAATTTTTAAGATTCTTCAAACACCGTAAAATATCATTGTTACACAATCTTTTTATTTCCAATGATAAAAGACTGAGTGGTAATGATTCACCATCATAAAAAAAATCATGAGTAATTAGATGAGTGAGATTTTGAGGAAAGACAATTTTGTGATTAGAATTATCCCTCATTTCAGGATCAATATCCAATTCCAAACGAGTTAAACGTGATGGTAATTTTTGAATTTGACAATAACAACCAACAATGCATAACTCTTTCAATGTGTCAGGAAATTGACTCAATTTAAAACCATCAACCATAATAGATAATTTTTCTAGATTGGGTGGATATACTTTAATCAAGCAATCTTCACTGAGATGATATTCTTCGGAACGATTAAACATGTCATCGATGTCTATATCAAATTTACTTTTCTTTATGACACGTGAAATAATTGGTGTCTTTCTTTCAATCTTGAATGTAATATTGAGATTTTTCATATTGACGAATCTAGAGAAATCGAGATCAGTTTTCGAAGATATTATTGATAACTCAATTAATGAAACTGGCAAATCAACGAGAGGAATTTCTTCATACGTAAGAGTACTGCGATTCCACCAATTGTGTAATTTTAGTTTCTTCAGATTTTCAGAAAATTTAGGTCGTGAAATGAAAACAATACGTTTCTTCAATGGTTCTCCATCACCTAATACTGTTGTAATACCCTCATGAATAAAAAACATTTTTTTGATCTTTGTGTCAGATAAATCAAATTCATATTCAGTCATTTCAAATCTGCCTCTGCCAATGCTTCTGTCATCATCCACGACAATTGTTAGCTCGATAAGGTTAACACATTTTTTAACACTTGTCATGAGTTTTGGAAAAGATGTGTTAGAGTAACAAATCAATTTGACTATTTTCAATTCAGGAAATTCAAAATTATCGCTATCAATGACAACTTTACCAGTAAAACATTGTGCATTGACAAAATTCTTGAGACAACTAATTTTACGTTGCTCAAATGCAACTGTTTTTATTTTTTCGAAAGGAAAATCACCAGAATAATATTCGTTATTGTAATGAATAATACCAATGACATATTTCGGCAAATATTTAACATCAAATTCAAAACAACACGAATATCCAAACGTTACCACTTTTGACTGAGCAATCTCATTTAGAAATTTCTCATTCAACGGTTCACTAATGTTTAAACATAGTTCCTTAACATTATCGTGAAAAAATCTTTCTGATGAAAAATCAATATCACGACAATGATAAATATGTAGTTTATCAATTTTATTAGGAAAAGGAGTATTAAAAAACAATTTTTGATGATTACCCTTAATGGTCAATGATGTCACATCATCAGGAACCGTTGAGAAATCAACAATGTTAATGTTTTTGACATCCAATACGTACATAGTTCTTGTTTATTAGTTCATATTAATGTCATAAAAATCAATTTTTTCTAAGGTTGTAAGCCGAAGAAACAAAATGTAATTTTGAAAACAAAATATTTCAATCGACTTTCAGTCTTGTGAAAATTTTGACGTCAGGAGAAATTCAATTTTTTCTAAGGTTGTAAAAGTTCAATTTTTTTCATAACAACAAATTATGAAAAAAATCATCTATTTCGAAATATATGCAAGAAAATTATCATCAATTGAAACAACCTCCATTAAATTGTTATAGACATCTTCGAATAATAACTTTCCTTTATCTGATCTCAATAATTCAAACTTGATCTTCAATAATTTATCAACAGCGACTTTTCGAATTTCATTGATATCTTTTCCGTTTACAAACAATGATTCTTTATTAGTATTATGAATCAAATTGGCATCATGAACAATATTCATTGCTCTTTCTGTCCAAATTATTAAATGTTTAAACTTGATATCAATATTATTAATGATGAAAATGACTTCTAACGAATATGATGTGTTTTTAATCAAAAAAGTAGTTGTTTCCTCATTCAGGTGTTGAAAAAACAATGAAGCAAACATAATTATTTCATGAACAATGTAATGTTCATTCGACATAATTTGTTTGGCTATAGACCATATGTCAGAAGATAATGAAAATGTTTCGATTATTCTTGCTTCCATTAATTTTAATCATGTATTTTAATTACGGTTCAAAAAGATCCAAATATGTCAGCCATGCATTTTGCTCAGTACGATATGAGTGATACTAATTTTATACATACGACCTCCTTTAATAAAATCATCACCGAAAATTTTTAGTTATTTTATACTGTAGTCGACAAAATAATTTAAGCAGTAAATAATTAGAATATAAACTCAAAGATAATTAATCAGAATTAGTATAGAAGTATATAGAATGTCTTTACAGAATATTGTTTTTGATGATACTTATCAAGACATATTTAATGAAATGTATGACGAATCTGCTGATAATTTTATTAAACAACTAATGAAAAATTTTGATAAAAAAGCACATACAATAGTAGATTCTAATAATTACATATGTTTCATATGTGATGTTGAATGTATCCGTAGATACAAAGCTAAACATGAACAATCAATTTCTCATAAAACTAATTACATGCAAATTAAATCTGCATTAATAAAAATAATTAACAAAATTCCAGCATCGACTAATTCAAAATAAAATATTTCAATAATCATTAAAATATTTTATTCAATTGAGAGTTAACGTAAAAATTACCAAGATATAATGTCATCATTTTTTGATTTACACTCAGAAAATATGTCAAACAATAATACATGTTAATTGATATTCGGAAAGATTGATTTTGTTAATACACATTAACAAAATCAATTAATCGTCGCCACCATCGCTATAGTTATTAAGAGTAGGATCATCTAAATAGTCGTAATCCTCACTATCAGTGTCATCACCCTCGTCATTAGAATTAGGATCATTTAAATATTCGCATTTGTCCATTCCAGGTGTAAGACCACACTCCAATGTTTTTCTGAAATTTTTGATATTATGTCTTGTAAGAAAATCATCCCAATTTTTTTTACGTCCCTTAAATGCATTCCAACCTTCTTCCACAATTGCATCATCAGTATCTCCCATAAAACTTGTCAACTGTTCTACAAATTTTTCTTTGTTGTCAGCCTTTTTACAAAAATCTTCTAACACATCAATAATGTCATAAGATTTCATGTCAGAATTTTTCGTAAACTTTTTAAAACATTTGAGGTATGTTTCACCCTCAAAAAGTGTAATACTTATATCACGACATTTAATATAGTCATCAGTATTTCTGTACTCAAACTCAATAATATGATCCGGATATGATTTCATTTTATCTTTAATACTAGTTATTTTATCGATGTCAACGACAACAAATTGAAAGAGAGTTCCATCAGTATCAGGAATACATGAACCCTTAATAGAAAGATTGGCAACACATAAGTTAGACATTATTGATTAGTAAATAATTATTTATGAATCAATTTTTTCCAATTACAGTCTGCGTAGAAAGAACGACTATAGCCTGCGTAGGAGGAACGACTATAGCCTGCGTAGGAGAAATGACTACAGCCCGCGTAGGAGGAACGACTACAGCCTGCGTAGGAGGAACGATTACTTCTTATTTGTTTTACTCAAAAAATCACTAATTACTTCCCTAATAACTGGATTCATGTTCCGAACACCCTTATTCGTTATCTCAGGATAATATGGTTGAGAAGGTGTTTGTGAAGTATTCTTATACATTTAATTTGTAACAATAAATTAAATATGAAGATCAAAACATCATTGTCATTCATCAGTGTCATGATTAATACATACTTACTTGCAAGATCAACTGCCTTCTATTTCGAATCTTGTTATCAACCTGTCTTAATCATGCTTATAACAATTAGTTCACTACATATTGTCATGAATTTCATTTTCATTAACTTACCAGAAAAACCATACGAACCCTTAACAATTGCGAGAAGGAAACTAGCCAAGAAAACTCGAGATATACTCCTATTTGCTCTTCCGACAATCTTAAATACCTGCTCATTAGTCTTCATTGGTATAAATTTTGTCACATGCTCATTAGAACATGAGGTCGTTCTCATTATCAGTATGATACAATCAATTATTACGTTAATAATATTTTTTGTTATTTTGTTTACTCTGGATCACTATTACGGATAATTTGACATGTCTCTTTGTATGTCAACAAATGTAAATGATGATGAGCATATAAATGTATTTCCTTGGCATTTACTAAATTACATTGTTCTATTGTTGAATCTTTGCCGAGAATGATAATTTCAAGATCTTCATGGATGAGGTTATTCTTGAGAATGGAGCGACATAATTTGAGTGTTGTATATTTTTTGGGTGGAACGAATGTTATTTTTCTCTGGTTATTGGTGTAAATTAAAGTATCGCATTCAAATGATGATAGATCACAATATTTGAGATGGTATATATCGATACAATTGATTTTTTTGTGTTTGAAAATGTTTTGAACAATGACACCATAATCACATAAACTAATTTTTAAATATTCCAATTTCGGTAGATCGAATATGAGAGCATCTTGTTGCCAAAGAATATTATAAACAAACGTTTTTGTTGTTTTTGGAATAACAATATTATGATTTGGTACATAGAGAAAATACTTATTGATCACAGAATGATAATATGACAAAAAATTCATTGAATTGTAGAGATCACATTTTTCAATTTTTAATTCTCTAAAATTATACAGTTTACTATCATATGCGTCGTTCATTTTTATCTTTAGATAATCCAAATCTGTATACTGACATAATAAATAATCAATGATATCATCTTCATCTGTAATGTATGAATGGTTATTAATATCAATCGTAATATGTTTCGCATTTGGAAAATGTAATAAATTATGATCATGATATTGATTATTGGTAAAACTGTTTTTACAATCATAATCAATACGAAGAACTTTGACAAATATATTACTTAGTCGATAACTGGCAATTAGGTTAGATCCTCCAGCATGATCATCTAATGGATGTTTTTTTATTTTTAATGTTAAATGAGTCAATTCAAGGTCTGATAAAGGATTAATTGAAATATTATAACCTGCATTAATTGATAGTGTTTTTAATGATTGTGGTAATGACAAATGACCTTGTTTCAGATCTCTAATTACTAAATGTCGTAAATTAAACATAGATTGCAAATCAGGTATTTTGTATTGATTTGCACTAAATTCAAGATTGTGTATCATATGAGGGACAATTTTGATTTCATTTTTCTCAGATGATACTCCAAATCCAATTAATTTTAATGTTATCAATGGTACAAAATAATTAAAAGGAATAAAGAAGGTTGTAAAATGTTTAATACCTTGAGGAACATTATTCAAAAAGGCATTCTTATCATCAACAATTAATTTTGTTAATTTTCTGAATTGAGCAAATGATTTAGTGTGATGAAGTTTATGTTTCATATTATCCATGTATTGGTATTGTTTCGTTGTCTTGTATGTCAATGACACAATTTTAGAATACAGAAAAGGATATTCTAATCGAAAACAGATAAATATATTTTCCAATGTCATGAAATACTCATGGATCGATAATTCCTTTTCATCACTGTAAAAATCAGCAATAATTGGTAATTGAAATAAATTAATATCAGGAAAGACAATCAGATTATTTGACTTGTAAAAAAGATACAAATCCTTATTTACTTTCGCCAAATTAATAATATCTTTAACACTCGTCAAATAACTAAAAATAATCGTCATGACTTCATTGGGTAATTTACTTAGCATGAAACTCTAAATTGATTTCAAATAATTATTTTAAATCAATTTTTTATGGATAATAAGATGACGATAAAGGTGATTCATTTGGTGAATATTTGAGTGACGATTAGGTGACGATTAGGTGACGATTAGGTGACGATTAGGTGACGATTAGGTGACGATTAGGTGACGATTAGGTGATTGATTGGGTGACGATTTAGGTGACAATAAAGTGAGGATCGATCAATAACTATTATAGTGATTGCTCAATTATCATTACATCAGTCATCATTTTAGTCATCACCAAAGTCGTCACCAAAGTCGTCACCAAAGTCGTCACCAAAGTCGTCACCAAAGTCGTCACCAAAGTCGTCACCTTATTCATCACCTGAGTCGTCACTTAAGTCATCACCTAATCGTCACCCAAATATTCACCAAATGAATCACCTTTATCGTCACCTAATCGTCACCCAAATATTCACCAAATGAATCACCTTTATCGTCACCTTATCATCCATAAAAAATTGAATTTTCGATACCTCAAATTGATTTTAAATAATCATTTAAAATCAATAATATAGTATGTCTTGTTTAGTTTCAATTGTCATTCAGGTTTCAGGTCCTATTGAAGTTCGCCAAACACTTGAAATTGTCAATTATCAAAAAGCAAAGAAATTGATGAAATATATCGAAAAGAACCAAAATGAATACGTTATGATTGATGGTGGTAACGGTGAAGTAGAAGTCGGTTATGATGAAATTGACATTGGTATTACACAAGATGAAAACATCATATCTGCATTTAAGAAATTACAGAAATTTTCCAGTCATGTTTATACACTAGATTTTGATACATTTTATCAAGACATTATCCAATAACATAGTAAATATTTTAATTTAAACAAATAAAAATACTTATTAATTAAAATGTTTCGTGTCAACGTAACAAAAGGAATGTATGCAACCGAAGATATTCCTGAAGGAACAATTATTCTGAAAGAAAAGCATTTTGTCTCGTGTTTAATACCAAATATCAGGAAACAAAAAAGTGATCTACATGAAATTATTACTTGTTATGTCAAACAACCAGTCATTTTTGATACTGATGGTAATGTGTTATTCATTGTCTTAAGTTATATTCTTGAGAAAATGAGTGAATACCCGACAACTTGGTTAACTGATCTGACACTTGGTGAAGAGGATCGAGAAATATCTGAAGTAGAAAAAAAAAATATCTATGAGCTTGTTTTCAATCATCGGAAATACTTCAAAACCAAATATAATTTACAAAAAGTCATCAAAATCTACAAAACAATTACCAATCATTGCACCATTCAACGCAATTTTAGTGGTGCTGTCATGTTTGCAGTGATTGACACAATTTCCTGCAAAATTAACAATGCTTGTCATAATAACGCTAACATCATCTATTTCCCAGAACATACAATCATTATTGCCTCAAAACCAATCAAAGCAGGAGAAGAAATAACAGCTAACCTGGTGAAGAAATTACCTCGAGGTAAATGCAAATGTGATTTATGTTCTATTGAAACTGAAAGTGATGTCATTCTGAAGGAAGTACGGAAAAGAGAAGAATCGAAGGATTTTGATGGAAGAAAGATATCTGTGTCGAAATATATCGGGAAATATCTTGATTTTGGTGTTTTTGGTGGTATCGAAATGTATTACCATGTTTTTTATGAGAATATACTTGATCAACAAGCTAGCACAACAAGAATGATCATGGTACCAATGATGCAGATACAATATTCTTTTCACATGTGTCATAATCTAGCTGAATTTTATGGTATTGATAAAAAAGAAGTATTATCATATTTTATGTTGTGCACACCTTTAATTCACGATAAGTTTTTTGATGGAGCCTTACATCCCTTCCTTAAGGCTAATTTTACTCAGAATCTAACCTTTGATATCGAAGAAGATGTGAGGAAATTTACTGAGGAAGCTGGATTAAAGAATGAAAAACGCTCAGATACTAAATTACCAGATAGTGTTGATATCGATGATTTTTTTGATACATTTACATCTGCAAGTGGTGCTACTCGTGACAACTCTACTACCTCTGGGAAAAATAAGAAGAAGAAAGGAAAATAATTTTTAGGAAATATATTCCTCAAATTCCTCTTTTGAATAAATATGTGTTTTATTATGTTTGTTAAAGACGTCAATTAACCCTTCATTAATAGTTATTTCTTGATAAATGACGATATATTTGTCGTGACCATTATTGATCCATGATGCTTTTTCGAGAACCTTGTCATATTCATCTTTATCAAAAATTTCAACAAATCGTAAATACAATGTTCTACTTACATGGGTAAATTGTGCTGTTATAAAACAACTGTATGGATGACAATCTAATTCAGTTTCGAATGCCATTTTATTTTTGTCACTAGGATCTCTTGTTAACATTCGTCTGTGTATTTCTTCATCATAAGGAAATTCTAATTCATAAATTTTTCTAGCTAAATCGTCATGATCGCTGCGGACGCCAGCAATCAGGCTGGATTCTCCAGCATGATCCCTAAATATTTGCTTGATTGGATCATATTGCATTTATTATTGATTGTCATAAAATATTATGACAATCAATTTTTATTGTGTTATTTTTTTGATCCGAACAAGAATCCAATACCAAAAACAATAACTGATAAAAATGTAAAATTAATGATAGAATTTACTAAATTAATTCCTCTTATTGGTATTCCAATAGAACCATTTGCTCCTGTAGAACCAGTAATATCAGTTGGTCCCTCATAACCAGTTTTACCCTCATAACCAATTTTACCTTCACATCCTGTCGGACCATAATATTGACCATTATACCAAGTAACCATTATTAATTGATTAATTACATTTACATTTACATTTACATTTACATTTATACCATCAATTTTTTTTAAGCCTATTAAATCGAAAGAATCCCATTGTAATTTTTTTACTTACAGTTTCTGTACCATTTGAACTAACAATTTCTGTACCATTTGAACCTACAGGAACTGTACTAGTGATATCAGTCTTGTTATCGTAACCAGTAGCCATTATTAATTTATTATTACATTTACACTTATATTATCAATTTTTAACAATGTTCATCAACAATAACACCATTGGCACAAACGGCAGGTGTACAAATATCATTTTCTGGAATAATAATGGGTCTTTGAAATTGTAGGGAACATAAATTGACATCGGGTAGAGTTACAATTCCAGCAGGTATATTCGGTAAGATGACAGGTACTCCAGTGAGCGATGGAACAGTCAATGCTGGTGTCGATAATGCAGGGAAAGCTTCTGAACCGAAATTAAACATGGTTCCTGTGGGAATAGTAAGAGTAAAATTAACTGGTAATGTTGTTGGTATTGTCGGTAAAGTGAGTGTTGGAATGGTCAGACCTTGTGCCGTTGTTAACAAATTTTGAAGTGTTGTTGTATAATTACTAATGCTCGTTTGTCCTTGTTCTAATTCTGTTATAATTGCCGTTTGTGATGGAATAATACCGGTTATTAAAGCAGGAAGTGGTGCTAACACATTCAAAAAAGTAGCTGACGCAGCGGTTAAAGAACCAACATTTGCACCAATAGCACCTGTATAAGGAACTAAACCATTAACTAGCGGTAAAACAACATTGGAATTTAACAAACTGAGGTTACCAGTCAGACTTAATAAAATGGTATAAAGTGATACTGTCGCACTGACATCCGCAATAATTTGAAAAACTGAAATAACAGTTGATAAAAATCCTATCAGAATGGTATTTAAGAGTGTATTCAAAAATGTTTGCATCGCTGTTGCATAAGTATTTAAACCTGTTATCAAACCATTCAAAAAAGTAATTAATGCTGGCACAGCACTCACTAAATCAAATGAAACACCAAATTCAGTCGGTGTTGTCAAAGTCAGATTCAATGGTAATGATGAAGGAGTAGTAATTGGCGTTGGTGGAATAGTTTGAGTCAAATAAGCACCAATAGTACCATTCTGTTGTGGAATACTTGAGGTTGGATAACTACCACCTTGAGATAATACTTGCGGAACAATCGGAGGAACAGCAATTTTAGTCACAGGTGTAGTAATCACTGTTCTTGGAATATTAATCTTAACTCTTCTCATTTACGATTATAGGAGAAAATGTAATTGGAGACAACGACAATTCTACTCATTTTTATAGATAAAAACGATTAGAAATTAAGCCTTAATTTTCCTTTCTCTGGGAACAAATCTGATGACTGAGAACACGAATGGAAACATTTCATCCATTGTTTTTCCACACGGAAGAACATCCACTCTAAATTTCTTTTCAGCCAATCTGTCTTGTTCATCAGCACATTTTTGACAAACTGATGCATGATTGTCAAATTCGAAATAATCACCAGACAAACAATATTTCAAATGATATTCTGCATCAATCACTTTCCATGCCTTACCGAAATTGGAATAACGGTAATTGGTGAAATGTTCCTTGATAAATTCATCAAGTGTGTACGTTTTCTTTCCATCAATTGCGTATTCATCGACAAAATTGTAATCATACACTTTCAACGTTTCGATCAAAGGGGTATCCATACCATCAATTTGATTATAAAACACATTCCAACCATCTTGACGCTCAGACTCAGACGGACACTTCTCATTGACACCATAACGTTTGAACATCATTTTAATTCGAAGGTATTGATTATTTAATTCAATTAGAGATTGTAAAAATCAAATTTTTTAGGAAAACCATAAGGTTTAAGTAAACAATTTGTAATTTGAGGTATCGAAAATTCAAATTTTTTAGGAAAACCATAAGGTTTAAGTAAACAATTTGTAATTTGAGGTATCGAAAATTCAAATTTTTTAGGAAAACTATAAGGTTTAAGTAAACAATTTGTAATTTGAGGTATGTAAAAGTTCAAATTTTTTCACATTGAAAGTGTACAATCCATATTCTTTCTGTTATATGGACTTGTAGCTGGATCGAAATCAAGCATATACAAAATAAGACAAATCATCACTATATCGATACCAAGTACAATGATTGAAATGACATTAGATGTAAGATGACACCAGTAGTAGTTAGTGAGTAAGTGAAGTAATCATTAAAAGTTTTTGTGAAATCCACAACATTTTTAATATCGGTATTTTTTTATGAAATATAATAGAACGTGGTACTATAAAATATATTTTATCAATTGTAGTGGTAATTATGAAAGTCTTTCTTGTCACACCAGAATGCAATAATTGGATTCCATTTTATCCACAAATAGAATTAGTTGAAACAGCAGAAGAAGCTGATTTTATCTTTTTTGAAAAATATGCTAACCCAATTAATGAAATTAATCATCTTCGAGAAATATATCCAAAAAATAAACTTGTTTTTATTTTGAGTGGTGATGATAGTAATCATTTAGATGATGAATGTATTTGGTTTACTTCAGCAACTCAAGGAACAGCGCTGAAAAAATATCAAACACAAATACCCTGTATCAATCCATGTGCATTTAAATATCCATATGATAGAGTAGAAAAAACGGGTGATATTTATTTTAAAGGATCAATTTGGCCATTTCGACAAGCATTCTATGATTATTTTTCAGGAAAATCAGATTGTCGAATTGAAAGATTTGATCATTATTGGCAAACCATTGGTGATGGATCAAATGCAGATGATTTTATTAAACGATCAGCATTTGCGATGTATGATGAAATGAAAAAATACAAAATATCATTGTGTCCGAAAGGATTCGGGTCAAGTAGTATGAGAATTGTTGAAAGTCTTCGATGTGAATGTATTCCAGTCTTGATTGACGATTTTAGTGCACCATATGGAATTGATTGGAAAACAATGGGATTAGTGTTTGATACATCGAAACAATCTTGGGATGATATTTACCAAGAAATACAAAATTTACTAGTCAATGAAAATCGTCTAAATGAACTTAGAGAAGCTGGTCAAAAAGCTTTTCATGAAATTTTGGCATTTGATTTACAAAATGGTCCATGTGAAACATTCAAAACAATTATCTGGGGTTCATCTCATATGCTTGTTAAACAATTAGAATCTTACCTCAATTCTTCTTGATAAACACTTGAGTACTGTACTCACCTAAATACGTTATTTTTTTATGATAACCTGACAAAAAACCATCAATTCCACGTTGTGTCAAATCAGGACCACCCCAACCATAATCGTCAAAAATCATTATTCCATCTTTTTTAAGTTTTCGAAAACTTAAAACAGCATCTTCCAAAACATATTCAGGTTCATGGTTACCATCAATATAGATAATATCAAAAAAATCATCCTCAAATTTAGGTATTTCAGCATTTGAATAACCACGATTAACAATAATTTTGTCACGTACACCCGATTTTTCAATATTCGTCATAAATGTATCATAAATTTTTGGTTGTTCTTCCTTGTATTCAGGATATTCATCATAATCAATCCATGGATCAATGCAATACAATTTCGTTCCTTCATGTGTACCATATGATCCAGCAACTGATAACAAATTAGCACCATAAAAAGCACCAATCTCTAAATAATTGATCGCTTTCTAATTATACTTAGTAACATCGATACACTGAAACCAATTATTTGCTAATCTATACTGTACCCCTGAGAAATTATTCAAAGACATTACTATTTTGTTTTATTATATAAACCAATCATAAACTTAATTAACGTTATCAATAAATATAAAACAGTTATACGGAAATTATCTCAATTCTTCTTGATAAATATTTGAGAATTGTGTTCACCTAATTTCGTTATTTTTTTGTGATAACTGAACAAAAATCCATCAATTCCACACTCTAATGCATTTGATTCACCAACATCAAAAATCATTATTCCGTCTTTTTTAAGCTTACGAAAACTTAAAACAGCATCTTCTAAAACACATTCTGATTCATGATTCCCATCAACGTAAACGATGTCAAAAAAATCATCTTCAAATTTCGGTATTTCTATATTTGAAGATCCGTGACAAATAATCATTTTTTTCCTGACATCTGACTTTTCAATATTATTCATGAATTTATTCGTGTATTTAGAATCTTTGGAAAAACAATATAACTTACTATCGTTGTGTGTACCGTAAGAATCTGCAACTGATAATAAATTGGCACCATGAATTCCATCAGTTTCGAGATAATTAATATGTTGATTTTCGAATTTGTCAACATCAACAAACGAAAACCAATTACCAGCTAAACGATACTGAACACCTTCAAATTTATCCATTAACTATATTTGTTAAAATATTTGTTGCTTTTGATCTATTGAATTTAGAAATGAAAAATATAACGATAATGCAATAAATAAAAAATACCTACCAATCATAGAATGAAAATTTATCTTATCACACCAGAATCTCTTCATTGGATTCCATTTTATCCACAAATTGAATTAGTAACAACTCATATGGAAGCAGATTTCATTCTGTATGAAAAATATTCTAATCCAATTAGTGAAATTAATTGTGTTAAAAGAATGTATCCGAAAAATAAATTAGTTTTTATTATAAGTTCATTACGGACTGATCATCAAGATGATGAATGTATTTGGTTCACAACAGCGGTCCAACCTAAATTAAGAGCACGTCAAACACAACTTCATTGTATTAATCCCAGTGTGTTTCGGTATATCTCATATCGTGATTCTGATAGACATCAGAATACCTCATATCATGATGATGTTATGAAAACAGGTGATATTTACTTCAAAGGAACTATTTGGCCATTCCGTCAAGAAATGTTTGATTATTTCAATTCAAAATCGAATCATAAGGAAACAACGTCTCATAATGAAGCAACGACAAGCGAAGAAACAGATTCACCCATTTTTGATGATATTGCTAAAATTGTACCTCAATTGATCAATTGTAAAATAGAACCATTTAATCATTACTGGGCAACAATTGGTGCTAATAATACCAATAATGCTAATGATTTTATTACTGAATCAGCCTTTGATATGTATGATGACATGAGCAAATACAAATTGTCATTATGTCCAAAGGGATGGGGATTGAGTAGCATGAGAATTATTGAAAGTCTTGTTTGTCGGTGTATCCCCGTCTTGATCGACGATTTTACGGCACCATTTGGTATAGATTGGAAAACAATTGGACTTGTTTTTGATACAACGAAACAATCATGGGATGAAATATATGAAGAAATACTTGATTTGTTAGCTGATGAACCAAGAATGAAAAAATTAAAAGAAGAAGGACAAAGAATTTTCACAGAAATTCTATCAGCCGATTTAAAACACGGACCATGTACAAGTTTTAAAACAGTTATCTGGGGATCATCTCATATGGTTGTGAAACAACTGGAAAAATATCTTTCGTTATCGCGGCGAACGCCAGCAATAACGCCGGATTCTCCAGCGTTATCTGCAAATATAAATAATAACAATAAAGAAATAATGACTGAAACATCTCGCATCTTTCAAGATGTCTATACACAAGCGACATGGGGAGCAAGTGTTATACCAAATATTGCTGGTGGTAGTGGAGGAGGATCAAGTGTCGAAAGTGCAAAAACATATATGGAATTTCTCGAAAATTTTATGAAAGAATATGACATTAAATCGGTTGTTGATTTGGGATCAGGTGATTGGCAATTTAGTCGTCATGTCAATTGGGGAGATCGATCATATACTGGTATTGATTGTGTTGCACCGGTTGTTTCTGCTATTTCAAAACAATTCACAAAAGATAATATCAAATTCATGTGTCTTGATTTTGGTCATTATCCCAATGATATTCCAAACGCCGATCTTTATGTTATCAAGGATGTTTTACAACATTGGCCAAATGAACTCATAACCGATTTTCTCAGAAAAATTATTCAAGCTAAAAAAATGAAATATCTCATCATCACTAATTGTTACAATCAACCTCAATTTCGATATTGTCCAATAGGGAAATTCGAACCATTAAATCCAACTTTGCTTCCTCTTAGTGAATTTAATCCTAAAGTCGTTCTTCAATATGGATCGAAACAAGTGTGTTTGATTTATTAGTATTAAAATATTTTAACATTAATAATGAATCATCTCGATTTGCTGAAAGTTTATCAGTTTGACAACAAAATTAGACTCGGTAGAGTGAAAGATGGAGGATATGTTATTGGAGAATTAGGAGATGGCGGGGCTTATGATTGTTATATTTCAGCCGGTATTGCAGGTGAAGAGAGCTTTTCAAGTGATTTCATCAATAAGTATAATATGACAGAATACAATAGTTTTGGATTTGATGGGACAATCACTGGTTATCCATATCAATACACAAATAAAATTTCATTTATTAAGAAAAACATCAATAGTTTTAATGACGATAATAATTCTAATTTATCTTATCTCGCTCAGAAATACAACAACATTTTTCTGAAAATGGATATTGAAGGTGGTGAATATGCCTTTTTATCATCAATACATGAATCATCATTAGCAAAATTCAAACAAATTGTGATTGAATTTCATGGTATAACTGACGATAAATGGCAAGCACCTTATTCAGATAAAGTGAAATGCCTTGAAAAATTAGCAAAGACACATTACATCATTCATGCACATGGTAATAATAATGGTCATTGTGTTAAAAATATACCAGATGTTATTGAATTAACATATATCAGAAAAGAATATTTTACTCAAATACCAAAATTAAATACGAAACCATTACCATCTCATTTAGACTCACCTAATATCTTTTATCAACCAGACATTGATCTTAATTTTTATCCATTTGTTAACAATAATTAATGATAAAACGAGGATTAATGTAAACAGTACCACCATGAGAACGAATACATTCATGAAATGGCACATGTTCGCATATTTCGTGATTACCTTCAATCCCGACATATTGACAACATTCTTTAATATCTTCAATTTTATAAAAACCAGCACCATTAAAAGCAGATTTGACAAGAATTGGTGGATCTGTTATCGGTTTCGCTGCCAAAATAGTTTTTTCCGTGACATGTTTATTCTCATCACCATCTTGTGCAACAGCGACCCAACAATCATAATCAATGACTTCCGGCCATCTCAACGCCCAGATATCATAGTAATTTCTTGGATTACTCGCTGTCATGACACTCCAATTCAAATCATTAAAATTAGATTTAACACCTTCCATATCAATCAATGAACTACCGATATTATCCATGTCAAGCATCAGTAAATACTTCATCTCTGGTGTTTTTATTTCTTTGACTCTTTGTAGAATAGTGTTTCGACAAAGAGCCAATCTCATTGTTCGTGATCCAATTGTTTCAGATAAATTTCCAAGAGAAACGACATCACACTTTATTCCAGATTCCTGATATTTTGTCAAGACTTCAAAAGTGTTATCTATTGAATCAGATTCAATAAAAATACAATGATAATCATGAAATAAACCAGTAATTTCCTTAATGTTATCAATAACAAATGGTAAAAAACGAGCTACATTCCGACAACAACCACCTATGATGAGCTTACTATCCATTTATAATTGGATACGTAGAAATATAAATTTATTTAACACAATTAATACAAATGAAACACTTCTCTCTTTCATTAACACCAATTTATTGTTTCTCTTTCCAAAATCGTGATCATGATAATACTAATCGCCAACAAATTCTCAATATGAAAGACAATGAAACATTATCTGTAACAATAATCGAAAATGAAAAAGGATCAACTGCTCTGACTTTATGTTATTTCATCATTAATCATCTTAAAAAAGAACCATTTGAACCATTTGTCATTATTAGTAATGATGTCAAAATATATTCCAGAAAAGACGAAAACTTTGATTATCCAGATGATACAGATGCTATTAATCTCGGTATATCACTCTGGTCATTAGATGATGGAATAATGAATCTTAACATGTCTAAACTTCTAAAATCTGAATATCCTCATTTATTCCATGATTTAAATATGTTATGTATGCATGGTCTTTTTGTTGCCACACATAAATATGCCATTCATATCATTGATATTTGTATGCATAGCGTTATAACTCCATCTATTCCAGTAGTTGTTGCATTAGCACATGATAAACCAAATTATAATGTCTATGCTCTACGGACACCACTTTTCAACGAATATAACGAGGAAAGCAAAACAAACATTGAATTGTGTGTTTCAACATTACCAAAGAATAAATATGATGATATAAAACAGAATTTTAGTGGAGAATTTTTCAGACCAGTTGATCCTGTTTTATTTATTACCGGTCGTCAAGACAGACATTATGCCGGTTTTTTTACTTTGTATCTACATGTTGTTGGAATAATAGAATATTGCACCAATAACAATTACATTCCGATTATTAATTATTCTGGTCCAGAATATAAATTTTACTTTGAAAGAGAAAATTTTGTTTTACCAAATGGTAAAATAACTAACAACACTTGGGATTATTATTTCAAACAACCACTCGACAATGATGAATTGGATGAAGTATTAAGAATGACCAATGCTGATAACGATGTAGTCTATAATAAATATCGATTAATGATTAATTTGGATAGTTATTGTCAAGCACCTGAAATAGATGTTGGTTCGAAGATTGACTATTATTCCAAACGGACTAAAAAAATATCAGAATTTGTAAGGCAGATAAAAATTCATGATCACATACTCGATACGATAGATTCATTTTATGAAATGCATTTTAATAACAAGAGAATCTTAGGTGTTCATATTAGAACAACTGATAAACAAGTGGAAATTTTAAGTCGACGAACATCAGAAAATTTACGACTGTCATTTACTGTTGATGAATATATTCTGAAAATTAAGGAAGTTGTTGAAAAATACAATATTGATCAAGTTTTTGTTTGTACTGAAACAGAAAGTATGATTAATAAATTATCAAGTGAATTTGATTGTCTTTATACATCGTGTTTCAGGAGTAGTGATGATAGTATCTCGAGTCATTTTCAGAATGATTCGAGAGAAAACCATCATTATAATATGGGACTTGAAGTATTGATGGATGTTGTTTTACTTTCGAGATGTACTGGTTTGTTATGTTGGAAATCAAATGTGAGTGATGCATCGATTTACATGTCGGACTCAAAGTATGAATTTTTAGAGTATATGAGTTAATATTTTCTAAAAATTAATTGATCTTGTTTTGCTTCAAAAGTGTCAATTCTTTTGTTGTGATGGTTGATTCTGTAAATTCGACACCTGTAAATTCTCCACCATTAACAACAGGATCTTGATAAAAAATAGGTGTTGCTAAAGCAAAAACATGATAAAGCAATTTATTTCTAGCTAGTGGTACATCCCAAACAATTTTTTTTGTCAATACAGTATGTAAACATGTTTCAGCAAGATGCAATGCATAAGTACGACTCGCAACAAAAACACCATGTGTCGATAACATATTGGCATCATGAAATAAATGAGGGAATTCTTCGGATTGTAGAATTTTAAGTGTATTCAATGAACCACACTCATTATTAGTATTCAAATCAACTGACCAAGATGAAATACCAATGAAAATAGCATCAGCATTATCAGGATAAGTGAATTTCTCATATTTTCTCGAAAAAACACTGACATCATTCTCGATAATGACAAAGGGTTCAAAAGGAATTTTCTTCAAGTGAGTCATAATCAAATGAACAAATGTCAAAGCACCTGATTCATACTTTGGAAGTCTTTCAGTGGAAGCTGGTCCTTCAACAATATGAAAATTAAGTTTTTGATTTTTCTCCATTTCTCTAATATGTATTTTTCTCGAATCATTACCCTTATGTGACAAACAATAAATGGGAACCTCTGTCAGTGAAAACGTTTTCATTATATTTTAATAATGTTAAAGTTATTTATTATAGACGTAGTAATCATTAGTAGACGTAGTAATACCTTTGAACCTTTGGTAGATGTAGTAATCTTTGATAGATGTAGTAATCATCGGTAGACGTAGTAATCTTTGGTAGACGTAGTAATCATCAATAGACGTAGTAACACCTTCCCTTTTGTAGACGTAGTTACCTTTGGTAGATGCTAATTTCATTATATTTTAATAATGTTAAAGTTATTAGAGAAGCTAACATGCTAAACATTTCAAAAAATAATTATCCCATTGATCAATTTTACTTTCCCATGTCCAATTCTTCTTTGTTTCAGTCATAATGTTATTTTTCATTCTTTGTAGTCTATCTCTGTCATTTGCCAAAATCATGAGTCGATTAATGACATCTTGCATAATTTGTTCATCACTACCATTATCAATCAAAAATCCTGTTTCGCCTTCATTCACGAAATAGGGTGTTTCACCAGCACGTGTCGCAATGACAACTAGTCCACAAATACCTGCTTCATAGATTCCAAGTGGGTTACCTTCTGAATGAGAAATGGTCAAATAGACGTCACCTTGATGATAGAAATCAGACATTTCAGAAATATGGAGAGAACGTTCAGTGAAAATTAATTCAATGGGTAATTTATCATCCATAATCTTCTTTTTAATATCTGCAATCAGGTATTTTCTCTTGGCATCATAACCATATCCTCTTTCATTATTATTCCGAACTTCAGGGAAAGTAAAAACAACTTTCAATTGTCCGTTAGGAGCAGATATTTTCAGACTCGTCTTCGCTTGGAAAACATCAGAATCAACGCCATTTTGTGTGACAATGATATTTTTTAAATTTAAACCATTAATCATTGCTAACTTATCATATATTTCGTGTGAGACAACATTAAATGGTACTTTTCTGTTATTCATCCAAGTAATACGTTCCATATCGGCAGTGAAATTATCGATGAGCTTCTTGGATTCAGAAAAACTATTTTGACTGTCAAATTTAATGAAATCAACCATTCCGTGTCCTGTGAAAATAAGTTTGTTTTTCAGATTAGGGGATTGTTGTTCAAATGATTGTGCAACATCCCAAACAGTAGTGTAAATGAGATCAAATTTACTGATGCGTTCAAAATTAAATGATGTCTGCCAATCAAAAATTCGAATATTAAACTTTTTCGAATATTTCTGTAATGCGCTAGCAATTCGACCAAACGCCCATTTTGTTTCAGTAATCAATGCAATCGATGGTTTCTTCACAATAAGATGATTTGCATCAGGGTATTTTTTCTGTAACCAATCGAGATTATCACGAGAAAAATCATCAGATGATCCACCATTAAATTTAATTTTCAATAACATATCAAAATGTTCGTGATACATTGTTCTCACTTTATCAATTGAATAGTTATCAAGTGCCCATCGTCGACACGTTTCAGGATTAATTTTACTAATGTTGTTAATTGCCCACTCATAATGATCGACTGTATGACAACGGTACCCAGTGACATCATGAATGATAATTTCAGAATAACCGCTATGATCACTTGTAATAACTGGTGTTCCTGACATCATTGCTTCCACACATGATGTACCAAATGATTTCATTGTTTCAGAACAAGAAAACAAGGCTGTTGCATTTGATAACAACTCTCTTTTCTTTTCAATGGAGACATAACCCAAATATTCGATATTGCAGGGGAAACTATGATTATCGAGATTACCCTGACCAATAATGATCAAGTGAAATCCGAGTTTCTTGGCGAGGAGAATGATTAATTCGGCGCCTGCTTCCTTTGTTGTTTTACCGATGTAAAGGAAATAATTCTTTTTTATTTTTTTGTAACTGTAGTCATTAGGATCAAAATAGTTGGGAATGATAGCATCTTGGACGCCTGGATGATAAAAATGAGTGAGACCATAATAATGATGAGCCCAGGCATAAGATTCGAAGATTTTGTTTGGGGCGAAGACTTTATCATGTGAGTAATTGATATGAGGTTCGACAATAATGCATTCATCACTGAACATTTGAGTCATGATTTTATGATCAGCTCCCCAAAAACAGAGGATAAAATCACCGACTTGTTTTCTTCTGCTAATTTCGACCATAACATTGGCGGTTGCTGTCATGTCAGATAATGGAAGATTATTCTTATTGATGACATCTTTACCAATAATAATGACATTCTCATCGGCATTAACTGATAGCCCTTCACATCCATAATGAATTATTTCATGAATGGTTTGATGTTTGATAATCTCGTGAACTGATTTACCGTTTCTCAGATGTGGAGACGATTTCATCATTTTAATAAATTTAATGACTTTTTGGGTCGTCATGCATTTTTCGAATTCTTGTGCATTAACTCTATGCGAGAAAGAAACGATGTGGAATCTCATTATAAATTAAATATTTAATTAAAGAATCAAGATCAACGAGTTATTTGTGAAAAAATTGAATTTCTCATAACATCGAAATTACCACAGGTTACCACGTCTACATTTTGTTTCATTCAACATACCAAAGGTTGCTCCGCTTACCAAAGGTTGCTCAGCCTACTGTCTCGAGAAAAATTTGAAATTCGATCATCTAATTAGTATAAAAGCAATAATATATAACCAACAATGACAAGGTGCAATACCATTTTTACTACTGTTATTCCAATTGTTTCATCTTTGATTACGATTGGAGTGTTTAGTGGTGTTTTTCATGCCATGCGGTTGTCGAATAATGATCGTACATGCGAAAACAAGGAAACATCAGATGTTTTCAATATTTTGATGATTACAGGTGTGTTTCATTTCGTGTTTTCAGTATGTATTTTGTTTAATGAACTACGTATTCGGTATAATAATAGAGTTGCTACCGAATCAAAGCACGATTCATCAGGATGTAGTTCTTGTTTACTTATTTTTTTTATTGTCTTTATGGTGATTGATTTTATTTTCTTCATTATGGGAATTACATATCTACAATATGGATTGATCTGTTCGAAATCGCTCGTCGTAGCAACGAAGATCTTCTGTGGCTATTTCGTCTCAATTTGTGGATTTTTTGCCATTTCCCTACTTTTTGTTGTGTGTTGTTGTTACGATCGACTCAAATAAAAGAATTTATTATTAAATTTTTTTATTACTTGATGACAACTTGGATAATTGACTTAACGATTATTTTGAATGACTGACTCAACGACTATTTAAACAACTAATTTGTCTATTACTTTGATGACTAACTTGACAATTAACTTGTCAACTTCAAGGATGACGACAAAGACGACGACAAAGACGACGACAAAGACGACGACAAAGACGACGACAAAGACGACGACAAAGACGATGATTATGATGATAATTACTTGATTAACATTTTGCTAATTGCTTGCTTAGTTGTATGATTAGTATAATGATTGTAAATAGATCCTCACTTTATAGTGAATATTAAAATAAAATTATAAAACGCGTAAATTAAGATATTAGTCAATTAGCAAAATGTTAATCAAGTAATTATCATCATAATAGTCGTCATTGTAGTCGTCATTGTAGTCGTCATTGTAGTCGTCCTTGTAGTCGTCCTTGTAGTCGTCCTTGTAGTCGTCCTTGTAGTCGTCCTTGTAGTCGTCCTTGTAGTCGTCCTTGTAGTCGTCCTTGTAGTCGTCCTTGTAGTCGTCCTTGTAGTCGTCCTTGTAGT